>ERZ795052.558-NODE-558-length-56061-cov-5.674124_pt1 | contig 56061 bp, 43 predicted proteins | sample MGYA00375136_ERZ795052 | MGnify/ENA primary metagenome ERZ795052 (study PRJEB30181, sample SAMN05720156) | activated sludge metagenome | isolation source: Anaerobic digester | place: Japan | collected 2015-05-26 ... | reverse complement strand
ATGGTGGAGATAAGGGGATTCGAACCCCTGACCTATGCGTTGCGAACGCATCGCTCTACCAACTGAGCCATATCCCCGAGTTTTGAACGGAAGGATTATAACATAACAAAAAAATTCTTGCAAGCGTTTTGAGTTTTCGGCATTTTGCATAAATATATTTTTTATTGAATTTATTGCCTTAAATTTACATATTGCTTTGACTTTTCAAGGTTTTTTATCTATAATGAAATTATAAAAATCGGGAGGCAAATTATGTCAAAAAAGCTGACGGCGATACTTCTGGCCGTTTTACTTCTTGTTGCCGCAGCCGCGGCTTTCAGCGGCTGTGGGACACGTGGGCTGAAGATTGTCTTTTTGGGCGATTCGATAGCCGAGGCCATACTGGGGCCGGTGCCGATGACGGAACGCGAATCCTACGGCTACTACAGCGTAATTGGCAAGCGCAACTACTACGAGTTTAAAAACAGGGCGGTTTCGGGCCACCAAAGCGCCGATATGCTGGAGTTTATCGGCCGCGACGACGAAGGCGCCGACATCACCCGAACGCTGCTTCGCGACGCCGACATAATACATATTTCCATTCTCGGCAACGATTTTCTTCAAAACGGGCTCAACGATATTTTCATTGAATTCGCAAGAGAACAACTGACCAGAGTCGAGGGCATTTTGGCGGACGCGGCCGCAAACTTCGCCCAAATCATAAGCGTGCTCAAGGGCTATAACCCCGGCGCCGTCATAATGGTTCAAACCGTCTACAATCCCGCCCATCCCGACACCGTTTTAGTCAACGAGGCGGCGAGAGAGGAGCTCACCGAGCTCGGCATCGAAAAGGAAACGTTCAGAGAATACGCTCAGCGCCTGCTCGACATGCTCAACGGCGTCATTAAGGACTACGACGCCGAGCATCCCGGCGAAATAGTGGTTGTCGATGTCTGGAAATATTTTAACGACATCTACACCGCCGACACCGCGCGCGGCTTAGGTCTCATTATAGGCGACGGCATCCATCCGTCCAGCGAGGGCCACGCCGTCATCGCCGACGCCATTCAGGACAAACTCGAGGAGCTCGAGCTCGCCAATCATAACAGTGCGGTCAGGGCATACCGCAAGATGAGAATAGAACAGCTCGAGCGGATGTATCCCACCGTCGACGCAAAGAGCGTCAAGCGTGAGTTAAGAAAAGCCGACAGCTGCGCCGAGATAACCAAGATTTATTTCGACGCCGTCCGCGGCATCCTTCCCATTTATTGATTTAAGGCGGTGGAATTATGAAAAAGTTTTTTGTTAAGTTTTTAATTGTTGCAATAGCTTTGGTTCTGCTCGCCGGAATTCTCATGCTTTCGGGATGCTCCAAGCACGTTAAAGAAGACACCGTCTATTATATCGACCTCGAAAACTCCTCAATCTGGCACTTCGGCCTCCTGCCTTTTTTGGATCCGGCCTCCAGCATTACGCTGCGCAAGGACGGGACCCTCACCATCAAGCTGATTTTAAGCCAAGGAGCGGTCGATTTGGTCAACGGCCTGCTGCCGCCCGACTTTTTCGCCGGCTTGGACCTTTCCAGCGCTTTCGAGACGATGATTTGCTATATGTTCCCCGGCCTTGATGTCAACGACGCGCTGGGACTGTTTACTATTGCGAGGGAAAAAGTCGGCCTCAACGTGCACGGCCTAGACGATATCGCGGGCTACATCACCGAGAACGGCCGCTTCCCCGATAACTTCGTGCTTCCCTCCGACGTCTACATCGAGTATACCGATGAGTATTACATCGAGAAAGTCAAGTCCCCTTACAGCGGCGAATACACCGGCATTTTCGTCGGCGAATCCGACGGCACCGAGCCTTTCCTCATCATGACGCAGTCAAAAGACCGCTCCAAGCTCAGAATGCGCGTCGAGTTCATTAAAATAGAGCTTAACGCGGTATTAGCCGATTAACAAATACGCTGAAAAACGGCGCGCGGCGCCGTTTTTTTTAGCAAATTTTTCGTATTGACAAAGCCGCCCGCGCGTGAGAAAATAAGTATAGCTAATTTAAGGAGGGAACCATGGAAGAGAATATAATGGCCGGCGAGCTCGGCGAAAACATTGCCGAAAGCGCCGCGCCTTCCCCCGAGCCCCCGATTGACGAAGCCGAAAACGCACGCGTCAAGCAGTTTAACAAAAACAAGTGGCTGTTTTCGACGGGCGGTATCGGCCGCGATATGTCCTATCAGCTGATTGCGGCGTTTCTGCTCGTCTACGTCCAGTTCGGCGTTTCGCTGACGCTGGCGCAGTTCACCACGTTGAGCCTCATCATCGGCGTGGGCGGCAGGATTTGGGATGCCATAAACGACCCCATGATGGGCGCCATCATCGAGGGCACCCACATGAAATGGGGCAAGTTCAAACCATGGATTTTGATAGGCGCCGTCACCTGCGGCCTCGTCATTCTTGCCATGTTCAACGTAAGAATCTGGTCGGGGTGGAACTTCGTCGCCTTCATGACGGTGATGTATCTGCTTTGGGAGACCACCTTTACCATGAACGACATCGGCTATTGGGCCATGCTTCCCTCGCTGTCCTCTAAGAAAAACGAGAGAAACTCGGTGACGATGCTGACGGTTATTTTCGCGGGCGTTGGCGCCTTCGTCGCGCAGGGCATGGTTATTTTCTTAACGCCGGGCAACGTGGTGGGCGGATACAGATTGGTTTCCATCATCATTGTCGCCGCCTTCATTGGCTTCCAGCTCTTGACGACTTTGGGCGTCAAGGAGACGCCGCGCGAATTAAACGAGAAAAAGAAGGAAGGCATCTCGATAAAGCACATGTTGCGGACCATCAAAAACAACGACCAAGTGCTTTGGATGACGCTCTCCATGCTGTTTTATAATATAGGAAGCAATCTGCTCGTGGCGCTTGCCTACAACCTCTACTACCTCGAAGTGGGCTACGACAACAAGAGTTTCTATTTCGTCGTCATCTTCGGCGTCTGCAACGTCGCCGTCAACATCTTATATCCCAAGCTCGCTCAGTGGCTTGGGCGCAAAAAGCTTCAAACGGTCAGCGCGCTCGTCACCGTCATCGGCTACATAGGCATCGCTCTCATCGGCTGGTGGCCCGATGTCCTTCCTTTCAACATCTTAACGCTGGGCATCTTCGGCGTCTTGGTGTTTTCGGGCCAGGCGCTGTTCTATATGGTCTCCATCATCAATATGACCAACTGCGTCGAATACAACGAATTCAAGCAGGGCGAGAGAAACGAGGCGGTTGTGTCGACGCTGCGCCCGTTTATGGCTAAGTTCGCCTCCGCCATGGAATACGGCATCGTCACGCTGGTGCTGGCCGTCTCGGGTGTTTTCGTGCTCAGCCAGAACATCTCGCTGATGGAGTCGCAAAAGGACTATCTGAGCAACATAAATGGTGCTACCGCGCAGGTTGAGTATATCGAGTCGATTGAATATTATCTCGGCATTTTCGACACACACGAGGAGGACGAGGCGATAGAAATCGTGACTGAAGAGCTTGCGGCGGACACCGAAATGTCAAAATACCAGCTCCGCGCCGAATATATAAAATCGCTTGCTGATTGCAAAATTTACCGCGAAACCAAGGTGGACGGAAAGACGGTCGAAGGCAGCCGCGTCGAGCTTGGATATTGGCGCGACCTTAACGACGCCGAGCTTATCGCGGAGGCTCCCGAGGGCGAATACGTCTATACTATGGAGCTCGTCGGCGACGGCTTCAACGCCGCCAACGAAAACTTCCGAAACGTCGCCAAGGACGACATAAAGATGCGGCTTATCATGCGCGCCGCCGTCACGCTCGTTCCCATTCTGCTCATGATTTCGGCCTGGCTGATTCAGGAAAAGAAATTCATCATCGATGAAAAATACTACGATATGATGCTGGTCGAAATCGACAAGCGCAAAACCGCCGAGGGCGGGTCCGAAGCCGCAGGCGAAAGCGCTTCCGAACCCACCGCGGAATAATCAAATAAAAGCATAATAATGAAAAAAAGCAAGCCGCGGCTTGCTTTTTTTATCTTGGTTATTCGGGTTGTTGATTTTACTTTGTCGCAAAAAGCGACCACGGTTTTGAGCCCTGTGCGGCTATCTTTCCAAAATGCCTTGATAGATGGGGAAGCGGGCAGTCAGCGCTTTGACGCGGGCCGAAACGTCGGCGAAAGCGCCCTCGCCCTTTTGGATGATGTCGGCGATGGCGTCGGCGATTATGGCCATCTCTGCCTCCTTCATGCCGCGCGAGGTGACGGCGGGGGTGCCGACACGGATGCCGCTGGTGACGAAGGGCTTTTCGGGATCGCCCGGCACGCCGTTTTTGTTTACGGTGATGTTGACCTCGTCAAGCTGCTTTTCGAGAAGCTTGCCCGTGATGCCGGTGCCGATAAGGTTGACGAGCATCAGGTGGTTGTCGGTGCCGCCCGAAACAAGCTTTATGCCGCGCTCGGTAAGCCTTGCCGCGAGCGCTTTGGCATTTTTCAAAATTTGGTTTTGATATTCTCTAAACTCGGGCTCCAGTGCCTCTTTAAAGGCGACTGCCTTGGCCGCTATAATGTGCATGAGCGGGCCGCCCTGAGTGCCGGGGAAGATTGCCTTGTCGATGGCGGCGGCGTATTGCGCCTTGCAGAGTATAAGACCGCCGCGCGGGCCTCTTAAAGTCTTGTGGGTTGTGGTCGTCACAAAGTCGGCGCAGGGCACGGGACTGGGGTGGAGGCCGGCGGCGACCAAGCCCGCGATGTGCGCCATATCGACGAAGAGATAAGCGCCGACGGCGTCGGCTATCTTTCTGAAGCGCTCGAAGTCGATAAAGCGGGGATAGGCGCTGGCGCCCGCCACGATGATTTTGGGCTTGTGCTCCTTTGCCAGCCGCTCGATTTCGTCATAGTTCAATCTGCCCGTTTCAACGTCCACCGAATAGGCGACGGCGTTGAAATATTTGCCCGATACGCTGACGGGCGAGCCGTGCGTCAGGTGTCCGCCCGACGCCATGCCCATGCCTAGAATGGTGTCGTGGGGGTTTAGCACGGAAAAATAGACCGCGAAATTTGCGTTGGCGCCGCTGTGGGGCTGGACATTGGCGTGATCCGCCTTAAAGAGCTCCTTGGCGCGCGCTATCGCGAGAGCCTCGGCGACGTCGACGTGCTCGCAGCCGCCGTAGTAGCGCTTGGCGGGATAGCCTTCGGCGTATTTGTTGGTGAGAAAGGAGCCCGCCGCCGCCAACACGCGTTCGCTGACGATATTTTCGCTCGCTATAAGCTCGAGGTTTTCCTGCTGACGCTTAAGCTCGTTTTCAAGCGAGGCGTAAAGGTCGGGGTCGTAACTTTTAATTTCGCGGTAATTCATAGCTTCTCCCTGTTCTTATATGTATTTTCCAAAACGGCGGCGATTTGCGACTTGGTGCGGTAGCCCGAAAGCTTTTCGACAAGCTCGCCTCCCTTGAAAAACAAAATTGCGGGAACCGACATAATGCCGAATCTCTCGGCGAGGGCAAGACTTTCGTCGACGTTGCATTTTGCAATGACCGCTTTGCCGGCGTATTCACCGGCAATCTCCTCGATTACGGGTGCCAGCATTTTGCAGGGTCCGCACCACGACGCCCAAAAGTCTACGACGACGGGGAGCTCAGAGCTCAGAGTTTCGTCAAAATTTTCTTCGGTCAAAGTAATTGTTCCTTCAGCCACGGTATAACCTCTTTAATAATTTTTTCTCTAGATTTTTTTATCCGGATTATTTATTCAATAGTAAAAAATGTTTGAGTGTGTTTTTAAACTTCGGTAAGGCTTCATATATGCTTTCGCTTTTGATATAAGCCTTATTCTTCGGAGTCATCTTCCGCGGCGGCTTCCGGCGCGTCCGCGGTCGGGCGTAAATCCTCCACCATGGCGGGCACAAAACCCTTGATGCGCCGAAGCAGTTTGTCGACGACGGCGGCGATTAAAAACCCTAAGACGAAGCCCGCCGAAGCCAGAATCATTTGCAGCGTTTCGCCCTTTATTTTTCCGATTAAAAGGCCGGCCGCCACTAATAACAAGGGTATTATATAGACTACGGCGGCGGCTGTCAACACAAATTTGTCGCCCATTTCGACGGCTACGGCGTCGCCCACGCCTTTTCCCAACGTGTTTTTCACCGTCACTTCAACCTTGGCTCCGCCCTTGGTGACGGCGCACATTCTGCACTTGTCACACGCCGAACGGCGGTCGAATGCCACGACCGCGTAATCCCTTTTTATTTTGGTGACGGTTCCTATTTCTCTCATATTTATTAATAATCAAACAATGCTTTTAATAAAATATAACCGCCTCGCGCCGCAGACAGTTAACAAAGCTATCCGCCCATAGGTTAAGTCTTTAAACCCAATTCATTCAATTGCTTCTCCTCGACAAAATCAGGGGCTCCCGTCATAAGGCAAGAGGCGTTCTGAACTTTGGGGAAGGCTATGACGTCCTTAATGTTGTCGTCGCCCGAAAGCAGCATAACCAGCCTGTCCAACCCGAATGCAAGGCCGCCGTGGGGCGGCGTGCCGTAGCGGAAGGCCTCGATAAAGAAGCCGAAGCGCGCCTTGATATCTTCCTCGCTCATGCCCAAGGCCTCGAACATCAGCCGTTGCACCTCGCCGCTGTGGATTCTTATGCTGCCGCCGCCTGCTTCCTGTCCGTTGATGACGAGGTCGTAGGCCTTGGCGCGGACGCGGCCGGGGTCGGTCTTGATAAATTGCAAATCCTCGTTCTTGGGGCTGGTGAAGGGGTGATGCATGGCGTAGTAGCGCTTGTCCTCTTCGTTGTATTCAAAGAGCGGGAAATCCTTAACCCACAGAATGTCGTATTTCGACTCGTCGATAAGGCCGGTTTTCTTGGCGAGGTGGAGGCGGAGCGCGCCGAGCGCGTTTAAAACGTTCTCCTTCTTTTTGTCGGCAATAATAAAGACGGCGTCGCCCGTTTGGGCTCCCGCGACACCCATAAGCGCCGTTATTTCGGCGTCGGTCAGGTGCTTGAAGAAAGCGGGCGCGGCGTCCTCTTTCAAATATGCCGAGAACACGCCCTTGGCGCCGTAGTCTTTGACGAACTCCGAAAAGAAATCGGCGTCTTTCCTCGTAAACTTGGCGGCACCGCTCGGGTAAGTTATGCAGCCTATGCCGCCGCCCGCATTGACGGCGTCGGAAAAGGGCGCAAAGCCGCATTTGCCGAGCGCGTCGGAAAGGTCGTTAAGCTCAAGGCCGAATCTGGTGTCGGGCTTGTCGCTGCCGAAGCGGCGCATAGCCTCCTGATAGGTCATTCTTCTGAATTTTTCGGTGAAGTTAATCCCCTTGCACTCAAAAAAGACGCGCTTAATCAGCCCTTCGGCAATCTCCATGACGTCCTCTTCGCTGTCGACGAAGCTCATCTCGATGTCGATTTGGGTGAATTCGGGCTGGCGGTTAGCGCGCAAGTCCTCGTCGCGGAAGCATCTGGCGACTTGATAATATCTGTCCATCCCCGCAATCATGAGGAGCTGTTTATAGAGCTGGGGCGACTGGGGAAGGGCATAGAACGCGCCCTGCCTTATCCTCGAGGGCACGAGATAGTCGCGTGCGCCTTCGGGCGTCGATTTGCCCAGCATGGGCGTTTCGATTTCCAAAAACCCGTTTTCGGCAAGGTAATTTCTGGCCGCCCTCGTCGCCTTATCGCGGAGCATCAAAAGCTTTTGAAGGAATGGGCGCCTGAGGTCGAGGTAGCGGTAAGTCAGCCGGAGTGTTTCATTGGCGTTGCAATTGTCGGTGATGAAGAAAGGCGTGACGGCGGCTTCCGACAAAATCCGGATTTCGGAAACCAAAATCTCAATTTCGCCGGTGTCCATCGAGGCGTTGGCGTTGGTGCCCTCTCTCGGCGCAACCGTGCCGCGCGCCGCCACGACGTATTCGTTCCTTATCGACGCAGCTTTTTCATAAAACGGGTCGGTATTCTTGATTGCGAGCTGGACTATGCCGGTGCGGTCGCGAAGGTCGATGAATATAAGGGCGCCCAAATTTCGATATTTTTGGACAAAGCCCATCACCGTCACCACTCTTCCCGCGTCCTTGGCGCGAAGCGTTCCGCACATGTCCGTTCTCTTAAAGCCCGTCAAAAATTCAGCCATATATTCCTCCGAAAGCCGACTTAAGTCGGTTCAACAGTTAAATTATTATAAATCAATTGCGCGTTAAAATCAAACGAAAAGTAACAAAAGCTTTTACGCTTCATATTATGAAAACATAGTCCGCAAGATTTTTAAAAAAACGCGCGGGCAAGAATAATTAGCTTATGGCGTGATATTCTTTACAAAAAAGCTTAATTATTTTATAATGTTGACGATTTGTTTTTCGAAAAGCCCGAAGGGCGCGGCTTTGGGGGCTTGCCCCAAAATGAGAGGTTTTTATGTCGCTGATGCTTACCGAACTTAGAGAAACTCCCTCGATATACAAAAGAAGCATTGGTTCCAACGCCGGAGTTTGCCGCGCCATCGCCGACACGATGTCGATTAACGGCATAAACAACATTGTGACGGCGGCGAGAGGCACCAGCCACAACGCCGCGATTTTTTTCAAGCAGCTCATCGAGCAGGCGGCGGGCATTCCCGTAGCGCACGCCGCGCCCTATATCAGCACGGCGCTCAAAGCCCCCCTTCTCTATTACAAGACGCTGTTTGTCGCGATTTCCCAAAGCGGCAGGAGCCCCGACACGCTCGCCGTTCTCAACCACGCTACGCGCTCGGGCGCCGTTACGGCGGCGTTGACCAACGATATTTTAAGTCCGGTCGCCCAAGCGGCGGGATTTTCGATTGATATGGCGGCAGGCCCCGAAAGAGCGGTGGCGGCGACCAAAACCTACAACGCCGAGCTTATCGCGCTCGCATTACTCGCCGAGGCGATTTCGGGCAAAACGCTGGTGTCCAAAGACATAGGCGAGATAACCGAGCGCGCCATGGCCGCCTTTACTCCCCTCGAGGACAAGGTATTGATGGCCGCTAAAACGGCGATAATTTTATCGCGCGGGCTGACCGAAAGCACGGCGAAGGAATGCGCACTCAAGCTGATGGAATGCTGCTACAAGTTCACTTTCGCCTCCTCGACCAACGAGTTTATGCACGGGCCGCAGGCGTTGGTCGAAAAGGGGACGCCGGTCATTTTAATCGCGCCCTCGGGCGTCTTTTCCGAGGACTTCGTAAAGACGGCGAAAACGCTTGCCGATAGAGGAGCGCACCTTATCAGCTTCACCGATTTAAAAGAAGTTGCCGAGGTATCCGAAATATCCTATGCGCTGCCTACGCTTACGGGCGTTGACGCCGCGCTTGCGGCAGCGCCGCTCATCCAGCTCTTCGTCGAAAATTTGACGGTGAGCTCGGGGCTTTCGCCCGACGCGCCCAGAAACCTGTCCAAGGTCACGATTACTTCGTAAATCCGAATTATAACCGCCTTTGACCGTAAAGGCAGTTTAAATATACAAAAGCGACTCTTAAAGGAGCTTTATGAGCACAATAGATATTATTGAGTCCGTTTTTAAGTTCATCGGCGGCATCGGCATTTTCATGTTTTCGATGAAGCTTTTGTCGGAAGGGTTGGAGTCCGTGGCGGGCAACAAGCTCAAAAGAATGTTCGGCAAGATCTCCAAAAACAAGCTGGCGGGAGTGGGCATAGGCACGGTTTCGACGGCGCTCGTCCAAAGCTCGGGCGCGGTTACCGTCATGGTCATCGGCTTTTTGAACGCCGGTATCATGGATTTGACTCAAGCCGCCTCAATCATATTCGGCTCCAACATCGGCACTACGATAACGCCGCAGATTGTGGCGCTGGGCTTAATCAGCGGCGACAAGATGATAAACATTTCGGCGGTGCTCGGCGCGGTTGCGGGATTCGGCGCCATCGCCATGAGGTTTCCCATCAGCGACAAAGCCAAGCGCGCCTGCAATCTCTTGGTTTCTATAGGAATGCTGTTTATCGGGCTTCTTTGGATGAGCAGCGCCATGAACGCTTTCGCCGAGGACCCCAGACTCACTCAATTTCTCGCCACCGATGCCCTCAAAAACCCGTTGCTTCTGCTACTGGTGGGTATCTTGTTGACCGTCGTAGTGCAGAGCTCTACGGCCATCACCAGCATAACCATCACAATGATAGCGAGCGGCCTTCTGACCGTCAACCAAGGCGTCTATCTTGTCTTCGGCTCCAACATCGGCACCTGTGCCATCGCGCTGGTCGCCAGCATCGGGAGCGCCGTCAACGCCAAGCGCGCCGCCCTTATCCACCTGCTTTTGAACGTGTTCGGCGTCGCCATCTTCGGCATCGTCGGCGTCGGTCTTTATTACGGCGGCGGATTGAGCTTCGGCGACGTTCTCAACATGATGTTCCCCGGCGTGCCCGAAACCCAGCTCGCCATGATGCACACGCTGTTTAACGTCATCTCCACCATCATCCTTCTTCCCATGGTGCGCTGGATTATCAAACTGGCTGAATTGATGATTAAAGACAAGCCCGAGCCCGCAAACGGCAAGCCTCACTTTAAATATCTTGAAGAGCACCTTTTGGGCACGCCTTCGATTGCCGTCGGCCAGCTCAAAAACGAAACACTCGCCATGGCCGACACCGCGATAACCAACTTCAACGCCGCCATGGACGCGTTGCTTGAAAAGAATATGGGTTTCAAGACGGAGTTTTTCCAAAACGAAGCGCAGCTCAACTTTTTAAACCGCAATATCCCCGACTATCTCGTTAAACTTACCAAGATGGAGCTGAACGAGGGCGACGCGGCATACATCGGCACCATTTACCACACCGTCAGCGACCTCGAGCGTGTCGGCGACTACGCCAAAAACATATTTGAATACGCCGAGGAACTGATACGGGACGACCTCTGCTTCTCCGACGACGCAATGGCCGAGATTGATGCCATGAAAAAGAGCGTCAACGACGTTTACCGCTATTCGCTGGAAGTTTATAAAAATGACGACGTCGGCCTCATTGCACAGGCGTCGGAGCATGAGGAGCGTGTCGACGACCTCAAGGAATCCATGGTGAAAAACCACATCGAGCGCCTCAACTGCGGCACCTGCAAAGTCGAATCGGGCGCGCTCTATTACGCGCTTGCCAACGACTGCGAGCGCGTTGCCGACCACCTCTATAATATAGCCAAGAGCGTCAATTCCTTTAAGGGCAAAAAGCGCGCTCTCCCGCAACCCGTGCAGGCGGCATCGACCGCAAATTAAGGTAATATGGAAGAACAACTTTCACCAAACGATATGCCCGCCGAAGAACTTGAAACGGCAATCGTCGAAGATTTCGGCGAGCCCCGCGATAATGCGGCGGCCATCGAAGACCGCCCCCAAAATCCGCCCGGCCTTGCCGATAGGATTGCTAAACTTCCCAAGTGGCAATTCAATCTTCTAAAATTGGGCGTATACCTCGCCGCCATGGGAGTTTTGGCTTTGATAATTTACATTTTACACCGAATTTTTATGGCCTGATAAAAACGATTAATAAATAATGAATAACGAATAACGGCGGATAACGGTGCGGGGCGCCGAAAAAACGATAGAAAAAAGACTAAAGCTATGAAACTAGTAATTGCGGGCAACAACAAGGACAAAATTAAAGAAATTAAGGAGATAACCTGCGGCGTTTTCGACGAGGTTTTTACTCTTTCCGAGTTGGGTGTATTTGAGGAAATCGAGGAGACGGGCGCCACCTTTATGGAAAACGCCTTGATAAAGGCCAGGACAGCAAGCAAGCTGACCGGCTTTGCCGCGCTTTCCGACGACAGCGGGCTGTCCGTCGACGCGCTTTTCGGCGCGCCCGGCATTTATTCTGCGAGATACGCGGGAGAGCCGGTAGACCACCAAAAAAACATTGATAAACTTCTTTTCGCGCTAAAGGACGAGCGTGACCGCCGCGCCGGCTTCATTACCGTAGTCTGCCTCTATTTCCCCGACGGCAGGACGGTGTTTGCCGAGGGGCGCTGCGAAGGCGAAATTTTAACTTCCCGCCGCGGAACCGGCGGATTCGGATATGACCCCGTCTTTTATTCCTACGATTTAAAAAAGAGTTTCGCCGAGGCGTTGCCTGAGGAGAAAAACTCGGTAAGCCACCGCGGTCGCGCCTTGAGAAAGCTCGTTTCCCTGCTGTAAAATTTAAATTCCTTCCGCCTAAAATACCAAAGTTTTGCTTATTTATGCGCCTTATTTTCCCCGCAAATAGGTTGACATAACCTATCGCTTATGTTAGAATTTCAAGGCGTGAATTTTGAGGGGCCGTAAAAGGTCTTTTTTCACCTCTTGCGGGTGTAGTTCAATGGTAGAATACCAGCCTTCCAAGCTGGTCGCGTGGGTCCGATTCCCATCACCCGCTCCAAGAACCAGTAGCTCAGTCGGACAGAGCAACGGCCTTCTAAGCCGTGGGTCGGGGGTTCGAATCCCTCCTGGTTCGCCATAAACTACCAAAGCTTGCTTTGGCATTACGGTGGGTATAGCTCAGTTGGTTAGAGCGCCAGGTTGTGGCCCTGGAGGCCATGGGTTCGAGTCCCATTACTCACCCCACTTGCACCTAATACGCAGGGGTGTCGCCAAGCGGTAAGGCACCAGACTTTGACTCTGGTATTCGTAAGTTCAAATCTTGCCACCCCTGCCAGATATGACCCAGTAGCTCAGCCGGTAGAGCACATGACTTTTAATCATGGTGTCCGGAGTTCGATTCTCCGCTGGGTCACCAATCGCGGCGGATACGCGCGTGTCCGCCAAATTTAGGCGACCGTGGCGGAATTGGCAGACGCGCCAGACTTAGGATCTGGTATCATGGTATGTGGGAGTTCAAGTCTCTTCGGTCGCACCAAGCAAACACGGGGAGTCCCGCCCCAAAACATAAAGCGCAAAACAAAAAAATGAGCCGAAAAGGCAAGCCTTGACGCTCATTCGCTTGCCAAAATAAAACGGTTGTAGTATTATAACGACGCAAAAACCAACTTGGACGATTAGCTCAGCTGGTAGAGCAACTGACTCTTAATCAGTGGGTCCCGGGTTCGAATCCCTGATCGTCCACCAAAATTGGCAGAAGGGCGCATCTAGCGCCCTTTTTGCGTGTCTCGGCGGCGGTCACGTATTCTATATACGCTCCCTTGTCTCGCACTTAAAAGGACGCAATCTGCAACCCTTCTGCCTATTTTGGAGACGATAACAGATGAAAAAACCGCTCTTTTAGCGGTTTTTTGATGTTTTGGTTTTGTATTTTCTCAGCGTTCGTATTCCTTATCGGGATTGACGAGGTCGCTGACTTCGAGCATATTTTGCCAATAGCGTTTGGGCATGTGCGTCATGCGGCAACGGGGGTTCTCCCGTCCTTTGATTGCTATGGTGTTGTAGAAGCGCTTCCAAAGCTCCTGATAGCGCGCCTCTTCTTCCGAAATTTCGGGAAAGGCGACGTCGTCGACGCTAATTATTTCGGCCTCGCCGTTTTGGTGAATCAGCGCGGCTTTGTGGGTTTTGTCGAAAATCATAAACTGCTCGCGCGGAAAGCGCAAAGTGAAATGCCGCGCGATAAAGGGAAGGACGTAGTTTTTTGGCGTAATTGCGGCGACGAGCGCGCCGCCGGCGTCGGCGAAACGGACGAATCCCTTCAGCAGATGCGCCTCGCCGAGAAGCCTTCGCTCGGCGGCGAGCAGCGGCGCGACAACCTCGTCGCCCAACATATTGCAGATTTTGCCGCCTTCGCGGTAGCCTTTGAGCAAAAACTTGATAAGGTGAAGCTCCTTATCGGCAAGACAGCTGCAGAATACCGTGGTGACGAGCTCCCAAGCCCGCGGCGAGATTTTTTTGGGAATGGATGCGCGGACTCCTTCCGCTTTTTCGGCGTCGCTCAAAATAAAACGCGTCTCGAAAAGGGTGGGCGCGGCGGTTTCGGGAAGGATATTCAGGGGCAGTTCCTTTTCCCGAACGCTGACAAAGACGCAGCATAAGAAGCCCTCAAAACTGCCGTCGTAAAGATATATTGTGTTGGTGGGGCGGGCTAAAGGCTTTGAGTCAGGCATAGCACCGTTTCCTCCACAGCTTCATCGAGCGAATTGAATTCGGACACGTTCGGCAATGCCGGCGTTTCCTGAAAAAGCGAGAGCTGCTCGGCACCGAATGAGTAGATTTTTGGGTCGATAAGAGCCCGCACAATCATTTCTCTGTCTCGCGTCGCGCTGTCGTTGCCGGACGCTATGATGAAATACTGCGCCCGCTTCAAAACGACGCCGATTCGCCGAAGCTCGGCGATGCCCAGCCGCCCGCTCCTTCTCGCCGCGACAATCCTTCTCGCGCTCGTCGGCCCGATGCCGGGAACGCGGAGAAGCTTTTCAAGCGGCGCGGTGTTGACGTCGACGGGAAATTCCTGCATATTGTTGACCGCCCAGTTGCATTTGGGGTCGAGATAGGGGTTGAAGTTGGGCGCTTCGGGACTCAAAATATCCTCCGCCTTAAAGCCGTATTGACGCATCAGCCAGTCCGCCTGATAGAGGCGGTGCTCGCGAAGAAGAGGCGGCTTTTGGTTGAGGGCGGGCAAAAGGGAATGTTCGGCAACGGGAATATATGCCGAGTAAAAGACGCGCTTTAAGCCGAATTTTTTATACATCGCCGAAGCGAGCGTGATGATTTGATAGTCCGTTTCGGGCGTGGCGCCGATAATGAGCTGTGTCGCCTGTCCCGCCGTAGCAAATCTCGGCGCCTTTTTATAGATTGCCAAATCGCGGCAGTTTTCGCCGATTCCGCTCTTTATTTCCGACATCGCCGAAAAAATGTCCGTCCGTTTTTTGTCGGGCGCGAGCGCGGTGAGGCTCCGCTCGCTGGGAAGCTCGACGTTGATGCTGAGCCTGTCCGCCAAAAACCCTAACTTTCTCACAAGCTCGGGCGAGGCGCCGGGAATGGCCTTGGCGTGAATGTAGCCGCCGAAATGATGGCGGTGTCGCAAAAGCTCGAGGGCGCGAATCATCTGCTCCATGGTGTAGTCGGGGCTTCTGAGAACGCCGCTCGACAAAAAAAGCCCCTCGATATAGTTGCGCCTATAAAACTCGACGGTGAGCTCGGCGAGCTCCTCGGGCTTGAATGCTGCGCGCGCGCAATCGTTGCTGACGCGGTTGACGCAGTATTTGCAGTCGTAGACGCAGTAGTTGGTCAACAGCACCTTGAGCAGGCTTATGCACCTGCCGTCGGCGGCAAAGGAGTGGCAGCAGCCCGCCATAACCGTGCCCGGTCGATCCGCCCCCGAGGAGGTGCACGCCGCGTCGTATTTTGCGCTGTCGGTCAATATGGTAAGCTTCTCCATCAAGTCCATAACTCACCACTTGGAACGGGTTTCGACGACGCGGCCGAAAACCGTAAGCCCCTCCAATCCGCCGCCTTTGAATGTCAATGTCGGGTATTCGCTGTTAAACGGAACAAGGCTGACCCGTCCGTTCTCGTAAAAATATTGTTTTACCGTGGCCTCCCCCTCGCCGTTTATAAAGACGCCGATATCGCCGTTTTTTAGCTCGGGCTGAAGCCTGACCAGCGCAAGGTCGCCCTTTCGGATATAGGGCGCCATCGAGTCGCCCTTGACGACCAAAAAGCGGTAGCGCTCGGCGTCCTCGACTTCGGCCTCGGCCGCGCCCAAATCCTCCTCCAAAGCAAGCGCGTTGTAGCCCGCCTTGACGGTGCCGATGATTTTCACCCTTTGCGCCGCCGCGCCGCCCAAAAGAAAATCGGCGCTGACGGAAAAGAGTTCGGCTATGCGCAGAATCATTTTAGGCTCGGGAAAGGCTCGGCCGGCCTCCCATTTTGCGACCGCCTGTTGCGTGACGCCGAGCTTGGCCGCAAGCTCGGCCTGAGTAAGCCCCTTTTCAATTCTCAATCCTTTCAATTTTTTAGAAAGCATATTTTTAACCTCGTTCATTATTATACAACTGATAGTTGTATTTTGTAAAGGATATTATAATAATTTTGGAAAAGAAAAAAGCCCGCCGTAGCTTGGCGGGATTTTTTCGGGACAACGCTTAAGATTTGAGGCAATCCTATTAAATTATTGCGCCCAAAAGCAGGACTTGAAGGTTTTCGGCATAGATGGTGTCGAACTGCGAGATGGGCAAAGGATTGACGCCGAGACCGACTTCTATTGTGAAGCCCGGCCTTGCAAAATCCTGAATAAACCAGTCCTTATAGCCGGCGTAGGACGCTATTCCCTCCGTCTGGTCAAGAGCGTAGCCGCTCGCCCTCGAAAACGCCTGCGCGATTATTCTTGCCTCGGGCGGCGCCATATCCATAAAGTCCCAATAAATCACTCTGCCTTGGGTGTGGTAGGCGATGACTAGGCGGAAATCGTGCGCCCTCGTAAAATCCGCCACCGCCCGCGATTCCGGCTCCGACTCGGGCGCCGTGCCCGAATATCTCGTCGGGCCCGGTCCGGTGACGCCGTAGGCGGCCTCGGCGTCCTTGGAAAGCTGCCACGCCGCGTTGTAGTTGTGGTTTAAATCGACGCCGTTGTTGTTTGCTTGCCAGTTCGCCGAAAAATCGGCGCTGCCGTTATTCCAGCGGATTAAATTATTATAATTTGGATTGGCCGGGCTGAGGCCGTTAAGAACGAGGTCGACGCCGTCGGGATTGACCATGGGAATTATGTAGATGCTGCTTGCGTTCCAAATGCTTCGGGGATTGTAGCCGAAGCTCATCGTTTCCCCCAGCACATAGGCTCTTGAAAACTCCTCGATAAACTTCATGAGAAGGGGCGAGGTTATCCATTCCAGCGAATGATGGGCGCCGTTATAAAACACTTGATTGGGGCCGGTGCCCAGTCTTATGTAGGTGAGATCCCGCCCCAGCGAACTTTTTCCCGCGCTGCCGACCTCCAAAAAGGGGTATCTTGCTCTAAGGCCGGCGACGTCGCGCTGAAGGACGTCATAGGTGTAGTCGATGTTGGTGTCGACGACGTTGAAGCGGTAGGGGACAATCAGACGCTGACCGACTGCAAGGTTATCGGCGTCAATGCCGGGGTTGGCGGCAAGCAAAAGAAGCGGGCTGATGCCGTATCGCTGCGATATAGAAAAGACGGTATCGCCGCTTTTGACAAAATATATATTGTAGCCTAAAAGGTAGCGTTCCATTGCGGCGTGCGTCGCCGGGCCTATGATGCCGTCGGGCGCAAGCCCGAAATCCCGCTGGAATCGGATGACGGCGGCTTGCGTCTGCGGCCCGAATATACCGTCTAACGGCCCCGCGTAATATCCTATCTTTTGTAGCATCGCCTGAATTTCCATGACGTCGGTGCCCGACATACCTAACCTCAGCGTTCTCATAATCCCCTCCTAAAACCCTATACTTTATCTATATTGCCAAAGCCGGTTTGTTGCGACAAAGAAAAGCGCGAGGCCTTGTTGAATTTATTGAAAAAACCGTTTATAATAAACCTATAGCGATGAAATACTCAGAGATTGGCAAAAAACTTCTTGACGAGGGATATACCGCCGCCGCGATAAAGGACGGCGCCGTGAATTTTAAATCATTTGACAGCGGGCTCAAGCCGCTGCTGTCCTTAATCGATTCGGGGATAGACGGCGAGGGCGCCGAGATTTACGACAGCGTGGTGGGCGGCGCGGCCGCTTTCCTCGCCGCATACTCGGGAGCTTCCGGTGTTTACGGCGCAGTCATGAGCAATAGAGGAGTAGAAGTGCTCTCTCTTTGCGGCATACCCTTTTCGTTCGGCGAAAGGACGGACGCCGTTATGTCCAAACGGGGCGGAATCTGCCCTTTCGAGGCGCTTTGTTTGAATATATCCGACAAAGACGAAGCGTTTCGCGCTATAAAATCAAAGATGGCGGAATTTGAAAAAGGCGCGAAATAATTACTTCGCGGTTTTATGCCCGAAAACTTGAATAATGGACGATTTATCGGATATAATCGGAAAATAACTTAGGTTATCTCGAAGGTATTATCAAAAAAGAAAACAAGGTTTAGAATGGAAAAGCGCAGATATAAAAATTCAAACGACTATATTTCCCTTCTCGGCTTCGGTTGCATGCGGCTTCCCCAGACCGCCGAAAAGAAAATCGACGAAAAAGCGGCGGAGGAGATGGTCGACGCCGCAATGAATGCCGGCGTCAACTATTTCGATACCGCATATATTTACCATAACGGCGAATCGGAGAAGTTTTTGGGGCGGGCGCTCAAAAAATACCGCCGCGAAAGCTTTTATCTCGCCGACAAGATGCCGCCTTGGAATGTCCGAAAGGCCGCCGACGTCGAGCGCATTTTCGAGGAGCAGCTTAGGCGTTGCGGCGTTGAATATTTTGACTTTTACCTCATTCACAACGCCAGCCGCGAGACCATTCCTACAATCGAAAAATATGATTTTTATGATTTTCTCAAGCTAAAGAAGGAAGAAGGAAAAATTCGGCGGCTGGGCTTTTCGGCGCACGACCGCGCCTCATTTTTAAAAAGCTATACCGAGAAATACGAGTTCGACTTCGCGCAAATTCAGCTCAACTATCTTGATTGGGAGCAGCAAGACGCCGAAGGGCAGTATAACGTCCTTGCCGAAAAAGGCCTTCCCGTCATAGTGATGGAGCCGCTTCGCGGCGGCGCGCTGGCGCGGCTTAACAAGAACGCGCTCGATATTTTGAAAGCCGCCGACAGTGAGGCGAGCGCGGCATCGTGGGGGCTTCGATACGCTGCCTCCAAGCCCGCCGTGCTGACGGTTTTGAGCGGAATGAGCGAGATAGGGCAGCTTACCGATAATATACACACCTTCAAAAATTTCCGCCCGCTTGACGAGGACGAATACCGCGTTTTGGAGGGCGCGCTAAAGGAGTTCCGCGCTTCCCGCCCCGTTCCCTGCACCGCCTGCCGCTACTGCTCGGACTGTCCCGCCGGCGTCGATATCGCGAGGAATTTCGGCGTCTACAACGCCTATCTCGCCGAAAAGAGCGCTTTCGCCTTTGAGAGCGGCTATGCCTTGATTGACGAAACCAATCGGGCGCATCTTTGCATCGAGTGCGGAAAGTGCATGGAGCATTGCCCGCAGAAAATAAAGATTCCCGAAATTTTAAAAAAGGTCGCCGCGCTCGATAAGCGAAAATAAAATCCGATTTTTAGGGGGCAACGAATTTTCGTTTAGGCTGAATTTACTTACCTTATTATGTTGATTATCTTTAGACGGGTTAAGTGTTTTGTAGAAATAATTAATCTGTTTTGATGATTATTACCGGAATTACCGGAATAAATATGTTGAATTAAGGCGCGGGAGATGCTATAATATAAAGGCTGTAAGCTTTGCTCCGCCGGATAAATTCCAAATATGATTTATCCTTTTTTCGGAGCTGAACTCAAAAATTAAAATATTTAAATATATAAGGAGGCAGTTATGGATTATGAGAGCAGAATTCAAACCCTTGTAGACAGCTACGGCGATTGGTGGAACAAGGGTTTTGAAACGCCGAAAATGTCGAAGGATTTATATCCTTACGACAATATGTTCACGCCCATTAAAGTCAACAGGCTGACGCTGAAAAACAGGCTGGTGATGGCGCCAATGGGCAACATCTCGATGTGCGACGAGACAGGCCGTCCCAGCCCCAAGATGCTAAAATACTTTGAGGAGCGCGCGAGAGGAGGCGTCGGCCTTATCACGAGCGGCCTCATTCCGGTGTCCTACGGCATCGATAAATCGCTTATCGAGCTCGGCGACCTTACATATTTTCCCAGAATCGACCGCTCGCGGACGGTGTTTTCGGCATGGCGCGACCTTGCCGCCATGTGCCACGCACACGGCGCCAACTTCTTTATTCAGCTGACGCCCGGCCTCGGCCGCGTCGGCAATCCGCAATGCCTCGTCAACCAGTTCAGCTTCCCGAGAAGCGCCAGCTTCAATCCCAACTGGTATATGAAGGACGTCCCCTGCCTCCGCCTTTCCGACCACTCCTTGAGAAAGATAATCAAGAGAATAGGCCAAGGCAGCGCCGACGCCAAAGCCGCCAACATCGACGGCGTCTATCTGCACGGCCACGAAGGTTATCTGCTTGAGCAGGTTACCAACCCCGCCTTCAACCGCCGAAAGATGGGGCGCTACGCCAACTTCATGATGTTCGGCATCGACATGATTAAAGAAATCAGAAGGAGAGTGGGGCCGGACTATCCCATCATGTATAGAATCGACCTCTCGCTCGCCTTGAACGCCACCTACGGCGAAAAGATGGACACCGTCAATCCTTTGAAGAAATTCAAGGACGAACGCACCGCAAAGCAGACGCTCAAATATATGGCGGAGCTCGTCAAGGCGGGCGTCGATATCTTCGACGTCGACCTCGGCTGCTACGACAACTGGTGGCTGCCGCATCCGCCTTCATCGATGCCGGCGGGATGCTTCCTCGAAATTTCCGAAATCGTCAAAAAGTTCTTTAAAGAGAACGACATCAAGAGCAATAAGGGCCTCGAAGTGCCCGTCGTCGGCGTCGGCAAGCTGGGCTACCCCGACCTCGCCGAAAAGGCGCTCCGCGACAATAAATGCGACATGGTCATGCTGGGACGCCCCCTTCTCGCCGACCCCGACTGGTGCAACAAGGCCTACGCCGGCAAAGTCGCCGACATCCGCCCCTGCATCGGCTGCCAGGAGGCCTGCATAAACGAGTTTGTGGAGGGCGGCCACCCGCAGTGCGCCGTCAACCCCAGAACGGCGTTTGAGGAGGAATATTCCCGCGAAATTCCCAAGGCCGCCCAAGTCAAAAAGTGCGCCGTCATAGGCGCAGGCCCGGCCGGCGTTACCGCCGCCGAGGCGCTGATTGCCCGCGGCCACAAGGTTGACCTCTATGAAAAAGCCGAAATAATCGGCGGAAATTTGATTCCCGCCGCCAAAGGCAAGATTAAATACGAGGTGAAAAACTATCTCGACTATCTTGCCGGCGTCGTCGAAAAACTTAAAAAGAATACAAGCTTCAAGCTCTTCTTAGGCACGGCCGCGACCGCCGCCGCGCTAAAGGAGAAGGGCTACGACGTTATTTTGACGGCGACGGGCTCATCTCAGTGCAAGCCGCCCGAAAAATTTGTGCCGGGCATCAACTCCGAAAACGTGCTGTTCGCCGTCGACGTCATCAACAACCCCGATTTAGTCAAGGACGCTCAAAAGATAGTAGTAATCGGCGGCGGCATAGTCGGCGCCGAAACCGCCTACATGCTGCGCTATGAGATGAATAAGGACGTCAAGGTCGTCGAGATGCAGAAATATTTCATGAACCATGCCTGCACCGCCAACCGCGGCCACATCATCCGCTATCTCGAAAAGGGCGGCGTCGAGCTCATCAACTGCGCCATGCTCAAAAAGATTGAGGGCAACAAGGTCTATATTGCCAAGAACGTCCACAAGCGCGTGCCCGACCCCTACAACACTTGGGCGCCCATACTCCCCGAAAACGTCGAGAACCCCATGGACCTTTTAAAGCCCTTCGGCGAGGTTATCGAGGAGAGGATTTTAGAGGCCGACAAAGTGCTTCTCGCCATGGGTGTATCGCCTAAGAGCGCGCTCTATACCGAGCTCGTCAGCGAGCACGCCGCGCCCGAAATCTACAACGTCGGCGACAGCTTCCGCGGCGCCAGAATTTTCGAGGCCGTCCGCGGCGCCTATCGCAAGGCGGTTTCGATTTAAGGAGGAGCTTATGAAATTGACCGAAGAACAACAACGGATATTAGACGGCAAAGAGGGCGAAACCCGCGCCATGATTTTAAAGACGCTCGTCATGTTCGGCGACATATTCGGCGCCAAGAGGCTGGTGCCTGTCACCCATAACCAAGGCCATCTCGTGACGAGCTTCGGCATCGGTCTTTTGAAGCCGCTTTACCGAATCATGGAAAGGCTGATTGCCGACGGCATCAAGGTCAAGGGCAGCTTTACCGTCGACCCCCGTCCGGTAGACGAGGAAAACGTCAAATACAGCCTGCTCGACAAGCTGGTTTTGAAAAAAATAATGTATAGCCAGCAGGCCGGATACGAAGAACAACTCAAAGCGGTGGGACTCAAGGACGACAACGCCTTCAGCTGCGCCAGCTACTTAGACGAGGTCGGCAACAAGCCCAAGCTGGGCGACGTCCTATCCTGGGCGGAGTCCTCGGCCGTCGTGTTCGCCAACTCGGTGCTGGGCGCGCGCTGCAACAGAAATAGCGGCATGCTCGACCTCTTTGGCAGCATCATGGGGCTGGTGCCCGAATTCGGGCTTTTGACCGACGAGGGAAGAAAGGCGACTTACGTCATCAAGGTTAACACCACCAAAATTCCCGAAGCGCAAATTCTGGGCTCGGCCATCGGCATGAAAGTCGTCGAGGAAGTGCCCTACGTCATAGGGCTCGATAAGTTCCTAGGGGACGAGCTTAACGAAACCGTCATCGGATATCTCAAGGACTTCGGCGCGGCCACCGCTTCCAACGGCGCGGTTGGGCTCTATCACATCGAGGGGCTGACGCCCGAGGCCAAGGCGCAGGGCAAGTCGCTTATTGCCAAAGATGCCAAGGAATATATAATCGACGACGCCGAGCTCGCCCGCGTCTACGAGTCCTATCCCAATATGTGGAAAAAACCCGACGCCGCGCCCGCGCTCTGCTTTGTCGGCTGCCCGCATCTGACATTTACCCAGCTTAAAGACTGGACGATTAAGGTATCCGAAGGCCTGAAGGCCGAAAAGCGCAAGAAGGTCGCCGTCGACACCGTCTTCTGCGCCGGCCCCGACGTCGTAGAGAAGTTCAAAAAGGACGAGAGCTACAAGGCGTTGAAGGCGGCGGGCATCCGCCTCACATCCATTTGCCCGCTGATGTATACAAATAATCCGCTCTCCCACAGAAAGGCGATAGCGACCAACAGCAACAAGCTGAGGACGTATTCGCTGGCGAGATACTATAAAGACGCCAAAATGCTCAACATCATCACGGGCAAGGAGGAGAAATAATGAAGACTTTCAAAGGACGGGCAATCGCGCCGGGAAGCTTCACGGGCGAAGCGGTAGTTAGCAGACAGGGCGTCAACACGCTGGCGACATTCCAAAAGAGCGCCCTCAAAAACGCCTCCGAGGTCATAGTGAGCGACCAGAACAACCCCGACATCTTCGGGCTCAACATCACGGGCAAAATTCTCTGCCTGCCCCAGACGATCGGCTCGACTACGGGCGGCATGGTAATTCAGACCATCTGCGCCATGAAAATCAACCCCAAGGCATTCCTGTTTTCGGAGCACATCGACAGCCTCGCCGCAAGCGGCATAGTGCTTGCCAAGGTTTGGGAAAACAGCGACGTTATCGCCATCGACCAGCTGGGCGCCGAGTTTTTGGATGCAGTCAAAACGGGCGACAAGCTCCAAATCTCCGAGGACGGCACGATTACAATCTTAGGCTAAACAAAAAACGACAACTAAATAGCTCAAAAATAAGATATACCCGTTAAAGCCGATAACTTTTCGGGTATATTTATATAGGAACAAAAGCGAAGCAAAAAATTTATTAAAGCAAAAATTCACATTAGTGCAACCAAAAGCTCTCGAGAAAAGTGTATTAGGTGAGAGTGCTAACAGGCGGTCGGTATGCGGGATTTGCCCGACAACGAAATCCAGCTCAAGGAATATTTGAACTCTCTTTACAGGCTGGCTTATGCTTACGTAGGCAATAAGCCCGACGCCGAAGATGTCGTTCAAGAAGTATTCCTGCGCCGGTCGAAGCGGGGAGGCGTTTTCAAGGACGCCGAGCACGAAAAGGCGTGGCTCATCCGCGTGACCATCAACACCGCCAAAAGTCTTTTAGCTTCGAGCTGGAAGCGGCGCGCCGTCTTAAGCGACGACCTCGCGCCCTTCGGCGAATACGAAAGCGGCGAAAGCGAGGTGCTCGCCGCAGTCATGAAGCTGAACGCTAAGCAGCGCAGTGTAATCCATCTATATTATTATGAGGATTACCCGGTGGAAAAAATAGCCGGTCTCACCGGCATGAACGCCTCCACCGTCAAATCTCACCTAAAACGAGCGAGAGAGAAGCTGAAGACGCTTCTCGAAGGAGAGCAATATGAATTTTAAAGACGCTTACAAGAAGGGCATGGAGGAAATAACTCCTTCGGCAGGGCTTAGGGCGCAGCTTGCGCGCGCCGCCGAGAGAGGGCCGAGGCTGAAACCGCAGAAAGTGTTTTCGAGAAAGCTGGCGGCTTCACTGTCCGTCATCTGCGTGGCATTCGTCGCCGTCATCGCCGTCGCGCTGATTCCCGCCGCTGCGGTCGCCGACATCTTTGACGGCCTGCCGTTTTCTACTTTCACCGAGGATTATTCGGCGGTGTTCGACGCCATCAACGAGTCGGGCTATAAAAATTACGGCTACGCTTTGAGATACAGTCTGGCAAGCGTCGACATAGCTTTGGAAAACGCCGTCATGGACAAGTCGGCGGCCGGCACCCCCGACAGCCACGAGGAGGAATATTCCGACACCAACATTCAGGTCGCGGGAGTTCAGGAAGCCGATATAATTAAGACGGACGGCGACTTTATCTATATGGTTTCGGGCAATAAAGTGTCGATTGTGTCGGCCGAAAGCGGACATCTCGTCAAAACGGCCGATATCGTTCCCCAAAACAACCTTGAGAACGATTTAAACGGCTGGGGATATATTCAGGATATCTATGTCAACGGCGACAGGTTGATTGTTCTCCGCACCAAATATTTCTACCTTACCTACAATAATAAGGCAGACCTAGGCTTTTACAGGCGCTTCGGATTTTCGGGCTCGACGACGCTCGTCGACATCTACGACATATCCGATAGAACGGCGCCCGCGCTCGTCGAAACGCTGGGGCAGGACGGCGGCATCCTTTCTACCCGAATGATAGGCTCCACGCTCTATCTCGTCACATCATACCACCCCTATCTCTATATTGAGAAAGAAAACCTCTTCACCTATGTTCCCTCCGTCTATGAGGGCGATGCGCAGACGGTGGTTTCCTCGAGGAAAATTACCATTGCCCCCGAAAAGAAAAACGCCAGCTACGTCGTGGTTTCGGGCATAAACACCGCGGACGAGCCCGAGGTCATTTCGACGGCGGCGCTGCTTGGCGGCGGCACCGAAATCTATATGAACCTTGAAAACCTCTATATCTACGGCTACGGCGACTACGACACCGCCGAGTCGGACGGCATATTTGTGAACACATGTTATACCAACATCGCTCGCTACGCGCTTAACGACGGCGACATCAGCTTCGCGGCATCGGGCAAGGCGGAAGGGTATATCTTAAATCAGTTCTCGGGCGACGAATATGACGGGCACTTCAGGCTGGTGACGACGGTCAATAAATATTATTACAAGACCGGGACGAACGGCGACTACGCCTATTCACAATATATCGGCAACGAGCAGTATAATAAGCTGACCGTCTTTGATATGGACTTAAAGGAAGTCGGCAAGATTGAAAACGTGGCGCCGGGCGAAAGGGTATATTCCGTGAGATTCACGGGCGACATCGGCTATTTCGTCACCTTCCGTCAGGTCGACCCGCTGTTTGCCGTTGACTTGAAAAACCCCGCCGCGCCCGTCATTTTATCGGCGCTGAAAATTCCCGGCTTTTCGGAATATCTCCATCCCTATGCCGACGGGCTTCTGTTCGGCTTCGGTAAAGAGGCCGACGAAAACGGCAGAGTAACGGGCTTGAAGCTCTCCATGTTCGACGTCAGCGACCCCGCCGACGTCACCGAAATAGCCAAAATTACCGATTCCACCGCGATGTGGTCGGTGGCTTCGTGGAACCATAAGGCAATCTTGGTCCACAGCGGCAAGAAGCTCATCGGCTTCCCCACCTTCAACGGCTATGAGCTCTACACTTACGACGAGGCGGAGGCCGAGTTTACCAAGCTCGCAAGTTTGGGCTCGCCCGAGAGCGAAAACTTCTACTACTATTATTATTACGACGCGCGCGGGCTGTTCATCGACGACTACTTCTATGTCTATATCAACAACCATCTGGTCTCCTACTCGCTTGATACTTTGGATGTCTGCGAATGGGTCAACTTAGGCTAAACCGCAAGCAAGCTAATCGAGGTTAACAATCAAAGAGTGCAGCCAAGCTGACAAGTTAAACAAAAGAAAGTCAAACCAAAGATAAAACTAAAAACTAAGCTATAAAAAACTAAATTACCGACAGTTAATGAACACGCCGTCCCCTAACGGGGACGGCGTGATTTTAAGGCAAACAGAAAAAAAATTGTAGTTTTTTGTAAAACGGGGCGGTTTTTAATTGCCAAAATCAGGCTGTAATGATATAATCGCAAGAAATGTGCACGTAAAGGTGCGGGAAAAGAGGAACTTATGAAAGGCCTGCTTTCTCTGTCGGGAATCCCCGACGACAAGATTCTCCAAATCATACAAACTGCTTTAGAGTTCAAAAGAAATTTAAAAAGAGTGTCGTATTCCGATTTAAGGATGGCGACACTCTTTTTTGAAAATTCGACCAGAACGCAGTATTCTTTCCAGATGGCGATGATGAATCTCGGGATAACTCCCGTTGCAATCAATGTCTCGACGTCCAGCGTCAACAAGGGCGAGAGCATCTACGACACCGTTAGGACGCTGGAGAGCATAGGGATTTCGGGCGTCGTCATCCGCCACAGCCGCGACGGCTATTTCAAGGAATTGGAAAACGTCAAAATCCCCGTCTTTAACGCCGGCGACGGCTCCACCGGCCATCCTACCCAGACGCTCCTCGATTTGGTGACGATTTATGAGGAGTTCGGGCGCTTTGAAGGCCTTAAGGTTAGCTTCGCCGGCGATATATCCCATTCACGGGTGGCGCACGGCAACTCCGAGATAATGAAGCGGCTCGGTATGGAGGTCTGCATCTCCTGCCCCGACGAGTTCGCCGACGACACCGCGCCGAGGCTCGACTTTGACGAAGCGGTTGCAACCTCCGACGTTATCAATCTTTTGAGGGTGCAGTTCGAGCGGCACAGCGGCGGCATGAGCATGAGCGCGGCGGAATACCACGCGCGCTACGGCCTCACCCTTGAGCGCGTTGCGAAAATGAAAGAGGGCGCCATAATCATCCATCCCGCGCCGATAAACCGCGGCATGGAGATAGCCGACGAAGTCGCCGAGTGCGAAAAAAGCAGGATTTTCCGCCAGATGGAAAACGGCGTTTACGCCAGAATGGCGGTCATTCACATGGTTTTGGAGGGCTTGCTGTGAGCGGGCTTTTAGTGCGCGGCGGCCGCCTTCCCTCGGAAAAGCGCGCCGACATAAAGATAGTGTCGGGAAAAATCGCCGAGGTGTCGGAAAACCTCGAGAAATCGGGGAAAGTCATCGACGCCGAGGGGCTGACGCTTTTCCCCGGCATAACCGACGTCCACGTCCACTTAAGGGAGCCCGGCTTTTCGGAAAAAGAAACCATTAAATCGGGCACGGCTGCGGCCGCCAAGGGCGGAGTTACCACCGTGCTCTCCATGCCCAATCTCAACCCCTCTCCCGACTGCTTGAAAAATCTTCAAGTTCAGCTTGATATCATTAATAAAGACGCCCTCGTCAAAGTCATTCCTTTCGGCGCGCTCACTAAAAACAGCGAGTCAAAAGCTTTATCGGAGCTTGCCGAAATTGCGCCCTTCGTCACGGGATTTACCGACGACGGCAGGGGATATACAAACCTTAAGCTTTTGGAAGAAGCTATGAAAATAGCTAAAAAGCTCAACAAGGTGATAGCGTCGCATGCCGAAGCGGAGGGACTGGGGTTTTCGCCCGCCGCCGAGTATACCGCGGTGGAAAGGGAGCTCGAGCTAGTTAAAAAAACTTCTTGCGACTATCACTTCTGTCATATCTCTACCGAAGAAAGCCTTGGTTTAATCAAGCGGGCGAAGGCGGAGGGCTTGCCGGTAACTTACGAAATAACGCCCCACCACTTTCTGCTTAGCGAAAAGGATATCGCATCCGCCGATTTTAAAATGAATCCGCCGCTACGCGCCGAAAAAGACCGCGACGCCGCGCTTTCGGCCGTCAGATGCGGCGAGGCCGATATGCTGGCGACCGACCACGCGCCGCACACCGAGGCCGAAAAATCGCTTCCCTACGATAAAGCGCCCAACGGCATAATAGGGCTGGAAACGCTTTTGCCGCTTGCTTACACTTACCTTGTCGCAAACGGCAAAATCAGTTTGGAAAAACTCGCCTATCTTCTTTGCGAATCTCCGAACAGGCGGTTTAACCTGCCGATTTGCACATTTAAAGTGGGCGATTGCGCAGATTTTTCGCTGATTGAAACCCAAAAATACCGAACGTATCAAAAGGCGGAAATTTTGAGCAAATCCAAAAATTCGCCTTTTATCGGCAGGACTCTGACCGGATATCCCGTGCTTACGGTCGCCGGCGGCCGCGTGGTTTACTTTGATAACGATTACTTTGCCAAGGAGGATTTCGATGGCTGACAAAATGTTGATTCTAGAAAACGGGCGCGTGTTTTACGGCGGCGGCTTCGGCAGCCAAAAAACACGCATTGCCGAGATTGTCTTCAACACCGCGATGGTGGGGTATCAGGAGATTTTATCCGACCCCTCGTATTTCGGGCAAATCGTGATTATGAGCTATCCGCTCATCGGCAATTACGGGCTGGCCGACGACGATTACGAATCCAAAAACATTTATCTTTCGGGCTTCGTCGTTCGCGAATACAACGACAACCCCAGCAACTTCCGCTTCACCATGAGCCTCGGCAACATCATGGAAGACTACGACGTGGCGGGCATTCAAGACCTCGACACCCGCGAGCTTGTCCGAATCATTCGCGACGAGGGCTCGATGAAGGCGATGATTACCGACGCATCCCGCCCATACGAGGAGTGCTTGAAGGAGCTTAGAGCCGCCAAGCTTGAAGAAAATCCCGTCAAGCTGATATCGACTAAGAAAGTTTGGTATTCGAGAACGAGGAACCCCGCCTTCAACGTCATAGCCGTGGACCTCGGAATAAAGACCAACATTCTCCGGCTTTTAAATAAATACGGCTGCAACGTCGCGATTGTTCCTCACAACACTTCCAAAGAAGATATAATGCGCTTAAAGCCCGACGGGCTTTTAATATCGAGCGGGCCGGGCGGGCCCGAGCTTCTTACCGAAGCCGCCGCGCTCATTAAGAGCGTAAAGGGCGAAATACCCGTTTTGGGAACGGGTTTGGGCTGCCAGCTCGTCGCGCTTGCCTACGGCGCCAAAGTCGCGAAAAGAAAGACGGGCCATCATGGCTGCAACATCCCCGTCCGCGATTTAAAGACGAACGCCATCGAGATAACCGACCAAAACCACTGCTACGACGTCGACGTCGAATCGCTGAAAGCCGCCGGGCTTGAGCTGACTCACGTCAACCTCATCGACGGCAGCGCCGAGGGAATAGCCGACTACGCAAATAACGTGCTCGGCGTGCAATTCTATCCCGAGAGCGCCGCGCTCCCCGAGAATGGCGTGTATGTGTTGGATACCTTCATAAACATGATGAAAAAAGCGGGAGGCAACGGCAATGCCCAGAAGAACAGATATTAAGAAGATTATGGTAATCGGCTCCGGCCCGATAGTAATCGGCCAGGCCGCCGAATTCGACTACGCCGGCACGCAGGCGTGCATCGCGCTCAAGGAAGAGGGCTACAAAGTTATTCTCGTCAACAGCAACCCCGCCACCATCATGACCGACGTCAGGATGGCGGACAAGGTCTATATGGAACCGCTCGAGCTGGAATATGTCGCCAAAATTATAAGAAGCGAACGCCCCGACGGTATCATCTGCAGCATGGGCGGCCAGACCGGCCTCAACCTCGGCATGCAGCTCTACCGCAAGGGCATTTTAGAGGAATGCGGCGTCGAGATGCTGGGCACGGGCTACCAAGCCATTTGCCAAGCGGAGGACAGAAAGCTCTTCGTCGAGCTCTGCAAGCGTATCGGCGAGCCCGTGCTGACTTCTAAAACGGCAAACCACATCGATGAGGCCGTGGATATCGCCGACGAAATAGGCTATCCCGTCATCATCCGTCCCGCTTTCACGCTGGGCGGCACGGGCGGCGGCTTTGCCGAAAACGCCGGTGAAGTAGCCGAAATCTGCAAAAACGCGCTTAAAATATCGCCGGTCGAGCAAGTGCTGGTCGAAAAATCGGTCAAAGGATTTAAAGAAATTGAGTTCGAGGTCATCCGCGACAAGGCGGACACCGCGGTATCGGTCTGCTGCATGGAAAACGTCGATCCCGTCGGCGTCCACACCGGCGACTCCATAGTCGTCGCGCCCAGCCAGACGCTCACCAACCGCGAATATCAGATGCTTAGAACGGCGGCGCTCAAAATCATTCGCGCGCTCAAAATCGAGGGCGGCTGCAACATCCAGTTCGCGCTCGACCCCTACTCTTTCGAATATTACGTCATCGAGGTCAATCCCCGCGTCAGCCGCTCCTCGGCTCTTGCCAGCAAGGCGAGCGGCTATCCCATCGCCCGCGTCAACTCCAAGATAGCCTGCGGGCTTACGCTGGACGAGATTATGATTGCCAACACGCCGGCGTCATTCGAGCCTTCGCTCGACTATATCGTCGTAAAATTCCCCCGCTTCCCCTTCGACAAGTTCGCCGAGGCCAACCGCGCGCTGACGACGCAGATGAAAGCGACGGGCGAGGTCATGAGCATAGGCCGCACCCTCGAGGAAGCTTTCTTAAAGGCGATACGTTCCCTTGAAAACGGATATTTCCATCTCGAGCTTAAAAAGTTTAAAGCATTCAGTGACCACGACCTCGTCGATATGGTAATGCGCGGCACCGACGAGCGCATATTCGCGATAGCCGAGGCGTTCCGGCGGCTTATCCCCATCGAGTATATCTACTCCTTGACCAAGATTGACCGCTTGTTCCTCGACAAAATCATGAAGATAGTCGAGTTCGAGAGCGTCATCAAGGCCAACAAAAACGATATCAAAACGCTCCGCCGCGCCAAGCGGATGGGCTTCTCCGACGACTATATAGCAAATTGTTGGGGGCTTGACGCCGTTGACATATATCAACTGCGCAAGAAGAACAACATCTACCCCGTCTATAAGACGATTGACACCTGCGCCGGCGAGTTCAAGTCATATACTCCCTATCTCTATTCGACTTACGAAAGCGAAAACGAATCGATTGTATCAACCAGAAAGAAAGTCGTAGTGCTGGGAAGCGGGCCCATCAGAATCGGTCAGGGAATCGAGTTCGACTACTCGACAGTCCACGCCGTTTGGGCTATTCAGGAGGCGGGGTATGAGGCTATCATCATCAACAACAATCCCGAGACCGTCTCCACCGACTACACGCTGTCGGACAAGCTCTATTTCGAGCCTCTGACCTTCGAGGACGTCATGAACGTCATCGACCTCGAAAAGCCGGAGGGCGTCATAGTCGCCTTGGGCGGCCAGACCGCCATCAACCTCGCCGAGGACTTAGATCGCGCCGGCGTCAAGATTTTGGGCAGCAGCAGCGACAGCATCGCGCTTGCCGAGGACCGCGACCTCTTTGCCGAGGTCTTGACCAAGCTTGACATACCGATGCCGCGCGGCGAGGCCGTCTTCAACCTTGAGGACGGTAAACGCGTCGCCGCCGAAATAGGCTATCCCGTGCTGGTGCGGCCCTCCTTCGTCTTGGGCGGCAGAATGATGCACATCGTCTACGACGAAAAATCGCTCGTCAACTTCGTCAACGAGGCCGTCAAGCTCAACGAAAAGCACCCCGTCCTCATCGACAAATATATCAAGGGCAAGGAGTGCGAGGTAGACGCCGTATGCGACGGCACCGACGTTTTCATTCCCGGCATCATGGAGCATATCGAGCGCGCCGGCGTCCACAGCGGCGACTCGATGAGCGTCTATCCCCCTTATTCTTTGAGCGAAGACGTCAAAAAGATTATCGTCGACTACACCCGCAGGGTGGGGTTGGAGCTTAAGATAATCGGGCCCTTCAACATCCAGTTTATCGTCGAAAACGGCACCGTCTATATCATTGAGGTCAATCCGAGAAGCAGCCGCACCGTGCCCTTCCTTGCCAAGTCTACGGGCGTGCCGATTGCCAACCTCGCGACCAAAGTCATGCTGGGCAACAAGCTGAAAGATTTGGGCTACACCGGAAATTATCCCGAAAAGAAGCGCTGGTATTGCAAGTCGCCCACCTTCTCCTTCACCAAAATTACCGGCCTTGACGCCGTTCTCTCCCCCGAAATGAAATCGACGGGTGAGGCTATTGGCTACGACGACTCCTTCAATCGCGCCCTCTACAAGTCGCTTCAGGCGTCGGGGCTCAAGGTCAGAACTTACGGCACCGTCTTCGCTACGATAGCCGACGAGGACAAAGAGAGCGCGCTGCCGCTCATCAAACGTTTCTTTGACCTCGGCTTCAACATCGAGGCGACGGAGGGCACCGCCAAATTCCTGAAGGGCCACGGCATCAGGACGCGTATCAAGAAAAAGCTGTCGCAGGGAAGCGAGGAAATTTTGACGGCGCTTCGCAAAGGCTACGTGACCTACGTCCTCAACACGCTGTCGGAGGGCACCCAAACGGCGCAGCGCGACGGCGCGGCAATAAGGCGGACGGCCGTCGACAACAATGTGCCGGTCTTTACCTCGCTCGATACCGTCGACGTTCTGCTTGACGTCCTCGAGGCGATAACGGTCGGCATTTCCACCATTGACGCCTAAACGAGATTAGCTTTAAATCGCGCAGTCGGCACTTAAAAAAGCCGATTGCGGCAGATAAACCGCCAATTCGGTGAAAAAATGAAAGAAAGCGTTTTAACAGTCGAGAAAAATCACAAAATCGCCAAGGATACCTACCGCATGCGGCTCTCGGGCGACGTCGGCGTTCACGCGCCCGGCCAGTTTGTCGAGCTTACCGCGCCGGGGTTTTATCTTCGGCGCCCCTTCGGCGTCTTCGACTCGTCCGAGGATTATCTCGAAATTGTCTATAAGGTTGTCGGAAAAGGGACGGCGGCGATGAGCGATTATCCCTTAGGGACGGAGCTTTCGGCGCTTCTCAGCTTGGGCAATTCCTTCGATATGTCAAAGGCAAAAAAGCCGCTTTTAATCAGCGGAGGCTTGGGCGCCGCGCCGCTTCACTTCCTTGCCAAAAAGTTTTTTGAGGCGGGCGTCCGCTCGACGATTGTCGCCGGTTTTAGGAATAACGAGGAAGTCGCGCTATTGGAGGAGCTTCAAAAATTCGGCGAAGTCACCCTTGCCACCGATGACGGCTCGGCGGGATTTTGCGGCAACACGGTATGCTGTTTAGAGTCGTTAAAGACTGACTTTGATTTTTATTACGCCTGCGGGCCTCAGGTGATGCTGGCCGCGCTCGCTAAAAAGCATGAAAATGGCGAGATTTCGATGGAAGCGCGGATGGGCTGTGGCTTCGGCGCCTGCATGGGCTGCACCATCAAGACAACAAACGGATTTAAGCGCGTCTGCAAGGAGGGGCCGGTCTTTTCGGCAAAAGAGGTGATATTTTGAAAGATTTGAGCGTTGAGCTGTTGGGCGAAATTTTAAAAAATCCCATAATACCGGCAAGCGGCACCTTCGGCTTCGGCTATGAGTTCGCCGACTATTACGACATCAACATACTTGGCTCGATAGCCTTGAAGGGCACCACCGTCGAGGCGCGTTACGGCAATCCGCTGCCGAGAATCGCCGAATGCCCGGCCGGCATGCTCAACTCGATAGGGCTCCAAAATCCGGGCGCGCCCGCCGTCTTAAACGAGGAACTGCCCAAGCTGAAAAAGGTCTACCGCGGCAAAGTCATAGTCAATATCGGCGGGCATAGTTTCGACGACTACGCTCAAGCGGCAAGCGTCTTCAACGACGCCGAGAACGTGCTTGCAGTCGAGCTCAACATTAGTTGTCCCAACGTCAAAGGCGGCGGGCTTCACTTCGGCACCGACGCCTTAACCGCCGAAAGGCTGGTTTCCGCGGTCAAAAAGAGCGTTTACAAGCCCGTCATCGTCAAGCTCACCCCCAACGTAACGAGTGTAGCCGAGATTGCAAAAGCCGTCGAGAGCGGCGGCGCCGACGCCGTCAGCCTGATTAACACGCTACTCGGCATGCGCATCAACCTCGATACCATGAAGCCGGTGCTTGCCGCGGGCGCGGGCGGTTACAGCGGGCCGGGAATCTTTCCGGTTGCCGTCAGAATGATAAGAGAAGTCAAGGCGGCGGTCAAAATTCCCGTTATCGGCATGGGCGGCGTCGCTTCTGCCGAGGACGCTTTGGAGCTGATTGCGGCAGGCGCATCCGCCGTTATGGTGGGAAGCGCCAACCTAGTTGACCCATTTGCCTGCAAAAAAATCATAGAAGCCTTGCCCTCGGCGATGGAAAGATATAAAATAGAGAAAATAAGTGATTTGGTGGGAGCCGCGCTATGAAAAAAGACGTCATAATCGCCTGCGATTTCGATTCCAAAGAAAAGCTCTTTGCTTTCCTTGCCTCGATGGGCGAGCTCAAGCCCTTTTTGAAGGTGGGAATGGAGCTCTATTATAAAGAGGGCGCCGACTTGGTTTTGGACCTCAAGGCGCGGGGCTATAAGGTGTTTTTGGACTTAAAGCTTCACGACATCCCCAACACCGTCTATAAGGCGATGAAGGTAGTCGTAAGGTTGGGCGCCGATATCATAAACGTCCACGCCGCGGGCGGAGTGGAGATGATGAAGGCGGCGGCGCGCGCGGTGTCCGAGTTGGAAAAGGCCGAAAAGCCGCTCGTCATCGCCGTCACACAGCTTACCTCCATCGACGCCGAAACGCTCAAAAAAGAGCTTTTGATTTCGGAAAGCTTGGAATACACCGTCAAAAAATACGCCGAAAACGCCGCCTCAGCCGGACTTTCGGGCGTAGTTTGCTCGCCGCTCGAAGCGCCCCTCATAAAATCGATGGGGCTTGTATCGGTGACGCCCGGCATCAGGCTTTCGGGCGACGCCGCAGGCGACCAAAAACGGATTACCACACCCAAGGAAGCGAAGTCGCTGGGCAGCGACTACATAGTGGTAGGCCGCTCGATAACCGGCGCCGGCGACCCCAAAGCGGCGTATCTGGCCTGCGTGAAAGAGTTTTTAGGATAAATCCTAAGAGGATTTATCCTAGTGAATAATGAATAATGAATAATTAATAATTGCGGGAGCGGTGCCAGCGCACCGAATGAAAAACGAAAACTAAATCGAAAAACTGTGGTCCGAAACAGAAATAATTGAGAGAAAAATGGGTAATTATTTTTTGAAAATTAAAGAGGAAGTCGCGCTGAAGCTTCTTGAGATTAAAGCGGTGTTTTTGCGTCCGTCGCAGCCTTTTACTTGGGCGAGCGGAATTAAGTCGCCGATATATTGCGACAACCGCCTAATTTTAGCGGCGCCCGAGGCAAGAAATTTTATTGAAAACGCGCTTGCCGAGCTTATTAAAGAAAATTATCCCGATGCCGAGGCTCTTATGGGGACTTCGACGGCCGGCATTCCCCACGCCGCGATTGCCGCCGAAATTCTTAGGCTCCCGATGGGCTACGTCCGCGCTCAAGCCAAGGACCACGGCAGAAACAATTTGATCGAGGGCGCAGCGGTTGATGGGAAAAAGGTTGTGGTAGTAGAGGATTTGATTTCCACCGCCGGCTCGGCAATAGAAGTAGTAGCCGCACTCAGGGAAGCGGGCGCTCAAGTTTTGGGAATTGCCTCGCTGTTTACCTACAATCTTGAAAAGGGCCTAAAGAGGCTTGCCGAGGCCGAGGTCAAAAACGTGTCGCTCTCCGATATCGAGGCTCTCGCCTCCGCCGCTCTAAAGAACGCCTATATCAACGAGGGCGAATTCGAGCTGGTATTCAAATTTCAAAAAAATCCCGACGGCTGGCTCTCGTAAGTTCTCAAAAGGCTTATTAATAAAAAGCCCCGAAACTTTCGGGGCTTTTTTTATCCAACGCTATTCGTTTTTCATTATTCTTTATTCATTCGATTCAACCCGTTAAATCGCCTGCCACGTTATTTCCTCGCCGTCTAGCACGAGATAGCCGCGTTCGCCGTCGAAGGGGAGGCCGGCCGAACCCGGATTAATATAGCGGATGCCGCGCTTCACCGTGTCGGTATGCTGATGGAAGTGGCCGTGAAAGACAACGCTACCTTCGGCAAGCTCCGGCGGCTTTGTCGCGTTTATTTGATGGCCGTGAGTAAACAGATAAGTTTTTCCGAGGTTGGCCATGGTGTAGGACTTATAGAACTTGAACTCCGAAACCGTTTCGTCGACCTCGCTGTCGCAGTTGCCCTTTATCGCGACGACCTTATCCTTGATTGAATTGAGCAAATTGGCAAGGCGGACGGGCGAATAGTTTTCGGGCAGCGGATTTCTGGCGCCATGGTAGTAAATATCCCCCAAAATGACGAGCTTGTCGCCGCCGCCGGCGATAAAGGCGTCGACGACTCTCCTTGCCGCCTCGAAGTTTCCGTGAAAATCAGATGCGATGTAAATTTTCATAATCCACCTAACTTATATTTTATAGTAGTATTTTGGCTGTTTAAAGTGCGTGTTTTGCTGTTTGCGATTTTTCTGAGTGTATATTTTAGCTCTAAATGTTTGATTTTTTCGGTCTTTTCGGCTTCTCGGCAGGTGATTTATGTTGTGTCAGCCGCGGGATTTTGCCAAAATCGCGTTGACGATTTTCGCCGCCATCATCATGCCGGCTACGGGCGGGACGAAGGAGATGCTGGCGGGCGGGTGCCTGCCGTTTTCGGCGGCCTGCGCCAGCGGGCGGAGGGGCTCCTCCTCGGAGTAGACGACGTCGAGCTTTTCTATGCCGAGCCGCTTTAATTCCCGCCTCATTATTTTAGCGACCGGACAGATTTTGGTGCCACGGATATCGGCGTATTTAATGAGCTCGGGCTTCAGCCTGTTGCCCATGCCCATCGAGGATATTATCGGCGTGCCGCACTCTGCCGAGGCTTTAATCAAGAGAAGCTTGGATGTGATTGTGTCGATGCAGTCGGCGACGTAGTCGTATAGAGAAAAGTCGAAAAGCTCTCTTGTGTCAGCGTCGAAGAAGACGTCGAAGGCGGTGACGGCGGCAGACGGGTTGATGTCTAGTATCCGCTCGCGCATGACTTCGGCCTTTTTTCTGCCTACTGTGGACTTAAGCGCTATCAGCTGGCGGTTGAGGTTGCTCTCCGCCACGGTGTCGGCGTCGACTAAGACAAGCGTCCCTATGCCCGCCCGCGCCAAGCCTTCGGCGGCAAACGAGCCGACGCCGCCCAAGCCGAACACCGCGACCTTTGCCGCGGCCAGCTTAGCCGCGCCCTCGGGGCCTATCAGGTTTAGCATTCTTTCAAAGCTCATTTTACAGGGCCGTCGGTGCGCTTATGGCCGGTAAAACGGTCGCCCCAAGCGTTTGCCCACTTTTCGGGATAGAACTCATAGTAAGAAACGCCCTTTTCCTCTCTAAGCTTGATAAACCGTTTGGAGTTGCACCATATGACGGAGGGTATGCCGATTACAAAGAGATAGAGCGGCCCCAAAAGAAGGTTTTGCAGCGTGTGGCCGTATTCGTGGGCGCGGGCGTCCAAAAACCACTGTTCCCCTCTCGCGCCGTTGACGAAGATGAAGATGCCCAGTGAAACGCCGCCCCAGTTTTCCTCGTGTCTGCTTATGAGCGCGCCTTTAAACCATTCGCGATTGAGCTTGCCTTTAGATAAATAGACCAAAAAGCCCAAGAGGTTGGCTAAAAGCCCCCAAGTAAACTGCAGAAGATAGAAAAAAAACAGCGCTACATATTTAATTACTTTTTTCATTATAATTCCGTGCCGAGGTTAATTTTGAATGAGTGTCCTTTGCGCCGAGCCTTATGTAATAAACAAACCGTATTTAATAAGGTCTTCAAGCGCGGCGATGTTTAAATTTTCGCCCATGAGCGCGGGTTTTATGATGAGATAGAGATAGATGTTCAAAAGCGCGGCAGCCGCGGCGTCGGCATCGAAAGAGCGCATCAGGTCGAACTCGGCGCCCAGCCTTATGATTTCGGCCAACTCGTCAATCATTCTCGTGTAAACTTTGTCAAATCGCGGGCTTTCCGAAAACGCCGAGAAAAACTCCTTGTCCTTTTTCAAAATGGCGGCGAGCGCCTCGTCCTCTAAAAGATATAAAACGGCGTTTTTAAGTAGAAAATTGAATTGCGCGCGGGGATCCTTCATCGCGGCAAGCGGCGTGAAGCACTTATCGAGCCATTTTTCAAGGTAAAAGCAAATCGTGGCATTGTAAAGCTCGCGCTTGCCCTCGAAATAAAGATAGAGATTGCTGTTGGTGACGGAAAGTTCGTCGGCAATATCCTGCAGTGTCGCTTTTTTGAAATCGAATTCCGCAAAAACCTTCTTCGCAGCCTCAAAGATGGTGTTAAGCTCGATTTTCTTCCGCATTGGTAAGTCCCTTTTTAGGAAAGATAAATTAATGATAGCACAATCCTTTCATTCTAGCAATTAAATCATAAAAACTAAACTGAACAAATGCCCCAAAGTTGTCTATCATTTTCGGCCTTAAAAAATTGCTTAATCAGACTTGTGGCAATAAAGGAGGCAATCATTATGCCTTTTTTGACAAAAGCGGAAATTTGAATAAGTTTTTATATAGAAAAATTACTGTATTTTGATGAAAAGTTATGGTAAAATGAATTTGTCAAAAAAAATTTGGAGGCGGATATGATTTACATTCTCAATCAAAAAATGTGGACGCTCAAAGATAAGTTTGCGATAACCGACGACGCCGGCCGCACTTGCTTTTTTGTTGATACCAACTGGAATCTTTTAGGCGTAAGAAAGAAATTTTCGCTTTTCGATACCGCGGGGCGTGAGGTTTACTATGCCCAGCAGCGCATTTTATCCTTCCTTGCCCGCTTTGACCTCTATCCCAACAGCGGCGCTGTCAAAGAGGAGCGCATAGGCTTTATGAGACGTTCTCCCACCCCTTGGCCGCGCTACCGTGTCAAGACTAAATACGGCAACTACGTCGTAAAGGGCAAGTTCGGTCTGGCGCGGACGCTGACGATACTTAAAAACGGCAAGCTCGTAGCGACGGTCAAGAAGAAGAACTTCCAAATCCGCGACCAATACACGATTGAGGTTACAGAGCCGAGCGAAAGCGCGCTCGCCCTTATGATAGCGCTCATCAATGACCAGATGCACTATAGGGGAAGATAAATAACTGAAACAAAAGAAATCCGCGACGGGGTCGCGGATTTTTTTTAACTAATAATTAGTAATGAATAATGAATAACGGTGGAAGCGGCGCTGCGCGTCGAACGAAAAACAAAAAACGAAAAACGAAAAATTGTGGTTGCACGTGGAGAAACTAAACGAAGAATCAGGGCGCAAGGCAAAATCGTTGCAGAGGGCGCAACTGATTTTGCAAAACGGTGTTGACGGGGGTATTTCCCGCTTATATAATAAAATTATCAAGCTTCTTTGTTTTTTAACTTGGTTCGGGATTAAGATATAAATCTATATGGGCGCTTTCGGCGGCTAAAACTTGGTGGCGCTTTTCGGCTGATTTCGGCGCATAAAGCCTTGATTTAAGTAGGGACCTAAACAGAGTAGGGTTCATTAATACTTACAGCGAATTATTAAATGCAAAATTCATAAAAAGCAAAAACCATTGGGAGGTAAATATATGAAATTGACCGGCGGAGAAATCATAGTAAAACAGCTTGTCAAAGAAAACGTCAAATACATTTTGGGCATTCCCGGCCACGGCGTGCTCGGGCTGTTTGACGCCATAAGAAAAGAGGAAGAGGCGGGAAACATCAAATACATTCAGGTCAAACACGAGCAGGCGGCGACGGCGATTGCCGACGGATACTTCAGAGTATCGGGACGGCCGCTCGCGGTGTTCGCCTCGATAGGGCCGGGCACGCTCAACACCGCAATCGGGCTGGGCACGGCGTATGCCGATTCCACCGCCTTTTTGCTTCTCGCGGGCGATACCCACGTCCACATGAAGGGAACGGGCGTGCTTCAGGAGATTGAGCGCTACTTAGACAGCAACATAATAAGAAGCCTCGAGCCGCTTGCCAAGCGAAGCTGGCGCGCCGAATCGGTCGAGCAACTGCCCAAAATAGTCCGCCGCGCGGTGTCTACGATGACGACGGGCCGCAGCGGGCCTGCCGTTATTGCCGCGCCCATGGACGTGCAGTCGGCGGCGGCCGAGTGCAAGTTTGCCGAAAAAGAGGCGATAGACGACCGTCCCGCGCCCGATAAGGCGGCGATAGCCCGCGCTGTGGAAATTATGAAAAATGCCAAGCGTCCCGTCATTTTGGCGGGCGGCGGCGCGCTCTCATCCCGCGCCGAAAGCGAGATTTACGCGCTGGCCGAAAAATGGGGCGCCGCCGTGGTGACGACGCTTCAGGGCAAGGGCGCCGTCTCCGAAACCCACGACAACTACTGTTTCCATACCGGCTCCAAGGGGACGCTCTGCGGCCTTAAGATTTGCAGCACCGCCGACGTTGTTCTCGCCGTCGGCACACGCTTTGCCGACGAAACGACCTGCTCCTATCGCAAGGGCGTCAGCTTCAATTTCCCCGATACCAAGCTCATTCACATCGACATCGACTCGGGCGAGCTGGGCAAGAACTACGCGCCCGACGTCGGCATTGTGGCCGACCTCAAAAAGAGCCTTGTCGAGCTTGAAGCGGAAATCGGAGAGCTTCCCAAGAAAAAGGAATACTTAGATGAAATCAAGGCGCTTCGCGCAAGCTGGCTCGATTATTTGGCAAGCGTCCGCGCTAAAAAGGCCGAAAGAATGACGATTTCCCAGCTTATCGGCGTTTTGAACGACAAGCTTCCCGAGGACACCATCATCGCGACCTCGTCGGGCAATACCCAAGCGCAGCTCTTCCAGGAATACCGCTATAAAAAACCCTACCGCAACTTGACTACGGGCGGGTTTTCGACGATGGGCTGGGCGATGCCCGCCGCGATGGGCGCCAAGCTTGCCGCTCCCGAGTCGCCCGTTGTCGCCCTTCTCGGCGACGGCGATTTCCTGATGGTGATGCAGGAGATGGCGACGATGGCGAAATATGAAATACCCGTCGTCGTCGTGCTTGCCGACAACAGCGGCTGGATGGCGATAAAGGACCTTCAAATGGACGTCCTGGGCGCCGACGCCGCCTTCGGCAACGACTTTTTGAGAGAAGGCAAACCTTACAGCCCCGACTTTTATGCTACCGCCGAGGCCTTCGGCATAGCGGCATATAAGGCGGAGGACGAAGCCGCGCTCGGGGAGGCGCTCGGGAGGGCGCTAAAAGAAAACAAGCCCGCGCTGATTTTGGCGCCGGTGTCGCGCGAATATCCCTTCACGGGCGGCAAAGCGTTCGGATGGTGGGACGTGCCCATTCCCGCCTACCGCGCCGAGCGTAGAGCAAGCTACGAGCAAAACAAAAAAGAGGAAACGCTTTAGGCTTAAATCACAATTGCCAATAAACCGCAAGGTAGGGATTAAGTCAAATCCAAGAGAGTTTTAGTTGAATTGCGGTCGGTTTAAAAAACACAAGCATATTAAAGTAAAAAAGCAGACAATCGAGGTTAATATGGAGATTTTGAAATATTTTACGAATAACGAGTTTTTGGAGTCGAAAACCGATAAATTTTATGAGGTTTACAACCCCTCGACGGGCGAGCTAATCGCCAAGTGCCCGCGTGTTCTTCGCGAGGAGATAAAGGCGGTCATCGAAAACGCCAAGAAGGCATACGAGGTTTGGTCGAATACTCCTGTCATCAAGCGCGTTCAGGTGCTCTACAAGGTGCGCGACCTCGTAGAAAAAAATCTCGACGAGCTCACTATGCTGGTGGCGCGTGAGCACGGCAAGGTTTGGGAGGAGGCCAAGGGCGACGTGCTCAAGGCCAAGGAGGCCACCGAGCTTGCCATCTCCATGCCGCTTCTGATGCAGGGCGACTCGTTGATGGACGCCTCGACGGGTTACGACACCGTGCTTTACCGCGAGTCCATCGGCGTGTTCGCGGGCATATCGCCCTTCAACTTCCCCGCCATGATTCCTATGGGCTGGATGGCGCCCAACTGCATAGCGGCGGGCAACGCCATGGTGCTCAAGGTGGCGGGCGCAACGCCCTTGACCAGTATGCGTTTTGCCGAGCTCTATCGCGAGGCGGGACTTCCCGCCGGCGTTCTCAACATCATATCGTGCGACCGTCACGACACCGAGGAGCTTTTGACCAATCCCGACGTCAAGGGAATTTCCTTTGTCGGCTCCACCAAGGTAGGAAGATATATATATTCCAAGGGAACGGAAAACGGCAAACGCGTTCAGGCGCTGTGCGAGGCCAAGAACCACGCGCTGGTGCTTGCCGACGCCGCGCTTGACCGCACCGCCGCCGGCATAATTAACGCCGCGTTCGGCTGTGCCGGCGAAAGATGCATGGCGCTGCCCGTCGTCGTTGCCGAAGAGGCAATCGCCGACGAGCTGGTTGAAAAAATCGTGGCGTTCGCGAGAAAGCTCAAAGTTGGTCCTGCCTATGACAAGTCCAGCAAGTTAGGGCCCGTCTATTCCGCCGAGCATAAAAAGAGCGTGGAAAATTGGATTGAGCGCGGCATAGCCGAGGGCGCCAAGCTGGTTTTGGACGGCAGAGGCGTCAGCGTGGAAGGCTTTGAGAACGGCTTCTATCTGGGCCCCACCGTGTTTGACCGCGTCACGCGGGAAATGGCAATCGGCTGCGACGAGATATTCGGGCCGGTGCTCTCCGTAAAGCGCGTCAAGGACTTTGAGGAAGGAATGGCGGTCATCAATTCGAGCGAGTTCGCCAACGGCTCGGTCATCTACACCGAGAGCGGCTACTATGCGCGGCAGTTTGCGCGCTACACCCACGGCGGCATGGTGGGAATCAACGTCGGCATTCCCGTGCCCGTCGGCTTCTTCCCCTTCTCGGGGCATAAGCATAGCTTTTTCGGCGATTTGCACTGCTTAGGCAAGGACGCCTACCGCTTCTACACCGAGTCCAAGACGGTGACGACGCACTGGTTCGGCGAGGAGGAGAAAAAGGCTCAAAAGACCTCGACGTGGGACGGAACGATTTAGGCGCGATAAGAGATAATAAAAAAATCGCTGACTAAGCCAAAGCAAGGCGGGAGGATAGGTCAAAAAGCTAATAAGCAATATAATCCGAAGCTTTCTAATCAAAGAAAACAATAAAAATCAAAAAATAAGGGGTTCAGGCTGAATAAGGAGGAAATTATGTCTAAAATGAAATTTGTGTTGGTAGGTTGCGGCAGGATTGCCACGCTTCACGTCGCGGGCTACAAAAACCGCGACGACGCCGAGCTTTACGGCGTCTGCGATAAAAACCGTCAGGCGGCGAAGAAGTTTGCCGAGGAGCACGGCATACCAAAGATTTATGACTGCTACGAGGATGTGCTCGCCGACCCCGAAGTGACAGGCGTCGAGCTTTTGGTGCCGCATCATTTGCACTGTCCGATGACGATTGCGGCGTGCCGGGCCAAAAAGCACGTTTCGGTGCAAAAGCCGATGGCGCTAAACCTAGCCGAATGCGACCAAATGATTGCGGCGGCCAAAGAAAACGGCGTCAAGCTCAAGGTGTTTGAGAACTTCGTCCATTATCCGCCCTACCTCTTTTTGAAAAAGCTGATAGAAGACGGCGAAATCGGCGAAATCAGAGGAGTGCGCTATAAAATGTGCAACGGCGGCCTAAACTCCGAAAACGCGCCTGCCGCCAAGGTGCGCGCCAAAAAAGCGGGCGTCGATTTGAGCGAGCTCGAGCCAACGGGCTGGAAAGTGGACACGCTTTCATGGACATGGCGCTTAAACGAAACGCTGGCGGGCGGCGGACCCGTCGTCTTTGACGACGGCTACCACAAGTTCTCGCTGTTTATGGACCTTTTGGGCGACGTCGAAAAGGTGTCGGCTTGGATAGACTCGACACCCGTCTTCGGCAACCTCTGCCAAGACTCGCCCGCCGTCGTGATGTGGAAATACAAGGATAAAAAGGTCTACGGTGTTTGGGATATTACCTGCGCCGACGATATGTATGTCAAAGGAAAATACTATACCTGCGACGAGCGCCTCGAGGTGACGGGCTCACGCGGCGTAGTATGGCTGACGCGCTGCACCGCCGAAATGCTGGACAGCGTGGCGCCCGTCCTGCTTTACCGCGACGGCAAGCTGACCGAGTTTTGGGATATGCCGCACGACTGGCAGGATGCCTTCATAAACTCGACGGTTGACTTTATCGAGGCAATCAAATTCGACCGCGAACCCGTGCTTTCGGGCGAACGCGGCCGCGAGGTTTTGAAATTCGCGCTGGCGGCTATGAAATCGGCGGAGGAGAACCGCGAAGTGACGCTGGAGTGCTCCTTAGACCGCGAACTGCAAAAGCGCAAAAGCTTTATCAGCCTGATGCTGAAAAAGAAAGATAAAAAATGCCCCGGGAAATAGAATACTTAGATAATGGAGGTAAAAAAATGCGTGTCGCGGTGATAAACGAGATTTCGGCGAGGGATAAAAACCCGCTCATTATGGACGCTCTTGCGGAGGTAGGCGTGAAGGCCGCAAACGTCGGCATGAAAGCGGACGGCGCGGGCGAGCTAACTTACATTCAAACCGGCTTGATGGCGGCGATAATTCTGAACTTGGGCGCCGCCGATATGGTGGTTGGCGGCTGCGGCACCGGCCAAGGCTTTTTAATCTCGGCGATGCAGTATCCCAAGGTCTTCTGCGGACTTATTTCGGAGCCGCTCGACGCATGGCTCTTTGCCAAGATAAACGCCGGCAACTGCGTTTCGCTGCCCCTCAATAAGGGCTTCGGCTGGGCGGGCGGCATCAATCTCAAATATATTTTCGAAAAGCTGTTTTCGGGAGGCTTCGGCGAGGGCTATCCCGCCGAGCGCTGTGTAAGCCAAAAGGAAAGCAGAGGAAATCTTTTAGGTATATCGCGTCTGGCTCACCTTGGTATGGAGGAAATTTTAGAGGGAATTAAGCTCGAAATCGCAGTGCCCGTCTTTTCTTATAAGCCTTTTTCGGATTACATCCTTTCGGGCGCCGCTGAAAACACCAAACTATTGGATTTTATTAAATCTAAGTTCTTAAGGTAAAAAAAATGAGTCAGTCGCTGCAAAAGGGAATAGACGCGCTGCTTTATCTTTCGTCTAAAAAGAGCGCGGGCGTGACCGAGATTGCCGAGGCGCTCGGCGTCAACAAGAGCACGGCGTTTAGGATTTTGGACACCTTCGTGTCCTACAACATGGCCGAGAAGGTCAAGGAAACCGGCAAATATAAGCTGGGGCCGGCCATTTTGAAGCTGTCGCATCAATATTACAGCGGCTTGAGCACCGTTGCCGCCGCCAAACCATGGCTTATTAAAATCAGCGAGCTTTCGGGCGAATCGTCGCACTTAGGCGTGCTTGCCAACAACAGCGCAGTCATAGTCGACCAGATAATAGCCGACAGCCGCCTTGTCGTCAACGCCAAGATGGGCGGCGGCGAGCCGCTTTACGCCTCCGCTGTCGGAAAATGCCTGCTCGCTTTTTCGGAGGAGCCATATCAATCCAAAATGCTGGCGTCTATTACCTTCGAAAGCTTCACCGAAAAGACGATAAAGGACGAAGCCGCGCTTACGGCCGAGCTTGATGATATAAGATTGAAGGGCTACGCCGTCGACGAGGGTGAACTCTCCAAAGATATACGCTGCGTCGCCGCGCCGATTTTCAACAATCGCGGCGAGTGCCGCTATGCCATAGGAATTTCGGGCGCGGTATCGAGAATGCCCAAGGAAGCGGTTGAGGCCGCCGCCGCCATCTTAGTCAAGGCGGCGAACGCCATATCCGCCGAGCTGGGCTATATCAAATAAACGAAACCGAACTTAAGAAAGCAGTCAAGCATTAAGGAACAAAATAAGGCCGATTCGGGCATAGCGGGGTAAAAAAAACGAGATTTAGCAAGCAATAATAAGTTTGAGAAGGGGGCAAAAAATCATGAAAAATTTAAAATCCAAGCTGGCATACGGCAGCGGCGACATTTACGGCGGCGGCGCGTTTTTGGTGTTTAGCCTGTTCTACATGAACTTTTTGGTGCTGGTCGAGGGCATTCCCGTGCTTGCCGCTACGCTGATTATCTTCGCAGGCAAGCTTTGGGACGCCGTGACCGACCCGCTCATGGGCAGGTTGTCGGACAGGACGCGCTCGCGATTCGGGCGGCGGAGGCTCTATTTTCTTGTAGGTATTCTGCCCGTATTTCTCTCGTTTTTCATGCTGTTTTATTCTTTCGGCATTCAGAATACCGCGCTTAAAATAGCTTATCACACCTTTGCCTATATGTTCTTCGGGACGGCGTTCACTATCGTGATGATTCCCTACAACGCCATACTTTCCGACATAACTTCCGACTACAACGACCGAACCGACTACACCACGGTGAGAATGATTATGTCGGGCGCGGCCTCTTTGGTTTGCGCCGTCGTGCCCGGCTTCATTATCAAAGCGGTGGGCGGCGACGTCAACGGGCCCGCACAAAAGACGGGCTACATGGTGATGGCTGCGGTGCTCGCCGTGTTGTTCGCTGCGTGCTGGGCGTGGGTGTTTTTCGGCACACGCGAACGCGAAAATCTTCCCGAGCCCAAGAAGATGACCTTGAAAGAATGGCTGTCGGTCTTTAAAAACAAACCATACCGCAATTTCCTCGGGATTTTCCTGTCATTTCAAATAGCCGTCGACCTTGTGCTGGCGCTGTTTATTTTCTACGTCGATTTAGTTGTCTTAAAGTATAAGAGCTACGAGCTTTTAGTGGGCGTCCTTCTGGTGGCGCAGATACTCTTTATGGTGCTCAACGGCGCTATCGCCAAAAAGAAGGGCAAGGCCTTCCCGCTCTATATCGGCATACCCGTTTGGATGGCGACCGCGCTCATGTTCATTTTCGTCGACAGCACGACGCACATCGCGGTTTTGATTGCTTTCGCCGTGCTGATAGCGCTCGGCGCCTCGGCGGGCAACCTCGCGACATGGTCTATGCTGACCGACACCTACGACCTCGACGAAATTGCGACGGGAACGCGCCGCGAAGGCATTTACAGCGGAATGACCACTTTCTTAAGAAAGGCGGCCAGCGGGTTTTCAATCTTCATTATTGGAGTGGGAATGAAGGCGTTCGGCTTTGACCAAGACCAATACAACCTCCTTCGCGGCAACGCCGAAAACTTCAATCCCGCCGATTACGCCGCGTCAAGCGTTGTCGCCGGCATAAAGTGGCTGTTCATCATCGTTCCTTTTGTGCTCCTTGCCGTCTGTCTTGTCTTCGCCATCTTAAACAAGGTCAACAACCGCCGCTATGACGCCGTCCAAAAGGGCATAGCCGCCTTTAAAGAGAAAGGAAGTCTAGACGCCTTGAGCGCGGTAGAAATAGCCGACATCGAAACAGCGACGGGTCTTCCGCAGCAAAAGCTGTGGCAGTCCGGCTCAGCCATTGCTTCGGCCGCAATCGCCGAGTCCGATTCCCCACTTGAATAATCTCCCCGTTGAATGATACCATTCTACGGTGACCCCGATTTTACCCCATTGAATGACGAGCATTCAATGGGGACCCCGATTGGCTCTAGTCCATTGCGAGCGTTATTCTCTCATTGAATGATAAATGAAAAATCCGGTTGAGGTTGGCGCAAGCTCAACGCGGACGAAAAAAGGTTAGGCTGTCCATTGTTATATGCAATGTTAGTCTAATTTTTTTGCGGTTTGGGCTTGACTAATTTTTTAAAAAATATTATACTAAGCGGGCGATTTAATTAGGCCGAAAGAAAAGATTGAACTTATTTTCATAAGGCGGTTTTTGTCTATTCAAGCGGCCTAATAGCGCAAGATAGTTTCCTTGCTGATGTGGCTCAGCCGGTAGAGCAGCGCACTCGTAATGCGCAGGTCGGCGGTTCGAATCCGCCCATCAGCTCCAAAGAACGAAGCTCCGCGGTTTGCGGAGCTTTTGACTATCTTAAGTAGTGGTTTTTAAATGTAAACGATAGAGAACAATTGCGCGTTAAATTAATGAATTAAAAAATTAATAAATTATCAACTTATTCAATAAAGCGCGGTTCTTCGCTATTTTCAGGCGCAAAAAACTTAGAAACATTTTCCATTTTTTAAAAAATTCTCGGCACATTTTAATCTTGACGCGCATAGCCTTTTGTGCTACAATCTTTAACGTGTAATATATTATGCGCGCGGCCTAATCGCGCATAACCTTTATAGGGCGCGGCCTTGCAAAATATTTGAGCTTAGTCAGCGGTTTAATAATAAGGGCCCAATCGCCCGAAACCAAATACGGTTAGTATAATCCGCGCCGCTGCGCAATTACGATAAGGGGCATTTGCACCTGAGCGGAGCCCCGCCTCAATAAAGGGGTCTAGCTCATAGGGCGGAAACGCCGGGAGGAGTTATGAAAGAGCGCAAACTAAAACTTGCCACCATGATAATCACGCTTATTTTCGGGCTGGGCTGCATCGGCCTGGGCGCCGCCGCCGCCACCAAGGCGCCGACCGCCGTCGCCAACACCAGCAAGATTGATATCAGCATGCTGGGCGAACCGCAGGCCGACATCACGATTATCGGCGTGCTGGGCTCGCTCGGCATCAACAACAGCCCGGGCTATCCCGTCATCTGGGGCACCGAAAACACCGCCAACCCCTATTACATAACGTTGGGCCCGGGCACCAGCCGCCAGATTGACTACACCGGCGCCCAAACGCTTTTGAGTTTGGACGGCAGAAACCCGCAGGCGTCGGCGGCCTGGACCGGCCTTTCCCCCGCCTTCAGCGAGACGTCGGGATATTGCTACTTAGCCTACAAAATCACCATTAAATGCTTAGACTCGGTGGACATCAAATTCGCGCTTGCCACGCCGCCCGTCGACACCGAGGGCACCATGCTCATCGAGGAAATCAGAATTGCCATCGAGGGCGAGCAGTCCTTGTTCGTTCACAAAAACAATAAGGACGTCCACGTCGACAATATTTTGAACATTCAAAACAGCCAGGCGCAGTATACCAAATATAAGAACCTCGGCAAGAACAAGACGGCGACCATCGAAATACTGCTGAAGACAGACAGACCGCTTTCCGAAATTTTCGCGACGGCGGACGGCGGCGGAATCGCGGTAAATTACGACATCGGACTCAGCGTAGTCGCAAACCGCGGCTAAATAAACCTCTCTTTTAGAGAGGTTTTTTCCGTTTTTGCGGTAATAGGAAATACGCGGAAGCAAAAAACGGAAAAAATCGCAAAGCCCGCAGCGCAAAAACCGCGGGGCAAACGAAAAACTATAAATATGACTCGGCCGGTTGCGGCCAAATGAATACACCAAGGGACGGAGGATTTTATGGAAAAAAAGACAGGGCGCGGATTGAATGCGATGTATGTGATATCGCTCATTCTGCTGATACCTTTTTTGACGCTCGGCATCTATCTCTGCATTCAGAGGCTGGAAGCCAAGCGCATGGGCGGCACCGCGACAATGTATGGCCTTACCGTCGTCGACGTGATCGATCCCGTCGACCTTCTCGGCCAGAAGTATAACGGCTATAACAAGGTGATTGTCAAGGAATTCAACACCCACGACTTAAAGAAGGGCGACCTCGTCGCCTATTATTCGATAGTCGACAATCCCCGCCAGACATCCCAGGTGAGATTCGCCAGAATCGACAGCATCAGGACCTATAACGGCGGGCTTCAGCTTCATATGTCCGATATGGCCAGCCCCTTCCACTACACCGACCACACCGCGGTCATCGGCAAGTTTTTGGACACCGGCCGCGCCGCAATTTTCTTCCTTGACGCCGTGACCAGCGACCTCGGCGTCGCCCTTATCGCCGTCGTCCCGATGTTTGTCATTATGATAATTCAGATTGCCGCCTACGTCGCCGTCGCCAAAGAGAAGGAAGGCGCGGTCACCAGCACCGACCTCATTCTCTACGACATGAACCAGACGGCGCTGGTCTTCGACGACGACTGGCAGCCCGGTCAGCAGACCGGCCCCACGCTCGCCCTTCAGTCTGCCGAGCAGGCGCGGCGCGAGCAGTTTAGGCGCCAGCAGGAAATGATGCAGCAGCGCATGCAGCAGCAACAGCAGCAGGGCGCGCCAAAGCAACCTAAATAAATTAATAATGAATAATGAATAATTGCGGATAAGCGGCGCAGAGCGCCGAACGAAAAACGAAAAACTGAGGTTAGCAAAGAAAGTAAACGAAAAAAATTTGTCACTCTGAGGCGCAAGCCGAAAGAGTCATGCGGAAGCGAAAGAACGAATAACGACAGATAAAAACAACCGAAACAAAAATTAAACAGCTTAATACCGCGAAAGCGATGATTCAATAAAAAGACGGCGAAAAAGGTTAAGAAAGTGAGGGAGATATTAAAGCGAAATCCCCGCTTTAGAATAAACGGCCTGGCCGCAAGGCAAAAAGGTTTTTAACGCACCCGGTGCGGACGGAGGAATGTTATGTTGACGAAGACAAGCTTTATTAGAAAATTTAAAAAGGTATTTTCCGTTTTAATTTTCATAATGGCTTTTGTGACGGCTTTCAGCTTTGCCTTTACGGCGGAGGAGTTAGGCGTTCTCGGCGATTTGGGAATTGAATCCGACGCCGATTTGAACGTCGCCGCCGCATGGGACGGCTCGGAGAAGGGAGGCAGTGCTACCGGACAGACGCCGATAGCCGTCTACTTCAACACAGGCACGGCTAGCGTAAACATAGCGCCCGCGACGGTAGCCGGCGGCTTCCGCTTTTCCTGGGCGACATCGATGACCGACACCACGATAAACCCCGGCACGACGGGTTTCAATGTATCAAGCGGCACGCATAGCGGCGACGACTGGTATGTCATCGACTATATTTTTGAAATACCCGCAAGCAACGTCCAGCTTCGGAGCTTGATTGCTTCGGGCTTGGTTTCGGCGACCGCGACCGTCACACTCGGCGGAAGCGGCAACCACACCAGAGGCTCCTATTTTGAAAGCAGTAGCTCTGCCTACGGCACCGGCGCCAGAAACGGCGACGCCATAATCAAGGCGCACAATAAAGCCAACGGCACCCACAATTTGACGATAGATGCCGCCAGCCTGACCGGCAGATATTATTTCAGATGGACTTTCTACGGCTACTACGAAGGCGGCTTTTTGCACGGCTTCGGCAACGCCGACGGCACCAACCTTTCGATAACTTTCGCCATGACAAACGACACCACCAACCCCACCGTGTCGCCGGAATCGGAATACGACGGCGGATGGCTTACCGCCAATTCCTGGACCAATCTTTCGACGACGACGAGGACGGTCGGCATTCGAGCGAACGACCTCGGCATGGTGAGGACGATTTTCTACGCCAAGACAACGACTGCGAACGCTCCCGCCAAGGGCGACTCCTCCTACGTCCAAGTCAGCGCGGCAACGGGCTCGGTCTATCAGTCGCAGACCTTTACCACGCCCCAGGTTCAAGAGATGCCGCTGGACAGGGAATATTTCTATTACCACTTCTACGCCATGGATTTAAAGGGCAACACCAGCGCGATTACGACCAAGACGCTCTTTGACTTCAAGGTGGACCCCTACGCAAGAAATTTGACCATAAACATAAAGACGAACGGCATTTCCACCGGCACGGTGGGCTACATCGACCGCACCATCAATTTGTCGGCGACGGTGACCTCGCCTCCCGTCATCGACGACCTCCCTTGGACAAAATACCCCATCACGTTCACTTTGACCAGCAGCGACTACATACCGGGCGGCTCGGGGCTTAACCGCTACGTCGACGGCACGGGCTCCACCGTTGTCAACGGCGTCAAAACGGTTTCACCCGGCGATTCCGGTATAGTCAACGGCAACAACAATATTGAATTCGGAGTAGTCACGACGGCGGGAACTACTTCGGCGATGCAGCAGATTATAATGCGCTTCGACACCAGCACACCCAACATCGTCAATCCCTCCTCGGGCGTCACCGGCACAAAGTCCGACGGCACCACGCCCATTCTCTCGGCGACGTGGTATAACTTCGAGACGGTGCTTGTCCACGTAACCGGCTCCACCACCACGACGCTGGGCCCCAGCGGCATCAAGTATCAGTGGCGTATAGGCTCGGGCGAGTGGCAATACTCGACAACAACCATTAATAATGCCGGCCAGCCGGTGTCCGACCAATGGGCGACCGGCCCCAACATCAGGTCCGACTTCGAAGTCAAAATAAACGATGACGGCACGTCCGACGGCATATTCTCGCAATGGATATATGTGCGCGCGATTAATATGTTTGACGTTTTTTCCAATCAGGAATACCGCTTCAGGGTGTGTCTGGACCGCATGACGCCCCAAGTAACCAACGTCATACATACCGCCACGGTTGCGGGCGGCGCGGGCGAAGAGCGCGAGCTTATAAATCCCGTAGAATCCACCGACCCCGCTACCGGTTTGCCGGTCTACACTTATTCCGCCGCCGACATAGCCTGGACGGCGGACAGCATCAGCTTCGGCTTCGTCTTCCGCGACGGCAATTTCGCTGCCTCGGAGTTCGGTCCTGCCGGCATGAACTGCTCGGGCTTCGTTAAGAGCGCATCCCTCTATTTCAACACCACGGGCATCGGCGCTTCTTATACCAGCATCGGCGGTAACTTGACTTATACAACAATCGCCTCAAGCGATATTTCCACCTACGACTCCAATTATTATCAGGGCGGGACTTACAGAAACACCGTGACGCGCGAACAATACGCCGGCCAGACGACGTGGTATTTCAAGATTGTCGACGTCGCCGGCAACGGGCTGTTCATTGTTATTACCACCAAGTGCGACAACATCACACCCACCTTCACCATCTCGGCACAGCGTGCCGACCTTTCGCCCTACACCACGCTGCCCGCCTCGGCGCCCTGGTATAACAATACCATTACCTTCACCATAAACGGCGGCAACCTGCCGCTCAGCGGCTCCACTTATTACTTCTACGCATCCACCTCGCTTCAGGGCTCCTATCCCGCCGTCTCCGGCTTCAAGCCGATAGCGACGGGCCAGACCTTCCCCGGCGTCGCCGAGTTCGTGAGTATCGTTCCCGACAGCTCGGGCAACACCAAGATAACCTTCACGCTGCCGACTGCCAACGAAGGCGAGTTCTACTTCTTCTTCCAGAGGAGAAGCGGCGCCTATGAAAAGACGTCGGCGGGCAACCGCGCGCTCTGCTATTCCTCCGACCAGACGCAGCACGCCGTCAGAATCGACAAGACAGCGCCCGAAGTGGTGTCGGCCGACGACAGCAACAACTACATCTCCACCAATTCCTGGACGACGGGTATCTACGAGAATATGCAGGTCACCATGCGCGAGCCCTCGGGCGCCGGCTCCGGCTTGCTCAGAGTTTACGCCAGAATTTATAACAACGACACCGAGCTGACCGGCCCCTACGCCTCCCTCTTCGACCGCACCTTCGTTTCGGGCGACGGCGTATATCGCACCACGCTCGGCACCACCACCTTCTCGGGCTCCAGCTATACTTTGAATCTTTCGGCGTATTCCTCGTCGACCAACAAAATAAGGTTCTGGGTTGTCGACGTTGCGGGCAATACCTCGCTCGCCAAGGAATATATCCTTAAAGTTGACAACATCAACCCCACCTTCAATGTCCAGCTTGTCCAAGGAACTCCCGCCAACTGGCAGGAATCGACGGGCATGAGGAACTGGTCGGCGGAAGGCTATAAGCTGCGCTTCACCGTCACCAGCACCATCGTCAGCAATGTCAATATAGGCTATCAAATCAACTCCTCGAGCGCGGGCGGATTTATCCCCTTCGACTCCAACAACACCACGCTCTTTGAATACAACGAAGAGGACAAGCGCTACTACGCCGAAATGCTGTTCAACCCCACCGACTCGGGCAGCATATTCTACGCGTCCTACAACGCGCAAAGATATTTCCAAGGCATAGTCTATTTCAGAATTGCCTCCGAGACCGTCACCAACCCCACGGTCAGGAGCTTTACTTTCAAGATTGACCAGAAAGTTCCCGTTGTGAGCTGCGCCATTCTCACCGAGCCCTCGGAATGGGGCTGGTATGGCGCGCAGAACATCCAGCTTCGAGTGGGCTTGAGCGACACGCAGTCGGGCTACAGCGAAAACACTTTCCAAATCTACTACCGTCAGGGCGCCACCTTCAGCGGCATCGACATCCACAACACGGGCGGTTTCTGGAACGGCTATACCGAGCTTCCCACCGGCACCAAACTGTTTGTGCTGGAGACTGTTTCGGGTGACACCAGCTACTATATCGTGACAATTCCCGTCTCGGCGTTCGGCAACGTCGCGGGCAATCCGACTTACGGCACGAGATATAAATTCAATTCGGGCGAAATCACCTTCTACATCAGCTGTATCGACGCCGTCGGCAACGCCACCGGCAATTCGCTCTCCGAAATCAATCCCGTGACGACGGGCCCGATGAACGTCGACGCCACCTCGCCCATCCTCGCCGCCGTTCCCGGCAGCACCGGCGCGGGCACGGGCGTCTACGTCTCGCACGTCGGCGCATCGGGCGTCACTACGGGCGCGCTTGCCGCGATTTGGACGTCCGGCACCATTACTTTCGACCTCGACGCATCCTCGCTCGACGTCGGCGACTTCCCGGTAAGCGGCATCGCGGCATGGCAGTATTCGACCAGCATCATCAACAACGACAACATCATGAGCTCGCCGATTTACTGGTCGGCATGGACGACGCTCTCCACCTCGGCGGACGGCGCGCTCTTTGAGCCCACCGAGTCGGGCAACGACATCAACGCCCGCGTCTACCGCCTGCGCGTCGTGACGAAATCGGGCAAGGTGGGCGAAGTCATATCCGGCCTCAACACCGTCTGCTGGGTGCTCTGCTACGACCCCAACAGAGTGGTGGGCTATGAATATGCCTCGCTCAGGAACATCAGCGCTACCGCCACCGACCAGAGAGTGGTTTCCAAATACCCTGCGGCGACTCAAAACGAGTTCAACGACAAAAACTATACCGGCGACCCCAACGGCCCCGAGGCCGTAGTTTTGGCGTCGCTTATCTCGGGCTCCGAGAAACTTGAAGACGGCAGAAAGGCCTACTCGGTCGGCTCCGTCGTCACTTTCACGGTTCGGCTCAACAATATCCCCAAGGGCTATTACTTCGGCGGCGTAGTCCGCGACGGCCAGACCAGCTCGGTCATTTCGACCGCCGACGCCGGCGGCGTGCCCATGCACTATATGAGCAACGGCGAGTGGGCGTCGGGCAGCAACAGCTTTATCATCACCCACACCGTTACCTCCGACCGCTTGAGCGACGGCTCTTACTATGGCTTTGTCGTAATCATCAACAAAGTTCCCATGGCGGAGTCCTTCGAAGTCAAGACCAAGGCAAGCCAGACTTATTCCGTCGAAATGCTGGATAAGCGCATCAATCCCGACTCGCTGATTAAGGACGACGACACCGCGCACATCTCCGAAATCGTCAGAATGTATACGTCCTACCAGTCGGCGACGCTGGAAGCGCCCACACAAAACTTCAATCCGCCTCAGAACAACCTGTTCTATTACACCGCCAGCTACTGGAGCTGCGGCGGCAAAGAAAAACCCGTCAGCTCGTCCACCCCGCTCTCGGGAGCGCCGCAGGGCACCGACCCCTCGCTCGCGGGATATTATTGGATCAGAATCAGAGTTTACCTCTGCCTCAAGATAGGCTCGGGCTATCAGTATGTCGAGGTTACGCCCGACACCGCGGGCAAGGCGCACTATATCCAGATGATTATCAAGGATTTCGTGCTCCAGCAGACCAACTTCGTCATGCAAATTACTTACGGCGAAACCATTCCCACCGGCACGCTCAAAGTTGAGAACGCCGTCGACGAAGGACCGGGCGTGCCCGCCGGCACCTGGCCCTCTATGGCTACCCCCAACGGCGGCTACAACTATAAGATTTACGACGAGCAAAAGCAGTATACCGTTCCCGTTTCGGGCAGCCCGCAGGCATTCAGGGGCGAGTTCGATACCAACGATGACGGCATCATCGACGAATATATGTTCTTCGGCGGGCAGTTCACCTTCCA
>ERZ795052.556-NODE-556-length-56123-cov-11.382161_pt1 | contig 56123 bp, 42 predicted proteins | sample MGYA00375136_ERZ795052 | MGnify/ENA primary metagenome ERZ795052 (study PRJEB30181, sample SAMN05720156) | activated sludge metagenome | isolation source: Anaerobic digester | place: Japan | collected 2015-05-26 ... | reverse complement strand
TTAGCGTACCGCTTCTTTTCCTCGCATTCTCTCGTCCACGGCGTAAAGCCCTCTGACTTAAGCAGATCATTGATCTGGAACACATTTGGTTTCTCTATCAGCTCAAAAATCGTGATATAGAGCCGGTGGGCGGGATTGCTCATATCATAATCGACCTTCGCTTTCTGCATAAGGTCGATACGGAACGACTCCTCAAGTTCCAAGGCCACACAGAACGCCAGCACCGTTTCAAGTTTCACTTTCTTGCCGCTGCGCATCTTGTTGACAGTGTTCACACCCATACCGCTGCGGTCAGCGACCTGATCTGAGGTAACGCCGCATCTTTCCATATGGAATCGCACCGCCTTGCCGAATTCGTTAACTTCTGAAGGTTTAGCGAGCTTATCGTTTTCTTCGGAGATCTCATACATTGCCATGTGGATCTTCTTCCGCTGTTCGTTATTAAAGGAACGATTCTCGGCTGTGATCTCTGTCAGATCGTCCTTATGCAGCTCGCCATAAGTATAGCTGTAGTCGAATTCCGCATAGACACGCTTGAAATCCAGACAGCACTCTGCCATATGATGTCTCGCATACTCGGTCAAGCCCAGAGCGATGCCATGTTCTTTGCGGATATACTTGTCGCTGTTGATAACAACATGTCCATCAAGATATATGAACTTCTTGGAACGAACAAGCTCTGCAAAGGTCTCGCATGACGAGAACACTTCGGAGATATGGCGGAGCGACAGTGTATAGGTGTAATCCTCTGGAAATCTCAGCTCTACATCGTAGTCCTCGACATATCCTGTCGTATTGTAGACATACACACCGCGTACTTCCGGCCACCCCAGTTCAATGATCCGCTTCTTCGCAGCATTGCGGGATACTCCGAACTTCCATTTTACAAGGTCAATCAGTTCTCTATAATCGTCCCAGTCAGGCTCACCGGGGAGCCGCTCGAAATAGTTCAGGATGACCTCGGATGCCTGCTCCTCCGGCATCTGAATAAAGCGCGGAATCGCATTTGCCTGTGTTTCCATCCATTTCAGGCAGCAACGCTGTGTCTTGGAGTAAAAGTAGTCATTGAACTCCGGCATCCTCCTGCCGACCATTTTCCGATAGTAGCTCTGAAGTTCATAGAAAAGGTTGTGAAGATAAGCATGAACACACTCGTGAATGATAGCGTTCTGTGCCTCCTCATCTTCCAGTGACTTATCTACAAGGATAGTTGGATTCTCAATAGACATCTTGATCGCTTTGCAGTTCTCATCGTAAACAGTCGTATCCCGCTTGTCCAAGACCAGCTTGGACTTGACCTTGCCGTTCTTTGACAGTCGGGCATACTTTATGTCAAGCCCCATGCCCTTTGCGATCACAAATGTGTTGATGCGGCACGGGAAATTCGATTTGTACGGGTAGAAGCTGTCAAGAAGCTCCTGTGCAATGCTTTCAAAATCCTTCTTTGAAAGGATAGGCACCAGAAATTCATCCAGAGGGTGGTTCAGCCTGATATATTGCCCGTTATACAGCTCTGCATCATACAGAAAATTTGAACCTCCGTAGGAGCAGTAATAACCATGGACTATATATTTCTGGTACTGTCGGAAGCCGTTCATATTGAACACGACATCGCAGATCACATACATATCAAAGTAATCGTGGTCGATACGGTCATATCTGCCATCCTCAATGATGACAGTTTCGATATCAGCATTCCTCGGAACGCCCCACGGCAGCGGGAGCTGGTGATAGCAGTGAAGTTCACGGATATGCCGACCGTACTCCAGTGTGTAGTTCCATTTGAGAAAGTCGGTGAAGGACACGATCTCCGGCAATTCACCATGCCATTCGGGGTTGCGGATCACTTTGTACTGCCCTGGATGCAGCTTGTCAGGAATGTTAAGAAATGGACCTCTGTTCAGATTGATTACCATTAATGACCTCCTACTGCTTACTTAGATCAGTGATGAAACGTAAACATATGCACTCACAGCTTTTTTATCACAAACCTTGCCACGCCTTGTATTTTCAAATCCTTTACAACGATATCTTCCATCGTTTCATTTTCAGGGTGCAGGATACACTTCCGACCGTTTTTCACCAGTCTTTTCAGGCTGCTGCCAGTCTCATCACCGAGGGCGACAACGATATCACCGTCTTCAGCTTTTTCCTGCTTTTCAACAACAACAAGATCACCCGGCTCAATTCCGGCATTGATCATAGATTCTCCTCTGGTGCGTAGTATATAAAGGTCACCGCTTCCAAAGATAGAAGTAGGGAGGTCGACATATTCACTAACATCAGCATCGACTTCTTCCAGTTCAACGCAGGGGATAGAGCTGTCATATACCTCGCAGCCACGATTGATTCCGCTGTTCTTACGCATTTTATCTGTTTTGATCGTCTTTCCGTCATAGTCGATCATGCCGATCTTATCCATAGCCACAAGGTAGTTATATGAAGTGGAACGGCTAATACCGGCGAATACAGCCACTTCCGTGGTGGAGGGTGAATGCCCCTCTGCGAAGTAGTAATCTTCCGCATATTCGTATATTTTTTTCATAAGTTCCGGATCTTTATGCCTCATGATGCTCCTCCTGAATGATTTTTATACTATATAGAGCAACTGCTCTTGATAGAAGTCCATACATAGTATATCACACTTGGAAGAGCTTGTCAATAGGATAGCGATAAAAACGAACATTTATTCTTTTGCAAGGAAAGCGGCATGGAAAAAGTCCGGATGATAGGGAAGAAATGAAGCTTTGAATGATATGTCAAAAATCGGAGACTGTATTTGTGGATTTTGACAGCATCTGTGCTTAGTGCCGAGAATATGCGGTATATTGGAGAATACGAAGTTATGGTAAGCACAATAAATGAGGCGCAAAGGCTTGAAAACAGAGTCAAATCATGCTATAATATATACTGAGTTATTGCACAATTTCCACAGGAGTAAAAACGTATGAGCGAACTTATCGAGAGAACATCAGATAAAATGCACAATCATCCATTCAACCCTCGTCCGATACCCGAAACCACAGCATTATTCTGGGCAAAGATCGCAGAGGAGCAGTTTCAGCAGATCATGCCTGAACTCAGTATACCGTTTCCTCCTGTATATACTGCTACCGCAAGCAGCTACTCTCGCATAAGGCGGAAGATCATCAAAAGCATCGGTTGTCCTCACACCGAGGAGCCGCCGGATTCTATTATGGAGTACATACACGGCAAGACCGGTAATGCTATCCTGATCCGCAGGGAGCTTGTGGCAGACTTGCCCGTGCATGACGATTTCGAGCTGCGTGTTTATTTTGAACATTTCTTCTGGCATGAGCTGGGGCATTTCTACGCTATCAATGCAGAGGTAGATGATCTGCACCGCTATAATGAACCCGGTCTGATAGATGACTCTCCCTTGTATGATGCAGCAATTGACGGCTGCGGATACAGCAGTGAACGCCGCAAGCAGGAAGGTTACTGGTTCTGGCAGGAGTTTATAGCAGAGGTCATTTCCAACCATGTAAGCTATACGATTCGTTCCAGCGGCGAAAGTTACCGACCGGATCTGCTTGACTGGACTGTAGATGTCTGGGGTGGTATCGTAAACCAGTTGGAAAATTTTCTTGAAGACACCCTCTACTACTATCCGAACACTATAGATGAATACTCCCTCGCTCATTATTTTGCAAAATTGCTCTCGGACGATTTTACGAGATTATATGTGAACGCTGCAAACGAGGGAAAGCTGAAAATTTACGGCGGCGGTTATCCTGATGAAAACATAGAGCCGACCTGCATCAGTGATGTGCCGGAGTGCTATCAGCCGCATCTTTGGAAAATGTTCAGGATACTGGATGAACATCTTGATAAAGAGAGATTCTGGTTGATAGATGAGGATACTCTGGAGGAGATCGGTAGCTGCATCAGCGATATGATGGTTGAAAAGGTTAGAGAAATGGCAAGAGGGTATAAATGATAAAAGGAGTAGCTAATCTATGAATGCACAGCGAGATATAAATCTGACCTTCATAGCTTCAAAAGGCTTTGATACTGAATCACTTGAAGGTCTTCAAAAAGCGTTAGTTTGGCTTCAGACTGCTGATGCTGATAACCTCATGTACGGTGAGCCATCCGGTAATGAATTTGATATCATGTTCGGTGAAATGCGTAGACCGATGCTTATTGCTTCTGTAGAAGCTGCAATAAGGAAGGTAGAGATATCATGATACATATTTCTATTGCAGACTTCGTTAAACAGACTATACAGGCTAATCCGGACACTGATGCTGCATCCTTAACCGCTGCTTGTCAGGAAATGCTGAAACTCAGACGCAATGGCGTAACTTGTGTTGTCTGCGGAAATGCACCTATTTGGGCAGCAGGATCGGCACTCACTGAAACGCCCATGTGCTTTACTTGCACGACGGGTGAAGCACATGCGAGTGAGATTTATGCAGTTTAATTAAGATAATGATATTTGTATAAATATTTGATTTGACTGTAGAAAATAACGCAGAGATTTTTAATATAGAACAATCGTCCGGTTTTTCCTGGGTTAGAGTATGCTACAAACAAGGCGGCAGAATTTGTCTTTTTATTATTGTAAGGATGATTTATAGAATATCCATTACGAGAGAAAATAAGATTTCTTTGACTTATTCAGTGCTTATTTGCTTAATGAACTAAATAATATGAGATATCTTAGAAACATGATGAATGCGATTTGAATCATATTATTAAAAAACTGTGCTAAATTCATAATAATCAAACTATTTCCCAATTGTAAAATAGGCACAAATACAATTTGAAGCTTAAATTGTTGATTTAGTCTGCTTTTTGCAGTATAATTTAAACACTAGTATAAACGTTTTCAAATAACTTTACAAATGATTCCAGATGTGCTATAATATATTAATAAGATATTCAGAAACATATGGAGGATAAAATAATGCCTAAAGCAAGAACAGTTCTTGAACTTTCATCTGATGAAAAAAAGTATCTTGAAAAACTTATAAAGAAACCAACAATTGAAGTAAGAGTATATAAAAGAGCAAGAATTCTTCTTATGAAATCAGAAGGATTATCATATGAGGATATAGGGAACAAGCTCGATTTAACAAGACCAAGTATAAGACTCTGCATAGATAAATATCTTGAAGGTGGAATAAACAAAGCACTTGAAGATAAGCCAGGAAGAGGTGTTAAAGCGGAAATCTTTGAAGATGCAAAACTTTGGGTGGTAAACATCGCTTGTCAGAAACCAAGGGATTTTGGGTATTCAGCTGAATTATGGTATCCGGCTCTGCTTACCAGATATGTTAATGAAGTTGCAGAATCAGAAGGTTATTCAAGAATGTCAACAGCTTCAGTAAGTACCATCAGAAAGATACTAAGAGAAGCGAACTTAAATCCTCATAAGGTAACTTATTACTGTGAAAAACGAGATCCTGATTTCGATAAGAAAATGCATGATGTACTTGTAATCTATAAACAGCTTGAACTCAGATTTGATGATGAAGGGAATTATATTCCGTATGAAGCTGATGAAGAAGTAATACATACCATTTCATATGATGAAAAACCTGGAATTCAGGCAATTGCATGCACATCAGATGACAAAGCACCAATTCCGGGAACGGATAAAGTTTCTACTGTTCAGAGAGATTATGAATACAAAAGACTTGGCACCCTCTCATTACTTGCAGGAATTGATTTATTAAGCGGCGAGTCTATTCCATATATTAGTGAAACACATAAAAGCAGTGATTTTGTTTGTTTTCTTAAAAAGCTTGATGAAAAATATCCTAACGGTGATAAAATTCGTTTAATACTTGATAATCACTCTGCACATACATCAGGAGAAACACAGGAATATCTTAATTCTATACCAGGAAGATTTGAATTTGTATTTACACCAACGCATGGTTCATGGCTCAATATGATTGAAGGATTCTTTAGCAAAATGACAAGACAAATGCTTACAGGTATCCGCGTAGAATCCAAGGATGAACTTAAAGAAAGAATTTATCACTACTTCGACGAAATCAATGCTATCCCTGTTCCATACAAGTGGAAATACAAGATGGAAACTATCAATCTTGAAAAGGAAAATATCGATGACATTGTTTATGAGGTAGTAAATGCAAAAGCTGCATCTTCTGAAAATCAAGGTAAACGTGCTCCTGCTCCTCGCAAAAGAAAGTAAAAATAGATAATGCTTCAGCTCTGTCAGTTGATGTAATTATATAGTAAAGTTATTTAAAAACGTTTATACTAGATTGTTTTTTATTCTACTGCGATTTTGAGACCGTTAATTAAAACTATTTTTTATTCTATAGATGTGAATATTGCTATTCAACTTTCCTATTAGCAAAGTAAGGATATCTAATGATTTGCTTATTGATTTTGAATACCGTTATACACTCAGATTTGTAACGGTTGACATATTGGCTTGATAATGCTATACCATATGCAGTATTCAATCTTTCATAGTATTTATGTGAGGACATTTCGGATTAATAACAATGGTAGAAGAAAACAATTGTGAGTGAAATAATATGATTCCTTGTGGATGATTAAATATGTAGTGTAATACTCATTTATTACAGCTTATGAAGTGAAAATATTATTTTAAGATAAAGTAATTACTATTAATATTTTAATGTTAGTGAGGTAAAAATGAAAAAAAATAAACTATCGGTTTTGTTATGTATGTGTGTCGCTTTACCACTATTTGTTAGTTGCGGTAAAGATAATGTTGGATCAGATTTTTCAGTTGTGGAATCAAAGGATGCTACGGTACAATCTGTTCCTACCATCTCTGATTCTGTCCAACAGAGACTTCAATCGGTATTGGACATGGAATATATCAGTATTCCGGCGGAAGAGTGGAATGACGAAACACTTTATAAAGCAGTCTACATAAATGGCGCACCAATTTCTATGCCGTTCACGCTTCATGATCTTGGAGCAGAATTTGATGTAATAGAAAACGGAGAGTATCCGATGGCAATTAATGAATCTAATCATTCTGCCACAGCAACGATTACATATTGCGGTATTGAAATAGGAAGTGCAGTTGTGTCAGATTGTTTGAGTAAAGAATCATTTTCCGACTCTCCGATTAGTTGGATGTTCCTATCATTTGAAAATTTCTACGATTTGGACATTTCACCTGTTTCAATAAATGGGCTTGGAATAAATGGAGATTACGAAGCACAGAAGGAGCATCTTTATTTTATGAATCTTCAGGATGAAGATGCAAAAAAAAATTACTATGATTACAAATTTGAAACAGAAAATACTGTTTTGATGTGTCTTTACACAGATGATAAGATGAATTCGCTTACCTTGAAAACACAATATTCAAAATAATTAATAGCAGGAGGATAGTAATATGAGCATCGAAATGTTAGGAATCAGTATGGAGGAGCCACTTTCGGATTCTGTGATTACTGGATTGTATCTTTATTATGGTGGAAACGACGGACGCGTAGATACTTCTGATAAGATAAAATATCTTGAAAAGTATGCTATAGTTCAACCTGCAGAAGTTAATTTTGCAAAAATAATAGATATCGCATTAGGTTCTGAAAAAAGAAGTGAAGTTCCTGGCATAATTGCTTTAATGTTGAAACTTTCAATCAGTGAATCTGGAATCGATTCTATAAAATCTACTTTAGATTCTTTTCAGGAAACGCAGTTTGCAAAATTTTTTTCTGATTCAAAATTCAAGTTTTCAAATGCGGTAAGTTATGTTCAAACAGCAAAAGTTGCTTGGGATTATGCAGAGCAGTTTAGAGTAGCATCTCAGCAAATAACTGATGAATATGAACAAGGACACTGTCCAACGGCTAATGAGTTGTTGGAAACGGTTAATGGCGGCTGGGGGCTTGCTTCCACAATTGTTGGTTTTACCTCTTCTTTTGGTGGACCGGTTACCAAAATTATCGGAAAAGCCATGAGTTTTTTCATTGACACGATGACATATGTTACAACTGGATTGGGAAAATACGTTTTAGAACTACAAAAACCACCATTCATTAATCAATTGCTAGGATACATGGCTCTTTTAGATGACGGAACATTCAGCGGCATTAGTATTGAAGATTTAAGAAGAAAACTTGATGTCTTTTTTGACAATAAAGATCCAGAAGAAAGCAATATTACCCTAAACGAACTGGATTTCATGTATAATGCATGGTGTACATATGGACCAGGTATTGAAAACACACAATTTCGCAACTACTTTGATCCTTATATTGAGTGGAGATATGCAAAAGAACTTACAGATTCCTCATCTTATAGGGATCTTGAACTCTTAGCAAGAACCTATGAAGAATACGAGGTTATTTTAAAGGATAGACCAAGTATTTTAGAAAAATGGTGGGATTTCTGGAATGGAGTAGGTGAGAACGTATACGATTATTTTAATGATGAGCCGATTGGAACCGATAATGAGGATGCAATAAAGGGATCAGAAAGTAATGACTTTATCCATGGCTATGATGGAAATGATTTGATTTACGGTGGCCTTGGAAATGATATATTATTCGGAGACAGCGGCAGTGATGGCATATCAGGCGAAGACGGTGATGATACGATTTATGGTGCAATGGATGCTAATGGAAACGGAGAGTTTGAATCGGATAGTAATGCGTTAATTGGTGGTAAGGGAAATGATACCATTTATGGTGGTAAAGGCACAGATATTATTTATGGGGATTATGAAACAGAGACCTCACATAGTATAGACGGTAATGATACTATTTATGGTAATGCAGGAAATGATACTATCTTTGGTGGGGGTGGCGAAGACACCATATACTCCGGAGCTGGATTAGATGTAGTTCACGGCGGCAGTGATAATGACGATATTCACGGCGGTGACGATAAAGACTGGATCTACGGTGAAGAAGGAAATGACACCATTCATGGTGATGGCGGCAACGATATTATTGACGGTGGTACAGGAGATGATACGCTTTTTGGTAACGAAGGCGATGACACACTCTTGGGAAGTGAGGGCAGTGATGAATTAAACGGTGGTTTCGGTAATGACAAACTCCGTGGTGGCGATCACTCTGATATTTATCACTTCTATAAAGGTGGAGATCATGATGATATCTTTGATAAGTACGGTTCAAACACAATCATCTTTGATGGTCTCGAACTAACTGACCTTACGATTGCATATGCTGGAACATATCAGCAGGATTTGATCTTTACTATTACATCTACAAGCGATACTCTTACCATCTTAGACTTTAAGAACACATCCGACAATTTCAAGTATAAGTTTGGCGATGATTCTGATTCTTATACCATTGAGGATAATGATGGTGTTCTTTCATTCTCAAAGATTGAAGGTGGACCTTCAGGTGGCGGATATGGCAGCCATTGGGAAGAACAGCACGATGACACCGGAAGCGATAACAGCAGCAGATTTGGTGCTGCTACAGTTGCACAGCCTCCGAGAGATCCACTGGTGATCGACCTTGGAACTCCAGGTATAAATCTGTCTACAGTAGAAACCGGAATACACTTTGATATCGATAAGAACGGTTTTGCTGAAAAAACTGTATGGACTGACGGTGAAGACGGATTCCTTGTTTTGGACAGGAACGGCAATGATATCATTGATGATGGCGGCGAGCTGTTCAGTGATCATGTAATCATGAGCGATGGGCGTACATCATCTGATGGATTTGAAGCACTTGCTGATCTTGATGAAGACGATAATGGAATAATTGATGCAAATGATTCGAGGTTTACTGATCTTCGTGTTTGGATTGATTCTGTAAGAGATGGTTTCTCTGCGGAAGATGAACTCAAAACATTAGCAGAGTTGGGTATTACATCGATCGTACTTCCCACAGATAATCCTGATCCGGATGATGATGAGGTTGAGTTTATTAAAACCGGTTCTGTTATTTTTGAGGACAGTGTTCGTGACATTCAGGAGCACTGGTTTGAGATCGATGGAGCCGATACTCAGGAAATTACTGTAAACAATGTTGAGAACGACTTGACATCCTTTGGTAATATGCACAGTTTGTCTTATGCCCTTGAGCATGACGATAGCGGTGAACTTCAGAATATGGTGGATTCTTTCAAGGATGCAGACAGCTTTATTGACAGACGCAAAGCGGCAAGAGAGATTCTCTACTTTATTACAGACTCTACGGATATTACTGTAAACTCAAGAGGCGGCACAATTGATGCGAGAAATCTGCACGTTCTTGAAACGATTATGGGCGTGGATACATTTGTCGGCGTAAATGGCAGCACCACTCCCAACTCTACTGCGGCATCTATTCTTAATCAGCTCTTTACTGATTTTGACAGGACATACTTCAATCTTTTGAATAAGGTTCTCGGTGTTGCTGATTATCTGGAAATGATAGAGGAAGAGCCGAATGAGAACGGAGATATTGTTCTTAACCTTACACCAGTCGAAGAAGTTGTAGACCATTACATTTCTCTCGGCGTAGATGTGCATGAGATGCTTTACAATATTGGCATTTATATTAAGTCTTATGACACTACATACAATACACATCATCTTAATTCTTTCATTTCCCATTATCCTGATTATGCTGCTGAGATCAGTGCAATGGTAAACGGAAATTTTGCAATAGGTACTGCCGGTGACGATACACTGAACGGTTCAAGTACACAGGATATTATCTGGGCTGAAGATGGAAATGACAGTATCAGCACAGGCGCAGGCAACGACATCATCTACGGCGGTGCAGGCAATGATACGATCAACGCGGGCTCAGGTGATGATGTAGTCTACGGTGATGAAGGTAATGACGATATCACAGGCGGCGATGGAAACGATCTGCTCTATAGCGGTGATGGTGATGATACAATAAAGGGCAATGCAGGAAACGACACTATTTATGGTGGTGTCGGCAATGACACTATCACTGGCGGTGAAGGCGAAGATGTTATCTACGGTGAGGACGGAAACGACATCCTCAATGGCGGTGAAGATAATGACACACTCTACGGAGGAGACGGTGATGATTCGCTCAGTGGAGACACAGGTGATGACGCTCTTTCTGGTGGCACTGGCAATGATACTTATTACATCAACGCTGATCACGGTAACGATGTGATCTATGATTCTGAAGGACTCAGCACACTTGTATTTGGTGATGAACTTAGTGCAGATGACTACTCATTACATATCGACATAAACAGTGGTATTTCACTTATCAACACCGAGACAGAAGAAGTTATCTCTATTCCTGATTTCATCAATATGCCCGAGGCATACGACTTCACATTTGATGGTGAAGCACAGATCATCGGTGGTGGAACTTCTCGTCAGGTAATCGAAGGAACGGATGAGGATGACACAATTACTGCCGGAAATGGCTTTAATATCATCAGAGGCGGTGATGGTAATGATACTATCACGGGTGGTGATAACCTCGACTTCATTTATGGAGGAGACGGAAACGATGTAATCAACGGCGGTGACGGAACAAATATCATCCGTGGAGAAGACGGAGATGATACGATCACAGACGGAACTGGTGACAGCTATCTTGATGGCGGTGACGGAAACGACACTATCCATGCAGGTGCAGGCAATGACGTTCTTATCGGCGGTGCCGGCAACGACCAGCTCTTCGGCGAAGATGGAGATGATGTGATCGCAGGAAACGACGGCAACGATTATCTTTCCGGCGGAAACGGAGAAGATACACTCTATGCTGATGCAGGTGATGACGAACTCCACGGCGGCAATGGAAACGACTCATTGTTCGGCGGAGACGGCGATGACACGCTTTACGGAGATGCCGGAGATGATTATCTTGAAGCCGGAAACGGAACCGACACGCTCTATGGCGGTTTCGGAAACGATACATTTGTCGGCGGAGAAGGCATAAACTATATATATGGTGAAGATGGCGATGATACCTTCTATGGTGGAAATGCCCTGAATTATATGTATGGCGGAGACGGCGATGATAACTTTACGGGTGGAGACCTTGCTGACTACATCGAAGGCGGTGCCGGCAATGATACCATGAACGGTGGAAACGGCAGCAATGAGATGTACGGCGGTGCTGGTGATGACTACATCTACGGCGGAAATGATGACGACTATATCGAGGGTGGCAATGGAAATGACCAGCTCTACGGAGGTAACGGCGTGAATACAATTTACGGCGGTGCTGGTAATGATACCATTTTCGACGGTGACAACAACAGCTATCTCTATGGCGGAGATGGTGATGATGAGATCCGTGCCGGCGGCGGTTCAGACGTTCTCGACGGCGGTGCAGGAAACGATTATCTCCAGAGCGACCACGGCGGTGATACCTATGTGTTCGGCATTGGTTACGACATCGATACAATCAATGCTTCTGCTGACCTTAACATCATTCAGATCCATGGCTACACAGTCGCTGATATGCATAACACAAGAATGCAGAATAATGACCTTGTTATCAACTTTGGCGAGGATACTGGTGACAGACTGATTATTCAGGGCTTTTTTGAGTTTAGAGCGAATTGTGACTTTAATTTCGTGTTCGATGATGAGACAGTACTTGGTCAGCATGATATTCAGGCTGTTTCTGCTCCTGTTGTCGGTACTGACGGTGATGATTGGCTTGCAATTCAGGGCAATGACGGTGGTATCATCCATGCAGGTGCAGGCAATGACGGACTCAGCGGTGGCAGTGGCAATGACGAGCTGTTTGGTGAAGCCGGAAATGATACCCTTTACGGCAACGATGGAAATGATACTCTCGATGGTGGCACTGGCAATGACCAGCTTAACGGTGGTAACGGTGAAGATACTTACATCTTCGCCAAGGGCTATGCACAGGATACCATTAACGAGTGGGGCAGCGACCATAGCATCATAATGCTGACTGACATCAATTCTGATGAGATCACAGTCTCTGATCAGTGGGGCAGCAATCTGCTGATCTCTGTGAACGGTACAGATGATGTGCTGACGATCAGTAACTTCAAGTGGGGACAGGCTTCCTTTACATTAATGTTTGCTGACGGTGCAGAAGGCTATGTAGATAAGAACACATGGCAGCTTGAACTGACAAAGCAGCCTGACGTGATCGAGGATACCGAGCAGATGGGCGCAGAGCTTCTTGAATCGCTGTATGAGGATGATGCTGTTATGTCTGATCTTCTTACAGAGGAAAGCACTGTAATCACAGATGTGACTGAAAGTACTGCTCTTACTGACGAGAGCGATGATATCTCGGATATGACGGATATACAAGCAATGCTCCTTGCAGAAAATATGTCTGCATTCGGCAATGAAGACCAAGTATCTGACAGCATGAACATCGCTGATATTACAGCGGATACTTCTCTGACGGATTCATTGCTTGTAGGTTCATTACAGTAAAGTATATACAGTTTTGCAAAAGTGCAGCAGCTTTTACGCTGCTGTGCTTTTTGCGTTTATCAGATCACTCTCAAATATCGGAGGTTAGAATATGGCGAAAAAACAAGACAGTGGATTGTCCTGTTTTATGATAGTAATGAAGTTTCATGGAATACCCATTACAAAAGACCAAGCGGAGAATCTATCTGTCCTTGATCCAGATCAGAAAACCGGTGAAATAGAGATCATTCAGTCTGCCAAGGCACTAAAAATGAAGGCGAAGCTGTGCGGCTTGAAAATAAATAAACTGAAGGATATCAACTCCCCTATTATCGCAAAAGGCAATGATGATGAATTCTTCATAATTGCAAAATCACAGGAAGATAAATTTATGATCCTTCATGCAGACAAGCCTGCACCGGAAGTTGTTAGTCGCGATGAACTTGCAAAAATGTGGGACGGAACAGCAATAATCATCAACAAAAAGGGGGTAATCGACCGTGAAGCAGCTTTCAGCTTTAAGTGGTTTATTCCTACCGTACTGAAATTTAAGAAAGAGTTCATACAAGTCCTTATCGCAGTTTTTACAGTGCAAATTTTAGGAATCCTAACTCCTGTTATGACGCAGGTGGTAGTTGATAAGGTATTGGTTCACCGCAGTATTTCTACGCTGAATGTCCTGACGATAGGAATTGCTATCGTGTACATTTATGAACTGATACTCGGACTGGCTAAAAATTATGTGTTCACGCATACTACAAACCGCATTGATGTTATGCTCAGTTTCCGCCTGTTTAAGCATCTGTTTGCGCTTCCGCTGAAATACTTTGAATCCCGTCGTGTGGGTGAAACGGTAGCAAGAGTCCGTGAGCTTGACAGCATACGAAATTTCCTGACGGGTACGCCGCTAAGTTCCATGATTGATCTTATTTTCATCATCGTATATATTGTCGTCCTGTTCTGTTACAGTAAAATGCTGACTGTTATTGTTATATGTTCGATACCAGTCTATGCGATACTTTCTGCAATCGTGACACCACTTTTCAAGAAGCGTCTTGATGAGAAATTTGAAACCGGAGCGAATACGCAGTCTTTTCTCGTAGAATCTATCACAGGAGTTCAGACAGTAAAATCCTACGCATTAGAGCCAAAATTTGAAAAGAAGTGGGGCGACTTGCAGGCTGAATACGTCAAGGCGAGCTATAAAACTTCTATGGTATCTGCTACGGCAGGAACGACAGGACAGTTTATTCAGAAAGTATTTGACTTGCTTATCCTCTTTTTCGGTGCAAAAGCAGTAATGGACGGCAATTTTACCGTTGGTCAGCTTGTTGCGTTCCGTATGCTCTCTGGGAGAGTCAGCGGTCCTGTACTCAGGCTTGTGCAGCTCTGGCAGGAATACCAGCAGGCATCTCTATCGGTCAAGCGTATCGGAGACATTTTCAATACTGCTCCCGAACCGATTTTGAATACCAATCAGACTTCCATTCCAAGAGTTCAGGGGAAAATCGTATTCGATCAGGTGCATTTCCGTTACAATCCGCAGGGCGGAGAAGTTATCAAGGGAATGTCGTTTGAGATACCGGCTGGAATGGTTGTGGGCGTTGTAGGACGAAGCGGTTCTGGTAAAAGTACAATATCCAAGTTGATTCAACGGCTTTACATACCGGAAGCCGGAAAAATCTCCGTTGACGGAATGGATATTTCCCTTGTGAACCCTGCAATGCTAAGAAAGCAGATAGGTGTTGTGTTGCAGGAAAACTTCATGTTCAACGGAACCGTAGCAGAGAACATCTCAATCCACTGTCCCACAGCAGCTATGGATAGAATCATAGAATGTGCAAAAATCGCAGGCGCACACGACTTTATCCTTGAACTTCCTAATGGCTATGATACGATTATCGGTGAGAAAGGCATGGGACTATCCGGAGGTCAGAAGCAGAGAGTTGCTATCGCACGAGCAATTCTCAACGATCCGAGAATCCTTATCTTCGATGAGGCAACATCAGCACTGGATTATGAGTCTGAAAGTATCATTCAAAATAACCTGAAAGAAATCTGCAAGAATAGGACTGTTATCATCATTGCACACAGACTCTCTACTCTGAAGGATGCGCGGAAGATCATGGTTATCGACAAAGGCGATCTTGTTGAATATGATACGCATGATAATCTTATGACTCTGAACGGGCTTTATGCTTATCTATATAATCAGCAGCAAAGGGGTGAGGTCGATGGATAAGGAACAGAAAGCTTATGTTCTCAGGCATAGCAGTAAGCGTGATAAAGAATTGAAATATGACTTTATGCCATCTATGCTTGAAATCATTGAACGCCCCGCACACAAAGCCGGAACTGTTATCATTCTCGGTGTTTTCACGCTTTTAATTGCAGCAATCGTATGGGCTTGCTTATCAGAGGTGGATATTGTTGTCACGTCCAACGGTACCATGCAGCCGGTGGGAAATATCAGTTCACTCAACACCTATACCAGCGGAACCGTGAAATCAATCAATGTTGAGGAAGGGGCATATGTGAAAGCTGGAGATGTGCTTATCGAACTCGATACGCAGAGCATTGACATCGACGTAGAAGCGCTTTCGCAACAAAAAGAAGTGCTGGAGGCGCAAAAAGAGATATACACAATGATAAAAAACGGAGAGGACGTTTCAACAGTCGATATTACAAAGTACGGTGCAAATCTTCAACCATACATTCTTACAATCATTGACAATGAGAAGGCTTATCAGAATAATCTGAGCATACTTGAAAGTACCAAAGAAAACGCCGGTCTTACAAGAGACATCGCACAAATCAAATATGATGACTACAACACAAATCCTATGATTTCCGTGGCAGAATTCAATGCGCAAAAACTTGTGCTTCAACAGGCAGAGAATGAATATCTGCAGGCGGAGCTGAACATTCTGAATGCGCAGACTTCTTACAGCGAGCAGATCAACTCCAATATTTCAGATATCAATAGTAAATTGAAACAGGTTGATTCTGAACTTGAAAAGTATCAGCTCTCGCTTGATTACCAAAAGGTCACTGCTCCGGTCAATGGTTACATCAACAGCATTGCAGTTAACAACGTCGGTGAGACTGTAACATCGGCGCAGCAAATTATAACGATCGTTCCGGCGGATACGCCTGTAGAAATGACTTGCTATGTAAAAAACATGGATATCGCCGATATTACGGTTGGAATGGAAGCAGAGATAAAGCTTGAAGCATATCCGTACAACAAATATGGTACGGTAAAAGGGACGGTCAAGTATATCAGCCCCAGTTCTTTCAACAGTGAGCAATTAGGCAGCGTTTATCTTGTGAAGCTGGATGTTGATAACACAAACCCGAATATCAATGTAATGTCTGGCTTATCAGGAGCTGTCGAAGTTAAGATCGGAAAGCAATCTGTCATGAGGTACTTCCTTGATCCGATAGTCAAAGGATTTGGAGAAAGTTTGAAAGAAAAATAGAATAGTTGAATACAGTAAGGCGGTTGTGGCTATCCACAGCCGCTTCTTCTTTTTGCAACTTTCCCTTAGTCACATCTTTAAAAAGCATCCACAGATGTGCTATAATAGAAAATAATGATTACACTATATAGGAGATAGAGCAAAATGGGCGTAGATAAGCAAATTGACGAGGAAAACTTCCTCGACCGAGATACATACAGACGCATTAAGAAAATGGACAGAGCCACGCTTGAAGGACTTATACAGGACATCTTCGAGCGTGGTCGGAAGAAGGGACTTGCTGAGGCAGGTGTGATCATCGCAGAGGATGTTGAACGCAGCGATGGCGGTGATACATTAGACTTGCGTGCCGTTGAGTCGGAAATCAGAGCTATCCGAGGTATCGGTGAAAAGAGAGCCGAGGAGATTATGCTGATCTTTGAGAAGCATCTTGGTATATGAAATCGAGTTATAATAGCACACTTTCCTCGATATAGTGAGTGAACGGCACTGCCGACGATAAAATTGAATAGAAAAAACAGCTCCCTGAGTGATGAAAACCGCATAACATAGTATGGTTTCCTCTTGGGGAGACTTTTCATTTCAAGGAATTGTCACGTTCTCCTCATTGTATATATTGCATAAAACTTTACTGTGAATATAGAAATTTCACAGTCGGATTTATTGACAAAATGAGGGGAAATATGGTATACTAAATACAGATATTTCCAAATTCGTTAAGATTTCCATATTACCAATACGGATTATGTGTTAAAACGTAATTTTTGAATAACTCTTTATCATTATTGGAGGCAAATTATGAAGAAAAAAGGGAGCCTTTGCTATATATTCATCGTAACATCCATCTTTATTGCACTGTTGGCGTTTACACTCTTTATGGGCGTAAACCGTTCAAATAGTCAGTTTTCCTTTATATTCAATCTTATCTTTCTGGTATCCATGTTCCTGCTTGTCTTTGGTTTTATTCTTACAAATGTTAAAAAGGCAATCAATATCAGAAACCAGCTAAAAAACGCAATTGACAAGTTAAAGGGTGAAGATTGGGAAAATATTTCCTTTGAAATGTCAGAACTCGAAACTGCTTATGAGAATTATCAAAATGAGATGGAGCGGTTGTCACAAGCAGAAAGTGTGGATAGTCCTCGTATTTCATGCGATATTGAAGAATACATTTATCCACAGCTTTTGAATAACATCATAAAAAAACCAATTTGTGAATCTATTTCCGGCACTATGACCGGCTTAGGTTTACTTGGCACTTTTCTGGGGCTTATTATTGGCTTAAAAGACTTCAGCACAGATTATAATGAAATCCAAAATAGTATTCTCATGCTTCTGAATGGCATAAAAATGTCATTTTTAACATCAGTCTATGGTGTATTATTTTCTCTGGTATTCAATCGAATCTATAGAGGTTGTTATGCGGAGATGATGAATACACTTGATGAATTTTATCAAGAATTTCACAAAAAAAATCAGCCTTCACAGAATGATATCAATTCACGCCTTATTACTGCCTTAGAGCGTACAATGATTCCAGAATTAAAGCAGACCAACATAAGTGTGGATAAACTCTATTCCAGCATAGAAAGCGGAGTTACAGACCAGATTACAAGTGGTATGAAATCTATGACAGACAGATTTTTATCACATATGGAAAAAATACAGCAGATGCAGAAAGAATTGCAAGATTCCATGGTTGACAGCATAAATAGACACTTGGATCAAGCCGTTGCAGCACAAAAAAAATCATTACAATCTATGGTTTCTGAAATTGAAAACTACTTGACAAAATCCGAATCATCGCAACAGGACAAGCTACGGACGATGGTTGAACAGTATCTGAAAACTATGAATCAGGAAATCTTGGGCGGTGAATTTGAAGAATTACGTAAGACCTTGGGCATGATTAATGAGTCTAACGCACTTCACTATAAGCGTGTTGCAGAATTGTCCAAGCAAATTGAAGCTAGTGGTCAAGCACTTCGTGAATTGAGCGATCAGTATACTGAGAATATCAATAACTTCCAAGGCTATGTCACTGCCATTCAAGGCTATCAGTCAGAAATAACTGCATCTAATACTGAGCTAGTTGCGCATATGTCCGAGATGCAGAAGGGATATAACGTGCATAATGATACTCTTACAACCCTCATTGATAAGATGAAAGATTTAACCGCAATCGTCGTTAACCTTGATCAGATTTGCAAACAGATGGATGTAGCACTTAACGATGATCAGAAAAACAGATTCGAATGGACAAGCGCTGTGACTGAACTGATTCAGAAGCTTAGAAGTACAATAGATTCTGTTAGCATAACGGCAATAGAAACTATGAAAGCAGATCGTGCTGCTGCAGAAAGTGCTAGAAACGAAACTATGCTCCAGATTGATGCTAATTTGCAGCTTCTTAGAGACTTTTCTCAACAGTGTGACCATTCTGCGGATGAACTTGGTTCAAAGTATATTGAGGTAACAGAACGGTTAAACAATGGTCTAGAAACATCTTTCTCTGCTCTTGATTCCGAAACCGCAAAAATCATTGCATATTTCAATAACCTGCTGATAGATATAAAGGATTCGGCAGATTATATTCCTATTCGTTTGAAACAGGAGCGTAAAGCAGAATTTGAAGAATGGTATAAAGAACGTCAACGACTTTTAGAGGTAGTTCGTGGATACCGTTCACAAGCGGATGAAGCGAGTGAATCTAAGGATGACACAAGCGAAGAATCGCCAAATGAAGGAGTGCCAGAGCCTCTTGACAGCACGGCAGTACTAAATTAAAAGCCTATTGGATATTAACAATTACTGTAACTGACTAGGAAGGGAGAAGATTATGCCAAATAGACATAGGTATAGTAACGATGAAAATGAAAGCTATAGTTTCTGGCAGTCCTATTCCGATCTCATGTCTGCGTTGCTACTGATATTTGTTCTTGTAATGTCAACAACATTATTGCAGGCAATGAACCTATATCATGACAAAATGGAAGAAGAAGCACAGGTTCAAGAGGAAATGAAGCAGAAACAGCTAGAGCATGAACGATTGAACGAACAAATTGAGGGACAACTTGTTTTGATTGAAGAACAACAAGCAGAAATAGAAAAGCTGGTCGGAGTGAAGGAAGAGATAATTGTCCATCTCAGCAAAGAGTTCTCAGAAACCGATCTTTCGGTCGCAGTAGATCCTAAGACCGGTTCGATTGCCTTTGATTCCAGTATTCTATTTGCTGTTGCATCATACGATCTCACAGATGAAGGTAGGGCTTTCCTTGACAGTTTTATCCCAGTCTATTTTGATACACTGATGCACAGCGATTATTCAGATTATATTGCAGAAATCATTATTGAAGGACATACAGATACTCAGGGAGAGTATATGTACAATCTTGAATTATCTCAAAAACGTGCATTATCAGTATGTAAATACTGCTTGGATATTATTTCAGATGATGATAGGTTCGATAGTGATTATATTCGGAGTATTACCACAGCAAATGGGCGCTCTTGGAGCAATCCAATATATTCGGCAGACGGTAAAATTGACATGGATGCTTCTAGACGAGTAGAATTCAAGTTCACGCTGAAAGATGATGAAATGATTAATAAAATGAAGGATATTTTTGAAAATGAGCACGAAGAGTGATTTTCTTTATTGCTCAACCAAAGTTGGCGAATTAAATCAAAAACTAAGTCAAAAAAATCAGTATGAGACTTGGGAAACCGCTGAACACTGGTTAGCAATGTATGAAGAATGCAGGGTCGAGGATCCGGAGTATTATAATTCAAAACATGTGATAAGTGTTCTTCTTTTTGCAGCACAATCCGAGAGAAAGGATATTGCTGAAAGGGTTTACACTGTTTGGAATAGAATCCGTTCATTGAGCGCATTAACAGAACTGTACTATAACTGGCAAGATGAATGTCTTTCAGAATTCTTTTCAAGTTTTTGCAATGGGATTCTTGCGTTGGAGCAGTTATCTTTGGAATGGGTGCGTCAATGGCAGCGGTGGCTTACATCGTACAATCTACCTAAAGTGGCAGCAGGCTGTGCTAAAGCTTGGTGCGAACAGAATAAAACATCTTATTCCGGCTGGTTGACACGTTTTCAAATTCAGGAAGGAAGCCTTCTGGAACAATTGATTAAGCGACAAGATCAAATTAACGAGGAGGGGCAAATTTTTATGGAAGAAAGAATCATTACTAACATTACGGTTGATTATCGACAAAACGGAAAACGATGCAAGGCAGTATTTGAGAACCCAAATGGTATTACAGAACTAAATATGCCAAGTTTCGATCCCAAATCCAACGTTACTCTAAGCGATAGCGCAGGACAATCTTATGTAATTAGCTTCAAGAGTTTTGCTTCGTTAAAACTAGGTGACGCTTCGGCTTTATCCACTGAAGAACGCGAGACCGCAAGAGCGCTTTTAGACGGATCAAATTACAGCTTCATAATTGAGAATATTCATGTTTCTGATGATGTAATCCCCAACATTTCGTATGCAGACGCTACAGAGCATCTTCTTCTTGGTTTTCCGTATCTCTCCGAAGAAATCATCAATGGTACAGAAAAAGGGCTGTGGTCTCACTGTGGAGAACGTGTCCTTATGGTTTCTTTAGAGAATGTACCGTTTGAATTGGAAGAAAAAGACTGCAGTCTTATCTTTACCGACTACTTTTGTTCGGAAAATTCGCAATTATTTGACCCGAAACCGACTGCCAAGGTAAAACGCTGTTGCAATTCCGTTTTCTTATGTAGCATTGACTCCTCTGAATTCAATGCCTATTTGCCTTATGATTCTACAAAATCGACATTAAAAGGCTGGTTCACAATTTCATCTATCAGTGCAGCTGATGGAACCAAAACAACATATCAGCTTCCTATCTCATTAAGATTCAATAACTCTGACTTTTTTGATCCTAAAAACAAGGATTTGCGCATCAATAAGAATTACACCGTTTCGATTGACTTTGGCACATCATCTACTTGTGCGGCTATTAGTACACTGCCCACATCAATGATTGAAATGTCAATGGATGAGTATGGAAAGAGCGCATATAGCATTTATGAAAACCCTACCTATTTGATGCTATATCAATGGGAACATTTTTCTAAGATATGGAATAATAACGAGACACAACCAGTTCTTAGAAAATCCCGCACTGGTGCGGATAAAGGCATGGAACTTTACAAAGGACTTGAAGCATATAGCGAGGAGCTTTATGATTTCGGTCACGCTGTCAAGGGATTAGATATTACTGAACAGAGATGTTTGGATGCAATCATTCAACACTTAAAAATGATCCCAAAGATGATTGAAGACGGAAAAACATTGGTTGTTCGAGACTATGATAATTCTGATGAAGTTGTGTTAAAATGCGGCAGTAAAGGTACCAGTACATTTGATCCAATTGAGTTTTTCGGTTATTTGCTTGGTAAAGCAATCAATCATCCCAATGGTGATAAGAATCAATACTATTCAAAGTATATGCTTTCTTTTCCTGTTAAATTCACAGACACAACCAGAAATATGATCAGAGCATCCTTAGAACGAGGTATCCGACGTTCGCTTCCAGAACCAGTAAGTCGTCTTACTGATTCCAAAGGTAAACCTTTGTTCCAAGTTATTATGAAGTATTCTGAACCAATTGCTTGCGTTGGTGCAGCTTGTGGAAATGAGCTTGTGTTAACTGATGAAGCTCCATGCGTTCTCTTTGGTGTATTTGATTTTGGTGGTGGAACTGCCGATTATTCCTTTGGTATGTATAGAAGGGCAGATGTTGATACCGAAGGATATGAAGAAGCGCTAGAACTTTTCGGTGTTGATGGCGATGACGCATTTGGTGGAGAAATCCTTATTGATAGAATCACATATTGGATTTTAACAAGTGAAAAGAATAAAGAGAAAGTGATTAATGCTGGAATACCTTTTGAAAAACCGGAAGATGAACTGACAGCGGTTGGATTTGGCAATTTACTAGAAAGCACAATTGCTGCACGAGCAAATATCCGGAGAATCAGCGAAATGGTTTCACGTCCCTTTTTTGAGGGAACAAAAGCTGAAAAAGTTCAATTTACCAGTGATGTATATAATGAAGACAAAGCAACTCAAAGGATTGAATATAAAGGTAGTGCTTCATGTAATATCACAGATCTATTCAGCATCAAGACTAATGCTTATGTCTCGCTTGATTTGGATATTGAATTTGATGAACTCTATAGTAAGCTTGAGGCATTATTTATAGCGAAATGCCAGGTGTTCAGTCAGTCGATGGAACAAGCCTTCTCAACACAGAACGCCATCGAAAAGTTAAATAAGGCAGGAATAAGCGATCCTAAAAGCTGTATCAAAATAATAATGGCTGGAAATGGTTCACGTCATCCAATGGTTCGTAAACATTTGGAGGATTTATTCGGATCGGAAGAAGGACGTATTTTCTTAATTGGAGAGAGTAGTAATCAAATCGACAATAATCGCTATCAAATCACTCCTAAAACTGCTGTTGCAATTGGTGCCTTAAAGTTGGGTAGAATGAAAGTTTATCAGCCTATAGACTTGAGTATCATTTATGTTGCTTTTGAGAAAAAGTCGAAACTGGAGTTAGTGCTTAACGGAGATACTCAGGACAATAAATGGCATAGACTTGGTATTGTTCAAAATGGCGAATTCATAATATATAGTAGTTCTCATCCTTATACAGAAAACACGATGGCATGGCATCCTATTCCGCTTGACTTTGAAGACAATGATGAACCGCAGGTTTGTTTTATTCGCAGAAGCGAAAACGGAAGAGATGTTATCGCTTACATCGCTGTTCCAATTGGATGTGACCCAAATACTGACGAATATGATTCTGAGCCCTCAGAAATGAAATTGAGCTAACAATTAAGGAGGTTTACTCATGGAAACGAATCAAAATGAAACGATCCAAAACGGGCAGATGCTTTCGCTCATTCAGCAGCTTCTAGAGACTATACGGGATAAGGGGGTAATGCTTCCAGTAGCCAATCCATCCCCCTTAGATGAGATTTGGAGCGAGATTTCTTCTGATATGGTAAACTACAGAAAACGAATGGATGCTGTAGTGGTATCACTACAAACAAAAATCGGCGAATTAGAGCAGGAAAACGCTGAATTGAAAACTACTCAGAAGAATCAAGATATAACCATTAGCACACTTAAAGATGACGTTGCTAAAATGAGTGAATTGAAGCAGGAAAATGACCAGCTAAAGAAGGAAATACAATCTTATGAAGAGCAACGCAATCAGATGGAGTCGCTGAGACCTCAAGTGGATACGTTATCATCTGAAAAGGACGCACTTATTGAACAAAACGGTCAATTATCAGAAAGAATCAAAACACTTGAAAACGAGAATAAAGAATTGACCACTATGATTCAGAGTAATGAAACAGAACTTGTGACATTAAGAAATTCCTATAACGCTCTTCAGTCACAGCTGGATACTGCCCAAAAAGAGGGGGCAACTTCTAGTCTAATTGCAGAAGAATTCCAATCGATGACTGCAAAATGGAAGGCGTTGTTAGAAAAAGTGTTTAGATGCCAATCCATGAAAAAATACTGTGAGGATAATGGACTTAAAGATGATGGCAAAATGGATACGTTGCTACATTTTATCAGTCTTGTAGGTGACAAAACAGGATTTGCACGAACAGTGAAGAATATATTAACGCCTGACCGTAACACTTCAGATCCGCCCGCAATAAACTCTGATGCAATCGGTTTAATCCAAGCGGTCAACACATTTTACCAAGAAAAATATGGTGAGGAGCTTGTAGGGGATGTTCTATTTATGCCAGAAGGCTTCTCATTCAATCAAACAACTGGACAAGGCATCCATTTCAATCAAACAGAAATGCAACAATTTAAGGGGAATAATCCTTTTGTATGCAAAGTATTGACTCCAGGATACAGAGGAATCGATGGTTCGGTGGATAAAGCCTACGTCCTTTAATTGAAAGGCGGTATGCCGATATGAATGTAGCTCAAAAGCTGAATAAAATACAAACCATCCTAAAACAAATGGAATCCCTAAAATCAGTAAACGAGAGCGAATATCTTAGCAATGAGATTTATCAACTATCTAATAGAATCAGTGATAATGTTTTTCGAATTGCTGTAGTTGGTGAATTCAGTTCAGGTAAATCCACATTTATAAACGCCTTAATCGGCAAAGATATCCTTTCCCATGCTAGACAGGAAACAACGGCAACTATCACCTATATTCAAAATGTTCAGGTGAATGATCATCGTTGTGGAACAGGACTCGTTGCATTTCGAGATGGACGAACAAAAGAACTTGACCATTTTGAAGATATCAAAACATATACAACTGCACAAAGTGGTGGCAAAGTTGCCGAAACAATTAGTTCTGTTACACTTTTTGTACATTTTCTTGGTGTGGACGAACCTGTTCTTCTTGTTGATACACCTGGTTTAAATGGTACTGCAGAACATCATCGTGAAATCACATTAGAGGAAATAAAAAAGGCACACGCCTGCTTCTATTTACTTGATTCAAAGGGAATCACCGAATCTGATCGTAGCTTAATACGACTTTTAATTGATTATCAGAATAGCTTTCTTTTTTTGCAGAACTCAATTGATATGTTAGATATATCTGAAGGCGATACTCCTGAAAAGAAAATTGAGCGAGATGAAGAAGATATCCAGAAATATTTCATAAATCAAGGGATAAATCTTCATCATAAAGTGCTTGGAATATCTGCACTTAAAGCATTGGCTTCAAGAGATACATCTATAAAAAAACTGTATTCAGACGAATTTGCAAAAGAAATAACAGAGTCTGATAGACCAAGACTATACCAGGAATCACGATTTTCTCAACTTGAGCAATACATCGAGGATTTGATCACAACAGGTAAATATAAAGAAGTTATAATCGATTCTGTCTTCAAAAGACTGAGAGTCCTCCTCGAAGGTCTTCTTGGAAAGTTGGATGAAGAGCAACAACTGAATCAAGCGATGCGTGAGCACGATGAAGACACAAAGAGGATTCAAGCAGCACAGGATATTCTGCAAAAAATCCAAAATACGCAAGAAGACCGTGAGAGACGAATCAGTAATTTTGTAAAAAGTCTTTCTGCTGATCAACGCAGAATGCTAGAGAATGAGATCAAATCGCAATTACAGAAGCTATATGAAAGTATTTGTGATCAAATTGATTGTGAAATACCTAATTATCAATCATATTTAGACTTCTCTAAAACACATGGGAAAGGAATCTCGGCTTATTTCAGCCAATTGATTGAAAAGCAACTTAAAGACAAATATACTCAGGAATTTATTGGTGATGCCAATCTTCTTCTTCACCATATCTATGAAAAGACCATTGCGCGTGTTGAGACATATACAAGCCGAAAGAGTGTTCCTGTTGATATTCATTTTATCATTGATTCTCCGACAGAAGTATTTGAGATGGAAGATAATGAAACTATGAATGCAATTGAGGATACACAAAGACGCATTCAAAGATCCAAGAAGAAGCTTGAGACTTTAAGGACTGAAATAAACGAAATTGAGGTGCGTAAAAAAACAGCAAGACAAGCTGAACAGGTGGCCCAAAGTGCATACGATAGATGTAAGCGCTCAAAAAAGAGCGAACTCGCAGCATTAGGTTCTCGTCCGGCAGCAAAAGAATGGACTACATACCACTATGAAGATGACCCAAGAGATGGATTCTTTGGTAAAATTGCAGATTTTTTTAATACAAGGCAGAAAAAGGTCCCTGATTACCATTATGACGATTCTGAGGGAGAAAGATGGGATCTCAACAATAGTGGGATTCATAGAAAGTATGCAGGACGAGAACGTGAACTGTATAGTAACCTTGAGGACACTATTGGGATAAGAGAAAGTCTTGAAGCGGATATTCGTCAGAAACAAGCACAGTGCAGAAATTGTGAAAGCGATATTTCTTCTTATCAAGCTCAAATGCGAGAATTAAGAGAAATCTACGACAATGAAGTGAAGCTTAGTCAAGGAAAATTCTGTGAACGACAAAAGGGATTGGTGAAGACAAGTATCGAAGATCGCTTGTTGAATATATCCAATCCAACAAGCACAATTACTTATTACATCGAGTACTTACGAGGAATATTCGAACGCTATGAAAGTATCATTATTCAAAAGGGAATTGAAGCTTTTCACAAAAATGTCGCTGAACAGATTGCTTCTTTAAAATCCATGATTGATCAGCATGAAGACGATCTTGCTAAACGATACCAGAGCAATGAGGATGAATGCGCAATCATTCAAAGCATTTTTGATGAGATTGAAAAAATAAGCATATAAAGGAGAGAAAGCTATGAACCAGGAACGTAAAGAGTTTCTTGAACGTAAAGAAAAAGTGATGAAGTACCTGCAGGATGCAATTAATCTATTGCAGGATAGCGGCTTTGTTAAAGAAGCGGATATCCTTACAGCACAATATGACAACTTACAGAACGAAGAATTCATCATTACAATTGTTGGCGAGTTCAGCACTGGTAAATCTTATCTTCTTAATGCATTGATTGGTGATAGATTACTCCCTTCGTATAGTGATGAAGCAACTGCGGCAATTTGCTTTTTAAGGCATAAGGAAAAAGCAAAAAATGGTGAAGCAGGATGTATCCACTATAAAGATGGAAGGGTTATTCCATTTGATACTGCAGATCAGGCCACGATTGAAAAATATGCTTGTACAAAATCGGAAGGTGTTACTGATATTGATCATATTGATATTTTTCTGGACAGTAAATTCCTGTTGGATAATGTAACCCTTGTTGATACTCCTGGCTTAAATGGACTCATATCGGGACACGCAGATATGACAAAACAGCAGATTGAAAAATCTAGCGCGAGTGTGTTTTTATTCAGTGCTAAACAACCTGGAAAAGAAACGGATTTTGCAGCACTTGCCATGATTCGCAAACGGGTTAATAGCATCATCCTTGTTTTGACACAAGCTGACTTAATCGAAGGAAGCGAGTCCGTTGATACAATTATACACTCTCTTGAAACCAAATATAATAGTGACTATCCTAATGATAAAAAGCTGACTAAATTCCATCCCCTTTCTGCAAAAATGGCATTGGTGGGACGTAGTGCAAAAAAAATCGAAATATTTGGAAGAACTGATTATTCTCCTGAAGAGAAGATTCGATTGATTGAAAAATCCGGCATGTTAGATTTTGAGGAATATCTGTTTGCTTATCTCACCAAAGGACCTAAAGGCAGACAAATGCTTCTCGGACCTGCAGTTCAGCTTAATAATCAACTTGAAAATGTTAACAACAGCGTTGATACAGAATGCTCGCTATTAAATGGAAATGCTGATGCCAAAGAACTGGAAGCCGCACGCCTAAAATTGGAAGAGGCTATTGCATCAATAAGAGAAATAATTGAAAGCAAGACTTCAGAAATCCGTAGCACTATTACTGCTGCACAAACAGAATTCAAAGAAGATTTGGCTGCTAATGCTTCCAGTCTTGAATCGAGGTTTCGCAACAGAATTAACAATTTCACTGATATTGAAGATATCAATCCTGATGTGTTAAAGAAAGGGCTTGAGACAGGTATTCGACAAATTTTGGAAGATGCAATGTCAGGTTATACATCCAGAATTGAAGAAGTACTCAGTTCTTTCAATAAATCCATGGACGGTGAATTGTTAAATTCTCTTGGGTTAGATGGCTTTTCTGCTCCATCGCTTGGCGAACTACAGCTTACCTCTTTAGATTCAGGACTTGATGTTTTTGAAAGAGATCTGGCTGAACTGCGACGTGCAAGTGACAAATTACAGCAACAGATTGAAGAAGCCGAAGACAAAGCTATTGAAGCCAGAAGACTTGCTGCTGAAAGGGCAAGAATTAGCAGAAAAATAGACCGCCTCGAGGAGAACAAGGACGAGTATAGAAGAACTGCAATCATAAATATGCCTGATGTTCTTAAAGGCAAAAGACAAAAAGAAGTCTATCAAGAAAGAGATGGATTTTTCGGTGGTATCATTGATACTGTCTTTGGCAGAAAACGAGTCCCCGAATTTGAAGACTATATTGACAGTTCGGCAAGGGACGAGTATCAAAGACAGATGTCTGCAATTCTTGGAGAATATACGGAAGAAATTGCTCAGTTGCAATCGCAGTATGATCATTATAGTGGTGTAGATCCTGCACAGGCTGAGCGTATTGAAGAACGTCTTCGTAAAAAATATGAAGAAAGACGCAAGAAGGAACTTGAGCTTCAAAAAGAATTTGCTGACAAGATCAAAGAGGTTTGTGCTCGACAGTTGCAGACGCAGAAAGAAGAAATCACGGATTATGTAACTGAAGCTGTTCGTCAGCTTAAAAATATAATGGATTCGTATTTTAGAAACAGCCAGGATTCAGTAATACAAATGATTGTTGCGATGGTGACTGGCTCTATGACCGAGGCAATTGAGGAAAAGATGCGTGAAATCGATACCATTAAACGGCAGATACTCCTACAAGCAAATGAACGAGAGCAAAGATTAGCTGAATTGGATGAATTGCTGAAAAAGCTTCGCCCAATGCGATTGGATGCTCTTGATCTAAAGGAAGAACTTGAAGCAATCGATGAAGTTGTCATTGAGTGATTAAGAAAGGGTGATACTATGAATAACGATATTCCAAAACTGATAGAGATCAGTGAGTATCTTAAGGAAACAGATATAACCGTCTTACTGTACAACATGAAAAAGATGCTTGATAACGGTAATTATGTTCTTACTGTTATGGGGCAGTTTTCTGCAGGAAAATCAACACTTATAAATGAGCTGGTCGGTAAGAAGGTGCTTCCTGTCAATAAAACTGAAACAACTGCTGTTGTAACCTATCTGCGATATGGTGCAGAAGAACGTGCAGAGCTTGTATACTCTGACGGTACGATTATTCCGTGTTCCATCGAAGAAACAATGCAGTTGGAGCAGAACACGGATTCTCCCGAAAAGCTTGAGAAACTGGAGTCAATAAATATTTTTATTCCTAGCGAACTGTTCATCAATGGCTTGATTATTGCCGATACCCCAGGTGTAAATACGGTCTTAAAAGAGCACACTGAAAAGACGCTTCAATTGTTTGACGCTTCTAGTCGTATTTTATATGTTGTATCAGGGGCGATGTCTTTATTTGATAAGCAGTTTTTAACAACTATCAAGAATAATGGACTGAAGTCTCTTGTTGTAAGAACATACATGGATACGATAGACAGCTGTGAAGATGATTTAAATAAAGTTATGGAAAAGAGTACTGAACAATTTAGTTCATTTACAGATGATCCAATCTTCTTCACTTCATCTAAAACACAAAGTTCATTTTACGAAAACATCGCAAATCTGCGCACTTATCTTATAAATACGATTTCCAATCAAGCGGATGAGCAGCTTCAGGCTTCTATGACAGCCCGCCTGTTACATATAGCTCAACAGATGCTGCCATTGATTTGTCAGCGAGAGCAAGCGTTGAGTGCTATTCTAGACCATAAGGATGCTGAATTTCAAAAGCAGAAATCTGAGTTAGAGGATAAAGCAGAAAAACTCCGGCAATCCTTAAAAAAGGGCAAAGAAAAGTTAGGAAAGCGTTATGAACAACTTAAAGTAGAAGCAGCAGCGAGTTTGCAGGTAAATACTGAACAAGCAATTAACTCGTTATCTGATTATATTCGACAGATTGATTTTACAGCCCCGTTGAGTGTGCATTCTGATATAGAGGCAATGCTTCAAAAAAGTTGCATCGATTTAAGACGTACTTTTGTGTCTGGTTTTGATCAAATCATACATGAAAATAGTGAAGAAATAATCAGTGAATTAGACGCAAATGGTACTCCTATATCTCTAAGCGTTGAGCTGCCAGATAACATGGAGGAAGCTGGTGAAACAGTGGCGGAGATACAGTCAAAGATAACCGCTCTTATTGCCCTTCAAGATGATCTGGATGCTGAAGTCGAGGAAAGAAAACAAACGATTGCTAACGGAAGCGCCGATAAAATGAAAATTGAGGAGAAAATCGGTAATATAAATGAAGCGGTTAGAGCACTACAGCAGGAACTGGATGAATACGGTGAATATGTAGAACGATACAGAATCCGCAGAGGCGATCATAAACATGAAAAAGGAATGCGTGCCGTTGGTCGTATAGCAGATTTTGCAACCATACTGATTCCAGGAGAAGCGTGGGTATCACTTGGTGGAAAAGCCGCTAAAGCAATTATGGGTGGCGCAAAAGCCGTTGAAGAAGGTGGAAAGCTGGTTAAGGGAGCAGATCTTGCAGCTGATGTTATCCGTGGTCTTCATATGCTGAAAAAAAATGGAATTGCCGAAAAAGAGCAAATTGCATTGCCTGATAGCGAATCCGGAAGTACAGAGGATTATGCTAGCCTTATGGAACAGCTTCAAACAAAATCGGACACTCCGGGAATTTTGGATCTTTTGAGCATAGAATACTATTTCTCCAAAATCGGAAAACACTTTGATCAACCTGATGTCATAGAAGTAGACGAAGCACACAAACAGCAGTATGAAACAGGGAGAAAAGCTATAGTCAAAAGAATAGAAGCAGAAGCAAGAAAAGCCGCAGATGTTAGAATTGATATTGGCAAAATTGAAGACAGGCAAGAACAAGAGAAGATTTATCTTAAAGAATTAGCGAAGCGAAAAGAAAAACAGGCGCAGGAAATCAACGCACTTAATCTTGAACTGGCTAAAGCAAGAAGCCGTCAGATTAATGACATCAGTGCATCACATTACATTAAAGCAGTATCTGAGTATTTGAAAGAGTTCTCTTTGCATGTGTCTTCTGATGTATTGCCTATTATTCAAGCTAAATTTGATACATACCTTGAAGCTTATGGCGTAGATATAGAGAGTAATATAACCGCTCAGTTGAATGCATTACAACAGCTGGAAGAAGACTACTCATCAGAAGAGCGTGAAGTAGTTCAGAAGGAACTGGATCTGTGTATGAACTATCATTCCGAACTTGAATAATGGAGTATTAAAATGGAGAATGAAAACATATGGTTGGTTGGGGAATATAGCACAGTAGTATCATTCCTCAGTACCATGTTGTCAGAAACCACAAGAGATCATTTCAAAAGCATCTGTAAATCTTACAGTAGAAATGAATCAAGACAGCCTGTGGGAATAAGGGTTCTATACAACGATGAGGAATGTGTAGAAGTTCACGAAGATATTGTTACAATAAAATGCCAAGCTGTTCCTGCAGGTTGTCAGATGGAGTGGCATTACTTTACTCAGGAGTATCTTTGCAATTTTATCATTTTGTTGTTTTCTTTCCGATTTGAGAAAGAAATTGAAATCAAATTGAAAAGTATAAAAGAGCAGTTGCTTCGATCAAATTATCAACCACAAAGGGTTAAAGCAGTTCTTTTCGATGATCCTAATATTCGTACAGGCGCAACGGACTTAAGCCAATCTTGCTCAGAACTTCAAAGAATGCACGACACATTACTTCCGTTACTAAAAAGGGAAAAGCTTGACCGAATAGTTGAAGTCATACAGTATCAGGGAGATAGGGATATAATTTTTGGTGGAGGAGATAATACTCTCTGCTACATCTCTGATATACTTAAGGACACAGTTGATCAGTCTAGGAAAAACTTTGCATGGGAAGCATTTGACGGTTTTGTTTTTGAAGAATGGAATGAAAATAATTGTGAAGAGATTACAAAATACGACAGAATTAGGAACTCTAATGACCTAATACTCAGTTACACAGATGCATTTTTTGATAGTAAAGTATGGCTTAACGCTTTGAACATTTTGCGCGATGAGTATTTCAGATGCATGAATGCGGTCTCATTTTGGAATATGGAAAGCGAGTGGGCTCGTATTGAAGCACTCTTGAAGCAGCAATCGAAAGCTTTTCTGATGCGAGCACACAAAAAAATTACGATGAAAGGAATAACTGAAGTAGAGTACGGTAAGTCAATGAAATATGACATAGAGTTCCAAAATAACGTCAGAACATTACTTACGACACATATTAAAGCATTCATCAATCAGTTTCTAAAAGACACCGCTTCTATCTTTCAGTAAATTATAGTATTAACAAGGAGGATGCCTATCATGGAAAACAACGAAATAACCGAGCAAACACTATCAAAATGGAAGAGTGAAATACTTAGTACAATTCAAGCGGCAATGTCACGTGAAAGAGCTGCGCAGGAAAAGAAGATGGAAGAGCTATGCAATAAGTTAATCGCATCCAATAATAGCTCTTCTGAATCACTCAAACAAGCTCTGGTTCAACTTAGAAAATCTACTTCTGAAGTACAGGCAACTAGCCCTGTATCCTCTTCGACACCGGCATCCTCTGCGATATGCAAAGAAAACATCACTCGATTGTTACAGACATTTGAAAATGCACTCAAATCCTCTGGTGAAATGATATCAAAGCAAAATGCCGAAGAAGTTAAGATGTATATAGAGACATTCTGTGGGCAGTTTTCATCTGTTACAGACGAAATGGAACAGAAGTTGTCTAAAGCAATTGCTACGGAGATTGCTAAACTTGCAGGCACGCTTGATGGGTATTCAGCAGAGATGACTGAAAGAAATAGGCAAGCTCTTGCTGAAGTGCAGGCTGAAAACAATCTGGAGCTGCAGAATCTAGCGAAATTGCTTTCGCAATTGACAGAGGCAAATCTTACATTTCAGAAAAATGCCGAAGAATCTAGTCAATCATTGACTAAAAATGTAAATGATTTGATTGAGAATAGCGAACATTTTTCGGAAACTCTTAGCACTCATATTGCTGATGGTACATCACAAATTGAATCGGTAATGCAACGTCAGATTGATCGGATGATTTCTTTAAATGCTGAACATGAAAAGAAAACGGTCGATGCTTTTCAAAGTGCTATGGATGACTATCGAGATAGATTTGTTCAAGCAAATGCTGAAGCAATAGCTCATGTTCAAAGTGATATGCTTGTACGCATGGAAGAAACACAACAGCAGTTAGCTGCATTGACATCTACGGTCACTGCATACATATCTGCAGCACAACAACATGAACAGCATATGCAATCTGAACTCACAATGCTAACACAGATTGTAAACGATCAGTCAACGGCAGTAACAAAGAGTATTTCCGATGCGATGGGAAATGTCGATCTTACAATCCAACAAATACAGGATCTAATAGAAGAACAAGGTAAAGCTAGCAAAACTCAAATGGATGGTTATGCCGGAGCGATAAATAGCAGTGTTAATGATGGTTTGAACGACTATAACAAAGCAATTAAAGATTTGAAAGAACGCATCATGCAATTGATAAATGCTGTCGAACAGCAAAGAACCACTGTTACCGAAACATTGGAGAGAGTGACGAAGCATCAGCAGGATGCTCATAAACTGGCCAACGATGACATGAAGCTTCTTCAGGAGATGATTAAAAAGCTATGAATGATTTACAGTTAGAACCCGCATCTCTTGAAGACCAAATTACACTCCTACGCCGTATGTATGTTCTTCTTCGGGGAAAATGCTATGACAAGCGTTTCAGGATGATGTTAACAGCATTGTTATCCAAGGATTCAAAAAAATATGAGCCAAAGGTAGAGTGTATGAATCGATTGATGAACATCGTTGAAAATAGTCTTAATCGCATGGAAGCTGACCGAGCTTTTCGCTATCTTTTATGCCTTCAGAATATGATATATGCACTCAAAACAAATATGCTTATTGACAGTAAGAAGCATTGGGGATATTTAAATATATCGTTTTCTGATTAGGCTTCATCACTGTGCTTTTATATTGGTTTTCAATAAAATCATAAGTATTTCACAAGATTACTAAGTGAGGTGTGACATGAATAAATGTAAAACGTGTCCATATCATCTCGGCAAGATTAAGTGCATACATAATCCATGCATAGAATGTAATCAGTCAAACAGAAAAACGCATCCGTTCCCAACACCGATTGAAATTCACGAGGGAATAATATGCAGAAAATGTGGCAGTAATAGATTTAAGGACGGTAAATGTGCTGTCTGTGGATCGCCTATGAAAAGAAAGCTGTTTTGACTACACCATAATATGGTTGAACTATTGGATTTGTCATGAAGGGAGGCTGTATCATGGGACACGAACCGACTGTTCTCCATCGACTAAAACGTTACCCAACCTATCAATTCCATGCAGAGATTACTTCTGATCAGCTTTCTGAATCTGAGGTGTTTCTTCGACTGATACTTGAAACGTTCAGCTGGATTCGAGCAAGATTGAATGGAGATATCCCAGCTGAATTACAAACACTTGAGCCAGAGGAGTATGCATTATTCTCTGAGGCGCAGCTCAGTTCATTCACACTTGATCTGGGGTGGAAGGCAGATGTAACCTATGTACCTGAAAAGGGCATCTGGGCATTTTCGTTGCGAGAAACTGACATGGGTGCGAATATTGGTCGTGAAAACGAGCGTCTGCCAGTCCAGGGAAGACTCTTTAAAACGGATATTTCTTTCATCAAGTGCGGTGGAATAGTTGAATGCGGTGTACGAACCATCGTAACGGAACCTGTTTCGTGTGATGCCCCGTGTGAGGTGTTCCGCCCAGCTGTTGTACGATCAATCATTGTAAATCCTCAGTTTAGGCTGTCACATCGGGGGATTGTGCTCGATGCTAAGCCTTTCTATATTGATACAAAAGCAGATGCTGAGCGCTTTGCGGTGGCATTTCAAAACCAACGGTTTGATTATCCGCTGATTCTTATTGCAGATGCGGGATTTGAGGATGAAAAGCAGACAACTGTTCCAACTGAATTGCCGAAAATAAATGGGCTATCCTTGAGCTTCGCTTCAACACCGGTCGATTACGCTACACCCAAAGTGTCATTAGCTGATGGCAAATCAAAACTTTTCATTAGAAGTGAGAAGCCGAAATCTGATGCAAAGCCTTCAGCTCTTCCGATTATGGTGACAAAAAAATCGCCGGTTAGGCGTGTGGAGTTTCCGTGTGAGAGACTGGCAGATAAGCTAAAAGGCTATGGTATCGTCTGCTATGCCTCCGACAAAGTTTTTTCTGTTCTTAATAACAAGCTGCATCTTAATCCAAAGCCCGGTGATATTATAATCTGTGTCCGTGGTCAGGAATTAGAACGCTTGTGCTATTCCACATATAGCAAGGATATGGAGACTTGCTATCAGAAGCTCAAACTAGATATTCAAAATCTGCCTAAGAGACGAGCCTATGATTTTGGAAAAGTCGTATTCCAGGCTGATGCTCATCTTATTGCCTTGCAGGAACGGCGTGAAGCCGCTCAAACGATGGAGGAATCCTGTGCGCTGTATCAGCAGGAAAATGCAGAGCTGAAAGCACGTCTTTCCGAATTAGAGCAGCAGGACAACGATCTGCGTGAGCGAAGTGAAATGCTTCGCTTGACGAAAAAGCAGCTGCAAGACGCACGAGATGAGAACAGCGAACTAATGGCTTATATCGAGAAATTGCAGGCTGAATTTCAGGCACGGCAGGTTGCATATGAAAAAGCATCGGGGCTGGTACAGTTTTATAAGGATAAGGCTGAAATAGCAGCCAACTTTCCGACAGATAAAGATGAGGTCTGCGATTGGGCAGAAGCACATTTTCCGGAAACGCTTGTCATTACACAGCGTGCAAGAACAGAACTTCGGAAGTATCAGGGTGGTTTAGATGTATCACTACTCTGTGATGGCTTGCTGTATTTGGATGCATATTCACGCGCTCGAAATGGAAAAATGACTGAAGAACAGCTTGCACTCTATACTGACCAGAGAAACTGGGAAGTTTCTTTCAGCGGTAAAGAGGCTGTTCGATTGCATGAAAGCGATTACACTGTCTCACACGAAGGGAAGAAGTATAAACTGGATATGCATATCAAATATGGCAACCGAGCCACAAATTTGATTCGGATTTACTTTTGCCGCGATGTGGATACCGGAAGAATAATAGTTGGTTCTATGCCAGAACATTTGGCAACGGCTTCTCAAAGTACCTGATTCGATTCATTCCCCTACCAATACATATACAGAGTTATACTGCAATTTGCATCCTCTCCAATTTTCAATCAGAAACGATAGCTTTTACCCAAAACAAAAATGCACCCCCTGACCGTCCAGAGGGTGCATTGTATCAAAATTGGAGTCTTTAGCCATATTCGCACCCCAATTTTGATACAAAGTTGGGGTGCATTTTCATGCCCTCGCAATGTCGTAAATGCGAGGAAAACGGGCAATCGGAAAACGATTACTTCCATAACCAGCCTTAAAACCCGCTGAAAAACCGAAAAAAGCTGAAATGGGGTGTCAAAGGGAAAACGATAGAAAAAGCTATCGTTTTCTTTTTGGAACTTTTTTGATAGAGGGGTGCATTTTTGAAAAACAGCGTAGATACGAGGAAAACAAGCATTATGGATGCGTTCAGAGCAGCCGTACTGTGGGAATTGCAAGCTGTAAATTACAGTTAATTATCTTTATTATGTTCAAGGTTCAAGTCCAGCTCTCTCGCAAACATAAGTACCACAATTATAGTACAAAAAAGAGGGGCTGCAGCCGAGACACATCATATCTCAGCAACAGCCCCTTAAAACTGTATATTTATACTTCAATCTCCATGCCGTTCCGCAGTGTGAATGTCAGCTCACCCTCAATTCCCACAACGACCTTCTCCACCATCAGCCGCCACAGTCGTTCATCGAATTTGTCAATCAGGATTCCGCTTTCTTCCAGCACATTTACCAGTCCGTCAAGCAGCTCTTTTCGTGAGAGCCTTGCAGCCTTTTGGCTTTGCAGGTCTTTCAGCCGTGTTTCACCTTTAGCGCGTTGCTTTTCGTATTCCGCCAGTTTTGTGTCATAGAAATCTTCTCCCTGCGGATGCATTGCATTCTCCCGGATGAACTGCTGCATAGATGCCGCAAGCCCGTTCAGGTAGATATATTGTTCTTCGATTTTCCTGACGATAGCCGCAGTATCAGAAAGCATTTCCACAATCTGCTGACAGGAAATCAGAAACTCCTCCTTGTCGCTTGCTATCCGATTGCACACCTCAATAAACCGCTTTTTGATCTCGTCTTCATACAAATGTGGCGTTGTGCATTTCTCTCCGTTTTTGAACTTGTGGTTGCACTGCCAGATCACACGGCGGTATTTGGAAGTTGAATGCCAGACTTTTGAGCCGAAGAACCCACCACAGCAGGAGCAGACGAGCTTTGCCGAGAAAATGGAACTGCCGCTGTACTCCTTTCCAAGCCCTTTTCGTCTTTCGATTTCCGCCTGCACAAGCTCAAATTCCTGCGGCTCAATAATCGGAGGATGGCTGTCCTCGATGAAATACTGTGGAACTTCGCCCTCGTTGACCTTCTGTTTTTTCGTCAGGAAATCCATAGTGAACTTTTTCTGCAACAGTGCCGAGCCTTTGTACTTCTCGTTCGTGAGAATGCTTTCCACGGTTCGTCTGTGCCACTTCTCACCGCCGGCAGGGGCAGGAATCTCCCTCTCCATCAGCATTTTGGCTATCTTATAGTATGAAAGCCCTTCCATGAAAGACTTGTATATGAGCTTAACAACCTCAGCCTCCTCCGGTACGATCTCAGGAAGCCCGTCCTCTCCCTTACGATATCCTAAGAATCGTCCGTAAGGCATTGTGACCTTGCCATCCGCCATACGCTTTCGCTGACCCCATGTCACATTCTCCGAAATAGATCGGCTTTCTTCCTGCGCTAAAGAACTCATAATGGTGATGAAAAGTTCTCCTTTTGAGTCCAGCGTGTAGATGTTCTCCTTCTCGAAATAGACCTCAACGCCCTTTTCTTTCAGCTTTCTGACGGTTGTCAGGCTGTCCACAGTGTTTCGTGCGAAACGAGATACTGATTTAGTTACGATCAAATCAATTTTTCCGTCCAAAGCATCTGCGATCATTCGATTAAAACCGTCCCTGTGCTTCGTATTGGTCGCCGAGATTCCTTGATCCGTATACACGCCTGCAAACTCCCAGTCATCACGCTTCTGGATGTACTCTGTGTAGTAGGATACCTGTGCTTCGTAGGAGGTCTGCTGTTCCTCGGAGTCTGTCGAAACTCGTGCATATCCGGCTACTCTGCGCTTTATGGGCTTATCCAGCGGCATGAATGTAGCCCTATCAAGTTTTGCCGGAATAACTGTTACTCTTGACATTTCTTACCTCTTTTCTTGCTATGCTCAGCGGCTTTTTTCCGCATTTCAGGTGTCCACGCTTCTGTGCGTGAGTGGTCAAGCCAGTGGACTGTGCGCTTCTCACCAGTTTTGAAGATAAAGGTTAACACATTCGGTTTTGGTACAGAGATATATTCGATCTCGTCCTGAAATACTTCATTGTCAAACTCGTCAAGATTCAGGACTTCACAGCATTTGTCATACAGAATATCTTCCGGTATCTGCTTGGACTCCGGACAGAATTTTTTGCCCCGTGCGTTGTAAGTCCAGCAGATCCACAGAGTTCTATATTTTTGCACCTTCCTGCGGTAGTATTTTCCGCAGCAACCGCAGTGGATCATGCCGGTAAAGGGGTAGGTAACATTTGTCGGCTTATCCGGTGTGAAATAGTCTTGTTTTGCCTTCAAAAGTTCCTGCACACGCAGAAATGTTTCCTTATCAATGATCGCGGGATGTGCGTCCTCAACCTGAATCATTCGCAGAACACCGTTGTTTACCATCTTACGCTTTGTGATGTGGTTTTCGCTGTAAAACTTTTGCAGCATAAGGTCACCGCAGTATTTTTCGTTGTTCAGTATCCTGCGAATGGCTTCAGAAGTCCACTGACAGCCGTTTTTCGTCAGGATATTCAGTTCGTTCAGCTTGTTCGCAATCGACTGTCTGCCGATTCCGTTGAGAAAATCTGCAAAAATCATGCGAACGGTTTCTGCTTCCTCCGGTATGATCTCCAGTACGCCCTCCGAGTTTCTCTTGTAGCCCAGCATGATGACTGTACTCACCTTTCCGAACTCAAAATCCTTGCGGATGCGCCATTTCTGGTTTTCGCTGGCGGAGTAGCTTTCCTCCTGTGCATACGAGCCCAAGAGCGTCAGCATAAATTCTCCGTCCGGACTGATCGAGTGGATATTCTGCTCTTCAAAATAGACATCCACACCCAGTTCTTTCAGCTCACGGACAGTCTCCAGCAGCGTGACGGTGTTTCGTGCGAAACGGGAAATCGACTTTGTTATGATAAGGTCGATGCGTCCAGCACGGCATTCAGACAGCAATTCTTGAAAATTCTGCCTGTTTTCCTTGGTTCCGGTCAGGGCTTCATCTGCGTACACGCCGCAAAATAACCACTCCGGATTGCTTTGTATGAAAGAATTGTAATAGCTGACCTGTGCCGAAAGGGAATGCAGCATTGCATCCTTACTGCTTGAAACTCTGGCGTAGGCTGCCGTTCTCAGCAGCTTTACTTTCTGTGCATTGGGGAACTGAACCCTCTGAATGATTCGTTCCACAAAAACCACCTCCTTCGTTTACCATATTCGCTCTAAATCGGCGAAAAGTCAACGGTTTTCAGCGGAATATGCTGCACGAAGATATGCCGTATTTCTGCGCTATCATTGTATCAATTTTGGCGTACTCTGCCTTGGTGATAAGGGAACGTTTCAGCAGCGAACGCACCCATGTCAGAACAAGCTGATAGCGGAAGAGGGCGTTAAAAGTGTCACTATTCATGCGTTACCTCCTTGGATTTTCCGTAGCAGGTACGGGAACAGTAAATGCGGTGCTTGCTTTTATATGCTTGAAATGTTTTTCCGCAGACCGGACAGGTGTGATTCACAAGGGATACGCAGTGAATCAGATTTGAATGCGCAGTCCACCATAGCTGACGGCACTTGTCACAGCAGAACTTTTTTGCCTTGCGTTTCGGTGTCTGAGGGATTTCAGCGTGACATTGCATACACAAACGCAGGCTGTTTCTGACCTTCACATATGTTTGCAGTTCATGCCGCTGGCAGTATGATTTTACAGTATTAACGGATAAATCAAGCTGTTCAGCGATTTCCTTGTAGCTTGTACCGGCTTGCCGCAGTACGCTGATCTTTTCTTTCTGCTTATTTGTCATTCGCTCACACCCCCACATATAGAAAAAATAGTGGGCAGAGAATAACCCCTGCCCGAAAAAAATCACGCTTTCACAAGCGTTCCCTTGTAAGTGTCATTGCCGATAGTGATAGTAACCGCTGCGGTACCCAGCACATCGGGCGCAGGCGTGGAAGATTTCGCCCAGCCGTTCAGTCCCTTTGCCTTGATGATCGTGGGAAAATCCTTGTAGCAGATATCCAGATCCACATTGCCGTTGATGCCGTCCACGCTGCCTTTCTCGGAATGCTGCCAGATGCCGTAAGCGCCGGTGTAATTTGTCTGGTTACACCAGTGTGCCAGCCAGATCGTGTAGCGGGACTTAATGTCATCGGCAGTATGCGTAGTAAGCGAGGATGCCGAGTCGTAGAGTCCGGTGAAATAGCCGGCGGATTCGACACGTTCCAGAAATGCCCTCATAATTGCAGAGACCTTTTCCTTGCCGAGGTCGAACTGCTTCTTTTCCTCAAGGTCGAAATAGACAGGCATTTCAAACTGCTTTCCCTTGATAACAGACAGGAACACATCAGCCTCCAGACGAGCCTCGTCCTCGCTCATGGCATAGCTGTACCAGTAAGCACCGACCGGAATACCGGCAGCCTTTGCGCCTGCGTAGTTGTCCTCGAAACGGTCATCCTTCTGTGATGCCAGCCTGCCGTAGCCTGCACGGATAATCGCAAAGTCGATACCGTCAGTTTTCACTTTGCCCCAGTCGATATCACCGTTGTGGACGCTCACATCGATACCTTTCATAGTATCAGCCTCTTTGTGGTTATCCGCAGTATCAGCGGCAAAATACTTGTAAAAATCATCGGTCACAGAGCCGTTGCTGTGAACTTCATCGCCGTACCACTTACCATTAGGGCGGACATCCACATGCGTGTAGATATATGCGGCGGTAATGTTTGCGATGCCAGTGAAGCCGATATCCTGTGCTTTTTGACAGACGATTTTTGAACTGATCGGCTGTCCGTCCTGACCGTAGCAGCAGATGTCCGCTGCATTGCCGAGTGTATGCTGTCCGGTACCGCTGCCGCCCACATTCTTGTCGTGTGTGGGGCATCTGTAGCCGGAGGTCACAATGATTTTTGAGCAGTTGAGTGCGGCGTATAATTTCTCCAGCTTATTCACAAGTTCGTTGGAGATACCAAACTCATGCTCCTTGCCGCATTTGCAGCGGAATTCTTTTGCATTGAAATGCTGGGTGATTTGTGTGGTATCATCAAATTTGTAAGTCTTAATCATTTCTTATCATCCTCCATATCATCGATCATTTTCTGAATATCGTCATCAATGTGCTGCGCTCTCTTCTGAAGCACCTCGATAGCCTTCTTGATTGCAGGCGGATACGGGATACCCATCAGCGACGTGTTCTCCACGATGGACAGCAGCTCATTAACACAGAAGCCGATGCAGACCGCATCACGCACATAATTCGTATTGAGAAGAATATCCAGACGCACCGCCACAATAATGAGCATGAGAATGCTGCCTTTCTTCGCAAGCCCGTACCAGCCAGCCTTGCTGTTCAGCTTTCCGGTCTTGCTGTGCTTGGACTTGCCCATCGCTCCGGTAATTATTCCGGTAGCAAAGTCAATGCCCATGAAGATGATGAGCGTTACCAGCGCAGAATCCCAGCCACCGAACAGGGCTGCAATTCCGCCGCCGATTGCGCCGATCACCGTACAGATACTTCCTTTCATGTTGTCACCTCCAGTACCTTGACCGTCCTGATCATAGGGCTTGTATTGTCTGTCACCGCTTTCCATGCGAGATAATATTCGTCAGCAGATACACCGCTGCAGTCATGCAGGACAGAGATATAGTTGCCGACGGAGCCGAGCCAGCCGAACGGAACGGAAATCGCCTCACCGCCACTGAGCTTTTCGTGGATGTATCTCGCCGTTTCCGCAGGCGACATCTGCTGACTGCTCTTGCGCGCCAGCCACATTTCACCTGCATCGGTCGAGCCGGACTTATAGGTGAACAGAATTCTGCTTGCAGGCGTGATGCGTACCGGAGTGATACACATGGTGTAAATGACAGCGCCCCAGTTGAAGTCCGGCTGATTATAGGAAAGCGCATAGGCATTCTCCGCGCAGCAGAAATGCGGATACACATCTGCAAAGCCAGCAATGCTGCGGTAGCCGTCCACATAGTAGGTGTAGACCAGTTCGCCGTAGGTCTGAAGCGCATCACTGCCGGAATGGAACAGTGTCGTTTCCGGTCGTGATGTCGGAATTTGCAGCACCTTCGGCACGAGGGTATTCAGCTTTTCAGACTCCGATGCCTGAACACCCATTGTTACAAGGTTACGCGCAAGCTGGTCGCGCTGCGCATCCAGCGCCGTCAGATAATTTGCAATGCTCATGTCGTCACCTCCACAATAGCCGCAAGCGCATCTTCAACTCCGGACAGCTCGGTCTCCACGGCAGACAGGCGGTTCAGGATATCCGAAATGGATGTGCGGCAGCCCTGCATATCGTAGAGGATCTCGGTCTTGAAACGCTCGAACACGCCCTCATTTACCCCCACACGCTCCGTCAGATTCATGGCTGTTGTGTATGCGTCGTTCCAACGTGTGACATGTGACTCGGTGATTCCGTTCAGCGTTGAGAGGTTGTGATGCCAGTGCGCCTGCCCGACAACTGTTGCAATAGAAGCCATATCGTCAAGCATTTCCTGTGTGATTTTATCCAGCACCGCCTTGTTTTCATGGGTATGCGCTGTGTTGCTGAAATTGTCCACGGACTCTTTCAGCGTATGGAGCGATTCTTTCGTCTGATCCTCAAACTGCTGAAGCTCGTACAATTCCGTGAACAGCTCCGGTGTCAGAGAATCCAATGCCGCCTTATTATCATGTGTGTGTGCATCGGCAGCCATAGGTGCTATGACGGTTTCCACAATGGAAGTCACCTCAGAAGTTTTCGGATACTCGGACATATCCGGCGTAATGCCGTCCTTGCCGTGCAATGATGCCAGCCATTCCTCCTCCGTGCCGACATAGCCATGCTCCACCGCAATCTCGTAGGCGGATTTGCCGTCAAGACCGTGCTCTGCATCTTCAATACGCTTCAGAAGCTGCGTATACAGATCAGGGGTCGGCGGGATGGGTGGATCATCACCTTCAAAGCCGGATTCACGGATATTCAGCGTGACTGGAACGGTTGTCGCTCTCACTGTTGTATCGGATTCCATATTGTAGCCGAATACCGACATTTTCACCACACCGGCATGAAGTTCCGCAGGCAGATACAAGGTCGTTCCATCTGTTCCGAGAACAACGGAATATACCTCATCGCACTGCGAAAACTGAACCACCTTGTGAAAATGCTTCCAGTCACCGTCAAAGGTGAATTTGAACTGCACATACTGGATCTGGTGATCTGCCAGCACCTCACGCTCCATGATCTCAATGCTCTGATTTTTCACAAGAAATTTCCACATCAGTCACGCACCTCCACCCACGCATTGTTTTCGTCATCATACTCCATAAATCCGTCAAGGCAGTTGATTCTCACAAGTGTACCTGTCAGCTGACCGCTGCGACCGTCCCAGCTCGTCCCCTTCGACACCGTCGCCCAATCGTCCAGACTGCCCTCATAGGTGATCTGCGTCAGCCGATTACAGTAATTGATCCAGTGTGAGCCGATGCTCGTCACATTATGGCTTAGGGTAACATTTTGCAGATTGGTACAGCGGACAAAGCAGAATCCCGGCACCTCGGAGCATTCGACTCTTGCAGTTGTCAGCGTACTGCTGTCCATGAAAAGGTAGTTGCCGAGGGTCGTGAGCGTAGCGGGGAGTGTAACGGATGTGAGAGCCTCACAGGAAAATGCCTTCTCGCCGATGGTTGTTACGGATGACGGAATATTCAGCTCGGTCAGGCCGCCTTGATTATACATGAAAAATGCACGCTTTCCGATTTCGGTAAGGCTTGTCGGAAGGCTGGCGGTTGCCATATTGGGGCATCGTTCAAACACACTGCTGCCGATTGCTGTGATGCCCTCGCCGATCACAAGCGAACGGATATCCTCTCGTTCCCAGAACGGCGATCTGCCGATCTCGTAATCATAGGTTGCACCGCTTCCACGCAGAAGAAGTCTTCCATTTGAGTACAGCACATAGTACGCATTTTCGCCGATTTCACCTGTTTCAACAATATCGCCCGTGAGATCATCGACCTTTGTCTGAAGAATCTCAACTTTATTTGTGAGATCTTCAATTTTCTTATTATATTCCGAAATTTCGGCGATAAGCTGTGCCATCTGTGACATCAGCTCAGTGACCTTGCATTTGCCGAGGATGCACTTGCAGTAACCGCAGACGTTCTTATCCTCACGATAATCCCACCAGTCACGGTCGGACAATTCCGTTGCACCGGGATTCAGGCGTACCGCATACATGAGCAGTCGGGTTTTATTTTCATCTGTCGGCAGTGAAGGCAGAGTCGGATTCTCCGCAGGCGTTCCGGGAGTGATTTCGAGAGACACGCTGCGGACGGATTCTCCTACATCAAGGAGAATGGCGATTGCCACATAACGCGGCAGAGATTCATCCTGATATTGTGTCAGGTCAATACTGTATCTCGCATCATTGATGAAATAATGCCCATTGATCCACGCCTTGCCGGTGCCGAGCGTCACTTTCAGACCGGAAGATGCTGCGGTCAGCTTAAACATCTGCCCGTAGGTATCGAGGATGCCGTTGCAGATGATAGACGAAAGATACGATGTGAAGTCCTCCGCCGTATAGGTGCGGTCAAGCCCTTTTGAATTGAAAAATCCGCTGTAAAAAGCCATATATCATGCCTCCTTGAAAGTTGGTGTCAGACTTCTGCCGTTCTGGTCGAAGCCCTCGATCATGCCGATGAGCTGTATCTGCGGCTGCAGCATGCCGAAGCGCCGGTGCTGCACCGTCACATAGTCGCCGACGAAATAATCGCGGTTGTATACATACTGCGTATTGTGCGCTGCGATGTCCGACTCCGATGCCGTTTTCGGCAGTACCAGACGCTCCGAGCCGCGAGTGCGCAGCAGTTCCAGATACTTCTCCTCCGGAATTGGTATTGTTTCACCCTCGACTTGCTCTGTCTCGGAAATATCGTCCGCATCCACATACACTTCATAGCGGTCAAGGTAGGTCGGCTCATCGCCGTCACAATATGTGGTGCGCTTGCGTTCATCGCCCTTGCCCTGACCGAAGATATAGGCGAAATTTCGCTCTACTGAAGCGTCCTCCGCATAGCTGAACGAGAGCAGATTGCTGTATGCGTCGGAGAAGATAATATGCGGATTATCCGCCTGCATGATGCTACGGTTAGTGCCTTCGGATAGGTCGAACTCCATGCGGTACTGCTCACCGGAGGATTTCACCAGCCGGATATTCGCTGTGCCGCCGAGCTTCTCGCAGATCGTATACACCCACTGCATCAGATTTGTGTATGAGATTTGCAGCGTTGCGGTCTGCTCCCAGCAGGTGCCGGTAACCGTTCCGAGGGAAAGTCCCGGAATCCTGCGGTTATCCGAGAGCAGCGCATTCTGTGTCACGACCTCCCGGACGATCTCACTGTATGCCTTTGCCGCTGTGACGTTGTAGGTTGGATGAATGATGCGCCGTTCCAGCAGACACATCAAAAAACGACCACGCACTGTCAGGTAGTCGCCGTTTTCAATATCTGTATTGATCAGCACCGATTCGATGATGCCAAAGTGCTGGTTATCGTCATCACGACCGACGATTCTGCCGGTCTGAAAAATCTCAATGTTCTGCGGATTGGCGGCGATATACACCTCAAAACTGCCGCACTGATAGTATTCAATATCCCACAGGAGCGAGGAAAAGCTATCGCACACTGCTTCCAGTGTGATCGTCAGATTGCTTTCATCTGCTTCCATGTTATACACTTCAATCTGCATATCACACCCCCAGATAAGCGTTTGTGTGGACGATAGTCACTCTCAGATTCTGTAAGCCTGTTCCCCGGAGATAGAAGCGGTTCTTTCCTTCACGCAGTGTCAGCCAAGTCGAACCGGAAACAAGCCGGTTGATGATATTGGTTTTAACGCCGCCACGGTCGAGCGTGACGGTCTTGTTTCCCGTCTTAGTCGTCACCGTAATAATATCGCCTGCGAGAATGTCGCCGGTGATTTGCAGATACTCGTCCGTGTCCGCATTATACAGCGTAGGAGAACGTGCATCCTCCAGCGCTTCAATGACCAGTGTGAAGCCGATTTCATCGCCGTCGTTGACAATGGTCATCATGTTCTGCGTGTTGTACTTACCGAGAATGAACGGCTCCGGGTTGCTCTCCGTCGGGAACGGAAATGTGAACGCTCCCGTGATCTGCGAGTAGTAAGCCATGACCGAAGTCGTGGAATACCAATAAATATCCGGGCAGAGAATAGAAATCTGCCCGGTTGTAAGCATCTCGAAGTTCTGTACCTCGCAGGACTCAACATAGCCCTCTGCAAACACGTCAATGCCTGCGGTTGCGTAGTAAATCTTGATGTAGCGGGAAGGCTTGACCACCTTGTATAGCTGATGCCTTCGGGCTTCCACGCCCACACCACGCATCTCAAAGGAAATGACGACATTCCGCTTTTCTATGAAAGCATTGTTCAGGTAGCTTCCGTCCATGCCCGCATAGCTGGAGGTGCTGATCGTGCCGGTGGGAGGATTTAGTCCTTCCACCCGCGATGTCATATACTGATTTGCCGTGGCGGTCATATCAACACGATCGCCGTTGGCATTTTCGAGGATAAGTTTGAAAAACATGGTTGCACCCCCTTTACTTTTTCGGAATGAATGTGCTATAATAGAAAAAAACGTAGCGCGGGCTCTCTGCGCTAAATCGGAATTTAAAGGTAAAATAACTTATGGTATTAGAGATTGAACATTATAAGTATGATACACGCTTGATTGGAAAAACAGAGGATATTTCAGAATTGAAAAGGCAACTAATGGAAGCTGAAACTCTATATGATAAGAGAACAGACAATTTTACCCAGCTTTTTTGCAGAATGTTTCATTGGAGTGTAACAGATACTGACGAACTTCCCGATTATGTTTATGATAGAGATACCAAGTGCCTTTATAAGCCTAAATTATGATTTATCGAAGCAATAGGGCAGGCAAAAGCCCACCCCATCACACATTCAGCGCATTCCTTGTCATGCGATAAATCTCCAGCCGTGACAGCGATTTCGGACTATTATTGGTCTGATTCACTGTCCGGCTGTTGTCGTTATTGTAGTTGTTGATGACCGTTGCTCTTGCGCCGCCGTTCATCATTGCGCCGTAATCGCCAGCGGGGGCTCCCCGCCCGGACATATCAACATTCAGACCGGACTGCATTGTCAGCGTCATGGCATCAGCCACACCGGATACAGCCGCCTCCACATACTTTTTGCTCTTGTCGATGCCCTTTGCCAGTCCCTGCATAAAGTCCGGCATCCAGCTTTCAAAATCCGCAAGAGGTCCTTCATCAGGTACAGAGAAGTGTAGGAAGGAGCGAATCTTGTCTGCAATACCCTTGACGGCATCTGCTACAGCGTTGATCTTGCTTTTGATGCCGCTCACGATATTATTGATGATATCTGCGCCCCATTGTACCGCCTGTGAACCAAGGTTCTTGATGAAGTTCACCGCAGCATTGAAGCCGTTAACGATCGTGTCTTTAATCGCCGTGATCTTCTGCGTTACGGCATTTTTCACGCTGTCCCAGATATTCGATACCGTAGTTTTGATCGTGTTCAGAATATTAGTGACTGTATTTTTGATGCCGTTCCAGATAGAAGAAACGACGGAAGAAATGGTATTCAGCACACCGGAAATAAATCCGCTGATTGCATTCCACACCGCCGATACGACCGCATGAATCGCATTCAGTGTATTTGTGATATGATCCTTGATGCTGTTCCAAATACTGGAGATCACAGACCAGATCGTATTGACCACGCCGGAGATAAAGCCGGAGATCGCGTTCCAGACTGTAGAAATGACATTGCTGATTGCGTCCATCGCCGTTGTGATTGCGGTATGAATCGCATTCCATACCGTTTCAATAACGCTCTTGATCGCCTCAAGCACGATCGTCACAACAGCCTTGATATTCTCCCATGCCGTGGTGATTTTCTCGTGAATCCAGTCCATCACGCGGCTGATAATTACATGGATCGCTTCAAAAATCGTCTCGAACAGATACCTGAATGCCTCCAGCAGCGGAGAGATAAAGTCGTAAATGGTCTGCCATACAGTTGTGATAACCGACCAGATTGCATTCAGCACCGTGCTGATCGCTGTATGAATGGCATTCCAGACCACAGTAATAATCGTTTTGATGAGATTGATTTTTGCGCTTACGTCATTGTAGATCGCCGTCCAGATACCGACAAAAAAGTTCTTGATGCCTGTCCAGATAGTTGTGAAAAAGTTCTTGATCGCATTGAGGACTGTGCTTACAAAGTTCTTTATACCGTTCCAGATGTTGACGAAAAAGTTCTTGATGCTCGTCCAGACGTTCACCCAGAATTCTTTTACTTCACCAAGATCAGTGCCGAAAATACCGCAGATCATATTCAGCGCATTTTTCAGCGTATCTTTGATGAAATTCCATACTGCAGCAAAGATGCCCTTAATGCCGTCCCACACTCTGCTCCAGTCGCCGGTAAAGATGCCGACGAAAATATCCAGAATACTCAGGATAATGTCTGTCACGGCTTTGAAGGTATTTGCAATCTGCTGGAACTGCCCCTCAAAGACCGGTTTCAGGAACTTGCAGAGTCCGTCCCATACAGCTTTGATGACCTCAGTGATATTTTTGAAATCGAAGCCCAGCGCATTGATACGGTCAACGATGCCCTGACAGAAGCCGGAGAAAATGCTCTTGATCTGTTCCCAGATCGCAGTGATCTTATTGCGGAAGTCCTCATTGGTACGCCACAGATGCACAAAAGCCGCCACCAGTGCAGCAACAACTGCAATGACAGCGACCACAGGCGCACTGATACCGCCGATCACAGCGCCGAAGGAAGTGAATGCCGCCTTTGCACCTGCAATAATAGTCGGGAGATTGGAGACAAACTTCATCAGCTTGCCGACACCGACCATCGTTTTTCCGACCACCACAAGGAGAGGTCCGAGTGCAGCCGCTACCAGTGCGATTTTGACAATGGTTTCCTTTGTCGCAGGTGACAGCGCATTGAATTTATCAATAAGCCCCTGAATACGGGAAACAATGGAACGAATCGCAGGCATCAGAATTTCGCCAAAACTGATAGCAAGCTCCTGTAATTGTGATTTCAGAATGGTGAGCTGACCGCCGAGGTTATCCTGCATGACGGCAGCCATCTTTTCAGTGACACCGTTGTAGCCGTCCACTTCATCTGAGCAAGTTGCGATGGCATTCTGTAGCTTGTCGATATCTCCCGGCGCGGCATTCATCAGTGCAAGGAAGCCGGACATGGCGTTTTTGCCGACCAGCGCCTGCGCCGCCGATGCCTGTTCCGATTCCGACATCTGCGCAAAAGCCACACGGCAGTCTGCGAGAATGTCATTCAGCTCACGCATCGAGCCGTCCTGATTGGTGGTGGCGATCTCCATTTCGCCGAAGGCATCACCGCAGAACTTCACATCACCTGCAAGAGCAGTCATGATGGAACGCAGAGACGTACCAGCCTGCGTGGACTTGATGCCGCTGTTCGCCATCAGACCGATCGCCTGCGCCGTATCCTCACAGGAGAATCCCAGAGAACCCGCAACAGGCGCACAGTATTTGAAAGTTTCGCCCATCATGCTGACGTTCGTGTTCGCATTGGACGATGCCGCCGCCAGCACATCAGCAAAATGACCGCTGTCGGCAGCAGTTAAGCCGAAAGCGGTCAGAGCGTCGGTTACAATATCCGAAGTAGTCGCCAAGTCTTCACCGGAAGCGGCAGCAAGGTTCATGATACCCTCGATACCTTCCAGCATATCTCCGGTTTTCCAGCCCGCCATTGCCATGTAGTTCATGGCATCAGCGGCTTCCGAAGCGGAGAACTTGGTCTTTGCGCCCATTTCACGGGCTTTATCACGCAGTGCGTCCAGCTCATCACCGGTGGCACCGGATACAGCAGCGACCTTCGACATTGCAGAATCGAAATCCGCTGCGGTTTTTACGGCTGCTGTACCCGCTGCCGCAATGGGGACGGTCACATGAGCGGTCAGTGTCGTACCGACATCGGCGATTTTGTCGCCAGCCTTTTCGAGCATTTCACCCGCCTGACCGAGTTTGGCAAGCGCCGTGCTGGAAGCCTCCGCCTCACGCTGGAGATTCTGAAGCTCCTGTTCCGTTTCGATGATCTCACGCTGCAGTGCATCATACTGCTCCTGCGAGATGTCGCCGTTGGCAAGCGCCTGATTTGCTTGCTCTGCTGCTGTTTTCAGGGTTTCCAGCTTTTCTTTGGTAGCTGTCACCGCATCGGCGAGGAGCTTATGCTTCTGCGAGAGCAGTTCCGTATTGGAAGGATCGAGCTTCAGCAGTTTTTCCACGTCTTTGAGCTGCGTCTGCGTGTTCTTGATGTTTTTATTGACACCTTCCAGAGCCTTCGACAGCTTGGTTGTATCGCCGCCAATCTCAACGGTGATGCCCTTGATTCTGTTTGCCATGCGGTTCACCTCCTCCGTGAGGGCATGAAAAAGCACCTGCCGGAGCAAGTGCTTAGTGTTTATTTAATGTTTCAGGCTTTTCCGTTGTTTTGTAAATATTCAAAAACAGCATCAACAATTGACGGATGCCATGCATCGGCATCGACTACTTGACTTCTGTATATGGTGTACTTGACACCCTCTTTGGAAGTAAGCCAATGATCTCCAGAATGAACAAGAATGCCCATTTTCTCTAAAATTAAATTCAAGGCATGAACACTTTTAACGTTACAGCCCATTTTCTGAAGTCTCTTAACAACTTCAATCTTATACAGATCTCCTAAAGCATTGTACGGCATACTAACCATTCCTCCTAACAAACATAGCAGGTATTATTTGTCATGAAAACTTACAACATATTCTGACGGAACTATTGCTGTGTCCACCTTTCTTCCGGTATAGAAAAATTCCATCAATTTGGCGAATTCTCGGACTTCTTCATCGGTGTCCTCAACAAATGGTTTTTTATTATGATCGAAGAACGCTTTTGCCTCCTCTATTGTTTGATACGTCGCTTTCAGCTTTGTTGATATCGTTTTCATAGAGTGTTCATACATATTTTCACTACAAAGCATTGGAGTTGTAATCAAGTGAGATTTATTACCCTCAACCCATTGAGTTGCTTTTTCAGTCCCGAACTCTTTCAAAATAACTAAAACCAGTTTATCAATCACTGCTTTGTTATTATTGTCAATAGAGTACAAATAGCACAACACCTTGTATCGAATAATAGGAGGAAGTAAGGAAAAGCACCTAACTATCTGATTGTTTGTACCGAAAGAATGTTTTGAGAAAAACTGAATAAATAAGCATGAAATCAAGTCAAGTAAATGATCATGAATTTTGCTATAATCGTCCTTTGTGATCTGTGCTCGTACCTTTGAATGCGAACAAGAATTTGCTGCACAATAATCATTTGTATCATTCTTAACAGCAAGAATACATTTCTTAAAATGATCGCCGTAAGTGAGTGCTTTTACAGTTTTTAATACTTCTTTGTCACCGATTGTCAGCTGATCATCTGGATTAAAGTCAATCAACTTCCTTACTATTATCTCAGAAAGAACCCTCATTTGAGCAATCTTTCCTCGGTAAGAAGAATCAACATAAAAAATATCGTGCAGACAGTCCCCAAGAATATAAACATAATCCTCGTCTCTGAAGTTGCTCATATTACCCCCCCTTAGTTTCTTTTCCTTTATTATACTGCATGAAATGGAAAAAGTAAAGAGGTTATTTAGAAATTATCAAAGTCCGCCTGTCCAGCGACCTCATGCCAGCCGTCATATTCGTCATTTTCCTTTTCGGTGAACATATCATTCACGATTCCGATTGTGAGCAGATCAAGCTCCGAGAGGGACAACCCGATCTGCACACATCGGAGAAGGAAGAGGGGCGTTGTCATCGGGCGGTCAGTTTTGCGATGTTTTTTTTAGACTCCGCCTGTGTCTCCACGTTGAGTCCCCACAGTTCAATGAGCTGCGGCAGCACCTCGTAAATGGAGAATGTGTTGAACGCTTCGAGCCATTCATCAGGATTGTCCGGGACGTTTTCCGGATCAGCGTGTTTCGCCATGATGTATGCGATGTTCTCGAACACTTCAAGGCTCTCGATGTCGAGGTTAGAGCCTTCCTCATCGTCATCCTGCACAGAGGTCTGAAGCGCAGCGAAGTCCTTGTAAATATCCCTGCGGAACTTGATGCGATAAAGGCGAGGCACAGCGGCACTCGCCTTGAACGGCACCTCGATGCCGTCAACGGTAATCGTCTTTTTAATAGCCATGCTGTACCTCCTTACTCAGTCGCGCTGCCGGACTTGGTCGATGTGGAACGAGTACCGGTGCTGTTATTAGTTGCGGCAGTCGGCATATAGACCGCATTGTACCAGTTATCGTAGGTGGTCTGGTCAGTGCTTTCGCAGGTCTTGGACTTCACCAGACCATTCGGGAGAGCCGATGCCTTGAGGGACAGCTTTTCCGTCTTGACGCTCTTGCTCTCCTCGGTAGTCTCACCCTCAGTCGCAGGACGGGACGCAGAGCAGCAGTACAGCACATGACGGATGTGGTTCTTGTCGCCGTCGAACTCAAACATAAGAGCAAACTGCGATGTTTCCGCATCGTTGCGCTCCACCAGAACGCCCTTTGCGTCAAGCTGCTCACCGAGAATTGCCGTTGCAAAATCGGTTGTGATGAGTGCGACCTCCAGATCGCCGTCATAGCCTGCGTTGTTGTTGATGACATAATACACGCTGTTGTCAGCGTAGAAGTTCTCGTTTTCGCCATTCGCGTCAATGCTCAGGGAAACTGCACCGGGCAGGCGCACAGGCGTTGCGAATGTCGGAACGCCCTCGTCCGACCATGCCGTGATCTTCGCCCAATGCACCTTGTTCAGACCGAACTTCACCTTGTTTTTCTGCAGTGCCATTGTTATACCTCCATTTCGTAAAGCACCTCGTAGAGCTTCTCGCTCTCGATCCAGCTTTCGGTTTTCGTGTAGTAGATGTTGTGCAGCCGGAGGACTTCCTCCAGCCGTTCCTCCGCCTCCGGGGATTTCCGGTCGGTGTATAACTCGATGTCAAGCTGTTTGAAGCTGTGGTACATCAGATTATCCGCACCGAATGTATTTTCACCGGGCGACAGAAAAAGCGCAAAGGGCGGTCGTGGAGACTCGCCCTCGGCAAAGTGGTGGTAGGCAAAGGGAAAGCCTGTCTCCACCATCATTTCATTGATTTCTTCATAGGTCATGACAGCGCCTCCTCGATAAGCTGCGTGAGCATTTCCTCGCCGTGCGCTTCCGCAGGCGCGATATGCGGCTTGCCGGATACACGTCCGCCGTTCCGCTTGGCGTGACCTTTTTCAAGCAGGTGCGCAAGCTGGTAGCGGTTCTTCGAGTGAACAGTGATTTCCAGCGAGTGGCTGTTCTCCTTCGTTTTCTTGGTCGTCCAGCTTTTTGCATACCGTCCGGTACGCTTCGGAGCATTGGCGGAGATTTCCTTCTTGACGGAGGTGGCTGTCTTTTTGACTGCCGCTTTCATGGCAGTATCCGCAAGGTCTGCATATTCCGTCAGCCCCCGCATGATCTCCTGCGCCATATCGTCAATCGAAGTCATCCTGCTCACCAGCCTTTCGTGTACCTGCCGTGATCTTCATATAGTCGAGTGATTTATAATTCGGCAGCACACCGGAAATATCATACACCAGACCACGGAAGCGGAGCTTGTGCGTGGTGGTATTGATGCGCTTGGTATCAGGTGTCTGCCGGACGGTAAATTCCAGCGATACGACTTCCTGCGTCACGCCTGCATCCGTTGTTTCCGTCGATGTCTTTACGGACACGGCAGCCCAGCAGGAGAAGGCTTCCTCCCACCGGGCTTTGTGGTTGCCGATGCCGTCTATCTTCGTGCTGTGTTCCAGAAAGGCGATGCGCTGATTCAGCGTTCCGATCTCCATCAGATCATCCCTTCCCGCTGCGCAAAGAGCAGCGCCCGGAGCGTGAGTGTCAGCTTGTGGTAGTCAGCACCGTTGCGGTTCTCATAGAGGTACGAAACAGTATACAGCATAGCCTGCCGGGTGGTTTCCTCATTGACCGCAAGCGCCTGCTCGTCCATTCTGCCGACGTCCTGCACCAGCCGTTTTGCCGTATCGATCAGAGTGAGGATGAGCTTGTCATCCTCACAGTGGTCTACACGGAGATAGTTTTTTGTCTCAGGCAGTGAAATCAGATTCATTTATCTGCCCTCATCAGGCATTGCCGCCTGCGGCTGCTTTAGTGCCTGCCATTTTCAGTACTTTCACAGATTCCGGCAGAATCAAACGGCCGTCCACACGCTGGGTGGTCATGAAGCCGACCTGATCGGTGCGTGCATATAGCTCGTTCAGACGGCGGAAGATGCGGTTCTGACGGTCAGCCACCCAATAATTTTTCATGTCGCCGAAGAGAAGCACACGTTCGCCCTTGCCAATTGCCGGCATAAAGGAACTGGTGCGAACCGGTCTGCCAAGAATAGTATCGGGCTTGGCGATGTCCAGCGAAGGCTTCCAGATATATGCGTCGTTCTTGTCTTTCAGCTTCATAAGCTGCAGGAGAATGGTCTCATTGCAGACAAATACAGCGTTGCGGCGGTAGGGAGATTTCAGACTGTAGTAGAGGTCGAAAATTTCGTCAAAAGTGATAGCAGTCTGGGATGCGGTAGTCACACCGAGCTGCGCACCGCCGGTCTCATCGAGGATACCGAGAGGCTTCTTATCACCGTCACCAGTGAAGAATGCACGCTCTTCGGCATTGCCCATTGCCACACCGAAACGTGCAGCGATATACGATGCGAGGTCGAAAGCGGAGTCGTGCAGAAGCTCATTGCTGATCTTGATCATTGTACCGAGCTTATATGCGGAGAGGGTTGTCTGACCGAATCTGGTGTCGGTCTCCGGGATCTCTTCTCCCTCAT
>ERZ795052.549-NODE-549-length-56400-cov-8.534386_pt1 | contig 56400 bp, 49 predicted proteins | sample MGYA00375136_ERZ795052 | MGnify/ENA primary metagenome ERZ795052 (study PRJEB30181, sample SAMN05720156) | activated sludge metagenome | isolation source: Anaerobic digester | place: Japan | collected 2015-05-26 ... | reverse complement strand
CATCCTCGAGCCGGTGCCAGAAGCGCGTCGGCACCACATGCCGGTCCCGAACCAGCGGCGCGTCCATCGCGGCCCTCCCCGGCCATTCTGCGCCCTCGCCCGGCCCAGAGCCAGGCGGAGGGACCGCTATGGGTCCCGTCCGGGATCGGCTCAGTACTCGAACTCGATGATTCCGCCGGGCGGCAGGTACTCCCGCCGACAGGAGGGCCCCGGCGCGAAAGCTCCCGGCGCCATCTCCAACGCCAGCCGCTCCTCGGGCTCGACGACGCAGATCGCATAAGTCCCGGGCGCGAGACGCGGGATGCGGAGCTCGTTTCGGTTCGTCTCGGAGAACCGCACCTGGCCCTGCGCCCAGGAGGAGTAGACGCCCACGGGGACGAGGATCCCGTCCTGGAAGAACACCGGAATCCGCGCGGTTGGTCCCCCGAGGTCGATCGCGGACTCCGTGCGCAGGACGATCTCGCCCCCGGCCGGATCGCTGACCAACGTGAGCGGCGTCTCAGATCTCGGATCCACGGCGACCGCGCGCAGGCTGCGGCCGCCGCCCGCGCCGTAGTAGAGAAACGCACGATCCGCAATTGCTGGGAGATCGACCGAGAACCCGCCGTCGAGGCCGGAGGCGGTGCGCCGTATGCCCCCCGCGGCCGGGAGCGACCCGGAGAGGGCGGCGACCTGGATCATGGCGCCCGCTACCGGTTCGCCCTGAATGCCGATCACCCTTCCGCGCAGCATCCGATTCGCCCCGAGAACGAGCTCCACCTCTTCCGGGTCGGTCCGTTCTTCGCCGACCGTCACCTCTATCGGGCTGGCCTCGGCCACGCCCTTGCCGGCGACGTACCCCTCGGCGGCCACCACGATTCTCCCCTCACCGAGCCCCCGCGAGAGGAACTCCCCCTTCTCGCCGCTGCGAAGGAAGAAGGCCGTGCCTTCGCTCGGCACCTGGACCGACACGAGCGCGCCGGGAACCGGCCGGCGCGCCGGATCGACGACCCGTCCGGAGAGGCGGCTGTCCGGCAGGCGGATCTCGACCCGGGCCGGCCCTCCTTCGGCCCCGCGTGCGACCTCGATCCCGCCGATCCTGCGCTCGACCTGCTCCGCAGGAGCCGAGACATCGACGCTCCAGAGCCCCGGACGTGGGAGCCAGCCGCTGAAAGACCCCTCTTCGCCGCTCTCCATCCGGACCTGGACCGACCCTCTGCGGCCACCGAACCAGAGCTCTGCCGCCAGGGGTTCTCCTCCGAGGGTCACCTCGCCCTCGACCTCGACCAAGTCCACGGCGACTTCCAACCGGCCGGGCCCCGGAACCTCGGCCGCGCTCCGCGCCATCCGCGCCCCCGCGGCATCGAGGACCCACAGAAGGTAGGTCCCGGGTGCGAGCCGGGAGAGGAGAACCCGGCCATCCGGCCCGACCGGCCGGCGGTCGAAGTTGCGCACGCCCCCGTCGGACTCCTGGCGGCCGAACTCGACGAACCAGGGAGTCCCGTCCACGCCGAGCGGCGGAAACACCGCGATCTCCAAGTCCTGGGGCGGCAGCAGGACGAGCGGGGAACGCACCTCGAGCTCCACGCCCGCCGGCAGCGCGAGGCCGCCCGCAACCGCCTGGCTCCCGTCCGGGGCGGTGCCCACCAAGCGGTAGCTGCCCGGATCCACCGCCGTGAACTGCACGTGCCCGCGCCGCGACGGGGAGAGGGTGGGGAGGCGCTCCGCCGCCGCCCGCAGCTCTCCGCTCGACGCCTGTGCCGCCGCATCGATCTCCAGGCGCACCTTCGTCTTCTCTGGCGGCGGCCCGCCGTCCGCGCGCGTTATCCGGGCGACGATCGACGCGCCGGCGACTAGCTCGCGCTCACCGAGGTCGAGCAGGCGTCCTGCGCGGACGGGGAGGTCGAAGAGGTGAACCCCCGCGAAGCCCGGCAGCTTCGCGACGAGGTCGAGGTCGATACCTGGGAGCGCGCACTCGAGCACGGCGTCGGTCAACGGGCAGACCACGGTGGAGAGGGCGAGCGGGGGCCCGCCGGGGGCGGCCTCGAAGCGGACCGCCACTTCGGAAGGGAGCTTCGTGTCCCTGGGGGGGCGCGGGGTCATGCGCAGAGAGCCGGCCGGGAACACCCCGAGCACGGCCTCCGGCTGCGGGCGATCAGAGCTCACCAGCACCGCCGTGCTCCAGATCCCGTCGCCCACCGCTTCGACCCGCCATATCGCTCCGGGCGGGAGCGGGAGGCGCGTGCGCTCCGGTGCCGCGACGGCGATCACAATGGGCTCGAGCCGCGATCCCGCGGCTGCCGAAACTGGCGTGGCGCGCAGTGAGAGACCGTCGGCCAGCGCCCCCGCCACTCCTTCCTGCATCTCCAGCCTCACCCCGACCTCGGTTACAGCCACGGCCGGGGCGCCTCCAGAGAAAAGCACACACAGCGCCACCGCAGCGATCGAAAGCCGTGGCCGTGCACCCATGTCGCAACCCTCCCTCACCCTGACCCTGGGTTGGCGTCTCGCTCGACGCCGTTCGGTCAACCCCAAACCCAGATGTTGCCGCAGAACTCACCCTCGAGCACGCAGTGCCCGTAGGGCGCCAGATCGCCGCATCCGCAGCGACCAGTCTCGTTGTTCGGCCCCAGAAGCGGCCAGCAGAACGGCGGGTTCAAGTAGCCGATTTCCTTGCAGGTCCAGCAATCGTTGCCGCCTGGATCACAGTTCGGGGGATTGTAGGTACCTCCGTGGGCCGTTGCAGCGACGATTGCCAGCGCGACGAGAAGCAGAATCCGTGCTCTCTTGGCCATCTCCGTCCTCCTCCCTTTCTGTAAACGATCGACCCGCGGGTTCGGTGCCTCGCAGGTGCGCGGTCAAGACCGTTTCACAGTACCCCCCCCCCCGACAATTCGCAATGAAATTCTTCACAGGTCTCCGTCTAACGCCTTCTCACGCTAACGGAGCATCTGCTGGAGTGCCCGTGCTCGATTACCCTGGGCACCTCCCGAGGATGACTTCCTGGTCGACACACGGCGAGGGCAGACCGGCGATCGAGCTCCCGCTCGACAGCCGCCCTCGCGCGGGGACCGTGCTCCGCGCCACTTGAATCCCCGATGTTCCGAGTTCCTAGAAGCTCTTGAGAATCTCGCGCGCCGCGGCGAGGTCGGGGGGGCGGACGGCGTGAGTGCTGCCTGGGGTGAGGCGGAGCTCCACGCGGGCGCCGAGGGCGGCGAGGTGCTCGGCGGCGGCGCGCAGGTGGGGGCCGGGGACGTGAGGATCACGCTCGACGCCGGCGACGAGCGCGGGCGTGCCCGCGAGCGAGCCCGGGGGCGCCGGGCGCGGCGTGTCCGGCGGGCCAACCAGCGCGCCGGAAAAGGCGAGGAGGGCGGCGTAGCGGCGCGGCGTGCGCGCCGCCCGCTCGAGCGCCAGGCAGGCGCCCTGGGAGAAGCCGGCGAGGGCGATCCGCTCCGGCGGGAGGCCCCCCTCGCCGAGCACGGCGAGGATCTCGGCGAGGGCCGCGAGGGCCGAGGAGAGCCAGGGCTCGTTGGCGGCGAGGGGGGCGAGGAAGCGGTTCGGGTACCAGGTTCCGCCGGCCGCCTGGGGGGCGACGAGCGCCCAGCCCGGCGGCGCCAGCGCCGCCCCGAGGTCGAGGATGTCGAGGGCCGAGGCCCCCCGGCCGTGGGCCAGCACCAGCGCCCCCCGCGCCCGCGCGAGCGGCGAGCCGGCCACGAGCACCGGCTGCCCGCCGTGCGGCCCCTCCACCGCGAGGTGCCAGCCGATCCCCGGGCCGGCCAGCGCCACGGCCTGGGCCTTCATCGCACTCCTCTCCGGCCCGCAACGGGAGGCGGGAGGGGCGGGCTGGCGGGTCTCCGGACCGGGCAGAGGACCATGGTGGGAGTGCCAACGATCCCGGCCGCCCCTCTATTCCCCGGCCCGGCGTCCGGCTCGCCCCCCAGCGGGCCGGCCCTCAGTTGACGAGGTCGTCCTCCCGCTGCCGATCGCGGAGCCGGGCCGCGGCGCGCTCGCGCTCCTCCTCGTCCCAGCGGGCGTGGATCGCGGCGGTGCGCTCGCGGCGGCGGCGGAAGGCGAGGAGGGCGAGGAGCGTGATCCCGATCCAGAGGGTCACGGCGCTGGTGGCGAACGGGAGCCACCGATCCCAGAGGGTGCGGCGGCTCCAGTAGGCGGCCTCGACCGCGGCGAGCGGGCGGCCGGTCGCGGCGTGGAACGCCATGTCGAACGGCACGTCCCGCGCCACCTCGGCGAGGATGCGCGCCCCCACGTCGTCGCCGAACTCCGCGAGCAGATGGCCGACGAAGTCGCGCGAGAGGGCGTAGGCCGCCTCGACGTCGCCGCCGTGGCCGGCGAAGGCGGCGTCGAGGCGGGCGAGCGGCAGCCGGCCGTCGGAGAGCACCGCGAGCGCCACCCGGGCGCGGTCGCCGACGTCGAGCGCCCGGCCCGCCGCCATCGCCAGCCCCTCGTCGAACCAGCGCGGCACCGGCCGGCCGCGGGCGGCCCGGGCGACGAGCACGTGGGCCACCTCGTGCTGGAGGAGCGGCCGCAGGCGGCGGTCCGGCGAGCGGCGCACGCGGGCCGGGAAGAGCGTCACCTCGCCGGTCGCGCCGCGCGCCACGCCCGCGGCCCAGGGGGGTGCGGCGCGGCCGGCGGAGGAGTCGGTCGTCGCGAGAGCGACGCGGATCGGCGGCCCCGGATCGGCCAGGCCGGTGAGGTGCATCCCGGGCAGGAACGCCTCCGGGGGGATTCGCGCCAGCTCGGCGGCCACCCCGGCGAGCTCGGGGGGAGCCGAGATCCGGAGCTCGGGCGGGCGCGGGACCCGGAGGATCTCCGACTCCCGTGCCGTGGCCGTGAGCGCCGGGCCGAGGGCGAGCGCCCCGGCGAGCAGGAGTCGGGTCCGGATCCGGCGCCGCATGCGGTCACTCTACCGGGGCGCGCGGCCCCGGTCCGGGATCGCTTCCGCGCGGGCGCTCAGCGCGGCAGCCGGTCGGCCTTGGCGGCGAGGACGAAGTCGCTCTCGGTGAGGCCGTCGATCTTGTGCGTCCAGATCGCGAGCCGGACCTTGCCCCAGGCGAGGTGGACGTCCGGATGGTGCCCCTCGCGCTCGGCGAGCTCGCCCACGCGGTTGACGAAGGCGAGGGCGGAGACGAAGTCCGGGAAGCCGTACTCCTTCTCCAGGTGGTGATTCTCGACGAGGCGCCAGCCGTTCGGGCCGAGCCGGGCGAGGAGCGCTTCGGCCTCCTCGCGCGGAAGTGGCGGCACGCCGCCCCGGCAGGGGACGCAGACGCCGTCGGCGAGATCGCAGCTTTCCATTCCGGTCCTCCTCTCCCGGCCCGCTGGCCGGCCCGTTCCCTCAGCGGCTACGGCCGGAGTCGGCGCCGCGGATGACGAGCGTCTGCCCCGGCCGGAGGACCGACGAGCGGCCCAGCCGGTTGTCGCGCCGGAGCTGCTCGACCGTGGTGCCGTAACGGCCGGCGATCTGCCAGAGGCTCTCGCCGGAGCGCACCACGTGCTCGCGCGTCTCCCCGGCGCCGACCGCCAGCGCCGGTTCGGCCGCGGCCGCGGTGGGGCGTTCCGCGCGCTCCGGGGCGCCGCCGGAGCGGACCGGCACCGCCAGCCGCTGCCCCACCGAGAGCCGGTGCGCGCTGCGCAGGCGGTTCATCCGCACCAGCGACTCCACGCTCGTGCCGTAGCGGGCCGCGATCGAGGAGAGCGTCTCCCCGCTCCGCACCCGGTGGGTCGCCTGCTCGACGCGGGGCGGCGGGGTGTAGGCCGGCAGCGACTCCAGGCTGGCGAGCAACGGCACCCCCATCTCCGGCGGCACGCGCAGCGGATAGGCACTGCGCGGCGTCGCGGCGCGGCGCAGCTCGGGGTTGAGCTCCTGCAGCGTCCCGGCCGCGAGCCCGAGCTGGCGCTCGATGGCGTCGAGCCGCGTCGAGCGCGCGATCTCGACCGTCTCGAAGGCGAGCGGCGGCGCCGGCTCGGGGAGCGCGAAGCCGTACTTGCCCGGGTCCTCGACGATCGCCAGGGTGGCGAGGAAGCGCGGCACGTAGCGCCGCGTCTCGCGCGGCAGCCGCTCGTAGAGGTCCCAGAACTGGTCGAAGTAGCCCTCCGGCTGCCGCCCGATCTGGCGCAGCACGTTCTGCTCGCCGCAGTTGTAGGCGGCGAGCGCGGTGAGCCAGTCGCCGAGCAGCGCGTGCAGGTCGCCGAGGTAGCCGATCGCCCCCTCGGTCGCCTTCCACGGATCCATCCGCTCGTCGACCCACTCGTTGCGCTCGAGCCCGTAGCGGTAGCCGGTCGAGGCGATGAACTGCCAGAGCCCCAGCGCGCGCGCCGAGGAGAGCGCCCGGTCTTTGAAGCCGCTCTCGACCAGCGGCAGCCAGGAGAGCGCCTCGGGCAGCCCCGCCTCCTGCAGCCGCGCGACGATCATCGGCCGGTAGCGCCCGGAGCGGCGGTAGGCGTCGAGGAAGAAGGCCCGTTCGGGGCCCTGGAAGCTCCGGATCTCGCGCTCCACCTCGGCGTTGACGACGCGCGGGATCGACCGTTCGGCGTCGCCCACCAGGCGGCGGCGCGCGGCGTGGATCTCGACCACGCGGCGGGCGATCAGCAGCCGCAGATTCTCTTTCTCCTGCGCCGCGAGAGCGTCCCCGTTCGCCTGTACCCGGGCCATGAGCTCGTAGGCGCGATCGAGGGCGGCGAGCGCGAAGTCGCTCTCGCCCGCCTCGAAGAGCGCCTGCGCCTCCTCGAAGGCCGCGAGCGACTGCTGCAGGAGCGCCGCGCTCTCCGAGTCGTCCGCCGCGACCTCGGCGGCGGCGAGCTCGTCGACCACCTCCTCGGTCGGCAGCTCGGCGAGCGGCTCGGCGATCTCGACGGGAGCCTCCGCCGGAGCCGCGGGCGCGCCGGGCGGCGTCTCCGCGGCGCTCGCGGCCGGAGGCGCCGGCGGCGCGGGCGCGGCGATCGGTTGCGGGCCGGCCGGGGCCCCCGGGGTCACCGCCGGCTGGCTGGCGCAGCCGCCGGCCCAGAGAGCTGCGGCGCAGAGGAGGGCGAGCGCCGTCGCGTTCGTCGGAAGCGCCACCGCTAGCCCTCGCGTCCCTTCCGCTGCAGCCGCTCGACCAGGGCGCGGAGCGCGGCCTGCGTCTCCTCGCCGAACCAGTCCTCGACGAAGCGGTCGCGGACCGCCTCCGCGCGCTCGTCGCAGGCGGCCACGAGCCGCTCCCGGCAGAGCTCTCGGGTGCGGAGCATCGGGCCGCGCGGCAGCGCGAGGAGGCTCCTGCACCACGCCACGGCGCGCGGCACGACCTCGTCGGCCGGGGCGAGCTCGTCGACCAGCCCGCAGGCCAGTGCCTCGGCCGCCGGGAGCAGCGTCCCCGCCACGGCCAGCTGCGCCGCCCGCCCGGCCCCCACCCGCTCGGCGAGCGCGGCGAGGAGCGGGGACGGCAGGCCGATGCCGACCTGCACCTCGTTGAGGCCGATCCGGAACTCCCCCGCGGCCATCACCCGGCGGTCGCAAAAGAGCGCCAGCACCGCGCCGCCGGCCGGGCTGTGGCCGCTCACGGCCGCGGCGATCGGCACCCGGCAGGCGGCGATCGTGCGCAGGAGCGCGAAGAAGTCGCGGACGACCTCCTCGAGCGCCGGCCGCGCGAGCGCGAGCAGCTCGGGTACGTCGAGCCCGCCGGAGAAGATCCCGGGGGCCCCGGAGAGGACCAGCGCCTCGGCGCCGAGCGCTCCCTCCTCGATCGCGTCGCGCAGCGCGGCGATCAGCGCTGGCGAGAGCGCGTTGACAGGCGGTCGGGCCAGCCGCAGCTCCAGGAGCTTGCCGTGTTCGTGGCGTTCGAGCATCGCGCGCCTCCTTTCGGGAATCGTACCAGCGCTCGGTTCAGCTCGTGGGCGGTCCGTCGCCGCTCCGTTTGCGGTAGCGCACCCGCACCAGCGAGGCGGCCACGGCCACGGCGAGGATCCCCGCCACGACCCCGAGCGAGACCGCCGCCGAGATCTTGTAGAGGTCGGCCACCAGCATCTTCACGCCGACGAAGACGAGCACCGCGGCCAGGCCGGGCTTGAGGTACTCGCACTCCTGCATCACCCCGGCGAGGACGAAGTAGAGGGCGCGCAGGCCGAGGATCGCGAAGACGTTCGAGGTGTAGACGATGAACGGATCGAGCGTCACCGCGAAGATCGCCGGGATCGAGTCGACTGCGAAGAGCAGATCGCAGAGCTCGACGAAGACGAGGACCAGCAGCAGCGGCGTGGCGAGGCGCCGCCCGCCCTCGCGCACGAAGAAGCGCTGTCCGTGGTACCCCTGCGAGACCGGCATCAGGCGGCGGAGGAGGCGCAGCACCGGGTTCTTCTCCGGCTCGAGGCCGCGATCCGGGGCGAGCACCATCTTCACGCCGGTCACGACGAGGAAGGCGCCGAAGAGGTAGATCACCCAGTGGAAACGGGTGAGCAGCGCGGTCCCGGCGAAGATGAAGGCGGCGCGCAGCACCAGCGCCCCGAGGATCCCCCAGAAGAGGACCCGGTGCTGGTAGGCCCGCGGCACCGCGAAGTAGCCGAAGAGGACGACGAAGACGAAGATGTTGTCGACCGAGAGCGACTTCTCGATCAGGTAGCCGGTGAGGAACTCCATCCCCTTCTGGGGACCGAGGAAGTGCCAGATCCCACCGGCGAAGAGCAGCGCGAGGGCGATCCAGACCGCGGTCCAGGTGGCGGCTTCGCGCAGCGAGACCACGTGCGCCCGCCAGTGGAAGACCCCCAGGTCGAGGGCCAGCATCGCGAGGATGAAGAGGTTGAAGCAGATCCAGGTGGTGAGTGAGGCCGTTCCCATCCGCTCGGGCTCCCGGCGCCGTGCCCCGCCGCCGCGGGGTACCACGCCCGTCCGTGTCGCGGTGGTCTCGCCGGGATCGGACGATCCTGGGGGGTCCGGGGGCTCTCGCCCCGTGTTGACGGCCCGCCCGCCCGGGCCGCACGGCCCGGGCGACTACTCCCCACCTCGGTCGGCATCCTACCCCGGAAGCGGGGCGGGTGCCGGATCCCTCACTCGCCGAGCAGCGCGAGCATCGATTCGAGATCGGAGAGCTTCTCGCGCGGCGCGCCCCTCCGGGCGCCGCGGGCGACCTCCACGTCGTCGAGCCGCTTCCAGTCGGAGAAGCCGACCACCTGCACGCCGCGGCCGGCGAGCAGCTCGTCGATCGCCGGGCGTGGCGGCAGCGCCGCTGCCGGTATCTGGCCCGTGCGCCAGTCGGCGAGCATCCGCTCGACCACCTCGGCCGAGCCCCCCTTGTGCGAGCCGATGAGCCCCTGCGGGCCGGTGCGCGCCCAGCCGACCACGTACTCGCGAGGGACGATCTCCCGCGTCTCCGGATCGCAGACCCGGCCCTCGACGTTGGCGATCACCCGCGCCTTCGGGTCGAACGGGACGCCCGGGATCGGCTCGCCGGCGTAGCCGATCGCGGCCAGCACGAGCCCGGCCTCGAGCGTCTCGGTCTCCCCGGTCGGCCGCGCCGCCACCGATCCGTCGGACCGCGCCTCGAGCCGGTTGCGTGCGACGACGAGGCCCCGGACCCGCTCCTCGTCGTCGACGAGGATCTCCACCGGGGAGACGCCGAAGCGGAGGTGGAGCACCCGCCCCGCCCCTCGCCGCGGGCGGGCGGCGAACTCCCGGAGCAGCTCGAGGTTGCGGGCGCGCGACGCCGACTCGGCGACCGCGGCGGCGCTCGCCGAGTCGAGCTCGAGCGCGGCCGGATCGACGACGATGTCGACGTCCGTGAGCTCGCCGAGCTCCTTGAGCTCCTGCGGGGTGAAGGCGGCCTGCGCGGGACCGCGGCGGCCGAGCATCCAGACCTCGCGGACGCGGCTCTCGCGCAGCGCCGCGAGGGCGTGGCCGGCGAGGTCGGTGGCGGCGAGCTCGTCGGGGGTGCGCAGCAGGATGCGCGTCACGTCCACCGCGACGTTGCCGTTGCCGACCACGACCGCGCGCTCGGTATCGAGGCGGATGCGCGCCTCGCGGAAGTCGGGGTGCCCGTTGTACCAGCCGACGAAGACGGCCGAGGGGGTCGAGCCGGTGACCCCTTCGCCGGGGATGCCGAGCCGGCGATCGGCCTCGTTGCCGGTCGCGTAGACGATCTGGTGGTAGTGCGCCCGCAGGTCGTCGACCAGCAGATCGCGGCCGAGCTGGACGTTGCCGAGGAAACGGAAGCTCGGCCGCGCCGCGGTGCGCTCGTAGATGCGGGTGACGGACTTGATCTTCTGATGATCCGGCGCCACCCCGCCGCGCACCAGCCCGTACGGGGTCGGCAGGCGGTCGAAGAGGTCGACCTCGGCGGCGGTCTCGGGACTGCGCAACAGCGTCTCGGCGGCGTAGAAGCCCGCCGGCCCGGAGCCGACGACGGCGACACGCAGCGGAACCTGGGTCTGCTCACTGGTCATGATGGGCTCCCCTTTTCGGGCCGGGCTCGGGAGAGGCGTGCCCTCCCCCGCCCGCCGCGCAACGCACACCGGGAAGCGTATCCCAGCGGAGCCGGAGAGAGGCGGGCCGCCGGTGCCGGAATGGAGGTCTCAGTAGTAGGTGCCCTTGGTCCGGTAGTTCTCCCGGCGCTCGGCGGCGATGGACCGCGCGACCTGTTCGAAAACGGGCCGATCCTCCAGGTAGAGGCGGTGCCACTCCTGAATCTGTCGCGGATAGACGACGGTCGGCGACCCCTTGGCCAGCTCCGCGAAGAGGTACTCCATCGCCTCCTCCACGCTGACGACGTCGTCGGGCAGCTTCTCGAGGCCCCGGAAGATGTTCGTGGCGATGTTCCCGGGGTTGAAGGTGCTGAACCGGAGCCCTTCGGATTCGAGCTCGTAGCGCAGCGACTCGGACATGCTGATGACCGCGCTCTTGGACGCCGCGTACACCGCCTGGTACGCCACCGGCATGAGCCCCGCCGCCGAGCCGGTGCTGACGATGTGCCCGCTGCGCTGCGCGCGCATGATCGGGATGGCGGTGTAGGTGCCGTAGATGACGCCCATCAGGTTGAGGTTCACGATGAACTTCCAGATGTCGAACGTCACCTGCTCGGTGGGGACGGTCATCCCCACCCCGGCGTTGTTGAAGAGGAAGTCGAGGTGTCCCGCGTGATCCCTGGCGCTCAGGACGAGCCGTTCCACCTGCGCGAGCTCGGTGACGTCGGTCGGGACCGCGAAGACCTTTCCCGGGTGGTCGCGCTCGAGCCGCTGCGACTCGTCGGCGAGCCGCTTCTCGTCGAGATCGCCCATGAAGACGGCCTTGGCCCCGCAGGCGAGCAGCTTCTCGACCATGCCCAGGCCGATCCCCGAGGCGGCGCCCGTCACCACCGCCACCTTGTCCCGGTAGTACTCGTTCATCGCATCACTCCTCTCGCAGCTCCCGCGCGAGATCGCCGCGCAGGTTGGTTGCCAGCTTCGTGTACAGGCACTCGCGGTACTCGAGCACCGGCAGGTCCGCGAGCGCGTTGACGACGGCGGCCTGCGCGGGATTGAACTGCGGCTCCGCCTTCGTCCAGGCGATCCGACCGCGTGCCCGGCTGCCCGAGAGGTAGGTCGCGTCCACCGGATAGAGGGTGGCGTGCGACAGGGCCGCACCCGGGCGTCCGATATTGGGGATGTAGCGCCATCCCAGCTGGTTGATCCGGCTCGCGGCGCTCTTCGCGGTCAGCTCCTGGTCGGTGAGCGCCGCCTCCAGATCGAGCGCCAGCTCCAGGAAGACGCGGCCTTCGTGGCTCGCGTGGACCGTGACCCGCTCGCCGAGCACGTGGTGGTCCGGGATCTCGGCGAAGATCTTGGGCATCCCCGTCTCCTCGCGGCCGCCGAGGATCGGCGCGGTCTTGTTCTCCCAGATCACCAGCACGTAGGCGCCCTCGACCCCGGAGGCGCGGTGCCGGACCGGCGTCATGAAGGCGATGAGCGAGTAGTAGCCCCCACCCATCCAGTGGATGCCGCTGCATTTCTGGTAGCCGACGTCCACCACCGGCGCGAGCAGCTCGAACGCGGCGGGCACGTACTGCAGGAGCCGGTCCCGGTCGGTCCGGTAGCCGATGTTGATCGCCGTGACGTCGTCGTACCGGAGGTTCTGCAGCCCACTGCCCGGGACGCCGCTGAAGTGCACCGGCATGCGATACGAGTACCGATCGTCGAATACGAACACGCGGACTCCTTTCCTCAGTTGCCGGCTTCGGCGCGCAGCATCTCCGCCCGCATCCGGTCGACGGCGACGACGATGTACAGCAGGTAGAGGAGGACGCAGCCGTTGAGAAAGAGCACCACCCCCACCACGAGCCCGGGCAGCAGGCCGGCGACGAAGACCGACAGGCCGAAGAGGATCGTCGTGAGGTTCAGGGCGAGCTGCGTCACGGTGAGCCGCTTCAGGATCGGAGGCACCTCGCCGGGCGGCTTCGGGGCCTTCTGCCGCCGGGGCGCCGAGAGCTGCCAGAGCCCGAGCAGGCCGCCCGCGATGTTGAGCAGACCGACGAAGATCATCAGCGGCTGGACGAGCAGATCCGGAACGATGCAGGAGACGATCCCGAGCGCCGCGAACACCATCCCGAGCGAGACCACCGGCCCGGAGCGCGGGAACGTCCCGACCGGCGTGTCGCCCGTCGCCAGCAGCTTGAGGGCGAGGAGCACGACCAGCACGCCGACCTGGGCGCTGCCCGCGAACGGGAGCAGCCCCAGGTTGACCGGGACGAGCAGCGCCCCCAGGAGGAGGAGCAGGACGCCGGTGAAGAGGATCAGGACCTGGTCGGTGGAGAGGGATACGCCGCGATCGCGGGGTCGCGCCGCCTCGGGGTACTCCCGGTAGACCTCGTTGAGGACGGCGGCGAGGTAGACGACCGCCGCGCCGAAGCCGAGGACCGCTCCCGCCGTCGCGTGCGGGGAGAGCAGGTCTTTGCGCAGGACGAGCGTCCCGGCGAGCATCGACATCCCGTAGACCGCCAGGCACGCCACGCTCAACCGGGGGAAGAGCGTGCCGCCCAGGCGCATCCAGGTCCGCAGCTTGTCGCTGGCAAGGAGCATGCGGACGAGCAGGATCAGACCTCCCGGGGCGAGACAGAGAAAGACCAGCAGCCGGGGAAGCCAGGTCAGGGTGTCCGGGATGAAGCTGGCAAACAGGCCGACGACCCCGATCGCCACACCGGCGACGATCAGCGGGACCGACCGGCCCAGCTCGCCGAACGGAGTCTTTCCCAGGGTCGTGATCTGCAGCGAGAAGACGACCAGGAGCAGCCCGTAGAGGCCGTTCTCGTAGTAGGGGAGCTTCCCGGATTGGACCGCAAAGAGCAGCGCGCCGGCGATCAGCAGCGCCGCGCCGGCGATGAGCAGGAAGACGACCTCCAGCGCGGCGATCGGCCCCGCGGGCGAGCCTGCGACCCCCTCGCGAGACCGCGCCGGGGCTTCCGGCGAGGGGCCGTCGGGCTCAGCGTCAGCGCTCTCGACCACCGGCGGGGATCATACTCCTACCGGCGGGCGTGGCTGGCTCAGCGAGCCGTTCGCCTCGCCTCTTCCGCGCGGAGGAGACGCGCCGCCAGCGTCAGGGCATCGACGGGCCAGAAGCGCTCGGGCCGGGGCTGGTGGACTCCGGCGCGTCCCACCGCGGGCCGGCAGGCGAGCAGGGTGGCGACCCACCGCGCCGGGACCGCGGCGCGGCCGTGGACCGCGCCGAGCAGCGCGCCGCAGATGGCGGCGTTGGTGTCGGTGTCGCCACCCCGCATGACGGTGTCCACCACCCCCGCCTCCAGACTCTCCGCGTGCAGCAGCTGCCAGAGCGCGTTGCGGAAGGCGGTCAGGACCCACCCCTGCCGGTCGAGGTAATCCGAAGGCGGCGACGTGGCGGCTCCCCGGGTCGCCTCGCGGACGCTCTCGGCCACCCGCATCTCGTCCGCCCAGGTCACGATCTGGCGATAGAGATCCGGCGAGTCGCAACCCTGATGGATCGCCCGGGCGATGGCCAGAACGTAGAGCGCGTTGGCCTGCTGGCAGACCGGGTGGGGGTGGGTGAGCGCCGCGTCCCGCCGCGCCCAGGTGGCGACCAGCGCCGGCTCCCGGCCGGCGCCGAAGATGCCGAGCGGGCTCGCCCGCATCAGCGCGCCGTTCGCCTGGCTGTCTGAGCGGGGACGTCCACGCAGGCCGGCGGCGACCGTCCGGCCGCAGTCGAAGGGTCCGGAGTCGAGCCAGGAGAGATAGGCGCGGCGGGCGGCATCCGGTTCGTAGCGCCCCTGCGCGGCAAGCAGGCGGGCGAGCGTGAGCGCCATCTCGGAGTCGTCGGTGGGCTGGCCGGCGAGGGTGTTCCAGACGCCCCCGTCGGCGAGCTCGCGCACCCCGTCCGGGTACTCCCCCCGGATCTCGGCCGGGGTCCGGAACTCGACCAGGCTGCCGAGCGAATCGCCCGCGAGCTGGCCGAGCAGACAGCCCTGGGCGCGGGCCAGCGCCCCGCTCGCGAGCGGACTCCGAGCCATCGTGCGATCGCCTCCTTCCCACGCCCGGAAGCGGGCGGCGGTGCGGATCCTGAGCCGCGCTGCCGACAGGAGCTGTCAGCGCCGCCGTGAGACACGGGAAACACAGACGACGAGACCCCGAGAGGCTCACCCCTCGGGGTCTCGCAGCGACGAATGACCGCCGCAACCGGCGGATCGAGATCTGGCTCCTGGGGAGGGATTTGAACCCCCGACCAATCGGTTAACAGCCGATCGCTCTACCGCTGAGCTACCCAGGATCGGGCCCCGGCGCGCCGGGGAGGTCGATCTTACGGGGTGGCCCGACGCTCTGGCAAGGGCGCGGACCGGAGGCCGGCTTCAGAGCGTCGTGTCGAGAAACGGCTTGAGCTTCACCGCGCGGGTCGGGTGGCGCAGCTTGCGCAGCGCCTTCGACTCGATCTGCCGGATCCGCTCCCGGGTGACGTTGAACGAGCGGCCGACCTCCTCGAGGGTGTGCTCCGAGCCGTCGCCGACCCCGAAGCGCATCCGCAGGACGAGCTCCTCGCGCGGGGTGAGCGTCTTGAGCACCCGCCCGGTCTGCTCGCGCAGGTTCGTGGCGATCACCTGCTCGAGCGGCGAGATCGCGCTCTTGTCCTCGATGAAGTCGCCGAGATGGGAGTCCTCCTCCTCGCCGATCGGGGTCTCGAGCGAGATCGGCTCCTGCGCGATCTTCATGATCCGCCGCACCTTGGAGGCGGGCAGGTCCATCCGCTCGCCGATCTCCTCGGCGGTGGGCTCGCGCCCGAGCTCCTGTACGAGCGAGCGGCTGGTGCGGGTGAGCTTGTTGATCGTCTCGATCATGTGCACCGGGATGCGGATCGTGCGGGCCTGGTCGGCGATGGCGCGGGTGATCGCCTGCCGGATCCACCAGGTGGCGTAGGTCGAGAACTTGTAGCCGCGGCGGTACTCGAACTTCTCCACCGCCTTCATCAGGCCGATGTTCCCCTCCTGGATCAGGTCGAGGAACTGCAGGCCGCGGTTGGTGTACTTCTTGGCGATCGAGACCACGAGCCGGAGGTTGGCGACGATCAGCTCCTCCTTGGCCTGCTCGCACATCCACTCCCCTTCGCGGATCTTGCGGATCGTCTCGGCCACCTGCTCGTGCTTCGTGCCGTAGCGCTCCTCGATCTCCGCCAGGCGCGCGCGGTACTTGTCGATCCGCCGCCGCTGCAGCTCGCGCAGCTCCTTGATCGACTCCCGCTCCGACGCGGTCACGGCGCGGCGGATGCTCTGCTCGAGCGCCGAGAACTCCCGGTCGAGGTTCTTGAGGTAGTCGACGAGCCGGTTGCGGGTCTGGAGCGAGTAGTCGATGGAGCGGATCTCCTGCGAGATCTTCCCCACCACCCGGTCCACCTCGCGCTCGAACTCCTGGTACCGCTCGCCGCCCACCTTGTACCGCTTCTGCTGGCGGCGCAGCTTGGCGACCTCCTGGTCGTAGGCCGCGATCTGCTCGAAGATCTTCAGGTTGCGCTGGATCCGGTCGTCCGCCTTCGGGTCGAGCGGCTCGTCGGGGTCGCCGCTCGCCATCAGCTCGCGCAGCACCCCCTTGTCCTTCTGCGCCAGCTCGTTGAGGCGCAGCAGCTCGCGCAGCACCACCGGGTTCTCGCAGAGCGCCTCGTAGGTGAGCCACTCGCCCTTCTCGATCCGCTTGGCGATCTCCACCTCGCCGTCGCGGTCGAGCAGCGGCACGGTGCCCATCTCGCGCAGGTACATCCGGACCGGATCGTTGGTCTTCTCGTGCTCCTCGAGGGTGAACTCGACCGCCTCCTCGGCCTCCTTGCGGTCGAAATCGCCGATCGGCGCCGACTCCACCTCCTCCCGGTTCATGTACCGGTCGGGGCGGTCGATCACCTCGAGACCGAGATCCGTGAAACGCTGATAGAGCTCGTCGACCTCGTCCGGAAGGCTCATCACCTCCTCGGGCAGCAGGTCGTAGATCTCGTCGTAGAGCAGGTACCCCTTGCCCTTGCCGAGCTCCACGAGCTGGCGCACGGAGACGTACTTCTCTTCGATCTGCAACACTCGCGATGCGGTCACGCGGTCGCTCCTCGACGTCCGGCGGTTCGGCGGCGGGCTGCCGCAACGGCGGGGGCCGTCCCGCTCATCGCGGGCCGGGCCCCTGGTTGCGCGGCTGGAGGGAGTGCAGGGCGCGGTTGAGCTGGTCGCGTTCGCTCAGGAGGGCGTCGAGGCGGGCAGGTTCACCCTGCCGGACTGCCTCGCGGATCTCGTTGGCCAACTCCCGCAGCCTCTGTCTCCGCCAGCGGCGATTGAGATTGTCGAGCAACTCCCGAAGCCGACCCCCGGTCTCGGGAGAATCTTCCCTTTCTAGCAGAAGACGGGCCAGCCGATCAACCTCGGGGCCCGCGACGGCCACCGCCGCGAGCACCTGACCGAGATCCGGCGGCGCTCCTTCCCGTTCGTAGAGAGCGGAATAGGCGGCGAAAATATTCCGGCAGGCGGCGTCGAAGAAGACCTCGGGGGCGGGCAGCTCGGCGCGGGCGAGCCGTTCGCCGCCGGGGCGCAGGAGGAGCCAGAGGACCTCCTCGTCGAGGCTTCCCACCTCCCGGCGGGGCCGGGGGGCCGCCGGCACGAGCGCCTTCCGGTCGAGCCGCAGCCGCCCCCAGAGCAGCTCGGCCGGAATGCGGAGCCGCTCGGCGGCGTGCCGGCCGTAGCCGTAGCGCAGCACCGGGTCGGGGATCGTGCCGAGCAGCTCGGTGACCGCCGCCGCGCCCCGCGCCTGGAGCCGGGGCTCGCGGTGGGCGTCGGCCGGCACCAGCCGCTCGATCTCGAGGAGCACGAAATCCCGCGCCGCGGCGAGAACTCTCTGGAGCGCCTCGTCCCCCGCCGCCTGGCGCAGCGAGTCGGGATCCTGGCCGGCCGGCAGGTGCGCCCGGCGCACCGCGAGCCGCTCGGCGAGCAGCAGCGGCAGGGCGCGCGCGGCCGCCGCGACCCCCGCGCCGTCGCCGTCGTAGGCGATCACGACCTCCTCGGCCCAGCGGGCGCAGAGCCGCACCTGCTCGGGGGTGAGCGCGGTGCCCATGCTCGCCACCACTGCCGGCTCGCCGGCCGCCGCCACCGCCAGGAGGTCGAAATACCCCTCCACGAGCACGAGCCGCCCCCCCTCCCGGGCCGCGCGCTTCGCCTGGTCGAGGCCGTAGAGCAGGGCCGACTTGTGGAAGCGGGCGGTCTCGGCGGTGTTGAGGTACTTCGCCTTGTCGTCGCCGAGCGCCCGGCCGCCGAAGCCGACCAGCCGGCCGGCGGCGTCCCGGATCGGGAAGATCAGGCGATGACGGAAGCGGTCGTACGGCTCGCCGCCGCTCTCCGGACGCGCCACGAGCCCCGCCGCGAGGAGCCGCTCCACCGGGTGGCGGGGGGCGAGCGCCGTGAGCAGCCCCCGCCACCCCTCGGGGGCGTAGCCGAGACCGAAGCGGGCGGCGAGCTCGGGGCTCACCCGCCGCCGGGCGAGGTAGGCGCGCGCCGTCTCCGAGCGCTCCAGCTCGTGGCGGAAGTACTCCGCCGCCGCCGTGAGGACCGGCTCGAGGTCGGGCTCCTCGCCGCTCCGCGGCCGCCGGGGACCCGGGGTCGTGGGGATCGGCACCCCGAAACGACGGGCGAGCGCCTCGATCGCGGCCGGGAAGTCGTCGCCGGTGAGCGCCATGTGGAGCCGGATCCCGTCGCCTCCCGCGCCGCAGCCGAAGCAGTAGAAGAGCCCCTGCTCGGGATCGACGCTGAACGAGGGGGTCTTCTCCCGGTGGAGCGGGCAGAGGCCGCTCCACCGCCGCCCCGCCTTGCGCAGGCGGGTGTGGTCCGAGGCGATCGCGACGATGTCGATCGCGTCGCGCACCGCGCGCAGGAAGTCGGGGGTGATCTGGAGGTGGGAGAGGGCCATCGCCGGAGCTACCTGCCGAGGCTCACCATGGTCGCGCCGTTGCCCCCCTCGCTCTCGTCGCCGGGGCGCCAGCTCACGGCGAGGGGGTGGCCGCGGAGATGTTCGCGCAGCGCCTGCCGGAGCCGGCCGGTGCCGTGGCCGTGGATCAGCCGGACCTCGGAGAGGCCTGCCCGGGCCGCCCGGTCCAGGTACTCGTCGACCGCGGTGAGCGCGGGCTCGACCCGCTCGCCGATCAGGTCGAGCTGGCGCGGACAGTCGGGGCGCGGGGGCTCGCGCACCTCCACCCGCCGCGGACGGCCCGCCGCCGTTCCGCCGGCGGGGGCGAGGTCGGCGGCGTCGCAGCGGAGCCGTTTGCCGCCGACCGACACCTCGGCCGTTCCGTCCGTGAGCCGTTCGAGCCGCCCGCTCCAGCCGAGGCTGCGGTGGACGACCCGCTCCCCCTCCCGCACCGCGCCCGCGGCCGGTGCCGCCGGGACCTGCAGCCGGGGCGCTCCTTCGAAGAGGCGGGCCGTCGCCCGCTCCGCGAGCTCCCGCCGCCGCCCCGCCTCCCACTCCGTCCGGAGCCGCTCGACCTCCTCGGCGAGCCGCGCCCGCGTCGTGCGCCGGAAGCTCTCGAGATCGCGCGCGAGAGCGCTCGCGAGCTCCCGCCGCTCGGTGGCGAGGCGCTGCTGCTCGGCCTCGAACCGGGCCCGCGCCGCGGCGGCGGCGAGCTCCTCTTCCTGCGCCTTGCGCAGCGCGGTGGCGAGCTCCTGGCGGCTCCGTTCGACCTCGGCGAGGAGCCGGCGGAGGTCGCGCTGCTCCGGGGAGAGGAGCGCCTCGGCCCGCGTGAGCCACGCCCGGGGCAGGCCGAGACGGCGGGCGAGCGCGAGCGCCTCGCTTCCGCCGGGCGGCCCGCTCAGGAGCCGGTAGGTCGGCCGCCCGCTCTCCGGCTCGAACTCCATCGCCGCGCAGCCGGCGCCGGGCTCTTCGAGCGCGGCCGCCGCCAGCCGGACGAGGTGGGTGGTGACCACCGCGAGGCCACGGGTGGCGACGAGCCCCTCGAGCAGGGCGACCGCGAGCGCCGCTCCCTCCTCCGGATCGGTCCCCGAGCCGAGCTCGTCGACGAGCAGCAGGCTCGCCGGCGAGCGCGCCTCCCAGACCTCGCCCAGGCGCAGCAGCCGGCCGCTGAAGGTGGAGCGGTCGGCGAGGAGGTCCTGCTCGTCGCCGACCACCGCGACGAGGGCCTCGCAGCAGGGCAGGGCGCTCCCGGCCGCCGCGGGCACCGGCAGCCCGCTCTGGGCGGCGACCGCGAGCAGCCCGGCGCACTTGAGCGCGACCGTCTTGCCGCCCGCGTTCGGGCCGGTGACCACGAGCACGCGGCGCTCGCCGCCGAGCTCGAGGTCGAGCGGCACGAGCTCCCCCCGGTGACCGGCGCTGCCGAGGGCGCGCTCGCGCAGCTCCGCGAGCCGGGGATCGAGCAGCGGATGGCGGGCCGCCACGAGCCGCAGCTCGCCCGGCGACGCCACCTCGGCGAGCCGGGCGCCGGCGAGGCGGGCGTACCGCTCGACCGCCTGCAGGTAGTCGAGCAGGCCGAGGAACGCCACCCACCGCTCGAGCGCGGCCGCCTCGGCGGCGAGGTCGGCGAGCAGCGCGGCGAAGAGGCGCTCGCGCTCGGCCTCGTCCTCCTCCACCGCCCCCTGGAGCGTGTTGTTCGCCTCGACCACCTCGAGCGGCTCGAAGTAGTAGCTCTGGCCGCTCGCCGAGCGGCCGTGGACGAGGCCGGGGATCCGGCCCCGGGCGCCGGCGTTGAGCATCAGCATCAGCCGCCCGCCGCGCAGCGGTACCGTCTCCTCGGTGAGCAGCTCCCGATGGCGCGCCGAGACGGCGCCGAGCTCGCCGTAGAGCTCGTCGCGGGCGCGCTGGATCCGGCCGCGCAGGGCGACGAGCTGGGGGCTCGCGTCGTCGCGGACCGCACCGCGCCGGTCGAGCGTCCGCTCGATCCGGCGGATGAGGGGTTGCGGGTCGCGCAACGGCGCCGCGAGCGCCGCGAGCGCGGGCAGCGGCGGGTCGGCGGCGGCGATCCGGTCGCGGACCGCCACCCCGGCGCGCAGCACCGCGGCGAGCTGGAGGATCTCGGCGCCCGCGAGCGGCGGGTGGCCGGAGCGCAGCCGCGGGACGAGCGCTTCGATCCCCTCGCCGAGCGGCGGGACGAGCGCGCCATCGGCGAGGAGCCGGGAGGCCTCCTCGGTGGCCTGCCGCCGGGCGGCGAGCGCCTCGGCGTCAGCGGCGGGGCGGAGCTGCTCGGCCCGCCGGCGGCCGAGCTCGGTCTCGGCGAGCGCCCCCAGCAGCCGGCAGAACGCCGGCCATTCGAGGGCCGCCGCGGAGGCTTCCGAGATCCTCATCGTGGGGTTGGCGGGGTGAAAACCTCCGGAACCGGGCCGGAAATAGACAGCGGGAACGGAGCTGCCGCCCCGTTCCCGCTCCGAACGACGCCCGCCCGCTTGCCGGCCGGGCGTCCGGGGGCCTCAGGCCAGACCGAGGCGGCGCTCCTCCGCCAGCTTGCGGGCCATCTTCTTGCGCGCCTGGATCGTCTTGCGCTTGCGCTTCACGGACGGCTTCTCGAAGTGCTGGCGCTTCTTCAGCTCGGTGAGGACGCCGGCCTTCTCGCACTTGCGCTTGAAACGGCGCAGCGCGTTCTCGAAGCTCTCGTCCTCCCGCACGTGCACTACGGGCATACTCTCGGATCACCTCGCTTCGCTCTTGGGCGGGGGCGCCCGGCGGGCACCCCGCGCCTTGCAAGAGGGGGGGCGATTCTCCCCTTTGCCCCGGGGTTCTGTCAACCCGGCCTTCGGAGACCCGGAAACGCTACTTCTCTTCGCCGCTGGCGCTGATCGCGTCGTACTTCGTGTCGTAGACCTTGGGGGTGGCGTCCTTCTTGCGGCCGGTGTCGAAATAGACCGCCGCGGCGCCGCCGTCGGCCTTCTTGTAGAACCAGGCGATCACGTGCCGCTCCGGGTACTCCTTGACGTTGCGCAGGTTCACCGGCCCGAGCAGGGCGCGCACCTCGGCCTCGCTCATCCCCTTCTTGACCAGAGCGAACTTCTCCGGCGCGGGGTAGCGGTCGGCCTCGGCCTTGGCGAGCTCCGCCTTCAGGGCCTGGTTGTCCGGATCGATCGCGAGCGCGGACTCGAGGATGTCGATGGCGCGCTGATACTCGCCCCCCTTCTGGATGTACTCCTCGGCGAGGAGGAGATCCTCGGAGGACTTCATCCGGATCGCCTCGAGGGCCCGTCCGGAGGGGGCCTCGCCCTGCACCAGCCCGAGCGAGTTGATGAACTCCGCGAGGCGGGCGGTGAACTCGTCCTGACGGCTGGCGAGCGCGGCCTCGGCTGCCTCCATCTCTGCTTCCGGCGTCTCCGGGTCGAGGGCGGCGAACTGCTGCCGTTGGCCGTCGAGCGCGGTCTTGGCCTCCTGCAGCCAGGCCCACTTGGCTTCCTGCTCCGCCGCCTGCTCCTGCTTCGCCTTCTCCTCGGCGGTCGGGCCACAGGCCCAGAGCACGAGACCCAGTACCGCGATGACTCCCGCCCGTCCCCAGCGATCGAACCTAATCACGATGACCTCCTTGTGAGTGGTGGGGGTGAACGATTCTCACAAGGTACCACGCATGCCGCGCTCCGGCAAGCGGGCGACGGGGCCGTTGCCCGTGGCTAAACCTTTCTGCGGACGAGGTTTGGTCTCCCGGCGCCGACCTTGACAGTGATGTGGAGCGGCCCGGATAATGATGGATTCGAGGCGTTCGAACCACCCTCCCCGGAGGACAGGTCATGGCCCCATCCGAGCAGTTCCTTCAGTTGAGCCAGCAGGCCACCACGCGGTTCGAGGCGGCGGTCGAGGAGGTCCGGCAGGAACTGCTCGCGCGCCTTCGCGCCGGGCTCCAGGCGACCGAGGAGGCCATGGCCGCGGTCGCGCCGCTTCCTCCGGAAGACCTCCTTCCGGCGACGCTGGAGGCCAGCCTCACGCCACCCCCTCCTCCCGGGGCTTCGGCCGAGCTGTTCGCGGCGCTGCGCGCCATCGACGCGGCGGACTCCCAGAGCGAGCTGCTCGCGGCGCTCGTCTCCGGGGCGCTCCACTTCGCCGCCCGCAGCGCGCTCTTCCTCACCGCCGCCCAGGGGATCCGCGGCTGGGTCGCCGGCGGCTTCGCGGGCGATCTGCTCGCGATCGACGACCTGGCGCCCGCGAACGACCCGGACTCTCCTTTCGGCCGGCTCGCGGCCCAGCCCGGGGTCGTCGCTCTCGACGCCGAGCAGACCGGTGCGCTGCTCGCCGAGCTCGGCGCGGAGCCGGCCGTGGAGGGCTTCCTCGTCCCGCTCGTGCTGCGCGACCGGCTCGCCGCGGCGCTCTACCTCGACCGGCGGGAAGGCGATCCGCCGATCGATCTCCCCGCCGCGCAGGTTCTCGCCCTCTGCGCCGCTCAGAGCCTCGAGCTGCAGGCCGGGCGCGAGCGCACCGCCACCCCGACCCTCTACCCGTCGGCGGCCGCGGCGGCGGCCGGCGTGGCGCTCTGGGACGAGCAGGAGGTGGCCGCGCCGCCGGCGATCGAACCCCCCGCCGAGACGCCGCTCCCGGAGATCGAGGCCGAGGCCGAGGTCGAGGTCGAGGTCGAGGCCGGGGTGGAGATGGAGATGGGAGTGGAGGTGGAGCCGGAGCCGCCCGCCGAGCCATCCGGATCCGAGCCCGCCTGGCAGCTCGACGAGGCGCCCGCGGCCGCGACGCCCGCCGCACCGGCGTTCGAGATCGCGCCGGAACCCGAGATCCCCGCGGCGGCCGCCGTCGAGGCCGGTGCCGAGATCTGGGCGGCCGACGAGGACGACACCGCGGTTCCCGGCCTGGTCTCCCGGGTTCCGGAGGCGGCCTGGCCGGAGCCCGCCCCTGAGCTCCCGCCGGAGCTCCCGAGTGCCGAGCCGGTTTTCGAAGCTCCCGCACCGGAGATCGAGGCCCCGCCGCTCGCGCCGGAGCCGCCCGCCGCGGCCGCTCCGGTCGAGCCGTTCCCGGTTCCCGGGGAGCCCGAGCCCGCCACCATCCCCGAGCCTGCCGCCGAGCCGCCGGCTCTCGCCGAACCGGTGGGGGCCGAGACCCAGCGGCTGCCGGTCTTCACGCCGCCCCCGCCGCCCTCGCCGGACATCTCCGACGACGTGACGGTGATGGTCTCTCGCCCCGCCCCGTTCCCCGGTGCCGTGCCGCCCCCGCCGCCCGCCGCCCCTCCGGCGCCGCCGTGGGCGCCCGCGCCACGCCCGGCACCGCCGAAGGGGGGCGAGGTGGTTCCGCCTCCCGACCTCGAAGGTCCGGGCTGGGCGTTCCGGGCCACGCGCCAGCCGGGCGGCGCCGGCGAGCAGATGCTCCACGAAGAGGCCCGGCGGCTCGCCCGCCTGCTCATCGACGAGATCAAGCTCTACAACGAGGAGGAGGTCACCGCCGGACGGCGCAACCACGACCTCTACGCCCGGCTGCGGGAAGACATCGATCGCGCGCGGCAGACCTACGAAAGCCGCGTGAACGAGCGGGTCCGGAGCGGGAACGACTACTTCCAGCAGGAGCTGGTGCGCATCCTCGCCGGGGGCGATCCGCAAGCCCTGGGCGAGTGAGCAGCCGGGCGATGCGGCACCGCGCCGGTCTCCTGATCTGCGGCCTGCTCGGTGCGATCGCCGCGCTCCCGGCGAGCCCCGGCCGCGGGGCCGCCCAACAGCCTCCCCCGGCACCCTCCGCGTCCGCGGCGAGCACCGCGCTTCCCGCCACCCCCGCCGCGCGGGCGCCGGTCGCCGCCGCGCTGCGCGGCGGTGATCTCCAGCGCGCTCTGGCCCTCCTCGAACCGGGGGGCGGGCGGGACCCCCGGGGTGCGGCGGCCCAGCTCCTCCTCGGCCTCGGGGCGCACGATCGCGGCCGCGAAGCCGAGGCCCAGCGCTGGCTCGCGCAGGCGGGCGACGCGGTCGCCGCGGCCGAGGAGCTCGCCGACTGGCGCCTGCTCGCGCTCGGCGAGGCGGCCGCGGCCGCGAACGCCCCCGCCGTGGCCCGCACCGCCCTCTCCCGCCTGCTCGCCGAGATGCCGCGCTCGCCGCTGCGGGTGCGGGCACGGGAGCGGCTCGTCGCGGTGCTCACGGCCGACGGCGCCCTCGTCGAGGCGCTGCGCGCCGCGGAGGGCGGGCGGGCGGAGACGCTCCCCGGCGACGCCGTGACCCGGCTCGAGGTCGCCGCCTGGGAGCTCGCGAAGCGCCTCGACGACCGCCCGGCGCAGCGCGCCGCGGCCACCCGGCTCCTCTCCCTGGCGCCGCTCGAAGCCGCCCGGCTCTCGGTCGCCGACGTCCTGCGGGGTGGCGAAGGCGGCTGGCTGGCGGCCCTGGGCCCGGCCGAGCTCCTCGACCGCGCCGAGTCGCTGCTCGCCGCCGGTCTCGCCCCGAGCGCGCTCGAGACCCTCGACACCGTCCCGGCTGCGGCGCACAGCCTGCGCTGGCACGAGCTGCGCGGCGCCGCGCTCGTCGCCACCTCCCGGCCGGAGGAGGCGTACGCCCTGCTCGCCCCGCTCCGCGCGGACGCACCCGACGCCCGGTCCCGCCTCGAGCTGGCGCGGGCGCGCGCCGCCGAGGCCGCCGCCACCCCGGTACGCGGCCGGGTTCCCGCCGCCGCGAGCAGCCGGGAACGGTACCGGCAGCTCGCCGAGCACCATCTGCGGCTGGCGGCGGCGCCCGGCGCCGACCCCGAGACGGCGCGGGCCGCGCTGCGCTCCCTCTACGCCTCGCTCCAGGGGGACGAGCGCTACGAGGAAGGGATCGAGATCCTCGCCGAGCTGCTCAAGCACGATCCGGCGGACACGACCGGCGCCCGTCACCTCTGGGAGCGTGGCTGGAAAGAGCACCGCGAGCGGAACCACACCGGCGCGATCGGTCACTGGACCCAGCTGCACGCGCTCTACCCCCGCTCCGCCGCGGGCCGCAGCGGTCGCTACTGGACGGCCCGGGCCTTCGCCGCCCTCGGGGAGACGGCCCGCGCCGAGGCGATCCTGCGCGAGGTCGCGGCGGGCGAGCCGACCGACTTCTACGCCCGGCACGCCCGGCAGCGTCTCCAGGGCAAGCCGCCCACGGGGCCGGAGGAGGAGGCTCTCCCCCGCGAGCCGTGGCCCGTCGATCCGCGCCTGGGCCGGGCCGAGCGCCTGACCGACCTCGGCCTCGACCGGCTCGCGCAGATCGAGATCGAGGCGCTCCGCGGCGAGGCCGAGCCCCGGGCCGCCGCCGCGCTCGAGGGCCTCGTGCTCGCCCGGCAGGGGGTGCGGCGCGAGAGCCTCCGCCAGCTGCGCCGCGCCTTCCCCCGGCTCGGCACCGCGTTCCAGGCGCAGGTGCCGCCGGAGGCGGTCGCGCTCTTCTATCCGCTCGACTTCGAAGCCGCGGTGCGCCGGTACGCCACGGCACAGCAGCTGCCGATCCCGCTCGTGCTGGCGGTGATCCATCAGGAGAGCGCCTTCGACCCCCGGGCGACCAGCCGCTCCGGTGCCCGGGGGCTGATGCAGGTGATGCCGGCCACCGGACGCGAGCTCGCCCGCCAGCTGCGGTTGCCTTTCGCCGTGGCCCGCCTCTACGAGCCCGACTACAGCCTCCGGCTCGGAACGACCTATCTGCGCCAGATGCTGCGCACCTTCGACGGCCGCGTCGAGCTCGCGCTCGCCGGCTACAACAGCGGTCCGGGCCGCGTCCGCCAGCTCTGGCGGCTCGCCGGCCCCGAACCGGAGATCGACACCTTCATCGAGGAGCTCACCCTCGAGGAGCCGAAGAACTACGTCAAACGGATTCTCACGCTCGCCGACGGCTACCGCCGTCTCCACCCGGCGATCGGGTGAGCCGTTCGCCCCCGCCGGCAAGGGGGCGGATGGTATAGTTCCGCTCCGTCGGCGCGCCTGCGCTCCGTCTTCTGGGTCCATAGCTCAGCGGTCAGAGCACCCGGCTCATAACCGGAGGGTCCCTGGTTCGAATCCAGGTGGGCCCATGCCGTCGCGCCCGGGCTCCAGGATGGCTGACTCGCTGCCCTCGCCGCTCTCGCCCCCCTTCCGGACCGCGCGCCCGGCGACGCCGCCTCGCTCCCCTCTCCCGAGCCCATCACCCGCCTCCGCGGCCTCCTCCGGCACGCTCGCGGACGCTTTCCCCGAAACGAGAAGATGAGCGACCATCTCGAGACGATCGTCTCTCTGCAGCACCACCTCACCGTCGAGAAGGAGACCGAGCGCCAGCTCGCGGGGATCCCCGCCTGGATGCGCGATCTCCACGACGAGCACTCCCGGGCCCAGGCCGAGATCGACGCCCTGCACGCCGTGGCGCAGGCCGCGGGTCAGAAACGGCGCGCGGCGGAGGCCGGGATCGCCGATACGCAGGAGAAGCTCAAGCACCTCCAGCAGCAGATGTCGATGGTGCGCAACCAGCGGGAGTACGGCGCGCTCCTCCAGGAGATCGACACCGCCAAGGCCGCCCTCCGCCGGTTCGAGGAGGAGGCGCTCGCGGCGCTCGAGGAGACGGAGAACGCCGAGCTGGCGGAGGCCGGGAAGAAAGAGGCCTTCGCCGGCCTCGCGGCCCGCTACCAGGAGGGGCTCGCGCGCTGGGAGGAGGAGAAGCCCGCGCTGCGCGCCGTGCTCGCCACGACCCGGGAGACGATCGCCACCCTGCGAGCCAGCCTCACGCCGGCCCTCCGCAGCCAGTTCGAACGGATCTACGAGCGGACCAAGGGCGAAGCGCTCGCGCCCCTCCGGCGTACCGAGCGCGTGGGGGGGCCGAGCCTCTGGCACTGCGGCCACTGCAACTATCAGGTGCGCCCCCAGGTCGCGGTCGAGATCCGCAGCGCGAGAGCTCTCGTCCAGTGCGAGAGCTGCAAGCGGCTGCTCTACCCGGAGCCGGCGAGTTGAGCGGCGGGGCGGCGCGCGCCTGGATCGACGGCGCCGCGCGCGGCAACCCCGGCGAGGCGGGCTTCGGCGCGATCCTCGAGCATCCCGGCGGGCGCGAGGAGATCGGCGGCTACCTCGGCCGGACGACGAACAACGTCGCCGAGTACGTCGCCCTCGTCGCCCTGCTCGGCCGGGCGGCGGCGCTCGGCCTCGGCGCGCTCGAGATCGCGAGCGACAGCGAGCTCGTGGTGCGCCAGCTCGCGGGGCGGTACAAGGTCCGGGCCCCCCACCTGCAGCGGCTCTTCCGGGCGGTGCAGAGCCTGCGGGCGGAGTTCTCGCGCCTCCACCTGCGCCACGTGCCGCGGGAGGAGAACCGCGCCGCCGACCGCCTCGCGAACCAGGCGATCGATGAGCGGTGGCCGCTGCCGCCGTGGCTCGACCGCACCCTGCTGGAGGAGGCGTAACCCGATGTCCGGAGACGGCGGCGTCGCGGCCCGGCTCGCGGCGATCGAGGCGCGCATCGCCGGCGCCTGTGCCCGGGCGGGGCGGCCCCGCTCGCAGGTCACCCTGATCGGCGCGAGCAAGCAGCAGCCGGCGGCGACGCTCGCCGAAGCGTTCCACGCCGGCCTGCGGATCTTCGGCGAAAACCGGGTGCAGGAGGCGCTGGCGAAGGCGCCGGCGCTGCCGCCGGAGGCCGAGTGGCACCTGCTCGGGCCGCTCCAGTCGAACAAGGTGCGTCAGGCGCTGCGCCTCTTCCGCACCTTCCACGCCGTCGACCGACCGGCCATCGCCGAGGCGCTCGCGCGCGAGGCCGACCGCCTCGACCTGCGGCTCACCATCTTCCTCGAGGTGAACCTCGGCGGCGAGGCGACGAAGCACGGCTTCGCCCCGGCCGCGCTGCCGGCGGCGGCCCGCGCGATCGCGGCGCTCGACCGCCTCCGGCTCGCCGGCCTGATGGCGATCCCGCCGCCCGGCGAGGATGCCGAGGCGTCCCGCCCCTGGTTCCGGCAACTCGCCGCCCTCGGCCGCGAGCTCGCCGCCGGGCTCGGGCCGGACCGTTTCGGCACCGCCCTCTCGATGGGGATGAGCGACGACTTCGAGGTCGCGATCGAAGAGGGGGCCACGCACGTGCGGGTCGGAACGCTCCTCTTCGGCCCCCGCGCCCCCCGGCCGGCGGCGGCCGCCGGCTGAGCCGCCGGTCCGCCGCCGGCCGCCGCCCCTGCTAGACTGTCCGCTTCCGGTTCGCGACGTGCGGGCCGGCGGGATCGTCCGGGATGGGTTTCGCGCGCGGCTTCGGTTTCTCTCTCCTCCAGCTCGTGGTCGGGCTGCTCGACCTCTACACCTGGGTGGTGGTGATCCGGGCGCTCCTCTCCTGGGTCGGCCCGGATCCGTACAACCCGATCGTGCGCCTGCTCCATCAGCTCACCGAGCCGCTCCTCGCCCCGCTGCGCCGGCTGGTATCGCCGCGGCGGCTGGGCGGTCTCGACCTCTCGCCGCTGCTGCTCATCCTGATCATCCAGTTCGTGCGGTACGGGCTGATCTACGCCGTCACGCAGCCGACGCGGCCCTTCTGAAGGAGTCGCCCCATGAGCCTGACCCCCCTCGAGATCCAGAAAGCCCAGTTCGCCGAGCGGCGGCGCGGCTACGACCCGGAGGAGGTGCATCACTTCCTTTCGCTCGTCGCCGAGACGCTTACCGCCCGCCTCGCCCAGATCGAACGGCTCGAGAGCGAGAACCGCTTCTTCGCCGAGCGGCTGCGCGACGCCGAGGAACGGGAGCGCCAGCTGCAGGAGACGCTGGTCCGCGGCCAGCGCGTCTCGGAGGAGATCGTCGCCAACTCGCACCGGGAGGCGCAGCTGCTGATCAAGGAGGCCGAGCACGCCGCCGACAAGATCGTCGAGCAGGCGCTCGCGCAGGCCCAGCACGTCGAGGGCCGCCTCCAGGAGCTGCGCCTGCAGCGCAAGGAGATGCAGATGCGGCTGCGCAACGTGCTCGACCTCTACCGCCAGATGCTCGAGAGCGACGAAGAGGACGAGCGCACCACCGCCACCGTCCGCACCCTGCCGCGCACCGGTCGGCGCCCGGCCTGAGAGATTCCGGTTTCCACGCCATGGCCACCCTCCTGATCGAGAACCTCGCCGAGGTCGCCACCCCGCAGGGGACGACGGTCCGCGCCGGCGCCGAGCAGGGTCGCGTCGCTCGCCTCCATGGCGCCGAAGTGCTCTGCCGCGACGGGAGGATCGCCTTCGTCGGCTCGTCCGAAGAGCGCCACCGGCGCTTCGGCGAGCTGCCCGACGTCGCGCGCCTCGACGGCGCCGGCGGCACCCTCGTCCCCGGCTTCGTCGATCCGCACACCCACCTGCCGTGGGCCGGGAGCCGGGAGGAGGAGTTCGCCGCCCGGCTGCGCGGCGCCACCTACCAGGAGATCGCTGCCCAGGGCGGCGGGATCCTCTCGACCGTCGGCGCCACCCGGACGGCCAGCGAGGAGGAGCTCGCCACCGCCATGCTCCCCCGGCTGCGGCGGATGCTCACCTGCGGCACGACCACCGCCGAGGCGAAGAGCGGCTACGGCCTCTCGCTCGCCGACGAGCTCAAGCAGCTGCGGGCGATCCAACGTGCGAGCGCCGCGCAGCCGGTCACGCTCGTGCCCACCCTGCTCGCCGCGCACGAGGTGCCGCCCGAGCTGCGGCACGACCGCGAGCGCTTCCTCGCGCTCGTCTGCGAGGAGATCGTCCCCGCGGTCGCCGCGGCCGGGCTCGCGCGCTTCTGCGACGTCTTCTGCGAGCAGGGGGTCTTCACCGCCGAGGAGTCCCGGCAGGTGCTCCTCGCCGGGCGCGCCCACGGTCTCGCGCCGCGGCTCCACGCCGACGAGTTCGTCGACTCGGGCGGCGCCGAGCTCGCCGCCGAGGTCGGCGCGCTCTCGGCCGATCACCTGATGGCCGTCTCCGAGGCGGGGATCGAGGCGCTCGCCGCCGCGGGCGTGATCGCCACCCTGCTGCCGGGAACGAGCTTCTTCCTGATGAAGCACATCTACGCCCCGGCCCGGCGGCTGGTCGCCGCCGGGGTGCCGGTGGCGCTCGCCACCGACTGCAACCCGGGCTCGTCGAACACCGAGTCGATGCCGACGATCCTCACGCTGGCGGTCTTCGAGCTGCGGCTGACGGTGGAGGAGGCGCTCACCGCCGCCACCCTCAACGCCGCCTGCTCGCTCGGCCTCGGCGCCGAGATCGGTTCGATCGAGGAGGGGAAGCGGGCCGACCTCGTGCTGCTCGACGCCCCGAACCTCCTCCACCTCGCCTACCATTTCGGCGTCAACCCGGTCGCCGCGGTCGTCAAGGAGGGGCGGGTCGTGCTCCGGGCGGCGGCGCCGCTCGTCTAGGATCGCCCACCATGGCCTGCTGGCTGCTCAAGACCGAGCCCTCCTGCTACCGCTACGCCGACCTCGAGCGCGAGGGGCGGACCGTCTGGGACGGGGTGACCAACGCCCTCGCCCTGAAGCACCTGCGCACCATCGTCCGGGGCGACGAGGCGCTCGTCTACCACACCGGCGACGAGCGGGCCGCGGTGGGGATCGCGCGGGTCGTCTCCGATCCGTACCCCGATCCGCAGGCGGACGACCCCCGGCGCGTGGTCGTCGATCTCGAACCGGTCCGCCGGCTGCCGGTGCCGGTGACGCTCGCCGAGCTGAAGGCCGACCCGGCGCTGCGGGAGTTCGCGCTGCTGCGCAACCCGCGCCTCTCGGTCGTGCCCGTCCCGCCCGCGTTCCGCACCCGGCTCCTCGCGCTCGGCGGCCTCGCCTGACGATGCCCGGTACCCCGTCCCGCCTCCGTCTGCTCACGCTGAACATGGCGCACGGGCGCCGGCGCGCCCGCCATCAGGCGCTCGTGCGGCGCTCGACGCTGGCGGCGAACCTCCACCTGATCGCCGCCGTCCTGCGCCGGGAGGCGCCGGACGTCGTCGCGCTGCAGGAGGCCGACGGTCCGTCGACCTGGAGCGGCCGGTTCGATCACATCCACACCCTCGCGCGGCTCGCCGGCTACCGCCACGCCTTCCGGGGCCGGCATCAGCGGCTGCAGGTCGAGCTGCGCCGCCTCGGCGTCGCCCTCGGTCTCGACTACGGCACCGCGCTCCTCTCCCGGCTGCCGCTCGCCGACCTGACCTCCCACGCCTTCCGGGCGAACTGGCGCGACACGAAGGGCTTCGTCGCCGGGGCCATCGCCCTGCCGGGCGGGGGCGCGATCGACGTCGTCTCCGTGCACCTCGACTTCCTCCACCCGGCGGTGCGCCGGCGCCAGGTGGCGCAGCTCGTCGCCCGGGTCCGCAACCGGCAGCGGCCACTGGCGATCCTCGGCGACTTCAACTGCGAGTGGGGGCACGAGCGCACCGCCCTGCAGCTGCTCGCCCGCGAGCTCTCGCTCGTCCCCTGGCCGGGCCCCTCCCGGCCGACCTATCCCGCCCGGCGGCCGCTCGTCTGTCTCGACTGGATCCTCGTCTCCGAGGAGCTCGAGTTCGTCGGCTACCGGACGCTCGCCGACCCGCTCTCGGATCACCTCGGGGTCCTCGCCGAGGTCGAGCTGCGCCCGGCGGCGCGCGTCGCCCGGGCGAGCTGAAGAGCCCGCCGCCTACGGCTGCCGCAGCCAACCGCGGGCGGCGACGGCGAGGAGGGCTTCGCCTTCGATGAGCCGCTCCCGCCCGGCGGCGAGCTCGAAGACCAGGCGCCACTCCCCATCGGCTCCCGGCGGCGGCAGCACGCCGCGCAGGGCGGGGGCGAGGTCGGAGGCGACCCAGCCCCACGCCTCGCGGTGGCCGGCCTCGGCAGCCGGTCGGCCCGGACGAGGTCGCAGCGGAAGCGGCGGCGGCGCCACCCGCAGCCGGCTCGGCGGCCCGAGGAGGATCAGCGCCCGGCCGCGCGGGGTGAGGCTGCCGTCGCGATCCGGGCTCCCGTAGAGGCGGTCGGCGATCGCGACCCGCTCGAGGAAGCTCTCGAGAGCGGCGTTGCCCGGCGTGCCGGGGTCCGGATCGCGGCGCGCCCAGAAACGGTCGCGGAAACCGGCGACCGCCTCGACGTTGCGCAGCTGGCCGAGCTCGCGGATCTCTTCGGGCAGCAGGAGCCAGCGCACCGGCCCGGCCGCCCAAGCCGCCGCTTCCGGCAGCCGGCTCGGGGGCGCCGGCGCCGCCGTGCCGCAGCCCGCGGCCAGAGCGGCGACCGCGAGGAGGGCGAGCGCGCGTACGGAAGACATGGGCACCGGCGCCGGCGGCGCGGGTCAGTGGACGGCGCGCTCGGCCTCCGGGCCCGGAGCTTCGGGAATCGGCCCGAACGCCTCCTCGTAGCGGGCGAGGTTGGCGGCGAGAGCGCGCACGATCCGCTTCAGGTGCGGCGGGCTGGTGACCACCCGGGCGGTGACGATCCCCTGCGGCGGCACCACGTGGAGGAAGTCGAGCACGAACTCCTCCCGGGTGTGGGCGATGCGCAACAGGTTGGCGTAGCGGCCCTTGAGCTCTTCGTCGCCGATCTTGATCGCGAGCTCGGGGGGGGGCTGGGGGGCGTCGCTCATCTCGGGCCTCCTCGCGGCGGATCCGCCGCGATGCTATCCCAGCGTGTCGGCGGCTACGGTTCGGGCCGGCGGCGCCAGACGACCTCGCCCGCGAACCGCCACTCCCGCTCCGGCGCGTAGACCCCCACGCCGGCGCGCGGGGTCGTGATCGTGAAGGCGACGAGCTTGCGCCGGTAGTCGTACGGGCTGCCGGAGCGGGCGTGGACCGCCACGTCGAGCTGATACTCCCCGGCTCCGAGCCGCAGCGCGGGGCAGCGGACCCGCACCGTCGCCGGCCCCGAGAAGCTTCCGGGCTCGTACCCTTCGAGGTCGGTGTTCGTCCCCCAGCACTCGACGCCGCGCGGGGTCGCGATCGCGACCCCGAAGACGAAGTCGGAGAGCGGCTCGCGCGCGACGGCGCTGATCTCGATCGTCACCGCCTCGCCGCTCGCGAAGTGATACCGCTCCGCGCCGACCTCGTCGAGCAGACGGACTGCGGTGATCTCGGCGGCGCCCGAACCCCAGCGCAGGACTTCCGCGGGCGCCGCGGCCTCGGCCGGCGCCGCCTCGGCCGCCTCCCGCTCCTCCTTGGAGCGCTGGTGCTCGGCGCTCTCCGCCTCGGCCACCGCCTGCCGGTAGGCGTCCACCACCCGCCGCGGCTCGCCCACCGCCCGCAGCGTCCCCCCTTCGAGCCACGCCACCCGGTCGCAAAGGCCTTCGACGAGGGCGAGCGAGTGGCTCACGAAGAGCACCGTCCGGCCGGCGGCGAGCAGCTCCTCGATCCGCCGCAGGCAGCGGTGGGCGAAGCTCTCGTCGCCGACGGCGAGGACCTCGTCGACGAGGAGGATCTCCGGATCGGTGTGGATCGCCACCGCGAAGCCGAGCCGCACGTACATCCCCGAGGAGTAGTTCTTGACCGGCTCCTCCATGAAGTCGGCGAGGCCGGAGAAGTCGACGATCTGCTCGTAGCGACGCTCGATCTCCCTGCGCGAGAGGCCGAGGAGGGCGCCGTTGATGAAGACGTTCTCGCGGCCGGAGATCTCCGGATGGAAGCCCGCGCCGAGCTCGATGAGTGCCGCCACCCGGCCGTCGACGAGCACCCGGCCGCGAGTCGGACGCAGGATGCCGGCGAGCAGCTTGAGCAGCGTCGACTTGCCCGAGCCGTTGCTGCCCACGATCCCGAACGCCTCGCCGCGGGCGACCTCGAAGGAGACGTCGCGGAGCGCCGTGATCGTCTCCTCCTCCGTGGCGCGGCCGACGAGCGAGCCCTCGAGGAGCGCGCTCTTCAGGGTGCGGAAATGCCGCCCCGGCGCCTGCCGCCGGAAGAGCTTCGTCGCCGCCTCGACCCGGATCGCCGGCGCCTCGCTCACGCCGCCTCCACGAGCGTCTCGCGCAGCCGCGCGAAGAGCCCGGCGCCGGCGAGCCAGGCCACCGCCGCGACCCCGAGCATCTGGGCCCAGAGCCACGGCCCCGGCAGCCGGCCGTGGAAGAGCAGCTCCTGGTAGCCGAGCGCGAACGGCGTCATCGGGCTCACCCGCACCACGTAGGTGAGCGCCGGCAGCTCGATGGCGGCGAGCGGGTAGAGGATCGGGGTGAGGAAGAAGAGGAGCGCGAGCAGGTTCGCGAGGAGGTCCTTGACGTCCTTGAAGTGGACGTGGAGGGCCGCGAGGCCGAGCGCGAGCCCACCGGTCATCACCAGCTGCAGGAGGATGACCACCGGCAGGGCGAGCGCGCTCCAGCCGCCGACGGGGTAGCCGAGGAGCCGTCCGGCGAGGAGCGCCACCGCGAGCACGGGCAGCGCGAGGAGGAAGTGGAGGAGGTTGGCGAGCACCGCCACCATCGGCAGCAGCTCGACGGGAAAGACCGCCCGGCGCAGGAGGGCCGAGTTGGCGACGAGCGCCACCGTCCCCTCGGTGAGCGCGGTCGCGAACCAGACCCAGGGGAAGAGGCCGCAGAGGAGGAAGAGCGAGTACGGCTGCGTGAGCGCCCGCTGCCGGAAGACGACGCCGAAGACGAAGGTGTAGACGGCGAGCAGGAGCAGCGGGTTGGCGAGCGACCAGAGGAAGCCGAGCACCGAACCGCGGTAGCGGGCCTTGAGGTCGCGCGCGGTGAGGGTGGCGAGCAGCCCGCGGCGGGCGATGAGCTCGCGCAGGATGCTCAGCATGCGGGGGACGAGAGGGGTCGCCCGGGCCGGCGGCGGCGGCGCCTCAGCTGCCGCCCCCGGAGCGGAGAAGGAGCAGCTCCTCCTCGAGTTGCCGCATCTTCTTGCGGATCTCCTCGCGGCGGGCCTCCTCCTCCTTCTCGAGGTCGTAGATGTGCCCCTCCCGGATCGTGAAGACGCGCGGGAACTTCTTCACGTCCCCCTTCTCGTCGAACTGGAAGGTGCCGGTGACGCCGGGGAAGTCGCGGACGCCGCGCATCCCCTTCCAGAAGTTCATGGCGCTCTTGCCCGACTCCCGCATCGCCGCGAGCAGCACCCGGTAGGCGTCGTAGCCGTGGGCGGCGTAGAGGTCCGGCTCGAAACGGTACTTCTCCGTGTACGCCTTGACGAACGCCTCGACCTCCGGGTTCTTGTCGCTCGGGGCGAAGGCGGTCTGGGTGAAGTAGACGCCTTCGGCCGCCCGTCCCGCCTCCTGGAGGGCATCGGCGGAGGAGAAGGAGGAGGTGGTCAGGAGCACGCCCCGGTAGTCGTGCTGACGCAGCGACTTGACGAGGCCCACGATCTCGGAGGCGTAGGCGGCGATGTAGACGCCGTCGGGGTTGAGGGTCTTGACCCGCTCGACGAGCCCGGAGAGATCGGCGGTATGCGGCGGGAAGAGCAGCACCTCGACGACCTGCCCGCCGAGCTCGATGAACCGCTCGCGGAAGACGTCCTGCGCACCCTTGGCGTACGGCTCCTCCTTGGCCAGCACCACGACCTTCGAGAGCTCGAGGGTCTGGCGGGCGAAGTTGGCCATCATCGTCCCCTCCGAGGCGTCGGAGGGGAAGACCCGGTAGAAGTTCGAGGAGACACCCGAGAGCTGCGGCTGCGAAGCCGACGGCGAGAGCAGTACCCGGCCGGCCCGGTCGGCGACCGGCACCATCGCCAGCGCCTCGGCCGAGGTCGCGCCGCCGATGGCGACGATCGCCCCTTCGTCGTAGGTCGCTTCGAGGAGGCGCTTGGCCAGCTCCGGATCGCTCTTCGTATCGCGCCAGAGGACCTCGATCTCGAACGGCGCCTCGGCCGTGCGGGCGGTGCGCTCCTGCGCCAGCTCGATGCCCCGGCGGATCGCCTGCCCGTAGACCGCGGCGTCGCCGCTGAGCGGCAGCACGGCGCCGACCTTCACCTTGCCCGAACCCTGGCAGCCCGCGAGGGCGAGGACGAGCAGCAACGGGAGCGATTGGCGGCGGAATGAGTTCATGGGGAGCACCTCCGGCTCTCGGATATTCAAACTTTGTAACCCGTGCCCCGGAGAGGTGTCAAGCGCGGCCGGGCGGCTGTTCCTACCCTTCCGGGTGGTCTATCATGGGCGGGTGAGCCGAACGAAGAGCCTCCGCCTGACCTGTCCCGATTGCGGCAGCGATCTCGTCGTCGACGCCCGCACCGGTGCCGTCCTCTCGCACCGGCGGCCGAAGGAGCCGCCCGCCGGCGGCAAGGACTTCGACGCGCTGCTCGCCGGCCTCGACGAGAGCCGGAACCGCGCGGAGAAGCTCTTCGAACAGGAGAAGGCGGCGATGGCCGACCGCGAGCGGCTGCTCGAGGAGAAGTTCCGCGCCGCCCTCCAGCGCGCCGAGGAGGAGCCCGACGACGGGCCCCCGCCGCGCCCGTTCGATCTCGACTAGACGGCGGGAGGCCCGGCCGCAGGGCGACCGGGCCTCCCGGAACGGCGGACGGATCTCTCCGCCCTCCTCACGCTCGCGCTTCAGAAGCGATAACCCACCGCGATGCTGTAGAGGCTCACCGAGCCGGTCAGGTCGCCGAGGTACGGCGCCTCGTCGTCGAGATCGATCCAGCGGTACTCGCCGAGGAGCGAGAGGCGCTTCGAGACCTCGTAACGGAGGTTCACGCCCGCCTCGATCCGCGTCAGGTCGAGATCGGAGTAGGTGTTCGTCAGGCTGAAGTCGAACATCTGGTTCGGGTTGCGCGCGAGATAGTCGGCGGGCGCGGGGAGCGCGAAGGAGGCGAGGCCCGCATCGGCCCGGCTCCATACCGCCTCGAGTCCGAGCTCGAGCCGCTCGGTGGGCTTGATCCGGACGTTGCCGATCAGGGTGTCGCTGCCGCTTTCGTAGTTGAGCAGGGTGCGAGACGAGCCAACCTGGCCCGAAGTCTGTCCGGCCGCTCAACCATCGAAGAGGGCGATGCTCGCCGGGAAGTCGAGCTCCTGATCGTGCCGGACGTAGGCGACGCTCCACTGCACCAGCGGTGAGGGCATCGACCAGAGCGTCAGCGTCGCCGTCTGGCTGTTGCGCGACCAGTCGGTCAGACCGCCGTCGTCGTTCTCGCCATCCCACCACCGGTAGGAGAGCGAGGCGGTGGTGTTTCCGCGCACGACGCTCCCTTTCGCCCGCAGCTCGGTCCAGGACGACGGCTGGTTGGTCGAGTCGCCGATGCGCGACGCGCGCCAGACGTAGTACTGGGTCGAGGTCGGAGCGAGCGGGCTCGCCGCGTTCTGCCCGAAGGCCGGCGAGTAGACGCCGTTCGGAAGCATGAACGGGTTGTCCACCTCGCCGTGGCGCGCCTTCGCCTCGAGCCGCACCCCCTTCACCGGCCGCGCGTTCCAGGCAAGGCCGAGGACGTGGCTGGTGGTGTCGGTCTTGCCGTCCGCCACCTCGTAATGATCCCGGTCGATTGCCTGGTAGTCCCAGAGGAAGCGCACCGTCCCCGCCTTGCCCTGGAGCTTCAGGCCGAGGTCGAGGCTCGACTCGAGCACGTCGCGGTTGAGCGACGAGCGGCGCAGGAAGTCGGGGTCGTACCCGTAGACCTCCCGGTAGGTCCGGCCGGCATGGGGTCCGGCCTGGGCGACCGGCTCGACGATGTCGACGAAGTAGTCGTCGGTCGTCGTCGAGTAGGCCCGGGCCCGCCACTGCAGCTTGACGCGGGGCCCGAACCGGCGCGAGGCGTTGAGCAGATAGCCGCTGTAGTCGGTGTCGAGGTTCGCGTACTCGTTGGTCGTCTGCGACCAGACGCCGCTCGCGTTGAGCGCGAAGCCCGCGGCGTCCGGAATCGTCGCCTGCAGGCGGGTGATCTCCTTCTTGATGTCCGGCCGCAGGTCGACCGGCATCACCCCGTTGAGCGCGTCGAACGAGACCCGGTTGGTGAAGATCGCGGTGCGCTGCTCGGGCTGCAGGGCGCGGTCGTAGAGGAGGCCGATCGACTCGGTCTTCTCGGTGAGGCGACGCTGCGTGTGCGATGCCTTGAGCGCCCAGCGCGGGAAGGAGAGGTTCGCCTCGGCGCCGACGTCGCGCGTCCGCTCGCCGACCGGACGGGTCTGCCCGGTCACGTGGCAGCCGTCGCAGTGGGAGATCGTGAGCGACTGCCGGTGCCCGCTGCGCTCCTGCTGCCGGAAGGTGAAGGCGAGGGTGAGAGCCGGCAGCGACGGCAGCTGCAGCTCGGTGCGGTGGTCGAGATCACGGTAGTCGAAGCCGTACTGCCGCCCCGGATCGAGATCGTCGTGGCGCACGACACGACCGTGCGCCGTCGTCGCCTCGAGGTTGGCCATCGGATCGTGGGAGAGACGGCGATAGAACGAGACGAAGCTGGTGCGGGAGCGCACCCGGCGCTGGAGGTCGAACTCCAGCTCGTGCCGCTGCTGCGCGCTGCCCCGCACGTGCGACGAGAGCAGGAGGCTGCCGGCCGCCCGGTGCAGCTCGGCCCGCAGGCCGACGAGCAGCCCGCCATCGGTGTCCTCGTATTCGGAGACCACCTCCTGGGCCTCGTCGGTCGAGGCATCCCAGCCGCCGAGCGTCAGCTCGACCTCGGAGGTCTCCGGAGGATCGGTGGCCAGGGCGGGCACCGTCACGAACGCGGCGAGCAGGAGGAGGAACAGGATCTTGCGCATGGTCACCGCTCCTCTCTCAGCGCACCAGCCCGCGGCCGCTGCTCGGCACGCCCTGGGAGGGCAGATCCGAGCCGTGGATCCGGCTGTGGCACTGGGTGCAGTTGGTGGTGAACGCCCGGTTCATCCCCGTCGGACCCCACGGGTTCGTCCGCACGAAGCCGCCGACATCCTGCTCGTGACCGGCCGAACCCCGGTAACCGGCATGGAAGTGGAACTCGTGGCACTGCAGGCAGAGCGCCGGCTCGTTGGCCACGAGCAGGTTGTTCGCCACGCTGCCGTGCGGCTCGTGGCAGTTGGCGCAGCTCTCCTGGACCGGCGGGTGCTCGAAGATGTGCGGCCCTTCCATCGCCTGATGGCACCGGTAGCAGGTGTCGTTGAGACGCTGCTCCCCGCCGACGAGCGCGCTCTCGCCCGCCCGGTGGACGTCGTGACAGCTCGCGCAGCTCATGTGCCCCTCGCGCACCGGATGGTGCGAAGGGAGCCGGAAGCTCGCTTCGACGTCGGCGTGACACTCCCGGCAGGAGGCGAGCGGCGCGCGCGCCGTGTGCACCGCGTGGCAGCTCTCGCAGCCGATCCCCTCGGCGGCGTGCGCCGTGGCACGCCACTCGCGGGCGGCGCCCATCCCGTGACAGGCGAGACAGGTCTCCGCCGTCGCCGGCTCACCGGCGCCGAAGCGGCGGATCAGCGCGGGATCCCCACCCTCTTCGACATGGGCCGATCCCGGCCCGTGACAGCCTTCGCAGCCGACCGGCCGGCCGTACGTCTCGAACGGAGCCAGGCGCATGTGCACCTGGTTCGCCATCGCGGCGGCGGTCTCCTCGTGACAGTCGGCGCAGACCGCGGAGCCGACGGGCACGGCCGTCGCGGCCCCCTCCGGCGCCCCTCGCGCCGCGATCGTCCCGCCTCCGGCCAGCAGGGCGAGCGCGAGCAGCGCCGTGCTCCACCTCCTTCGTCGCATCGCTCTCCTCCTCACCTCGGTCTCCGGTCACGGTGTCGTCCGGTGACACCGCGCCAGTGCACAGATTGCGGTCGCGGCGCCGGTATATTTCCGACCCGAAAAGTCAGGGTTATCCGCGCCAGCGGGTGGGGCGTGACGCCACCCTGACGGGTAGGTCAATCGCCCCAGCGCACTACAGATCCGATCAGAGCGTGACCAGGATGATCCCGGCCAGCGCCAGCGCCGAGGCCACGGCCTTGCGGCGGGTGAACGGCTCGCCGAGGAAGAGGGCGGCCAGGAAGAGGATGTAGATGACGCTCGACTGGTTGAGGATCGCGGCGACCCCGACCTTCGTGTATTTCATCCCGGCGATCCAGAGGATGAGCGAGACGTACGAGCCGAGCACCGCTCCGGGGAGGGCGAAGCGCCAGATCCGCGAAGGGCGGAAGAGCCGGAAGATCTCCCGGCGGCGGGGGGAGGCGAGGGCGATCGGACCGAGCACGAGCAGGCAGCCGACCTGCCGGGTCGCGGTCGCCCAGAGCACCGGCGAGTGCTCGAGCACCGGCTTGGCGATCACGATCCCGAAGGCGAGCGCCGCCATGGCGAGGACCCCGAGCAGCGAGCCGAGCAGGATCCGGCGGCGGGTCGCCCCGGGCGGCGGCGCGTGCCGGGCGGCGGCGAGGACCCCGCCGAGCACCAGCGCCATGCCGAGGAACTGCCGGCCGGAGAGCCGCTCGCCGAGGAGCGTCCAGGCGAAGAGCACCGCGAACGGCGGGTAGAGGCAGTCGACGATCGAGGAGATCCCCGCGCCGATCAGGTTCAGGCTGGCGTGGAAGAGGGTGTCGGAGATCGCGATGGCGATGATCCCCGAGGCGAAGAGGAGCGGCACGTCGGTGGCGGCGACCGGCCGCCAGCCCGCCTGCCCGGCGAGCAGCACCGTCGGCACGAAGAGCGTGGTGGAGATCACGACCCGGAAGAAGTTGAGCGCGAAGGGAGGGATCTCGTCGCCGGCGCGCTTGAGCAGGATCACCGCCCCCGCCCAGACGAAGGCGGTCAGCAGCGCGTAGAGGTTCCCCATCGTTCGCTCCTCCCCCGGAACCGGGCCGCTCGCGGCCCGCCTAGAGCGGGAAGGTCAGGTTGTAGGCGTAGCGCCCCCGGCCCACGACGAGCAGGAGGCTGCCCCGGTCGAGGGCGCGCAGGACCTCCCGGGCGAGCGCCTCGGGGTCGGCGGTCTTCCGGCCGCCGGCGCCGAGCAGCAGGTCGCCCGGCTCGACACCGCGCCGGGCCGCCGGCGAGCGGGGCGCGACCCGGGCGACCACCAGCCCCTCCCGGCGCGGGGCGGCCGCCACCTCGATTCCCACCAGCTCGGCGAGCAGCGCGCGCCCGAGATCGCGCGGCGGCCGCACCGCCGCCAGCCGGAGCCGGCGCGCCGTCTCGCCCCGGCGGAGTTCGAGCGGCAGCTCCGTGCCCGGCGCGGCGGAGGAGAAGGCGGTCGCCACGTCCTCGCGCTGGAGGACCGGCTGACCGGCCACCGCGACCACGATGTCGCCGGCGACGAGCCCCGCCGCCGCCGCCGGCGAGCCGGGGAAGACCCTCTCCACGTACGCCCCGCGGGCAACGGGGAGACCCTCGCGGCGGGCGAACTCGGGGTCGAGCGTGACCAGCCGGAGCCCGGTCCAGAGCGGCTGCAGCTCGCCGAAACGGAGGAGGTCATCGACCACCCGGCGGGCCCGGTCGGCCGGGATCGCGAAGCCGATCCCGTGCGCCCCCTGCACGATCGCGGTGTTGATGCCGATGACGCTCCCGGCGAGGTTGACGAGCGGGCCGCCGGAGTTGCCGGGGTTGATCGAGGCGTCGGTCTGCAGGAAGTCGGTGTAGACGAGCTCGCCGCTCTCGGCCGGCACCGCGCGGCCCCGCGCCGAGAGGACCCCGGAGGTCACGGTGTGGCTCAGCCCGAACGGGTTGCCGATCGCGAGCACCGTCTCGCCGATCAGCAGGTCACCGCTCGTCCCGAGCGGGACGGCGGGCAGGTCGCGGCCGGCGACCTTGAGCAGCGCGAGATCGGCACCCTGGTCCGAGCCGAGCACCTCGGCCTCCAGCTCCCGGCCGTCGAGCGTCGTGACCACGATCCGCGACGCCCCCTCGATGACGTGGGCGTTGGTGACCACGAACCCCGCGGCGTCGACGATCAGCCCCGAGCCGAGCGACTGGGCCCGGCGGGCCCGGCCGCCGAAGAGGCTGTCGAAGAACGGATCGGGCGCCCGCACGATCGCCTCGGCCGAGATGTTGACGACCGCCGGGGAGACGCGCTCGACCGCCCGCACCACCGCGCTGCGCCGCCCCTCCTCCTGGGCGGCGGCGGGGGCGAGCCCCGCGAGCAGGGCGAAGAGCAGGAACCACGACGGGACGGATCTCCGGGATTGCATCGGCGGCTCTCCTCGGGAAGTGACCCGCCGGCGGGCGGCGGCGGGCCCGGCCGAGCGTAGCGCACGGCGCCGTGGGCTCACGGCTCGCCTCCGCCCCGTTCAGGAGGCGAGAGGAAGAAGCGCGGCGAGCCGTCGAGACGCACCCGCACCCCGTCGGGCGGCGGCAGCTCCTCGCCGTCGCGGTCGAGCACCCGCGCCGGGCGGGCGGGGAGCGCGACCTCGACCGGGGCGCCGGCGCTCCAGCCGGCCCACGCCCGGCCGCCGTCGCCGAGGGTGAGGCGCAGGAGCCAGGCCGGCGGCGGGGCGGGCTCGCGCCCCTCGCAGCTCGCCCCGGCGAGGAGGCGGGCAAGGTGGGCGAGGGCGGCGAACGCCGGCCGGCGGCGGAGCGTGCCGTCCGGGAGGGGGTCGATGAGCCCGTAGCCCCGCGCCACGAGCTGCCACCAGTCGACGCGCTCGGCGAGCCCGCTGCCGAGCGCGAGCAGCAGGTAGAGGTAGTCGGCCTGCGCCTGCTCGCCCACCGCCACCGCCCGGCCGGCGGGGGAGTGGGGCCCCTCGGCGAGCGGCCAGTTCACCTCGCTCACCCAGAGCCGGTCGGCGCCCCGGGGGGAGGTGGCGGCGAGCGCCCGGTAGAGGGCGAGCTTGCCGAGGGTGTCGAAGCCGAGCTGGCGGTTCTCCGGCGCCCCCCGCCGGTCGACGTAGAGGAGCGCCGAGACGAGATCGAAGCGGGGCTCCGCGCCGGGATCGAGGCAGAGTGCCGCGGCGAGCGCGTGCGGTTCGAAGTCGATCACCGCCGGCCCGGCGATCTCGACCCCGGGGGTGCGGCGCAGGATCGCCGCGGCCGCGGCGGCGAGCCGGAGGTACTCGCGGGGCCGCCAGACCCCCCACTTGCTCCGGTTGATCGCCTGCCCGACCTGGAAACGATGGCCGTACGGGGTGAACCGCGCCGCGATCTCCTCGACCGCCGCGCGCCAGCGGCCGGGGTCGCGGACGAGCTCGCGGCTCTGCGGCAGCGCGAACGCCACCGCGATCCCCTGCGCGCGGAGCCCGGCCGCGAGCGCCGCCTCCGCGTCGTGCCGCTCCTGCCAGGGGTGGAGGCGGAGAAGCGCGTGCCGCACCCCGAGCGCGCGCACCGCCGCGAGGAGCGGCTCGGGATCGCCCGCGACGGGGCGCAGCGCGACCGCCACCTCCCCGCAGCGCACCGGCGTCGCGAAGAGCCCGCCCCGCAGCTGCCGGTACCGGCTCCGGGCGCGGAGGAGACCGGCGGTGGCGGCGGCGAGCGCGGCGGTGTGCTCGGGCAGCGCCCGCAGCCGCACCCGGGCCCGCCCGGCCCGGCCGGCGTGGAGATGGGGCTGATCGGAGAGCGGATCCCAGACGATCCGATCCGCGACCGCCGCCCCCGGCGGCGGCGGCGGGATGTGCGGGTGGGTGGTGCGGGAGAAGAGCAGGCCGCGGAGCTTCCGCCCCGCGGCGCGGAGCGCCGGCTTCCAGCGGTGGCGGAGGAGGAAGGAGCGCTGGTAGAGCCGGTAGAGCGCGCGCACGAACCGGAGGTCGTTTCCGGTCCGCCCCCAGTAGGCGGCGAGCAGCCGCTCCTGGTGCGCCGGCTCCCGGAACGGCAGCCGGCAGAGGTCGCGCGTCCGGCGGCTCGTCGTCATCCGCACCCCGATCCGGCACCGGTCGAGGTCGAGGAGGACGAGCGCGGGGGGCGTCTCCGGCGTCGCCCCGGGCCGGATCAGGAGGTTGCCGATCGACAGATCCCGATGCCAGATCCCGGCCTCGTGGAGCCGCCGGGCGAGCGTCGCCACCGCCTCGGCGAGCGCCTCGGCCCGCACCCCGGGATACTCCTCCCCGGCGCGGCCGGCGGCGAGGGCCCGGAAGAAGTAGCGCGCCTCGAACCCCTCCGGCTCGTGCCGGCAGACGAAGAAGGCCGGCCCGGCCGGGGCACGGGACTCGACGAGCGCGAGCGGCTCCGGGGTGCTCACCCCGGCCGCCTGCACGGCGAGCGCCGCCCGCAGGCTGCGCGCCGCCCGGCTTCCCCGCCACCGCCGGTCGAGGCGGCTGCGGCGGCTGTCGTGACGGAACTGCTTGACGACCGCGGGGAGCTCGCCCGCGGGGAGCAGGAGGTGGACGAGGTAGAGGAAGTTCCGCCCCCAGTGCAGGGTGCGCACCGCCTGGCCGGGGTCCGTGAGCCGGGCGACCTCGGCGGCGAGCCGTGCGGCGGGCAGCGCGGCGGTGATCTCCCCCTGCCAGGCGGCGAGCGAAAAGGGGCGCAGCGCCGGGCCGGCGCCGGGCGCCGGAGGGTTCACCGTCTCAGACCTCGAGGATGTCGAAGCTCTCGTGGTGGAGCTTGCCGTCGCCCTGCACCAGCACCGCGACGCCGAGCGCGCGCTCGAGCTCCTCGACGATCGCCCGCTCTTCCTTCTGGAGCGCGCGGGCGACCTCGGGGTGGACGCGGACGAGCAGCTCGCCGCCGGTGAGCGTCCCGCGCAGCCGGAGCGCTTCGCGCCGGAGCGCGAGACAGACGGTGGCGACCGACTTCACCCGCCCGCTGCCGGCGCAGTAGGGGCAGGCCTGGGTGAGCAGCCGCTCGAGGTTCGTGCGGCTCCGCTTGCGGGTGATCTCGACGAGGCCGAACTCGGAGATGCTCAGCACCTTGTACTTCGCCCGGTCCTTGCGCAGCTCCCGCTCGAGCGCGGCGAAGACCTCCTCGCGGTGCTCCTTCTCGACCATGTCGATCAGGTCGAGCACGATGATCCCGCCGAGGTCGCGCAGGCGGATCTGGCGCACCACCTCCTCGACCGCCTCGAGGTTGGTGCGCAGCGCCGTGTCCTCGAGGTTGTGGCGGCCGACGTAGCGGCCGGTGTTCACGTCGATCGCCACCAGCGCCTCGGTGGGGTTGATCACGAGGTAGCCGCCCGACTTGAGCCAGACCTTGCTCTTGAGCGCGGCCTCGATCTCCCCTTCGATGCCGAACCGCTCGAAGAGGCCGACCTCCTGCCGGTCGAGCTTGACCCGGCCGACGAGCGCCGGCTGCACCTGATCGAGGAACTCCACGACCCGCTGGTAGGTGTCCTCGTCGTCCACCCAGATGACGCTGAAGTGGGCGCCGGCGAGATCGCGCACCACCCGCAGGGCGAGGTCGAGATCCTGGTGGAGGAGCGTCGGCGCCGCGGCCCGCTCGCCGCGCTCCCGGATCCGGCGCCAGAGGCCGACGAGATACCCCCGGTCGATCTCGAACTCCTCCCGCCCCCGGCCCTCGCCGGCGGTGCGCACGATCCAGCCGCTCGTGCCGTTGACCACCATCTGCTCGAGCTCGGTGCGGAGGCGGGTGCGCTCGGCCTCGTCCTCGATCCGCCGCGAGACCCCGAAGTGGCGCACCGTGGGCAGCATCACGAGGTAGCGGCCAGGCAGCGTGAGCTGGGTCGAGACCCGGGCCCCCTTGTTCGGCAGGGGATCCTTGGTCGCCTGCACCACGATCTCCTGCCCGGCCTTGAGCAGCTCGTCGATCGAGTGCGGCAGCTCGGTGGGCTCTTCGGCCGCCACCTCCTCGGTCGCGTCGTCCTCGAGCTCCTCGAACACCCCGAGGTGGTCGATGACGTCGCTCACGTAGAGGAAGGCGTCGCGCTCGAGCCCGATGTCGACGAACGCCGCCTGCATCCCCGGCAGCACCCGTGACACCCGGCCCTTGTAGATGTTCCCCACCACCCCGCGGTGGAGGTGCCGCTCGACGAAGATCTCGGTGAGACGGTCGTCCTCCAGCACCGCGATGCGGGTCTGGTACGGGTCCGACTCGATGAGCATCTTGTGGGTCATGGCAGAACCCGATCGTCAGTGGCGCGGCGGCCCCGGAACCGTCGGACCGCCGAGTCTACCAGCTGTCCCCGGAGCCTTCAGCGGTTCACCCAGCGGCGGTAGTCGATCCCCAGGATCAGGCCGGTGGCGAAGAAGCAGACCGTCAGGAACGACCCGCCGTAGGAGAGGAAAGGGAGGGGAATGCCGGTGATCGGCACCAGGCCGACGACCATCGCGCTGTTGTAGAGGACGTGGAAGCCGATCATCGAGAGCAGGCCGGTGACCAGGAGCAGGCCCGAACGGTCCCCGGCCCGCATCGCCACGACCGCGCCGCCGGCGAGGTAGGCGCCGTAGAGCAGGAGGACCGTGGCCACCCCGAGGAACCCCCGCTCCTCGGCCAGCACGGCGAGGATGAAATCGGTGTGGCGGGCCGGCAGGAAGCGCAGCTGGCTCTGGCTCCCCTGCATGTACCCCTTGCCCAGGAGCTCGCCCGAGCCGACCGCGATCTTGCTCTGCCGTGCCTGGTAGCCGGCGCCGCTCGGATCGCGCTCGACATCGAGGAAGGTCAGCACCCGCTCCTTCTGGTACGGCTTCATGAACTGGCCCCAGGCCACCCCCCCGGCGAGAAGCGCGAGCAGCGCCGCCACCGTCACCAGCCGCCAGGGCAGGCCGCAGACGAAGAGCATGCCGGCGACCACCGGCAGGAACATCACCGCGCCGCCGAGATCCGGCTCGACCACGGTCAGGAGCATCGGCACCGCGACCACCCCGAGCGCCCGCGCGGTGTCCCGCCCGGTGAGATGGCCGCCGCCGATCCGGGCGAGCATCCGCGCGAGCAGGAGCGCCGTGGCCAGCTTGGCCAGCTCCGAGGGCTGGAAGCCGAACCCGCCCACGCGCAGCCACCCCTGCGCCCCGCCGGCCTCGTGGCCGACGAGCAGCACGAGCACCAGGAGCAGGAGCGAGAGCAGGTAGAGCGGCAGCGCGAAGGCGAGCAGCAGGCGGTGATCGACCGCGAAGGCGGCGGCGCAGGCCACGAGCCCGACCCCGATCCAGGCCGCCTGGCGCGGCAGATAGTCCACCGCGAGCTCGGCGCTCGCGCTGTGGACCGTCGCGAGCCCGATCGCGGCCAGCGCGAGCGCCGCGAGCAGCAGCCCCCAGCGTACCCCGGCGAGCGCCCGCAGCCGGGCCCCGTCAGGAAGGCTGAACGATCCCGTGCTCGGATTCGTGTGCTTTCTCATGGAGGGCCTTGGCCACCGGCGCCGCGGCGCGGGAGCCCTTGCCGCCGTGCTCGACGAAGACGACCACGACGAGGCGCGGGTCGCCGGCCGGCGCGTAGGAGGCGAACCAGGCGTGATCGCGCTGTTCCCAGGGGAGCGTCGCGCTGTCGATCCAGGTCTCCTGGGCGACCACCTGGACGGTGCCGGTCTTGCCGGCGATGTCGAGGCCGGCGGCGAAGGCCGCGGCCCCCGTCCCCTGGGCGTTGACCACCTGCCAGAGACCGTCGCGCACCGCGGCGAGATGCCGGGGGGCGATCGGCAGCCGCTTCGCCGGCGCCGGCGGACGCTCCCCCCGCACGAGATGGGGCACGACGAGCTCGCCGCCGTTGGCGAGCGCGGCGTACGCCACCGCCACCTGGAGCGGGGTGGTCAGGAGCGCGCTCTGCCCGATCGCCACCGAGATCGTCTCGCCCGGATACCAGGGGTGTCCCCGCACCCGGCGGCTCCACTCGTCGTCGGGGACGAGCCCTCCCTTCTCGCCGTCGATCTCGAGCCCGGTCGGCCGGCCGAGACCGAAGAGCCGGGCGTGGCGGGCGAGCCGGGCGGCGCCGAGCCGGTCGCCGAGCTCGTAGAAATAGATGTCGCACGACTGCTTGAGCGCCGTGCGCAGATCGACCCAGCCGTGGCCGCCCCGGTGCCAGCAGCGGCGCCGCTGGCCGTAGTAGGTCGCGGTACCGGCGCAGTGGATCCGCTCGTCCTCCCGCACCACCCCTTCGGCGAGCGCGGCCAGGGCGACGATCGGCTTGAAGACCGAGCCGGGCGAGTAGACGCTCTGGATCGCCCGGTTCTGCAGCGGATGCCGGGTGTCCTCGACGAGCTCCCGCCATTCGTCGCGTCGCAGCCGGCGGGCAAAGAGGTTCGGATCGAACGACGGGTGGGAGACGAGAGCGCGGATCTCGCCGTTGCGCGGATCGAGCGCCACCACCGAACCGGTCTGCCCGGCCATCAGCTCCTCGGCGAGGCGTTGCAGCTCGAGATCGATGGTGAGCGTGAGGGGCTCGCCCGGCCGCCCGAGCTCGCGCCGGTACTCGTCGACGAGCTGCCCGCGACTGTCGACGACGACCACCCGCTCCCCGTCCTGGCCGCGCAGCTGGGCGTCGAACGCCCGCTCGATGCCGCGCCGGCCGATCCAGTCGCCGGCGACGTAGCGGCCGGGTTCACGCCCCAGCTCCTCCTCGGTGATCTCCCCGAGGTAGCCGAAGAGGTGCGCGCCCTCGGCACCGAGCCGGTAGAGCCGCCGGTGGGTGACCTCGACCGCGAACTCGGGGTGCTCGAGACGGGCGACCTCGAAGTGGGCCACCTGGTCGAGCGCCAACCCCTCGGCCAGCAGCACCGGCGCGAAGTGCGGCAGCCGGGCCGCGCGGGCGAGCGCCGACTCGAGCTCGCCGACCGGCCGGTCGAGCGCACCGGCGGCGAAGGCGAGGCTCGCCGCGAGATCGCTCGTCTCGGAGCGGTCGAGCGTGAGGTTGTAGCTCGGGGCGTTCTCCACCAGCACCCGCCCGGCGCGGTCGTAGATCGTGCCCCGGGGGGCCCGGACCGTCAGCCGCCGGAGCCGGTTGTTGTCCGCGAGCTCCCGGTAGGTGCTCCCCCGCACCACCTGCACCACCCAGAAGGCGGCGGCGAGCGCGACGAGCAGCCCGATCGTCAGGCGCGAGAGGAGGCGTACCCGCCCCACCAGCGCCGCCCGTTCCTCGCGTACCCACATGCCGGGATGTTACCCGCGCCACCCCGTCCGGCGCCGTTCGCGCCGGGCGAGGAGACGTCGCGTGGCGGCCCGCTGGCCCACCGCGAGGAGCAGGCCGGCGACGCCGGTGGAGAGCGCCCGCGCCACCATCCAGGGGGCCGCCGGCAGCTGGACGGACGGGAGGAAGAGCAACCCGAGGGCGGCGAGCAGCGCCTGCTGGAGCGTCGAGGCGAGGGTGAAGACCAGCAGCACCCCGCTCGACCGCTCGACCACGAGCTGCTGCGCCACCCGGGCGGTGGTGTAGGCGACGAGGGTGTCGGCGAAGCCGTGGAGCCCGAACGGGCCGCCGCCGAGGGCGTCGGCGAGCAGGCCACCGGCGCTGCCCACGAGCAGCGCCGCCACCGCCCGCCCGTCGCGGGCGAAGAAGACCACCGCCACGAGGATCAGATCGAAGGCGAGCGCGAACTCCGGCCAGACCGTCACCCCGGCGAGCTGGAGCAGCGCCGCGAGCAGGAAGCCGAGCCCGATGCTAACGGCCCGCATCGCCGCCCCTCACGAGCTCGTCTGCCGGCGGCGCCGGCCCGTCGACGAGGAAGACCATCCCGAGCCGGCGGAAGTCGACCGCGGGCGCCACCCGGAGGGTCTGGAAGACCTCGGTCCCCCCCTCGACCCCGGCCACCGCGCCCACCGGCAGCCCCGGGGGGAAGACGCCGTCGATCCCGGCCGTGACGACCCGGTCGCCGATCGCCACCGGCAGCTGCCGGGGCACGAACTCGAGCCGGAGCTGGCCGTCGGGTCCGCCGCGCAGCAGCCCCTGACTGCCCGCCTCCTCGAGCTGCGCCCCGAGGCTCGCGGCGCGGTCGGTGAGCAGCTGCACCCGGGCGTAGCCGCCGGCGGTCGCGATCACCCGCCCCACCACCCCCGCCTCGGCGACCACCGCCTGGTTGATCCGGGCCCCGCGGCCGCACCGGATCACGAGGCTGCGGACCCGGGAGGAGTGATCGACGAAGACGACCTCGGCCGCCCGCAGGCCGAGTGGCTGCGCACGCTCGTAGGCGAGCGCCGCGGCGAGCCGGTCCGCCTCGACCGCGAGCGCCGCGAGCCGCAGCCGCTCCCGGCGCAGCTCGCCGACCTCGGCGCGCAACGCCGCGTTCTCGCTGGCGAGCAGCCGGCGCTGCTGCGCCCGGAGCCGCACCTCGGCGATCCGGTCGGCGGCCCCGCGGAAGGCGTGCGCGACCGGCCCGGTGAGGCGGAGCGTCACCTCGCCCGCGAGGCCGAGGGTGCCGTGGGTGCGGCGCACCTGCCAGGTGAGCAGGGCGAGCTGCGCGCCGAGCAGGAGGAAGAGGAGAGGTCGTCCGAGGCGGCTGGACATCCGGGCCGGCCCTGACCGGGCTCAGCGCACCGCGACCTTCCGCAGCAGGTCCATGTCCTCGAGCACCCGGCCGGTGCCGAGCACCACGCAGGCGAGCGGGTCTTCGGCCTGCACCACCGGCAGGCCGGTCTCGGCGCGGAGGCGGGCGTCGAGCCCCTGGAGCAGGCCGCCGCCCCCGGAGAGCACGATCCCCTTGTCCATGATGTCGGCGGAGAGCTCGGGCGGCGTCCGCTCGAGCGCCATCCGCACCGCCTCGACGATCGCGTTGACGGTTTCGGTGAGCGCCTCGCGGATCTCGGTGTCGGTCACGCGCAGCGTCTTGGGCACGCCCTCGACGAGATCGCGGCCCTTGATCTCCATCGCCCGCTCTTCCTTCAGCGGCCAGGCCGAGCCGACCTCGCACTTGATCGCCTCGGCGGTGCGCTCGCCGATGAGCAGGTTGTACTTGCGCTTCAGGTACTGGATGACCGCCTCGTCCATCTCGTTGCCGGCCACCCGCACCGAGCGGGAGTAGACGATCCCCGAGAGCGAGATCACCGCCACGTCGGTCGTGCCGCCGCCGATGTCGACGATCATGTTGCCCGACGGCTCGGTGATCGGCAGCCCGGCGCCGATGGCGGCCATCATCGCCTGCTCGACGAGATAGACCTCCGAGGCGCCCGCCTTCTGCGCCGAGTCGCGCACCGCCCGCTTCTCGACCTGGGTGATCTCGCCGGGCACGCCGATGACGATCCGGGGATGGACGTAGAGCTTGCGGCCATGCGCCTTGCGGATGAAGTAGTCGAGCATCCGCTCGGTGACCTCGAAGTCGGCGATCACGCCGTCCTTCATCGGCCGGATCGCCGAGATGTTGCCGGGGGTGCGGCCGAGCATCTCCTTCGCCTCGGCGCCCACCGCCTCGACGCGGTTGGTGATCGTGTTCATCGCCACGATCGACGGCTCGCGCACCACGATCCCCTTGTTGCGGGCGAAGACGAGGGTGTTGGCGGTGCCGAGATCGATCGCGAGATCGTTGGAGAAGAAACGCAGGAGAGAGAGCAGAGGCATGGATCGTCCGCTTCGAGTGGTCGGTCAGGGATGAAAACGGGCGGCGGGCCCGTCAGAGCGTCTCCAGGAACACGCGGCGGCGGCGGACCGTCTCGTTGCCGGCGCCGTCGCGCGCCTTGATCTCGACGAAGGTCCAGCCCTCGTTGGCGAGCTGGATCGTCTTGGTGAAAGCGCCGTCGGCGGCCACCGCCACCTGCTCGCCGTTGACCGCGACCAGCGCTCCCGGCTCGGTGCGGCCGCCGACCATGACGATCGAGCCGTAGACCTGGACCTCGTCGATGTCGAGCGGCGGCGGGATCCGGTCCGCCTCGCTGCCGGTGCCTTCGCGCGGCGCGGCGACGCGGAAGGAGAGCGGCGGGCTCCACGGCCCCTGGAGGCCGTGCGGGGAGATCGCCGCCACCCGCCAGACGAAGCTGCCGGCGCCGCGCAGCCCGAGGGTGGCGGAGCGCTTCGTCCGCCCCTCGACGTCGATCAGGTTGTCGACGAAGAGGCGGTTGCGCGCCACCTGCAGCGCGTAGCGGGAGGCGCCGGCGACCTCCTGCCAGGCGAGGGTCACGGTGCGCTCCGACCCGAGGGCGAATTCGGCCTGATCGGCCGGAGCGCTCAGGGAGGGCGCCGGCGGCAGCGGCCGCGCCTCGGAGAGGAGATCGCCGGTCTGGGTCACCTGCTGGAGGGCGCCGAGGCGGCGCGCGATCCCGGTGCTCGAGGTCACCTCCACGTTGCCGCGGTAGGCCGCGAACCGGCCCTCGCCGGCCTGCTCGTCGTAGGCCACGACCGCCTCCGACTGCTCCCCCACCCGGGCCTCGGCCCGGGGGGTGGTCACCCGGCCGCCGCGCTGCGCGGTGTTGAGGTTCACCCAGCCGTACTGCATCGCGATCGTCTGGTCCCCGGGCTGGCCGCCGCTCGTGCGGGTCCGGGTGACGAGGAAGAGGGTGTTCGGCCGGACGGTGTAGAGGGTGCCGTCGAGGAAGACGATCTCCGCCGAGCCGTTGCCGGCAGTCTTGACGTAGTCGCCCGACTCGAGCACCAGCCGGGCCCGTGCCTCCTCCCACTCCCCGCGTTCGCCCCGGCGGTACTCGACCCCGCCCTGCACGGCGATGAACTGCGCCTCGCCGGCGAGCGGCCGGTCCCGGAGCGCGTCGAGCATCGATTGGAGCAGGGCGCGGGCCCGGCGTCCATGGTCGAGCGCTTCGGCGTACTCGCCGCTCTCCAGCGCGAGACGGCCCCGTTCGAGGCTCGTCCAGGCATCCTGGGTGTCGCCGGCGAGATCGGTCGCGCCCCGCGTGTTGGCGACCCGCTGCAGGAGCGCCGCCACCTCGGCGAGCACCGCCCGCGCTTCGCCCTCGAGGGTGCGCTGCTGCCAGTACCGGTAACCGAGGAAACCGCCCCCTGCCAGCACGAGGAGGAGCACGAACACCCCGACGGCTCGGAGCGTGTCGACCGAAACGGTGTACCAGTCCTTGGTGCGGCGGCGGCGGCGTGAGGTCACGGGTTCCTTCCCGAGAGGATTCTGCAGTTTAGCACCACGGGCCCGGTATCGCGGGGTGCGATTGCCGTCCTCCGGCGCCCCTGCTAGCATGCCGCGTTCGTGCCCGGCTCTCCGGGCCTCGGGAGTCTTCCATGCTCAAGATCCTGCGTGACAACCTGCGTTACCTCTCCTGGATTCTCTGGCTCGTCATCATCGTCTTCATCGCCTTCGTCTTCGTCGACTTCGGCGGCGCCCGTCTCGGCCGGGGCGGCAGCGGGGCGGCGGCCACCGTGGGCGACAGTCGCGTCCGCTACGACGAGTACCAGCGCCAGTACCGCAACCTCGAAGAGCGGTACCGCCAGGCGTTCGGCGAGCGGTTCACTCCCGAGATGGCCGAGCAGCTCCAGCTCCCGCTCCAGGCGCTCGAGCAGCTCGTGGGCCAGAAGATCCTGCTGCGCGAGGCCGAGCGGCTCGGCCTCGCGGCGAGCGACGCGGAGGTGCGGGAGGCGATCCTCGCCCAGCCGGTCTTCCGCGACGAGAGCGGCAACTTCGTCGGTCAGGAGTATTACCAGCAGGTGATCGCCTACGAGGGCTACACGGTGACGTCGTTCGAGCAGATGATCCGCGACCAGATCCTCATCAACAAGGTCTCGAGCATCCTCGCCCAGACGCTCCACGTGCCGGATGCCGAGGTCGAGCGCGCCTACCGCGAGGAGGCGGAGAGGGCCCGGATCCGCTACCTCCAGCTCCCGGCCGCCCGGTTCACCCAGGAGGCCACCGTCGATGCCGCCGGGATCGAGGCCTACTACGCCGCGCACCGGGAGGATTTCCGCCTGCCGCGTCAGCGGGTGATCTCCTACCTGCTCGTCGACAGCGGCCGTCTGCGCTCCCAGATCGAGCTCGACCCGGCCGATCTGCAGCGCTTCTACGAACAGCACGCGAGCGACTACCAGCGCCCCGAGGAGGTGCACGCCCGCCACATCCTCGTCCAGGTCGGCGCCGAGCGGACCGAGGCCGAGGCCCGGGCCGAGATCGAGGCGCTTCGCGCCCGGATTGAGGGCGGCGCCGACTTCGCCGCGATCGCGCGGGAGCACTCCGACGACCCCGGCACCAGGACGAAGGGGGGCGACCTCGGCTTCTTCGGCCGCGGGCGGATGATCCGGGAGTTCGAGGACGCCGCCTTCGCGGCCACGCCGGGGCAGCTCGTCGGACCGCTGCGCACCGGCTTCGGCTTCCACCTGCTCGAGGTCCTCGAGCGGCACGAGGCCGGCCTCCAGCCGTTCGCGCAGGTCGAGGCGCAGATCCGCTCCCGGCTGCAGAGCGAGCGCGCCGACGCCGCCGCGCAGTCCCGGGTCCGCGAGCTCGCCCGCCGGGCGCGCGAGGAGCGGCTCGACAGCGCCGAGAAGCTCCAGACCCTCGCCGACGGCGACGTCGTCACCTGGCAGACCACCCCGCCGTTCGGCGAGGAGGAGTCGGTCGCCGGGATCGGCCGGGGCACGCCGTTCACCACCGCCGCCTTCGCGCTCGCGAAGGGGACGCTCTCCGAGCCGGTGAAGATCCCCCGCGGCTGGGGGCTCCTCTGGCTCGACGAGGAGCGCGAGCCGCGCATCCCCGAGCTCGCCGAGGTCTCGACCCGGGTGCGCCAGGCGGCGCTCCAGGAGCGGCAGATCGAGCTCGCCCGGCAGGCCCTCACGCGGGCGCGGGGAGAGCTCGGGGCCGGCAAGAGCATCGAGGCGGTGGCCTCCGGCCTCGGCGTCCAGCTCGTCGAGAGCCCCGCCTTCGGCAGCCGCGGCGACGTGCCCGGTCTCGCCGGCAGCCACGAGGTGGTCGCGGCCGCCTTCGCCCTCGAAGCCGGACAGGTGGGCGGGCCCGTGGCGATCGCCAACGGGGCGGTGCTCTTCGAGGTCGCCGAGCGGGAGCATTTCGACCCCGTCCGGTTCGCCGAGCAGCGGGAGACGAAGCGCAAGGAGCTCGAGGGCCAGGCGTTCGAGGCGCTCGTCGACTCGCTCATCGCCCAGCGCAAGCTCGATCTCAAGGTCACCTACGATCGCGCGCTGCTCGAGGAGCTCGGCCTCGCCGGAGATGCCGCGAGGGGCAGCTGAAACCCGGGCGCGGGGGCAGCGGCGATGATCGGCTCACTCCGCGGCCTGCCCGCCGCGCTCGCACCCGAACGGGTGCTCCTCGACGTGGGCGGGGTCGGCTACGCCGTCCAGATCCCGCTCTCCACCTTCTTCGAGCTCGAACGCGCGCCGGCCGGTGAGCCGGTCCGGCTCTTCGTCCACACCCACGTCCGCGAGGACCAGATCACCCTCTTCGGTTTCTGGACCGAGCAGGAGCTGGCGATCTTCGAGCGGCTGATCGGGGTCTCGGGGATCGGCCCCCGCCTGGCGCAGGTGGTGCTCTCCGGCATCCCGCCGGCCGAGCTCGTCGCCGCGCTCGCCGCCGGCGACGTCCGCCGCCTGACCACGATCCCCGGCGTCGGCCGGAAGACCGCCGAGCGGATGATCGTCGAGCTGCGCGACCGGATGCGGGAGCTCGCGCTCACCCTCCCCGCCCCCGCCACCCCGCCGGCGGCCGGCCTCGACGACGACCTCCTCGCCGCCCTCGTCCACCTCGGCTACAAGGAGAGCGCCGCCCAGCGCGCCGTCACCGAGACCCGCAAGGAGCTCCCCGAGGCGCCCTTCCCCGACCTCCTCCGCGCCGCCCTCAAACGCCTGGCGCGGCTCTAGCTTTCGCCCCGCTCGCTGCGTTCCTCCCCGCTTCCCGAGCGGGTCGATCAGCGGTCGTCAGCCGCCGCTTCCGCCGCGAGGTCGAACACCACCTCGCCCCCCGGCTCGAGGTGGAACGACGCGAGGGGCACTCCGGGGAGCTGCTGATCCCGCAGAACCCTGCGAAGCACCGAGAAGAGCATCCCCTCTGGCGAGCGCACCAGCACCCATGACCCTGCGGCCAGACCGTCCAGCCGGAGAGCGCCATCGGGAAGCCCCGTCTGGAGCAGGTTCAACAGGCCGCCCAGCGGGAGGATGGCCTCCGCCCCGACGAGGTAGAGCGGAGCCATGAGCAGCGCCGCTCCCCCGAAGCCTTCGTCGAGGACCGCCCGCTCCTCGGAGCCTCGAGGGCCGGCGCGCAGCAGGAGCGAGCCGGTGGGCGGAACCACGAGGCGGTGCGGACCGCCGCGCCCGGTGTCGACCCGGAAGCCGGCGATCGCGCGGCCCGGGGCGTCGAGGAGCACGAGCGCCCGCCCCCGCGCGCCCCCACGCAGGCGGACGGTCGCACGCCCCCCGACATCGGTGACGAACTGGTGCCCATCGATTTCACCGTCCGCGCGAAGGGCAAAGACAAGGCCCCCGGCTGTCGCGAGGGGGAAGCCCTCCGCGGAGACGAAGGCGAGATCGAGCGGGCGCGACGCGCGCAGCACGAGCACGATGCCGGTGAGCTGCCCGTCCTCGGGCAGCTCCACGATCTTCGAATCGCTTGCCTCCTCGTCGCCTTCACTCCCTGCCCGGAGGCGGTAGCTCCCGCCGGCCAGGCGCGTCAGCGCGAAGCTGCCGTCCTCGCGGAGCCGGGCGGAGGGGGCGCGG
>ERZ795052.546-NODE-546-length-56498-cov-13.902805_pt1 | contig 56498 bp, 50 predicted proteins | sample MGYA00375136_ERZ795052 | MGnify/ENA primary metagenome ERZ795052 (study PRJEB30181, sample SAMN05720156) | activated sludge metagenome | isolation source: Anaerobic digester | place: Japan | collected 2015-05-26 ... | reverse complement strand
CACCAGCCTCCTGCTCGGACTCACCATCACCATACTCATCTTCTGGGCCGTGCTCTCCTCGTGAAGCCGGGGCTGGAGGGGTTCGATCGATAATCCGTCGCCGGCGGTCCGTGCGCAGATGCACCCGAATTCCCCTGTCCCCGCTGGACGGTGCGTGGGTACGGCATCCGGCATGAGTTCGAGCGATGAGCTGTGTTTTCCTCCCAGGTCGATGTGTTTTCCGGCAACGTCCGGGAAAGAGGGCCCTTTCACGCTCACGGCCGGATCTTTTTCTGGTGCGGTCCGGTATTGCTCGCTGCGGGCCGGCTCTGACGGAAACCCGGTCGTTCGCTGCGGGACCGAAGCGCTAGACCGTCTTGAGCCAGGAAAGTGTTTTGCCCAGGATCCTGGCGTTGATCTCCCTGTCGGATATGCCGGCGGATGCAGGGAGCCTGAACGAATGGTCGGCCCCTTCGATCACCTCGAGCGTGCTTACGGCATCGGTCTTTGCAAGGACTTCGCTGAGCTTGTCGAGATTGCAGAACGGGTCGTTGGATCCGGCGAAAAAGAGCATGGGCACCCTGATCCGATAGAGGTGGGCGTCGCGGAGCGTGTCCGTCTTTCCCAGAGGATGGAGCGGATAGCCGAGAAAGATCAGGCCCCTCACCTGAATGAGATTGTCCGCGACTACCTGGGAGGCGATCCTCCCTCCCATGGACTTGCCCGCGGCCACAATGAACGACGGCTTGTACTGGGGATGGTTTCTCAAGTACTCACACACCCTTACCCAGGTCGCCTCGAGGACGCCTTCGCTGTCCGGGGACTTTCTCTCCTCGTCGCGATAGAGGAAATTGAACCTCATGCACAGATATCCCGCTTCCGCGAGCACGTTCGCCATGTGGATGAGCAGAGGGTGGAACATGCCGTTACCCGCGCCGTGGGCCAGTATGACTGCCGGCTTTTTCTCGCGGACGAACTGATCGGGAATCGAGATGATCCCCGAGATCTTCTTGTCGCCTTTCAAAGGAATAAAAACATATTCTTCACACGCCATATTGTCTCTCCCGCGGCGCCCTCACCGTGTGCATCGTATGCATAAGCACCCTTTCGGCGCCTGGCTGGCCGACTTGAGAGCATTTTCAGCCGGATATCCGAAGGAGCGGGCGCCGGCTCTGCTCCATACATAAAAATTATACCACAAAACACACCCCTTGTCTGTGTTGTTGAAAAAATGGCTCAAATCTTTTACTCATGTGCGAATGAGGCTTTCGTTTCCTTCCATTATAGGGATCGCTCTCATTGCGGGAGCGGTTTTCTCCGGAACAAAGCCGCCGTCGTCCACCCGGGTCAGCGACATGACGCTGCGGGAGATTGCCGGCCGGAAGCTGCACCATGGCAACCGAGGCTTCATCAACCCCTGGAATCATCACACAAACCATGGCAGACTCCGGGAAGTCATCAAATGGAAGCTCTTCAGCAGAAACGAGTTCAAGCATCTCTACCGGTATGAGAAGGTCAGGCCGGTGAACATCGACTGGGCTTCGGTGAGCCGGCACCGAGGATTGAGCGTGACCTTTATCACCCATGCAACGGTCATGATCAAGGACAAAGATGCCTCCATTCTGATTGACCCCGTTCTGGAAGGCATCTTCCGGACAATCAAGAATTTCACGCCGCTTGCCTTCGATATTTCCGATATGCCGAATCCCGACTATGTGCTCATCACCCACGGCCACTACGACCATCTGGATGCAAGCTCGATCAGACGCTTCGGGCAGCGCTCCCGGTTCATCACGCCGCCCGGCTACCGGAAAATCCTTTCCGAAAACGGCGCGGAAACCGTGCACGAGCTCGACTGGTTCGACTCGTTTTCGGACGGCTCGCGAGAAATTTATCTTCTGCCGTGCAGTCACTGGACCATGCGCAACCCCCTCATCGGCCCGAATACCGCCCTGTGGGGCTCCTACCTCATCAGAACTTCGTCCGGGCACGTCATCTATGTCTCCGGGGACCTGGCCTACTTCGACCGGTTCGAGGAGATCGGGCGCGAGTTCGACATTGACCTCGCGATCTTCAACCTGGGGGCGTACGAGCCCCGCTGGTTCATGAAGCACTCGCACATCAACCCGGAAGAAACTGTCAGGGCGTTCAGGGAGCTGGGAGCGAAACGGCTCATGGTGGTTCACTGGGGCACGTTCCGGCTCGGCGACGAGCCCGTGTATCTGCCCCGGCAGCAGATCAGGGAGGAAATGGAGCGCGCCGGCCTTTCGGGCAGGCTCGTGGATATCGAGCACGGACAGACCCTGTTCTTCGACGAATAGCGCCCGGCAGCCAGGAAGGAAAGAGCGCGGGAAAAACAAGCGGTCGCTGAATCGGCAAGACATCGGAAAGCTACCCGAAGTTGGACAGCAAAACGCATCTCGGGGAAAGGGGACAAAGGGGGTACGCTTCCGCCGGAAAAGCGGACGGGCCGGATAAGGCGACTACATCAATTTTTCAGCGGAAAAGAGGCGCGTCCCCTTCCCTCGCTTCTCCTGCTCTTTCTTTCCGAAGAGCCTTCGGCGCTACCTCCGCGCCCGGTCGAACGCCTGCTCGAGATCGGCGATGATGTCTTCCGCGTCTTCCAGGCCGACCGCGAGCCTGAAGAGAGTATCGATGATTCCCAGCTCGTAGCGCTCTTCTCGGGTATAGTCGTAATAGCTTACGGTCGCGGGATGGGTGATGAGCGTCTCGGCACCCCCGAAGCTCGGGCCGATGAAGATCATCTCCAGATTGTCCATGAAACGCTTGGCGTCCTCGAGGTCGCCCTTCATCTCGAAGGTCACCACACAGCCTCCGCCCTTCATCTGTTCTCGGGCTATATCGTAGTGCTGATGACTTTCCAGCAAGGGGTAGTACACCCTCTGGACGTCAGGGTGGCCCTCCAGGAACCCGGCCACCTTCAGGGCAGTTTCGTTCTGCCTCTCGACCCGCATGGGGAAGGTCTTGAGCCCCCGAAGCAGCAGATAGCAGCAGTGAGGGTCGATGAGCCCGCCCATGGACTTGTGGAGGTTGCGGATGGGTGCGATGAGGTCCTTGCGGCCCAGGACCGCGCCGGCCAGAATATCGTTGTGTCCGGAGAGATACTTGGTGGCGCTGTGGGTGACGAGATCGATGCCGAACTCCAGAGGCCTCTGGTTGATGGGCGTGGCGATGGTGCTGTCGATGAGCGTCATCACACCGTGGCGTTCGGCTATCTCCTTGAGGAGCACCAGATCGAAGACATTCAGGTATGGATTGGTGGGCGACTCGGAGAAGATGAAGCGGGTGTTGTCCTTGATGGCGGCCTCCAGTGCATCGTAGTCGCCGAAAGGAACGATGGTGCACTCGATTCCGAAACGCTTCAGATACGATTTGCAGAACTCCAGGGTCTTCTTGTAGCTGTCGTCGGTGATGACGATATGGTCGCCGGTGCGCACCAGCGAAAGAATGGTGGTGGTGATGGCCATCATGCCGGATGAGAACACCACACAGTCCTCGGCGCCCTCCAGATCCGCGAGCCGCTTCTGGGCGATGAGCTCGGTCGGGTTGCCGTATCTGCCGTACTCGAACCGCTCCTTCTTGTTCTTGGTGTAGTCCTCGATGTCGCCGCTGTTTCTGAATACAAAGGTCGATGTCTGAAAGATGGGGGTGGTTATGGCGTCAGCATAATGATTCCGGGGCTCGCCCGCGTGGATCGCCCGCGAGGACATCCCCAGCCTGTCTTTCTTTTCCGTGCTCATGTCATTTCTCCTTTCCGAGGCCACCACACAAAGAAACCGAGCCGCCCGACAGTACCAGCATAGGTGTAATGGCTAATATAATGGTGCTTTTCCTGTCAAGGACAAACCGGGGTCCGGAAACCGAGGGAGGTCTCGCCTTCCCTGCCCCATCGGAGGTCTGCATCCGCCGGTCTCTTCACGTATCCAGGCATCAAGGACAAGATTTTCAAGAGAGACATGCGAGCAGGCCCTCGAATGAGGGGGTTTCTGCCGTTGATTGCCTGCAGCCGGTTGTGATATCAGCATCTGACATGCACGACGTTATTGCATCCATCAGGGATTTCGCGAAGAACCATTTCACACATGCCAAGTACAGTCACGACTGGGAGCATACCGAGCGGGTGTACCGGCTCTGCATGCACATCGGCCGTATCGAAGGCGCCGACCTCGATGTGCTCGCCATAGCCGCTTACCTGCACGATATCGGCAGAGCCATCCAGGACACGTCCAAAGGCACGCTCTGCCACGCGGAGCATGGAGCGCGCATCGCCGCCGATATCCTGAAAGAATATTCCATACCGGCGGAAAAGAGGGAGAATATCATCCACTGTATTGTCTCCCACCGGTACCGCAACAGCCACCACCCCGAGACGCTGGAGGCCCGGGTGCTCTTCGACGCGGACAAGCTCGATGCCATCGGCGCCGTGGGCATCGCCAGGGCGTATCTTTTCGCGGGCGAGGTGGGCGCCGTGCTCCACAACCCTGACATGGACCCTCACACGGCAAAGCCCTACAGCAGAGACGACACCGGCTACCGCGAGTATATGGTCAAGCTCTCGAAGATCAAGGACCGGATGCTCACTTCAGAGGGCAGACACATGGCGCTGGAGCGTCATGCCTTCATGGAAGAGTTTTTCAGCCGCTTCCTGAAGGAGATCGAGGGACAGCTGTAAGAGGCCGTTTCCCCGCGTCTCGCTTTTCCGCACAGGATTGTTCGCGTCTGCACGCGCGGGCATCGGTTGCACGAGGCTCGCGCGACCGGGCGCTTCATCGACTCGGAAGATATGAACCCGTCTCCGGTCCGACGTCACCCGTGAGACGCGCCCTCCATGAGCCCGATGATTGCAAGGGCCGCCTTTTTCGCGGTCGGGCCCACCTCGAGGACCGGCCCCACGCACATGGGGCAGCCGTGCTCGCAGGCGCATGAGCCGATGAGGCCCTTCGCGAGGTTGAGAAGGGTGGCGTGCTGCTCGAAGAGCAGGTCCGAGAATCCCACACCTCCCGGATAGGCGTCGAAGATGAATACCGTTGGGTCGTAGGCGTCGACCATGACGGCCCCCCCGGCCGCGCCGCCTGCAGGCAGGTCGGTGATGACCCTGCGGTCCTTGCCGTGTCGCACGTACCACTGCCCGCTCTTGTCCCCGATGCAGCGGTCGATGTCGCGGATGTCGGCCATGAGCAGGATTGCCGCCAGGTGGTGCAGCGCATACGCGATTCCCATGAGCCCGTCTATGATCTCCTCCCTCCGGAAATTCAGGGTGGACAGGGCGTCCCAGGGGATGGTGAACCAGTAGCTCGTGGTATGCATCTGCCGCTCGGGCAGGTTCACCTCGCCGTAGCCCACATTCTCCGAGGTGTAGAATTTGATCTTCTTGAACCCGACCACCTTCCGCACCACCTGCACTTCGCCGTGCTCCACGATGACGCCGCCCGTGCGCTTCACGCCGAACTCGTCCAGGACCCGGACATTGGTGTAGGTCATGGCGTCTGTGTAGTAGTCGGAGTCCACCTTGTGCACATAGGCCTTCCTGCGCTCGAGGTCGAGCTTGTCCACGTGGTACTGCTGCGACTCCATCAGGTAGATGGCGCCGTCGTGGACCGTTGTGAAAGCGCTGTCCCAGTCCACCTCGGCGATGATCCGGTGGGTCGATGCATCTGTGGTGTCGACCACCACCACGTTCTCCGGGTCCACGGTCCTGAGCGAAATCTCGTCCGCGGGATAACTCTCGGCCGCCCAATGCCAGCGATCGTCCACCCGGTGGAGCACCCCCTTTTCCTCCAGGTAGCTCAAGAGTTCCTCCAGATCCTCTGCGCCGAACCTCTCACCCCTTTCGAAGGGAAGCTCGAAGGCGGCGCTCTTGATGTGGTGCAGCAGGATCAGCAGATTGTCCGGGTTGATCCTGCAGTGCTCGGGCGAGCGGGAGAAGAAGTAGTCGGTATTCTCCACCATGAACTGGTCCATGGGCGTGCTGCGTGCGATGAGCACGGCCAGGCTGTGCCCGCTTCTGCGGCCTGCTCTGCCCGCCTGCTGCCAGGTGCTGGCCACCGAGCCGGGGTAGCCCGTCATGATGCACGCCTCCAGCGCGCCGATGTCGATCCCGAGCTCAAGGGCGTTCGTGCTCACCACACCCATGACCTCGCGATCGCGCAGGCCCTTTTCGATCTGTCTCCTGAGCTTCGGGAGATAGCCCCCGCGGTATCCGGTGACGAAGTGATCGTCCACGGGCTTGCCGTCCTTGAACTGGTCCTTGAGATACTTGGTGAGCACTTCCACGGTGAGCCTGCTCGTGGTGAACACGATGGTCTGGATGCCGTTATGGATGAGCTCTCCGGCAATCGACCGGGCCGGGGTGAGCGCGGACTGGCGGATGCCAAGCTCCCGGTTCACGATGGGCGGGTTGTAGAGCATGAAGGTCTTGGCCGCGGACGGCGCCCCGCTCTTGTCGATGAGCACGACCTCCTTTTCCAGCAAACGCTCTGCGTGTTCCTTCGGATTCGCCACTGTGGCGGAGCAACAGATGAACACCGGGTCCACGCCATAGAAGCGGCAGATCCTCTTGAGCCGCCTGATCACGTTGGCCAGGTGGCTTCCGAACACCCCCCGGTACACGTGCAGCTCGTCGATCACCACGTAGGCGAGGTTGGAAAAAAGCTTCTGCCACTTGGTGTGGTGGGGCAGAATGCCCGCGTGGAGCATGTCCGGGTTGGTGATCACCACGTGGCCCTGCTTCCTTATTGCCTGGCGGGCGTCGTCCGGTGTGTCGCCGTCATAGGTGAAGGTGCGGATGTCCGCCTTCAGATCGGTGATGAGGCTGTGCACCTCGTGCATCTGATCCTGGGCCAGGGCCTTGGTGGGGAAGAGATACAGGGCCCGGTTCTCGCCGCTCTCCAGGATCTTCTGGAGCACGGGCAGGTTGTAGCACAGGGTCTTGCCGCTCGCGGTGGGGGTCACGAGCACCACGTCCTTGCCATTGCGGATGAGGTCCACGGCCCGTGCCTGGTGACTGTAGAGACTGCCGAAGCCCCGCCTGCGCAGAACGGTGCGGATCCGCTCGTCTACCCAGCCCGGGTACGGCGAAAACTCCGCCTCCTTTGCTTGGAGGTGTTTGACCGCGGTGACGTTTTCCATGAACCGCGGGTTGTCCAGAACCCGGGCGAGCCATTCGGAAAGTGTGAGCTGAGCCATGTGCGTATGCCGCCTTTCTCCGTGAAATGCTCCGGCGGGTCGTTCCCGCCCGCCTCGCTGCCCCTGTCAGACTATAAAAATCCGGCCCTGCCGATGTCAATTACGAATGCAGGCCCGTTGCCCCGGTCACGACGCCTTGGCCTGCTCCGGACCCTCCGCGGGCTTTCGCTCGCGCAGCGGCACATACTCGCTCTCTCCATGCAGCGAGGTGACGTATGCGGGCCGGATGAGCTTCGCCTGGATGATCTGCTCGATCCGGTGTGCGGACCAGCCCACGACCCGCGACATGGCGAAGATCGGCGTGAAGAGGTCGATGGGGATGCCGAGAATTTTGTAGACAAAGCCCGAATAGAAGTCCACGTTGGGCGACACGACCTGGCCCTTGCGCTCGTAGAGAAGCTCGGATGCGACCTCGGCGACAAGGTCCATGAGCCTGAGCTCCTGGAGCTGCTCCTTCCTGAGGAGGTGCTCCTGGACCTTTTCCTTGAGAATCGCGCACCGCGGGTCCGAGAGGGTGTAGACGGCGTGTCCCATGCCGTAGATCTTGCCCGCGCCGTCGTAGGCCTTTTTGTCGAGGATTTTCTCGAGATAACTCCTCACCTGTTTCCTGCTCTCCCAGTCCCGAACGTTCTTGCGGATATCGCGCATCATCATCATGACCGCCTCGTTCGCCCCTCCGTGGAGATGGCCGCTCAGCGACGCAATGCCGGCGCAGATGGCCATGTAGGTATTGGCGCCGCTGGAAGACACCGTGCGCACAGCAAAGGTCGAGTTGTTTCCGCCGCCGTGCTCGGCATGGAGCATCAGGGCCAAATCGAAGAGGAGCGCCTCTTTCCGGGAGGGCCTCTGCCCTTTGAGGAGATAGAGGAAGTTCTCGGCCATGGACAGCTCCGGGTCGGGCTGGAGCATCATGAGATCCGAGCCGTTGCGGTAGCGGGAGACATGGTAGTTGTATGCGACCACGGTGGGGAGCTTGGCGATCAGCGAGATGCAGTTCTCGATCACGTCGCTGATGGCTATGGACACGGGATTGGGGTCGCACCGGCTGAAGTGTGAGATAACCGCGTGCAGGGCGAACATCTGATTGTCGTTCTGCGCCTCCTGCATGAGGATGCTCCGCTCGAGCCTGGTGAGTGATCTCTTCTTGGCCAGTACTCTGGTAAAGTTGTCGAGGTCTTCGACTGTGGGAAGCTCTCCGGTCAGCAGGAGATACGCAACTTCCTCGAACCCGAACCGGTCCTCGTCATGGATCCTTCTCGCGAGCTTGACAGCGTCGTATCCGCAGTAATAGAGCCTGCCCTGGACGGGCTTGACGATGAAGCTCCCGTCCTCGCCGGGGGTCCGCTCGTAGCCGATCACCTCACCCTTGGAGGTGATGCCGACCACGACCCCCGAACCGTCGGGGTTCCTCAGGCCGAGCTTGATGTCCTTGGCCTTGACCAGATCCGGGGAAACCTCGTTGTGATACCGCGCCAGTTCGTCGATCTTGCTCAGAATGTTCTTCATGCCCACCTCTTCTCGAATCACGCTCCCGCCGCGCGTCGAAACAGACGCCCGCGCACCGCTTGCGTACATATACATGGATGTATTCGAGCGGGCAATAGCCTGAGTTTTCAAAAGGCGGGCGTCATTGCGGCAAGACAGAGGATGCCGCCCTGCCCGTTTTCCTCCGCCTTTGTCCGGACGCCGTTCATCACGTCGAGCGCAAGCCGCCGGAGATCTTCACCGACCCCCTTCAGTGTTCCGCCTTCGAGAATGACCCCGGCATCGATGTCCATGTCGTCTTCCATGAGCTCGTAGAGCCTGCTGGTGCTCGCCACCTTGATCACGGGCGTGAGCGGGAAGCCCGCCGGTGTGCCCTGGCCCGTGGTGAAGACGATGATCTGGCAGCCCGCTGCCGCGAGGCCGGCCATGGATTCCACGTCGTACCCCGGCCCGTCCATGATCACGAGCCCTTTTTTCGAGGGCGCCTGCCCGTAGTCGATCACCTGGGCCACTTGCGCGGAGCCTCCTTTGACGATGCAGCCCAGAGACTTCTCGCGGATAGAGCTCAAGCCCCCGTCCATGTTGCCGGGCGCGATCACATAGGAGGCGAGCGGTCCCAGGATGTCGCGGGTGCGCTGCTCGGCCTGCGCGATGATCTGCTCCACCCGGCCCGCCACCTCGGGAGACGCCGCCCTGCGGGAGAGGATGTGAGCGGTTCCGATCATCTCGGTGGTCTCGGAAAGAATCACCGTTGCGCCGCGCTCGACCAGCCAGTCGGAGAGAAGGCCGACAGCCGGGTTTGCGGTGACCCCCGAGAATGCGTCCGAACCGCCGCACTCGAGCCCGAGTGTGATGTGCTCCACAGCGCAGTCGCTGCGCAGCATGGCGGACGCCTCCCGCTGAAATCGCCGCACGATCTCGACGCCCTTTTCCGCTGTCTTCCTGGACCCGCCCTGCTCCTGAATGACCAGGCACTCACAGGGCTTGCCGGTCTTTGCGATCTCCCCGGCCACGACGCGCGCCTGGACGGTCTCGCAGCCGAGCCCCACCACGAGCGCCGCCGCCACATTGGGGTTCTTTCCCAGTCCGGCCAGCACCTGCTGGTGCATGGATATCTCGAGCGCCCGGCCGCATCCGTGTCCGTGCAGAAGGGCAACGCTCCCCTCGGCGGCCCTGGCGATGTTCGCGGCGACCCCGCAGGCGCAGGATACCGTCGGAATGACCGCGACATGGTTCCTGACCCCGACCGATCCGTCCGGGCGGACAAAGCCCTTGAATGTATCGCGCTCCATGCTCAGCCCTCCCCGATCTCGAGGTTATGGACGTGGACCCAGCCTCCCCGGGGGATATCTTCACGGGCGCGGCCGATCTCCTCGCCGTACTTGATCACGGGCTCTCCCGCGCGGATGTCCTTCAGGGCGATTTTATGGCTCATGGGGATATCGTCCGCGGCCTCGACCTCACCCCCTGCGGATATGCCGGCGCGCCCGCCTTTGGCGATGTCCGCCAGGGCCACTCCTACATTGTCTTTCGGATCGATGAGCAGAATATCGTGCCTCATTGTCCCTCCTTCCGTACCGCCTTGCGTTGCCCGCAGTGAACCGTACCTTCCGGATTAATACATCATAATGAAAAACAGTATGAGATGTCAGCAGAAATTCTTGGTCTGCCCGAAAATCACACCGCTTTCACCACCAAAGTCTCATCCTTCAGGTCTTCATCCCCGCAGACTCCCCTCGAACAAAAATCCGTGCCCGTATTCTTCAATCGAAGGATCGGCAGCTCCCGCAGACCCGAGAAGGCTGTGAGCTTCTATACGGGGAAACCCCGCATAACTTCCTTGCTTTCCTTTCCGGTGAGTCTGTATAATAAAATAAACAATAATGCCTGATGGTGGCCGGCAATGTGGAAAAAGTCCGCGATCATACTTGCTCTGCTCCTGTTGACGTATACCGCCGCGGGATTCCTGCTTCTGCCCGCCCTCCTCAGGCCCTTCGCCGAAGAGCGGCTCACCCTGGCGCTCAACAGGCAGGCGACGATCAGGGACATCGACTTCAACCCCTTCACCCTGTCCATGAAGGCGACCGGCTTCGCACTGACCGAGGCTCAGCAGCAGGCGCCCGTTGTATCCTTCGAGGAACTCCTCGTCAACTTCCAGATCAGGTCGCTCTTCAAGAAAGCCCTCATCGTGAGAGAAATACGGGTCCTGAAGCCCTCGATAACCGTCACCCGCACGGGCCCCAATCAGTACAACTTCTCTGACCTGATAGAGAAGAAGGGAGAGCCGTCGGGAGAGCCGCTCTCCTTTTCCCTGGGTAACATCCAGATCGTAGGCGGCTCGCTGGAGGTGCAGGACCGTGTGGCCGACACGCATCACCGCACGACGGACATACATTTGAACATCCCCTTTCTCTCTAATATCGATGAGTTCGTGGACGTCTTCGTGCAGCCGAACTTCGCCGCTGTCATTAACGGTACCGCTGTCTCTCTCACCGGCCAGACCAAGCCTTTTGCAGATTCTCTGGAGACATCTTTCGATATCGATCTCGAGGGGATTTCGCTGCCCTTTTATATGGGATATCTGCCCCGCGACATCCGCCTGAAGGTACAGTCCGGAATACTGAGCGTGAAGGGGAAGATCTCCTATATCCAGTACCGCAACCGCAAGCCCAGCGTTGTTGCCCTGGGGGACATGACCATCCGGAACCTCGACGTGTTCGATACCGAGGGCAGGCCGCTGATCGCCCTGCCCGACGCCCGTTTCACTCTCGCGCCCTCCCAGCTGACGGACAAGGCCATTACACTCTCCGAGGTGCTCATCAATTCGCCCCGGCTCAGCATCAGGCGAAGCGGCTCGGGGGAAATCGACTGGCTCGCCCTGTTCCCCCGCAGCGGGGAGAGACCCGATGACGGGAACGATGATGCCGGTTCGGACGCCGGCGCCATCCTGAATGTGAAAAGCTTCGCCCTGAACAAAGGCACTGTCGAGTTCACGGACGTGTCGAACAATGACCCCGTGAAGCTCCTGTGGAGCGAGATGAGCATCCAGGCCCAGGGCATCTCCACCCAGCAGAGCGCGCGGGGCAACATCCAGTTTTCTTCCCGCCTCAACGGAACCGGCTCGATCACCGCTGCAGCCGACATTGCGCTCAATCCCCTGTTCTGCAAAGCGCGGATGGAAGTCGAGGGGCTGGAGCTCGGCTGGGTTCAGCCCTACTTTTCCGATAAGGTGCAGCTCACGGTGACCCGGGGTCACCTCACGACCGAGGGCGACCTGAATGTGGAGCAGGACCATGAAGGAAAGATCAAGGTGCTCTTCGCAGGCGATCTGAAGCTGGGAGATTTCGCCTCGGTCGACAAGAAGCACGCCGATGACTTCGTCAAATGGCGCACCGTTATCCTCGACGACATCCAAGCCGGCACCGATCCGGCCATCGTGGAGATCGGCGCGGTGCGCATCGAGGATCTCTTCTCGCAGATCATTGTCGATGAGAGCGGATCGCTGAACCTGAAAAACGCTTTTACGGGCGGAAAAGCCGGTGATGAAACGGCCCCGCCTGACGAGCGGAAGGCTATCGAGAGAATCAGGATCGCCAAGGTGATTCTGGAAAACGGAGAGGTGGGATTCCTCGACAGGTCTGTCAACCCCAGCTTCTCGGCGGATCTCGGAGAGATCTGGGGCTCGGTTTCCGGGCTCTCATCGGATAAAACCCAGCGGGCCGCGGTTGATCTCTCCGGCAAGCTCAACTACAGCGCGCCGCTCAAAATCACCGGCAGTATCAATCCTCTTGCCGACGATATCTTTGTGGATCTGCGCACCATTTTCCAGGATATCGAGCTGAGCGCCATGACCCCGTACTCGGGAAAGTACATCGGATACGCCATCGAGAAAGGAAAGATTTCTCTCGACTTGAGCTATCTCATCGAGAGCAGCGAGCTTGACGCCAGAAATGACATTCTCATCGATCAGCTCACCTTCGGCGGCGCGGTGCAGAGCGAACACGCGACATCACTGCCGGTCAGGCTCGCAGTGGCTCTTCTCAAGGACCCGAACGGCAGGATCGATCTCCGCCTGCCGGTGAAGGGCCGCACCGATGACCCCGAATTCAGTGTGGCGGGCATTATCCTCAAGATGATCACGAACACGATTTCGCGGGCCGCCACATCGCCGTTCGCCCTGCTGGAAGCGGCATATCCCGGCGCCTCGGAGCTGGGCATTATCGAGTTCGAGCCGGGGAAGTCCGCTCTCCCTGCCGGGTGCAAAGACAGACTCGGTGTCCTCTCCAGGATCCTCATGGATAAGCCCTCGCTCAAGCTCGAGATTCAGGGCTTCGCCGACGTGGATAAAGACCGAACCGGGTTGGAAAATGCTTTGTTCGAAAAGAAGCTCAAAACCGAGAAGCTCAAAAACATGGTCAAAGGCGGCGGCAACGCCCCGTCTCTGGATGATGTGATCATCGATCCCGGGGAGTTCGAGCTCTATCTGAAGAAGGCCTACGACGCCTCGGACTTTCCCAAGCCCCGGAACTTCATCGGAATGCCCCTGTCGCTCAAGCCGGCCGAGATGGAAAAGCTCATCAGAGATCACATCACGGTGACGGACAGCGATCTGAGGCTGCTGGCGCTGAACCGGGCACAAAAGGTAAAGGAATGTCTGATGGGGCTGCAGCTTGTCGATCCCTCACGGATTTATCTCGTCGAGAAAAACAGCCTTGCCCCCGAGGAAAAGGAAGGTGCGGGGAAGTCCCGGGCTGAGCTGACGCTCAAGTAATCCATTCTCCGGTTCCGCCGCCCTGGCGACATGGGTTTCGACCCTCCGTACCTGCCGGAGGGAACTCGAAAGAGGGTACACGAACATGGATATCACGGGAGGGATCTCGAGGTTCGCCGGCTTTTTGACAACCGATATCTGGCGGGTCCGCATGGAAGACCTGCACGGTGCGAAGAAGCACCTGGTCCGTTCATTGAGGATCGTTCTCATCGCCGCAGAAAAATTCTTCGAAGACCGCTGCACGCTTCGCGCATCATCGCTCACCTTCTTCTCTCTGCTCAGCGTTGTCCCGGTTCTCGCCATGGCCTTTGCCATAGCCACCGGCTTCGGGCTCCAGAACAGGCTGGAGCAGCTGATTTTCGAGCAGTTCGCCGGACAGGAGCAGGTGATTTCGCGGCTGGTGGATTTCTCACGCAACCTCCTGCAGAAAACCAGCGGGGGATACATTGCAGGCGTGGGCGCAGCCTTTCTGTTCTGGGCGGTGATCAGCATCATCGGCTCGGCCGAGGAATCGTTCAACCATATCTGGGAGATCAGGAAACCGAGAACGATCGGCAGAAAGCTCACCGACTATCTCGCCGTCATGCTCATCTCGCCGCTTCTGTTCGTCGTATCGAGCAGTGCGACCGTCCTGATCATCACGCAGATCAACCGGCTCCTGGAGACCTTCGGCATTCTTGGAATCCTCTCTCCTTTCTTCACGGTCCTCATCCGGATCATACCGCTTGCCCTCATCTGGATGCTGTTCATCTTCATATACCTGTTCCTGCCCAATGTGAAAGTGCACTGGTCATCAGGAATCCTTGGGGGCATCATCGCAGGGACCGCATTCGCCATCCTGCAGTGGGCGTATATCTATTTCCAGATCGGGGTCACCTACTATAACGCCGTCTACGGCAGCTTCGCCGCCCTGCCCCTGTTCGTTATCTGGCTGCAGCTCAGCTGGTACATCGTTCTCTTCGGCGTAGAGCTTTCGTATGCGCACCAGAATGAAGAGTACTTCGAATTCAGGCCGGACATCCGCAAGGTCAGTCACTCGTTCAGAAGAATTCTGAGCCTCATGATCATGCACCTGGTGGTGAAGAACTTCTCCAAAAGCAACCCGCCACTGAACGGACGGCAGATATCCAGCAGACTGGAGATTCCTCTCAAGCTGGCACAGGACCTGCTCGACGATCTCACGGCGGCATCGCTGCTCACCGCGATCCCCACCGAGGAATACCGGCAGAGCGCATATCAGCCCGCCCGCCCCATCGACACCATCAGCATCCTGAATGTAATCGAGGCGTTGGAGAGCAGAGGCGGATTTTCGACGCCGGTGGCCCACAACGAGTCCTTCAGGAGCCTGTCGCACGCTCTGACGGAGTTCTCTGAGGCGATCAAGAGTTCGCCTGAGAACAGGCTGCTTAAAGATATCTGAGATACGTTTCTGAAATTTCCCGTTACCAGACGTGTGGATGTCGGCGGGAAAACAAACTGTCCCAGACCCCGCACAGCGGAGGCCCGGGACGGTTTATGCAGTGCGGAGATTACTGAAACGCCTCGGCCGTTTCCTCCTCCGGCTCATCTCCCTCTATTCCCTTTTCTTTTTCGGCTGCAGGCTCCCTCACGGGATTGCCCGCCAGGTATTCGACCTCTTCGGTCGTACCGTCCGGATAGGCGACAGTCACCTTGCCGTGAAGCTTGCCCCCCTTGAATCCGCCGGCGCACACCCTGCCGTCGGAGAAAGTGAACGTGCCTTGTCCCTCATATGCGTCGTTCCTGAAATCGCCCTCGTACCGGGAGCCGTCTGGGAACGTGTAGACTCCTTTGCCTTCCATGCGGTCGTCCACGTACTCCCCCTCGTACACCTCACCGTTGCTGTACGTGAACGTTCCTGTTCCGTGCCGCTTGTTGTCCGCGAACCCGCCTTCGTATGTCCTGCCGTCGGCCAGTGTCAACTCGCCCCGCCCATGCCATTTGTCCTCAACGAACTCGCCCCTGTAGACAGTGCCGTCCTGGTATCGGTACGTGCCCTTGCCGTGGAGCCTGCCCTGCTTGAACCATCCTTCGTACCAGCGGCCGTCGGGGTAGGTCATCCTGCCCTGTCCGTTCTTCTTCCCTCTCTCGTACTCACCGGAAAAAAATCTGCCGTCTGCGTAATAGTACCGGCCTTTTCCATGAGGTATTCCATTTTCGAACTCGCCGATGTACTTCGATCCGTCCTCATAGACGTACGTACCCGAGCCGTTTCCGCAATTGCCTTCGATGCAGCCCGTTGTGCCGGCGTGAGAGAGAGCAGGAGGCAACAGCATGCATCCGAGCGCCAGAATAACGACCGGAACGTAGAACGATTGTTTCGGGATCTGTCCTGTCATCAGATTTCCCCCTTTTCATGTATGTCTCTGGTGATGAAACCATGTAACCCTTTCATTTTCCGGGAAATAATTGCAACATCCATACCATGGAGACCGCCCTTTCGAGCCCGCGGTCTCAGAGGTGCGGAGTACGGAAATACCATGCCTTGCTTTGATTTCTCCGTGCACATATTATACTCTGCATAGAGAAGGGTGAATAGGAGGAATATGGGCGCGCACACTGCGGCTTTCTTTGATTTCGACCGGACGCTGCTGGCGGAGAACAGCCCCAAGCTCGGCATCCGGTATCTCTGGGACATGGGGCAGGTCTCGATCTTCTACGTAATGAAGATTGTCTTCGCCAACTGGTTTTATCAGAAAAACCTGGTGTCGGAGGCCGCCATGGCGAGGCTGCTCCTATCCTTTTACCGGAACAAAGACCTCGCGCCCTTCGAAGCGGGCGCAGCCGACTACTACCGCGAAGTCCTCAAGCCCCACCTTGCGCCCAACATCGTCTCACACGCGCGGGAGCACAGAAAGCGCGGGCACGTGCTCGTGCTTGTCTCTGCCGGTATACGCTATCTCCTCAAGCCTGTTGTGGAAGACCTCGAGTTCGATCACCTGATCTGCACAGACCTGAAGGTGGGGAGCAACGGCCTGCTCACCGGAAAGTCGCACGGCTCGGTGTGCACGGGCGAGACCAAGAGAAAGGCTGCCACCGAGCTTGCCGAGAAGCTGGACATAGATCTCTCCCGCTCGTACGCCTACGGCGACCATCACGCGGACATCCCCCTGCTCGAGATGGTCGGCAATCCCCGCGCCGTGGAGCCCACGAAGCAGCTCCGGCAGGTGGCCCTGCAGAGAGGCTGGCCCATTCTCACGCACCGGTAGCGGCGAGTCACGGGCGTTGACAGCCGTTCTTGATTCAGGGGCGACCGTGCTTATGATGATTCTTCATTGATGCAACCGTTATGGAGGACCCGGACATGAACATGCGAAAGTATCTCCCGGCCGCGCTGATTCCGGCCGTACTGTTTCTGGCCTCGTCATGCGCACCGTCACTGTGCACGGAGCTGCGTCAGGGCGTTGACGAATCCGCGCTGCTCCCCATGGTCATCCAGAACCCTCAGAGTTATGAGGGCAAACGCGTGATGTGGACCGGCCTGATCCTGAATACGACCCCCCGGCGGAGCGGGACCGCGATCGAAATACTCGAAAAGCCCCGCACCAAAGACTGCAGGCCCGAGAGCGGAGACATGACCGGCGGAAGATTCATCGCTCTTCACCAGCGGTTTCTCGACCCGGCGATCTATTCCAGGGGAAGGGAGATCACCGTGATCGGCACCATCTCCGGGACCGAGGCCGGGCCCATAGGCGATTACCAGTACACCTACCCCGTGGTCTCCATGACGAATCACATCCTGTGGCCGATGACGAAAAAGGGCTACGACTACTGGCCCAGGACGTATTACTCCCCGTATTACCCTTTTTACTACCCCTTCTACCACCCCCTGTGGCGGCCCTGAAAACGGACTCCTCCCGCTTGGCGGGCATTGGCTCAAGAGCAGGAAGCCCCCTTCCGCCTCCGACATCGTGATTCTTCCATCAAAGAGCGGTATGCGTTGAGAAAGCAGGCCCCGCTTTGCCGTGATGCCGTGAGAAAAGACTGGATTCTTCAATGCCGCCATGATAGGCATTATCGATACCGGCCGCATCGGCCTGCACCGTGGAAAGGCGCCGGGATGCGGCGGCCGGCGCGGAGGATGAGGTGCCGCTCGTTAACCTTGCCCGCCGGGGCGCCGATATCAACGAAAGAGTATGAAGCTCATCTATGCAACCGACATTCACGGCGACTTCGAGAAAGTGAAGAGCCTCCTCTTCGAGACTGTTGCCGACGTGTATATCATTGCGGGCGACCTGATCGACATCCCCTTCTACAACATGGCCGCCTCCATCCGCTATCACGAGCTCCAGTCGTATTTCAACGGGCTGCGCAGGAAGATGGGCGCGGAGCACATGCTGATCGAGGATTTCGTGGACGAGCTCCTGGAAGATCCGCAGATCGCGGAAGAGGTTGAGGAGAAGGGCACCCGGTACCAGCAGCTCACCATTCGCGCACGCAGGGTGATGCAGCAGAAGTACAAGGTGCTCAAGGACATCTTCTTCTCCAAGCAGACCTCATCCATCTACTGCCTTCCGGGCAACTACGACATGGACCTCAAATTCACCTCGCTGCACGACAATGATCTGCACCTGCACTGGTTCGCCGAAGACGGGCTCAAGATCAGCGGCTACGGCGGGGCCGACGTGTGGACCGCAGGCATTCCGGAGCGCTATATCGTGAAGTATCAGGCGGGAAGAGGCGCGGATGAGAAGAACAACGAGATGTATCGCTTCTTCCGCGCGGTGAAGCCGGATATCATCGTGACGCACCAGCCTGCATGGGGCATCCACGACAAGGCATCCTACGCGGGGCCGGTGGGTTCGCCCTCGCTTCGCACCTATTGCGACTCGAACCCTGTGATGCTCTGTCTCTCGGGCCACGCCCACCACGCCTGGGGCGTGCAGGCCGTGGGGGGCACCCTCTACCTCAACCCCTCCAACTTCGGGGAGGTCACCCAGGTCAACGGCGAGGTCTTCGAGGGCGGGTTTTTCCACCAGATCGAGATCGAGGACCGGCAGGTGCGCAAGATCATCCTTCGCAAGGTGAGCGGCGAGAAGATCTATGACGTGGCCGACTACTACCCGGAAAACGGCGCATGGGTCGAGGAGATCATCGACCGGGAGCGCCGCCGCGCCCTCAAAGATCGGCGCAACTGCGACACAGAGGTAGAGAAGTATTCACACATCCCTGAAATCGAGCTCTTCAACGAGATCAAGAAATTCTTCCGATCATTCCAGACCGCGGAGACCGAGTACCGCATCGACGTCATGGAAGAGGTGGCGCGCCTGCTGGACGACCGGATTCAGGGCCATATCGCCATGGACGTGATGGGCTCGGTGAACATGGGGGTGTCGCAGCAGAGCTCGGACATCGACTTCGTGCTCTACCTCAGATGCGAGCACGACTGCTTCGACGGGGTGGGCAAGTGCCCCCACCTGATCAAGGCCAGAGAGATGATCAGGGACGTGCTCCCGGACACGTACGAGTTCCAGATCCTCGACTGCATCAACCTCAGCCTGGTCGAGAAGAGCATCCAGGAAAAGAACTACGAGTGCTCCGCCACCCAGCGGTTCGTGGCCTACCGGTCGATGTGCAGGCCCATCAACTACCGGGTGATCGCGCCCATCGAGGACATGCTCAACCAGGACATGCTCTTCAGAAAAGAGCTGGAAGGGAGCGTGCAGTCATACCTGAAGATCTTCTCGTCATCGTCTCCTCACATGATGTCGCTCAAAAAGTACGAGGCGCGCCTGGGCGCCATCGGCATCAAGCTTCCGGAATCCATACGGACAAAGATCAGGCAGCACATAAACGGCGAGGGCGGGTGATCATTTCGCCCGGCCTTTTCTTTATCATCTGCACAGAGAAGGACAGATCGTCTGAAGGAAACGAGGAGGAAAGCGCCATGTTCACGATAAGCCCGGAAGCCGGGGAATATATCAGAAAGAAAGGCGGGGTTCTGACCCTGTTTATGGAGACCAACCATTCCACCGGCGGGTGATGCGCATCGCGGAATGTGATTACCCGCACCCCTGCGGTCCGCATGGGCAAACCATTCGACGATATGGACAGCCGCTTCACCGAGCACCGGCAGGGCGGCATCACCATCCTGGTCTCGAAAGACGTCATTCCTGACAGGCCTGACGGCGTCATCAGCATCGGTCTGCGAAAGTTCCTGCTGTCGCGGGAGATCACGGTGAGCGGCGCCCGGTCCACCGTCAGCGAGGCCTGATCCCCGATACAGGTCTTCACCCCTGCAGTGCGACAGGCTCGAGCCTGGAGACGCTCACTCCCTGATCCCGCTCAGAACAGCCCAGAGAGGCCCCTCATGGAGAAGGGCCGCCCTTCCGAACCCCGCATCGCGCATCACGCTCAGGTAATCATCCAGGGAATGCCCGTGAACCCCGCCCATGATGGACGCCGCCTGCTCCACGAATATCGAGAGCCAACTTTCCCTGCGATAATAGGCTGCAGCGGCAAACCTCCCGCCCGGTCTCACCACCCTCCCCGCCTCCTTCAGGGCTTTCTCCATATCCGGAAACAGATGCAGCGCCGCGCCGCACAGGGCGGCATCCACACTTCCATCTTCCAGGGGCAGGTCGAGGGCGTCTCCATGAATCAGGAGACTGTCTTCACAGCCCTGGGCGTCGAAGCGCCTTCCCGCGTACGTGAGCATGGTCAGGGAAAGGTCGAGCCCGACGACGAAGCATCCCGGAATTTCCGACGCGATCATCCTGCCGTAGATTCCGGTGCCGCATGCGATATCGAGCACGACGTCGCCTGCCTGAGGGCGGAGCGACGTCATGATCATATCCGCTTCCTCGTCGAACGTCAGGCCCATGAATATCCGAAGCAGGGGGTTGCGCCTCCAGAGCATACTGTCATAGATCGGGACGACGAGACCCGACTCCATGGCATGCTGGGGGATCGACAGGGCAGAGCCCCTTTGGGGAGTGAGATCGACGAGCCTGCCCTCGAACGGATACACGGTGCCGCATGCAGAGCACCCGACAGTGTTTTCGGACGCCTCCCCCAGTTTTCCCTGCCTGCACCTGGGGCAGATCAATCTGATCCTGCGGAATATGCCTTCCTGATTCTCCATGCGTCTCTCTTTTTCGGATATCTCTGATAGTAATGGGGCAGGGATTCCAGCGCAAGGTGGGATTCGGAGACGGCGGCGGTTTTTCAGGGCATAGTGCCTGTCCCCCGGGAAGTCCTCTCGAGACGGGCGGTATAAGAGGATCGATAGGATACACGAATGTGCGGCCGGAATGAAAACAGGACAGCCGTTGCCGACAGGCAATCTTTTCGCTTCAGCAATGAAATCGACAACTCTCTTCACATCTTTGAGCCTGAAGTGATAGATTATCAGGCTGGATGACGGCTGCACCGCGATGACATGCACAGCGGCCGTTTCCCGTTTTGGAGCACGGCCGCACGACAATGACCGGCCGAAAAGGGAGGACGCATGAAAAGCGCGTATGTTCACGGATACGGCCCCAGGGAGAACATCCGACTGCAGGATCAGGCGTCGACCCTCGTCGAGCTCCTGCACTCGGACACTTTCTATCCCGAGGGCAGCACGGTGCTCGAAGCGGGATGCGGGGTGGGAGCCCAGACGGTCACTCTTGCCGGAAACAGTCCCGGAGCTCTGATCACTTCGGTCGACATCTCCGAAGAGTCGATCTATCGGGCCCGACGAACGGTCGAGGCGGCAGGCGTCACGAATGTGAGATTTCTGCAGGCCGACATCTTTCACCTGCCTTTTGAGGAAAGGTCGTTCGATCACGTGTTCGTCTGTTTCGTGCTCGAGCATCTGCCCTCACCTGTCGAGGCGCTGAAGAGCCTGAAACGACTCATCAGGCCGGGCGGCACCGTCACGGTCATCGAGGGCGACCACGGCTCGGTGTATTTTCACCCGGACAGCGAGGACGCCAGAAGGGCAATCCGCTGCCAGATCGAGCTCCAGTCGCGCTCGGGCGGCAACGCTCTGATCGGCAGAGAGCTTTACCCCCTGCTGTGCAGCGCCGGGTTCTCCCGTGTGCGAGTCTCTCCCCGCATGGTGTACGCCGACGCATCCAGGCCGGAATTGGTGGAGGGGTTCACGAAGAAGACGTTCACGGCAATGATCGAGGGCGTCCGGGAAAAGGCCATCGAGCACGGGCTGACAGACGCAGACGCCTTCGACAGGGGTGTGCGTGACCTCTACCGCACCGCTCAGCCCGACGGGGTGTTCTGCTACACATTTTTCAAGGCATGTGCTGATAGCTGTTGATAGAAGAATATGAATCTTCCATTTGTACAGGCCGGTATGGGTCCGGTTCCGGCGATTGTCATCCATCCGGTAATCCGGCCGGTCATCGGTTCGATCATCTGCGCAATCAACGGCCTTGCGGTCTGCATCACGAGAGATGTGCCGACCCCCGCACCTCTTTGAGGAAAGCGGCTGCAGGGGCATATTCTCGCTCATCACCAAGCCGGGCTTCGTCATCCTCGCGGGCGTGATCGCGCAGCCCTCCCTCGCCGGAAACTGCTGATCGACCACTCACAAGGAATGCTCCGAGAGGGCCGTCCGCTTTCCCCGGGGCACATGGCGGACAGAGTCACTGGAGCGGTTGTTTCCGGAGCTTGCGTACAGGGCGGGGGTGCGATAAAAAAATGGGCCTGGCACCGTCCGGGTTCCAGGCCAAACAAGTGGCGTCATTTCGTTTTCTTTTTCGGTTCTGCTTTTCCGGATACATGCAACTCTTGCGCAAGCGCGTGTCCGGATTGTTCCGTATATATTTCCGCTCTCCCCGTCCTCCGGGTGAAAAACCGAGCGATGCGGCGGTTCGGCCCGCAGGAGGCACGTGCCCGGTGTTATGAATGTGTCCCGGAAGGAGAGGAGAGATTGTCTGCAGCACGTTGTTCTCTTCGTCTCCGATGCTGCTCTCCGAACTATCACAGCTGCAAAACAGTGCTGAAAATTTTTGCAACGAATATGCCAGAAAACCGCGCCATTCCAGCGCCAGCGATTCCTTGAATTTTTTTTGCCGCCTCGTTTCCTCGAGCACCGAGATTGTTACAATTTTGTCACCCCTGTGTACGAAAAGCGCTCATGCACCTGCTGCAAAGCCTCTTTGCGAGAAGGATGACGTCTGTCGTGCACCCCCCTCGGGGCGTTCGATCTCAGGGGCATTGCGCGGTGAGGGAATATGCTCTATGCTCATTTCACGATGTTTCTGCCGACCACGAGAGAAGAGATGAACGCCCTGGGATGGGACCGGCCGGATGTGATCCTGGTCACCGGCGACAGCTACATCGACCATCCCTCGTCCGGAGCCGCGCTCATCTGCCGTGTGCTCATGGATGCGGGCTTCCGGACCGCTGTGATCGCCCAGCCGGATGTCTCCGGACCCCATGACATCACCCGACTGGGCGAGCCGCGTCTTTTCTGGGGGGTGACCGGCGGCAGCGTTGATTCGATGGTGGCGAACTATACGGCCTCGGGCAAGCGCCGCAAGAGCGACGACAACACCCCCGGCGGCATCAACAACCGCAGGCCCGACCGCGCTCTCATCGCCTACACCAACCTCATCAAACGCTTCTTCAAGGGCACCTGCCCCGTCGTCCTGGGCGGGATCGAGGCAAGCACCCGAAGGATCGCGCACTACGACTTCTGGTCCGACAGCGTCCGCAGATCCGTGCTCTTCGACGCAAAGGCCGACATCCTGGTCTACGGCATGGGGGAGAAGGCCGTGCTCGAGCTTGCCCGGAGCCTTCGAGAACGCGAAGATTACCGGCGGATCAGAGGCATCTGCTATGCCGCGAACGAGAAGCCTCCACAGTGTACCGAGCTGCCCTCCTTCAGGGAGGCGGCCTGCGATAAGGATGTCTTTCTCGAGATGTTTCGAGCGTTCTCCGCCAGCTGCGCCGATCCCGGTTCCGGCGCCCTCTGCCAGCTTCAGGACACCCGGTATCTCGTCCAGAACCCGCCTCAGCCGCCGCTGACGACGAGTGAGCTCGACATGATCTACGACCTTGAGTTCGAGCGCGGTCACCACCCCTTCTATGAGAAGATGGGGAGCGTGAAGGCACTGGAGACCGTCCGGTTTTCCATCACCACCCACCGAGGATGCTTCGGCGGGTGCAGCTTCTGCTCGATCGGCGTTCACCAGGGCCGATCCGTGATCTCCCGGTCAAGGGAGTCCATTATCAGAGAGGCGCAGAGGCTCATTCGCCATCCCGACTTCAGAGGCGTCATCTCGGACCTCGGAGGTCCCACGGCCAACATGTACGCCATGGGTTGCGGCCGCAATGCGGCATCGCCCTGCAAGGTCGGACAGTGCCTGTTCCCCGGAGTGTGCGCGAGTCTGGAGACCGGACACAAGGCGCAGATCGAGCTCCTGCGGGCGATCAGGAGTCTGCCCGGGGTGAAAAAGGCTTTTGTGGCCTCCGGCGTTCGCCACGACCTGGTGATGGCGGACGCGAAATACGGCGAGTGCTACCTCGAAGAACTCGTGAAGCACCACATATCGGGCCAGATGAAAATCGCGCCCGAGCACACGAGCGTGAGGGTGCTCGATCTCATGGGCAAGCCCGGGAATGAGTGCCTCATCGCTTTCAAAGACCTCTTCTACCGCCTCACACGCAAGCACGGCAAAAAACAGTTTCTCACCTACTACCTCATGGCCGCCCACCCCGGGTGCACACTGGACGACATGCAGGAGCTGAAGCGCTTCGCCACAAGCGAGCTCAGGACCAACCCGGAACAGGTGCAGATCTTCACCCCGCTGCCGTCGACCCGGTCTGCGGCCATGTACCATGCCGGGAAAGACCCATGCGGAAAACATCATATCTTTGTCGAGAAAGACCGGCTCCATCGGCAGCGGCAGAAAGACGTGCTCACGGCGAGGGTCGCCATAGGAAAGCCGCGGCGTCAGAAACCCTAGGCCGCGCCCGCGCCGGTCTCCCGGCCGGCCGCCGCATATTTCCCGCCGGACAGGAAAAGGCTCGCGGATATTTCGAAGCAGGGATTCCTCCTGCGCTTTCTTGATGATGGCTTCCTTCACGGGCCTTATAAGAGACGGAAAACTCCGGCCGTCTCAAGGGTGATTACCGGCCCCACGCCCTTATATGCGGCTCGAGGCCTGATCCTTCCAGCTCTCTCCCATGCCCTGCTCGCGCTTCATTCCGAAAAGCCACCGCATCCCCGGGATCCGCAGGATGAGCAGGTGATATATTGCAAGGGTAAAACCCGCAGACATGACGATCAGGAGGAGATACTTCACCAGGGTGCCGGCATGAACGGCATCGATCATGAAATACCCCAGGAACACCACGGGCACCGGATGCAGGATATACACCGGCAGTGATGACTCCCGAAGGTAGGAGCACCCTCTTGTCATGCGTTCCAGGTGCGCTTTGGAGAATCCCAGGAGTCCCACTATACAGCACCAGCCTGCAGCAGACGATACCATGAGGATCGAATGCCCGGTGAGATCGGAAGCCGCCAGCCCGAGCGCGACGAACAGACCTATTCCCAGCATGCCCGCACGCCGATATTCCTGATGGATGGCACGCTCATAGGCGCTGTATCGCGAGATGAGAAATCCCAGGACGAAATAGAGAAAGAAGTACAGAAAATCAGCCCGGCCATGGGAGAAAATCCCGGTACCGGTCATCTGCCCGCCTGTGGCAATCCGGATCAGGGAAAACGGGATGATTGGCAGATACACGAAGGAGGCGCCTATCTTCAGAGGCATGACCTTTCTCCCGAGCAGCCACGTGAATAAGGGCCACGACAGGAGGGTGAACAGGAAGAGGTAGGCGAGAAACCACAGGTGCGCCCATGAGAAGATATCGATCCTGGTGAAGAAGTCCGGAAGGAATGAGATGAATGACTCTCCGGAAGCCCCGGTCTTCATTGACCGTCCGCCTGCAAGCTCTGCATAGGCGAGCACCGGGCAGATGAGAATGCATCCGGTAAAGAAGGGGATGACAAGTCTCAGAAAACGCTCTCTGAAAGACTCCATGCCGGATCGTGCCTGCAGGGACGCTTTGCGTGACCAGCCGGCCAGGAGGAAAAACAGAGGCGGAAGCCACTGGTAGATGAAAACCGAAATATAATCAAGCGGGCCTGCGCCGCTTATATTTTCTACACGGGGCAGCGGCTCGGCCTCGATCACTCTGGCGGCTGTGAAAACAAAGAGAAGATATGTGGCGATAATCCGCAACCAGTCGATATCGTTGCGTCTTGTGGGCACTGCCGAATTCATGTTTCCCTCTTGCGCGAGATGAAGACGAGGCGGCTGCAGCAGAGATGAGGCTTTCGAGCAGTTCCGGGTCCTCTCATCCCTCATAGCGTCTAGTATTATAATTCGCACCCTGAAGATATAAGTCAACCTGGGCCGGCAAGGACAAATGAATCGGGCCGGGAGCGGCTTCTACCGGAATATGGAAGGCCAGCGCCCTCTTGCTTCTTTACAACACTCGTTCGAGTCTGCTACTTTCCTTCCCCGGTGCGGGAAAAGCCGACGGGGTGAGAGGATGTGAAGCGGGGGCGCTTCTCTCCCCAGGAGGAAGTCACCATCGTCCCCCTCCTTCACGATCTGAGCCCAAGCCGACAGAGGGAGCTGTCCCGATGATGAGAAAATGCCGGCCCCGCACCGGGATGAAGGAGAACCTTACTGAAAATTGCACCCGACTCATACTTTGCCAGGGAACATGCCGCCGGGGCGGTCAACATCATCGGGGCATCGCTTATGTTCGCCGTACTCGGCGCGCTGGTCCGCCTCGCATCGTCCGAGCTTCCGAACGAGATCATCGTGTTCTTCCGCAATGCCCTTGCCCTGCTCATCCTGATGCCGATTCTGCTCCGTGCCCGGAGAAGCTCATCGATACGGCCCGGACGGGGCATGGTCCAGTTTCACCTCTTCCGTGCCGCGACCGGACTCGGCGCCATGTACTGCTACTTCTACTCCCTGGCGCACATGAAGCTGGCCGAAGCGGTGCTCCTCTCCTATACGAGCCCGCTTTTCATCCCGATCATCGCCCGTGTCTGGCTCCGCGAGCCCATGGGAGCCAAGGTTGTCAAGGCGGTTGCGGTCGGTTTTGCAGGGGTTGTGCTCATTCTCAAGCCCGGGCTTGGAATCTTTCAGCCGGTCGCCCTCATCGCGCTGTCGGCTGCGGTGCTCGCGTCGCTCGCCATGGTGAGCATCCGCCGCATGTCATTCCATGAGCCTCCCACCCGCATCGTGTTCTACTACTCGCTGCTCTCCACCCTGTTCTCCGGTCTTCCACTGCCGTGGGCGTGGCAGGCCCCCGGCGCATGCATGTTTCTCGTCCTTGTCCTGATGGGCCTGGTGGCTGTGGCCGCACAGATATTCATGACAAGGGGCTACAGCCTGGCACCTGCGGGCGTGGTGGTGCCGTTCATGTACGGCACCGTGGTCTTCGCAGCCCTCATCGGCTGGTTTTTCTGGGGCGAATCGATCGATCTCCTGACCGCGGCCGGAGCACTGCTGGTTTGCACGGCAGGTGTGATCTCAGCCAGGGGAAAAGAGCCTGCCACCCCATGAAACGGGCGCGTGTGTCCCTGCCCTGCGGTCATCATGCCCGTACCGCAGTGTTCCCCCGAGACACGAAAAGCATCCTGTCAAAACAGCAGGATCGAAATTCGGACAGCCCTTCGATTCTCTTTCTCCCGCCGAAGATTCCTTTCCCGTGAGGGAGACCGCGGACCCGGCCTGAAATCGTGTTATATGCGATTCTTCTTTCTGCGCTGTGTGACGCCCTCATCGAACAATTTACTGTAGTCCGATGAGTTGTCGACAATGGCATGATCTCTTGATGCATCGATGGCAAGTGCCGCTATCCCAAAAACGATAACAATGCCAAGCCCGATACTGAACCCGACCATAGGAATGCCCCTCCTCGTGGGCGGATATCTCTTACTCCTGTTTGGAAGAGAAGACAAAGGCGGCGTTGATCGGTTTTCAGACGGATATATCCAGGCTTATCCGGAATGTAACCTTATTATTGGCATAAATCACATGTTTTATCCGTGTTTATGATCGTATATTCCTGTTTTTTTGATTTTCTAAGAGTCGACTCGAGCGTCTCCCGAGCTTCAGAAAAGGCTCTTCACTGTCAGTCAAAAATATGTTCGGCTCATTGACGGCATCAATACTATGATGGTCTACGCAGTAGTCAACCAATCCACCGATATTCCTTACTGGTTCGCGCGTGAAACTTTCTACGAGTATTCCGACCAGAAAGACTTCCTGGATCGCGATATCAAAGAAGTCCAAGCAGCGTATTTGGCAGACTGGTTCGATATCACATCGGAGAGGCTCTGTAGGTTCTACATTCCGGCTGTAAGCGCCATATACAGCAAGACTGATCTCATGGGCAGCCGCCATCGTTTGGCAGTACTTCTACCTTACCTTTACGAACTTCCTATTGTCATAGCGACAGCATTCCTTAGCCCTGGAGCACAAGAATTCCTTAACTCCGTTCCAAAGCGACTGTTGGATCATAGTCAGCCACTCTGTATCCCAGAGTTTCCTATATGCGAAAAGCTTCCTTAATATTGGAATCCAGATATATAATACTGAATGCGTTCACATCATTCTGATGTTATTCAATTTCATTCATAAGGCGTAACCGTCTAACAACCATGGCATGCACCGGACGGCTTTCAGCCGCCGATGATGCCCACGTTCGGGCGTCCCGCAACTTCCATGCCCGGCTTTTTCCGGCCCGAGAGGTTGAAGGGGTTCGCAGCGCCGCGTATTTCGGGTTCCTGTATCTGAGGCTCATCCGCCTCGAACCAGAGTATATCGGCGGCGATCGTGGAACAGACGACCAAGCCACGGCGCACGTCCGCCCCGAACGTCCTCAGGGCTTCCATCGCACCCGTGCCGGGCGGCCGTCTCTTCGCACACCCGATGAATCATTCGCTGCACGCCAGGAGCTGTTGTTCCTCTTCGGAAAAGGGCGGCCCAGTCGTTTTCGCGCCCACTCTTTTCATCCATTGGAAGATTCGGAGGAATGATAGATATGTCTCATCGTTTCGAGGCATCAGGTCTTGGCGCGGGGCTTTCTCATGGACAGGGAGATCCGCCTTCGCACGGTGTCGACCTCGAGCACTCTGACGCGCACCTTCCCGCCCACGCTCACCACCTGTGTCGGGTCTTTGACAAAGCGGTCCGCCAGCTGGCTGATATGCACGAGGCCGTCCTGATGTACGCCGATGTCCACAAACGCCCCGAAGTTTGTGACGTTGGTCACGATTCCCGGCAGCTCCATGCCGGGCCTGAGGTCTTCGACCGCGGTGACGCCTTCGGCGAAGCTGAACTCCTCGAACGACTCTCTCGGGTCCCTGCCTGGCTTGTCGAGCTCGGAGAGAATGTCTTTCAGTGTGGGCATGCCGACCGAGGCGTCGACATAGCTTCCGAGATCGATCCTCTCCCTCAGCCGCCGGTCGTGCATGAGATCGCTCAGGGAGCAGCCCAGATCCCGGGCCATCCGCTCCACCAGCCCGTAGCGCTCCGGGTGAACCGCGCTTGCGTCCAGGGGATGTGAGCCGCCCCGGATGCGGAGGAACCCGGCCGAGAGCTCGAAGGCCTTTTCACCGAGGCGGGGAACCTTTTTCAGGGCCTCTCTGCTCTCGAATGGACCGTTCTTCTCCCGGTATGTGACGATGTTCCCCGCCAGGACCGGGCCCAGACCCGAGACATAGGCGAGCAGCTCCGGGCTTGCGGTATTGACCTCCACCCCCACGGCATTGACACAGCTCTGAACCACATCGTCGAGCTTTCGTCTGAGTTTCGCCTGATCCACGTCGTGCTGATACTGGCCCACACCGATCGACTTCGGGTCGATCTTGACGAGCTCGGCCAGAGGGTCCATGAGCCGCCTGCCGATGGACACCGCGCCGCGGACCGTCACGTCGTGGTCCGGGAACTCGCGCCGGGCCGTCTCGGACGCCGAATACACCGATGCACCGCTCTCGCTGACCATCACCACCGTCGCCGGGAGCCCGAGCCCCCGCACGAAGCGTTCGGTCTCTCTGCCCGCGGTGCCGTTTCCGACCGCAACTACCTCGATATCGAAGCGCTCGGCCAAGCCTCTGACCACGAGCCCGGCCTCCTCGGCCTTTTTCCCGCTCGAGGCGACCGGGTAGATCACGTCGTGGTGCAGAAGCTTCCCCTGCGCGTCCAGGCACACCACCTTACACCCGGTGCGAAAACCCGGGTCTATGGCGAGCACCCGTTTCCCGCCCAGGGGGGGAGCCATGAGCAACTCGCGCAGGTTTCGGGCGAAGACCCCGATCGCCTCGTCGTCCGCCCGCTCTTTGAGTGATCCCTTCATCTCGTTCTCCAGAGAGGGAGCGAGCAGCCGCCGGTAGCCGTCGGCTGCAGCCAGCCGCACCTGCTCTGTGCAGGGATTGCTCCCGCTGCAGACCATGCTCTGAAGCAGGTCGATGGCTTTGTCCTCGTCCGGGCGTACAGAGAGCCTGAGAAGAGCCTCGCGGCTTCCCCTGAGCATGGCCAGAATCCGGTGGCCGGGCGCCGAGGCGGCCTTTTCCCGCCAGCTGAAGTAGTCGCGGTAGATGGCCGCCTGTTCCTCGGCCCCGGCATAGACCTCGGATTCGATCACGGCATGCTTCTCGAACAAAGCCCGAAGGGCCGCCCTCACTCCAGGGTCCTCGGATATCCGCTCTGCGATGATATCCCGGGCTCCTGCCAGGGCGTCTTCAGGCGTGTCCACGCCCTTTTCGGGGCTGACGAACTCCTGCGCGCGGATTACCGGATCCATTCCCCCTTCCTGGAGAAACACGGCATCGGCCAGGGGCTCGAGCCCCTTTTCCCGGGCGATCGCCGCCCGGGTCCTGCGCTTCGGCCGGTACGGCAGATACACGTCTTCGAGCTCGGGCAGGGTCTGAGCCTCTGCCACGGCCCTGCCAAGGTCTTCAGTGAGCATGCCCCGGGCGGTCAGGGACCTGAGCACCGTCTCTTTCCTCGCATCGAGGGCCTCGAGCTCTGCCAGCCGGTCCCTCACGGCCGTTACCGCCACCTCGTCGAGCGAGCCGGTGAGCTCCTTCCGATAGCGGGCGATAAAAGGCACCGTGGCTCCCTCGGCCAGGAGTGTGGCCGCTGCCCTGACCTGGCCGGGTGCGATCCCGAGCTCGCGGGCGACGATGGAATAATGTAACCGGCTCACCGGCCGCTCCTCGTCATGGAATGTCATCTCCCGGAAGCCCTTCCCAGGTGAACTGCTCCAGATAGTCCGGCTGAACCTGGAGGATGTTTCCGCTGACCGATATGGTCCCCTGCCTTTTCAGGCGGTCGAGCAGGCGCGACAGGGTTTCCGGGATAGTGCCTATGACGGAAGCGATTTCCTTTTTCGATATGTCCGGCGCATAGCTATTCCTGATGCCGTAGCGTTCGATGAGGAACCTGAAAAACCGCTCCTCCACGTCATAGCTCGTGAGGTAGAGGATTCTTTCGGTCAGGTAGCGCTGTTTGGCCATGAGCATGGTGATAAACTCGTTACGGAATCGCCGGTTGTCGAGCAGGCTCATGAATTGCTCCCGGGGGATCTGCACCGCCAGCGAGCCGCTCAGCGCAACCGCGCTCACCGGATATTCCCTCTGTTCGAACAGAATCACCTCGCCGAAAAAGGTGCCGGGGCTCAGGAGCTTGAGCACCGTCTCCTGCCCGGAGGGAGAGGTCTTGTAGATCTTGACCGCTCCTTGAACGAGAAGGAAAAAGGCGTCTCCTTTGTCCCCTTCCAGGAAGAGGACCTGGTTTTTGGCATATTCTTTCACGCGACAGCACTGCGTCATGAGCGCAAGAGAATGCTCGTCGAGCGACGGAAACGCTTGTCTGAGAACATCAGCCAATTCCATGGCCTTTCCTTTCCTGATAAAAACGTGGGGCATATTTTCGTTCATATTTGACCGAAGTCAAGTTTTTCTTGACCAGGAGATGATACTTCACCTGCATCACATAATACAGGGAGGAAAACATGTTTTGTTACCAGTGCCAGGAAACAGCGAAAAACTCGGGCTGCACGCTGAAGGGAGTGTGCGGCAAGACTGAAGACACAGCAAACCTTCAGGACCTCCTCATGTTCAGTCTCAAAGGGCTCGCCGCGTGCGCTCTCCAAGCCGGAGAGAGGGCCGATGTCACCGGCACCGGGCGCTTTGTGGCGCAGGCGATGTTCGCCACCATCACGAACGCCAACTTCGATAGCGGCCGGATCATCGCACTGATCCGCGAAACGCTGAAGAGGCGTGAGGAAATCAAGGCATCGGCCGGGCTCCGGATCACATCGCCCGAGGCGGCGGTGTGGTTTGCCGATTCCGATGACGAGCTCCGTGCAAAGGCCCCCATGGTGGGAATTCTCGCCGCCGAAAACGAGGACATCCGCTCCCTGCGCGAACTGCTCACCTACGGAATGAAGGGCGTGTCCGCCTATGCCGAGCACGCATCTCGCCTCGGGTACGAAGACCCGGACATCTATTCGTTCCTGCTCAAGGGCCTGGATGCGACCACCCGAGAGCTGAGCGCGGACGAGATCACATCCCTGGTCATGGAGTGCGGCGGCATCGCCGTAAAGACCATGGCCCTGCTGGACAGGGCAAACACACAGACTTACGGCAGCCCGGAGATCACGAAGGTGAATATCGGGGTGCGCGGCAACCCGGGCATCCTGGTTTCCGGCCACGATCTCAAGGACTTCGAGCAGCTCCTGAAGCAGACAGAGGGCACCGGCGTGGACGTGTACACGCACTGCGAGATGCTTCCGGCGAACTACTACCCGGCCTTCAAGAAGTACAGCCACTTCGTGGGCAACTACGGCAATGCGTGGTGGAAGCAGAACGAGGAATTCGAGCAGTTCGGCGGCCCCATCCTCATGACCACCAACTGCATCATCCCGGTGAAAGATTCTTACAAGGACCGCATCTTCACCACCAGCATGGCGGGCTATCCCGGTGTGAGGCACATTCCCGAGCCCGCTCACGGCGGGCCCAAGGATTTCTCGGAGATCATCTCCCTGGCCAGGACCTGCAGGCCCCCGGTCGAGATCGAGACCGGCGAAATCGTGGGCGGGTTCGCTCACGACCAGGTGATGAAGCTCGCCGACAAGGTGGTGGACGCCGTGAAATCGGGAGCGGTCAAGCGGTTCGTGGTCATGGCGGGCTGCGACGGCAGGTTCAGGGCGCGGAGCTACTTTACGGAGATAGCACAGGGCCTGCCCGAGGACACGGTGATCCTCACCGCAGGATGCGCAAAGTATCGATACAACAAGCTGCCCCTTGGCGACATCGGCGGTATCCCGCGGGTGCTCGACGCCGGGCAGTGCAACGACTCCTATTCGCTGGCGGTCATCGCGATGAAGCTCAAGGAGGTCTTCGGGCTGCAAGACATCAACGACCTGCCTATCTCCTACGACATCGCGTGGTACGAGCAGAAGGCGGTGGCGGTCCTTCTGGCCCTGCTGGCGCTGGGTGTGAAACACATCCGCCTGGGTCCGACGCTGCCGGGGTTCCTCTCTCCGAATGTGGCCAGGGTTCTGGTCGAGAAGTTCGACATCAAGCCTACAGGAGACGTTCAGGGCGATCTGGCCGCGATCCGGGAAGGAAGGTAGACAAGGCGGCTCCATCGGGGCCCACCGGAGAACGGTGGCCCCTTTATCCGCAAGGTCATGAAGAAGGGGGAAGACAATGAAAAGAAAAATCATTGAGATAGATCAGGAACTGTGCAACGGCTGCGGCCAATGTGTTGGCGCATGCGCTGAAGGAGCGCTCGAGCTGATAAACGGCAAGGCCGTGCTGGTGAGCGATGTCTACTGCGACGGGCTCGGGGCGTGCATCGGTGAATGCCCCACCGGAGCGCTGAAAATCATCGAGCGCGATGCCGAAGCCTTTGACGAGAGCGCGGTGGAGCGGCATCTCGAGCGGTCAGGAGGCATTCAAAGCGCCCCGCCCCTCGCGTGCGGCTGTCCGGGAACAGCCGCCGTATCTTTTGAGCCCGAGGGGAGCGATGATACGCCCTACGCCCGTCCGGCGTCGGCGCTCTCGCACTTCCCGGTAAAACTCCAGCTCATCAACCCCCAGGCGCCTTTTTTGAAGGGGGCCGACCTCCTGCTCATGGCGGACTGCTGCGCCCTGTGCAGTCCCGAGATCCACACCAGGCTCATTCGGAACAAGGCCGTGGCCATGGGATGCCCCAAGCTGGACGATATAAGCGCCCACATACAGAGGCTCGCCGACATCATCCGCCACGGCGGCATCAGGAGCCTGTGCGTGGTGCACATGGAGGTGCCCTGCTGCAGCGGCTTCGTCCGGGCCGCCCTGGCTGCCGCGAAGTCGGCTGGCTCGGATATCCCTCTCAAGCACATCGTGATAAGCCGCCGGGGGGAAATCCTCCAGGAGGGTCCGATCGAGACCGGAACCCCGCCCAACAGGCAGGGACTGAGGATGCTCTCCTGATCCCGCTGCCGGCCTCGAACGAAACAGGTCCCCATCGGCTCTGGAGGGGCGGGCCTGCTCCGCGCGGCTTCCGGGGCTCACAGAACCATACGTTCGCCGGCCCGTATGGTTCAGGCCCCCACTCCACGGCATCGGCGAAAAGGAGGGCCTGCGCTCTGCAGCCGCAAGACGCAGGATGGGTCAGTCGAATGCCATGCTGGTCTTCCAGGTTTCCCATACCCTTCCGACCAGGTCGGGACCCGGCTTCAAAGTCGGCTTCCCCGGCCTCCAGCCGGAAGGGGTCGCCTCGGCACCCTTGCTCTGCCTCACGAGCTGGAAGGCCTGGATCTGCCGAAGGGTCTCCAGGACGTTACGGCCAACCGGCGGGGTGAGCACCTCATAGCCCTGAATGACGCCGTCTGGATCGATGATGAATCTCCCCCGGGTATCCACCCCGGCATCGATGTCATATACATCATAGAGGCTACCCACCCTGCCTCCCGCGTCCGAGAGCATGGCAAACGGCACGCCACCGGAAACCATCTTGGAGATCTCGACCTCGTTCCAGATCTTGTGCACGAACACACTGTCCATGCTCATGGAAAGGACCTCGACTCCGAGCTTCTGAAATTCCGGATACTTCTCGGCAACTGCCGAGATTTCCGTTGCTCAGACAAAGGTGAAATCCCCCGGATAGAAGCACAGGACAATCCACTTGCCGAGGTATTCCGATAACTTGACCGAAACAAACTTCCCCTGGTGGTACGCAGGGGCGACAAAATCCGGGGCCTTTCTTCCCAGCTTGATCATGGCTCCACCCTCCCTCTTTGCACCTTGTTCTGCACCGCCTGTTTCTTCCGGCCGAGCTTGCGGCTGTTCTTCACCCACAGGGCCTCCCGTGGGTCTCGCGCAGCCCACCTTCATTTCCTCGGGCATAACCGTTCCTCCTTTCTTCCCCTGCACAATCGAGATAACATCCTCAAGATGCAGCGGATATTCTTACAGAATAATAGCAGGCGCTTACCACCTCTCAAGCCGGCCATGGAGGAAAGGGAGCGGGAAAGATTTCAAGGGTCACTGCCGGCGACTGCCGGAAGTTCCTCCGTCGGGTAGCCGCCATAATACCGGCGGTTCATATTTTTGAACAATGTCCGGGAATTCTTGCGTGCTTTTCTGTGTTCGGCTATGGTGGAACAAGGGCATGTATTTCAGTCTTTACCTTATAAGGAGGTCCCATGGCGTTCTTCACCCGCGGCAACGCACGGATATACTTCGAGGAGCAGGGCCGGGGCGAGCCGGTCATCGCTGTTCACGGCCTCATCGAAAACACCCGGTACTGGAAACCGGTAACGGACATCATCTCGGGCCGGTGCAGGTTCATAGCCATGGATATGCGCGGCCACGGCAACACCTCGGTCGAAGGGGAGCCGCAGGGCTTCGACGTGCAGACCGTGGGCGAAGATATCATAGCCCTGGCTGACAACCTCGGTCTCGAAAGATTCCATCTCCTCGCCCACTCCACCGGCGGGTTTGCCGCGGTCAGATACGCCATGAAGGACTGCAGCCGGTTCAAATCCCTCATCCTCACCAACACGGGCTCGGCCACATCGCCCGTGCCCGGAGATCCCGAAACCGTCCGGAAGTTCCACCACAGGCTCGCCTCGACCTTCGAGAAGTACGATTGGAAGCGGATCATCGCGGGGCTCAAGGTGAACCCCGGCCCCTTTTTCCGAGGCATCATGGAATCCGATGCATCCGAAGAGCTCATGGCCCGTTCGCTTGAGATGGTCCGGATTGGAGACAGGAATGTGATCGCATCCTTTGTCCGCTCGTTCTATACAGACCCTGATCCCTGTGTGGAAGGTCTGAGAAAGATCGCCTGCCCTGTGCTCGTCATTTACGGCGAAAAGGACGACCTCTTCATCGAATCGAGCAGACTCATGGCTCGGGAAATACCCGGGGCGCGGATCATCGAGTACACGGGCGTCGGGCACATGAGCGCACTCGAGGCCCCCGGGCTCCTTGCGGGCGATCTGATGGCTTTCGTCGCAGCCCATGCCGCCTGAGCGGCAACCGCCGGACATTGCATCCATTTCGTGCTCGGCGAGAAAATGATCCGCCTTGGAAGCTTGGACCGGCGAGCGCGCCGCCGTCGCAAACCCGCCCGAACCTCCCGCTCCGGCAATCCTCTCCCGTAAGCCCGGCTTGAAAAGCAGACCTCAGCCTCTAAGAATTATTTTATAGAGCGGCCATGTGAATTGGGCGTCCCTGAGACCGGGCAGCAGGGTGTTCAGAAAATTATTGGATCACCCCCTTCTGCTGTATGCTCACCTTGGCCCGAAAAAGCGGGCGCCCTCGAGGGGAGGGGAAGAAGAGGAAGCCCCTTTGCGCAAAGCGCAAGGGGCATCTTTCGAATGAGAGACAAAGGGTCCGGGCACCGGCGCGATCGATGGAGAGATCCAAGCCGGATTTCACAAGGAGGTTGTCGATATGTTTACGCCGAAAAAAATCGTCGTGGCGACGGATTTCTCGGAATATGCGGACAAGGCCTTGAAGAGCGCTGTCGATATCGCCGAGAGAACGAACGCCGAGGTGTATCTGGTGCACGTTGTGGACAAGATCCAGCAGTGCGTCGCGGACTACTGCATCGACCAGGGAACCATGAGGAATATCGAGAACCAGAGCTTGAGCGCCTCCCGGGACAAGATGCAGAAGAAGGTGCAGGAACTTTCGAGGTCCCGGAAGGCAAGCATTTCTTTCGATGTGAAGGCCGGCGTCCCCTACGAGGAGATCCTCAAAGAACAGGAAGAAAAAGACGCCGATCTGATCGTCATCGCCTCCCACGGGAAGACGGGCATTCTCAAGCACATGACAGGCAGCGTGGCCGACAAGGTCGTCCACCATGCCAGATGCCCTGTTCTTCTGGTCAGGTAGGGCCTTAGGCCGGGGAACCATGTCTTCCGTTCATAGGCCTGAAAGCGCGGCCAGCGGTCTCCTCTGCCTCGCGCATCAAACGGCAGGGCATGACGTTGCCGCCGGAAGCCGAACAAGGGATCAGCCGGGCTGGGTGAGCGGGGACAGCTCGATCTCGACTCTCCGGTTGGCCTGGCGGCCCTCGGGAGTGTCGTTAGACGCGATGGGCTGGCTCTCACCCATTCCCTGGGCGGCGATCCGGGTGGAGTTCACCCCCTGGGCGATCAGATACTGCGCCACATTAGTCGCTCTTCTCTGGGAAAGGTTCAGATTATAGGACTCTTCGCCGGTGCTGTCCGTGTGCCCGGTAATATCGACAATGGTTTTCTCATACTCGTCCAGCACCTGGGCGACTGAGTTGAGCACATTGTAAAACCGGCTGCTGATCTCGGCCTGGTCGGTCTCGAAGGTGATATTGCTGGGCATATTGAGGATGATCCTCTCTCCCTCGCGGCTGACGCTGACGCCGGTGGCATCGAGCCTTTCTCTGAGCGCGGCCTCCTGACGGTCCATGTAGGCACCCGCGGCCCCGCCGGCAAGCGCGCCGACCCCGAGTCCGATGAGCGCCCTCTTGCGGCGCGATTCGCTGTCTCTTCCGGTGGCCGCACCAGCGGCGGCCCCCGCGGCTCCGCCGATGACTGCTCCCCATACGGTCTTGCCCGCCTGCCGCTCCCGGGTATAGGGGTCGGTCGTGCACGCCTGCACGGTGAATATTGCGGTTATGAGCATTATCAGGACAACCGTTGCTCTTTTCATGGCATTCCCTCCATGTTCTGGTTTCCGCCCGCGCTCGATACAGTACGCCGGCAGACTGCGGCTCGAAGTCCTCCATGACTTCGGCTTTCTATACATAGAGTGTCTTCTGACGGGGTTTGTCTCAAGAACGGGTGATTCCTGGATTCATGGAAGGATGACGAAAAGTTCGCCGGCACCCGCCGCGCGCCGGGGAAAAACCCATCCCTCCAGCGGCGGCTGTCGGACCGATGGGCGCCGGACCCTGCAGGCCCGGCATGCGTGAAGGCCGGCCTGCTCCACGCATGTCATGGTGCAGACCGGCTCGAGCAGTTTACTGTGTCAGCGGTGCGAGTTCGAGCTCGACACGCCTGTTTGCCTGGCGTCCTTCCGGGGTGTCGTTGCTCGCAATGGGCATGGACTCTCCCATGCCCTGGGTGGCGACCCTCATGGGATCTACTCCCTGACTCGTCAGGTAGCGACCCACACTCGCGGCCCTCCTCTCCGAGAGCGCCTGGTTGTAGGAGTCCGCACCGACGCTGTCCGTGTGGCCTGTGATATTGATGATGGTCTTGTTGTACTCCTTCAGAACCAGGGCCACGGAGTTCAGCACGTCGTAGAAACCGGCGTTGATGTCCGAGCTGTCGGTCTTGAAGGTGATGTTGCCCGGCATGTTGAGGTAGATGCGGTCGCCTTCGCGGGTGACACTCACGCCCGTGTTCTGGAGCTGCTGCCTGAGCTTGGCCTCCTGCTTGTCCATGTACACGCCCACAGCCCCGCCGGCAAGCGCTCCCACGCCCGCGCCGATGAGCGCCCTCTTGCGGCGCGATTCGCTGTCTCTTCCCGTGGCCGCACCTACAGCCGCGCCCGACGCAGCCCCGATAATGGAGCCCCACCCGGTCTTGCTCATCTTCCGCTGGCCGGTGTAGGGATCGGTGGTGCATGCTTGAAGAACGAATATCCCGGTTACAACGATCATGATGACAGTGCTGATTCTTTTCACGTTATGTTTCCTCCATGCAATCTTTGCTCCTGAGTCCAGGTAAATGGTAACGCCCTGTCCTTGCCGGATGAAGCTTACCCGATAATGGTTTGACGTATCAAGAGAAGAATGGAGATAAGCGGGAAAATCCGCGCCCGTGCATCATGGGCGGGCCCCAGGGGACGGCTTTCATGCCTCGCCGAGATCGTCCAGTATCGCGCGCACGGCGGCAAGCATGCTCTGGAGCGAATACGGCTTGGCCAGAAACCGGTGGCTGTTTTCCCTGACGATCCTGGCCAGGGATTTCTCATCCATGTATCCGCTGGTCATCAGAACCCGTATGCCGGGATCCGCCTGAACGAATTCTTCCGCCAGATCGAGCCCGTTTCTGTCCGGGAGCACCACATCGATGAACACGAGAGCCAGATCGCCCTGGCGCCGGTGGAACACCTCGCAGGCCTCCGTCGCGCTCGCCGCGGTGAATACCGAGTAACCCCAGTTCTTAAGGGCGGCTGCTGCAAAGGAGAGAATGTCGGGATCATCCTCGACAATCAGAATCTTCTCTCCCTTTCCGAGGATGTCGGCAGGAAGGCGTTCCATGTCGGGCTCCCGGCCCGCCTCGCCATCGGCCCGGGGAAAATAGACCCTGAACTCCGTTCCGTCGCCGGGCCTGCTGTCCACGGTGATCCACCCCTTGTGCTGCTTCACGATCCCATAGACCACCGCAAGGCCGAGCCCGGTTCCTTTTCCCCGATCCTTGGTGGTAAAGAAGGGCTCGAAAATGTGCTTCACGGTTTCGCCGTCCATGCCTGTTCCCGTATCAGAAACGCTCAAGCATACAAACTCCCCCGTCTTGGCATAGGAATGGGCCTTGGTGTAACTCTCATCGATCGTGACATTGCGTGTACGGATAACGATCTCTCCGCCTTCGGGCATTGCGTCGCGGGCGTTGATCATGAGGTTCATGATCACCTGCTCGATATTGCCTGTGTCCGCCATGACGGGCTGAAGGTCGGAGGCGAGATCGAGCATAATGGAGATGTTTTTATCGATGAGGCGCTCGACAATCTTGAGGATGCTGTCAACGGACTTGTTCAGATGGACGGGAACCGTATCGATGGGCTGTCTGCGGCTGAAGAACAGGAGCTTGCGTGTGAGGTCCGTGGCCTTGGTAACCGCATTCTCGATCTGCCGGAGATTTTTCAGGAGGGGATCGTTCCGCCCGGCCGAGAGCAGGGAAAGATCCAGAGAACCGCGGATCGCGGTGAGAATGTTGTTGAAGTCGTGGGCCACGCCTCCGGCAAGTGCGCCGACCGCTTCGAGCTTCTGCACCTGCTGAAGCTGCGACTCGAGAACTCTGCGCTCTGTAATGTCCTTCAGCACACCCTCTATTCCTACCACCTGCCCCTGAGAGTCTGTTGTGGGCGCACCGCAGAAGATGAAGTGCCTGAGTGATCCGTCCTTGTGAACGAGAACCCCGGTATAGTCCAGGACCGTCTCCCGCCTGTCTCTGATCTTCTTGAACAGGCGGACATACTCTCTGGCGTCCTGCCTGCGGGCCATGGAAATGAATGCCTGACCGATCAGCTCCCGGGGTGCGTATCCGAGGATGGTCTCGACAACGGGATTCACGTAGGAGACGAATCCTTCGTGAACCAGGCTTATGATGATATCCGGTGAGTTTTCGGCGAGCAGTCTGAATCTCTCCTCGCTCTCCCTCAGCGCCTCGACCGATCTCTTGTGTTCTTCCACCTCGTCGTGCAGGCTGGAGCTGTACAGATGGAGCTTCTCCATGAACGTGTTGAAATACCGCGCCAGCATGCCGATCTCGTCGTTGGATGAAACATCCATGCGTACCGTAAAATCGCCGGTGGCTCCGGTGGAAAAATGATTCATCAGCCTCCGTAAGGGCGATGTGATGGTCGAGCTGATCCAGAGCGTCATCAGGAGCACCACCGCCGTGGCGGCCGCCGTGATGACGAAGATGATGTTCTGGATGTAGAGGAGCGGCTCGTTGAACTCGTCCAGATAGCCAGACGATGCCACGATCCATTCCAGGTCCGGAATATAGTTGAGGAACACGATCTTCTTTCTGGTGACATTCTCGTGGGGATTCCGCCAGTCGTATACGATCCTTCCCGTCTTTTGTGTGATAATTTTCCGGGCGGACGAGCGCAGGTATTCATCCCCGATGTCGTGGATCGATCCCTGGTACGAAGGGTGGACGATGATCTTCCCCTCCACGTCAAGGATATAGGAGTACCCGGTCCTGCCGAAACGGAGATCGAGAATGCCTTCCCTGAAGTCTTCCACATTGATGAGATCGATGAACTCGGATCGGTAGGAGGAGACGGAGATGATCCAGTCCCATGGCTCGAAATAGGTCATATAAAGGGCCTTGGGCCTGGGCTCTGGATCGCCCGGGTTCTGCCAGTCGTATATGAGGTATCCTTCCTTTCTCTTGATCTGGTCCTGCACGAAAGACCGGTAGAGAAAATTGCTCCCTTCGACCCCCGGGGACTTGTGAACGACGGCCACCCCTTCGCTGTTGACGCAGTAGATGTAGCCGGTCTTTCCGATCTGCTGAGACAGCAGGATCCTTCGCACATTGCGCTTGGCCTCGGCCTCAGTGAGCTCACCGCGGCGAAACCTCTGGTAATAAAAATCAACGATATCCCGGTTTCTCTGGGCTATTCCCCGGAGGTGGTTTTTGATGGTGATGTCGGCCGTGGCCTCCAGCATGGTGTAAATGGCGGTGGTGGATACCTTCAGCTCGTCCTCGATCCGCGACTCGATGACGCTCCGGACCATGTAGTGAGTAATCACGCCGGCCCCTACGATCGTGAGGATGAACGCCAGTCCGTACCCCAGCAGGAGCTTTCCTCGGATGGAGATCATGCTGAACAGCGATTTCATGTACATGCGTCCTCCATCGACATTTCGGTTTCGCGATAATATTTCTTGAAGAGCGGTACGGCGAGCCGGAAATCACTCTGGAACCGCATGCTCGAAAGGCAATGAGGAGGATATCCGGGCATTGGGCGATCAGTCCCTGAAGCCCGGGCTTCAGGGAAGCCGGAAGCCTTCGCGCCAATCACCTTTTCCCGCATCTCTCCTTCGGGAGAGAGATGCGGGCGGATATGGGGATCAGCCCCGGGTCAGATGCCGGTACTTGATCCGGTGAGGGGTGTCGGCAGCCTTGCCGAGCCGTTTCTTCCGGTCGGCCTCGTAATCGGAATAATTGCCCTCGAACCAGACAACCCGGCTGTCTCCCTCGAATGCCAGGATGTGCGTAGCAATCCGGTCCAGAAACCAGCGGTCGTGGCTTATGACCACCGCGCATCCCGCGAAATTCTCCAGGGCCTCCTCCAGGGCGCGCATGGTATTGACGTCGAGGTCGTTCGTGGGCTCGTCCAGGAGCAGGACATTGGCGCCTTCTTTCAGCATGCGGGCGAGATGCACCCGGTTGCGCTCGCCGCCCGAAATCATGCTCACCTTTTTCTGCTGGTCGGTGCCGGAAAAGTTGAAGCGCGCCACATAGGCCCGGGAGTTCACCTCGTGCTTTCCCAGTTCGATGAGGTCCCGGCCTTCAGAGATCACCTCCCAGATGGTCTTCGACGGGTCAAGGGTGTCACGCTCCTGGTCCACATAGGCGAGCTTGACGGTCTCCCCTATTCTGATGGAGCCGGAATCGGGCTGCACACTTCCCGTGATCATCTTGAAAAGCGTGGTCTTGCCCGCGCCGTTGGGGCCGATGACGCCGACGATGCCGCCTGCGGGCAGAGCGAAGGTCATGCCGTCGAAGAGAAGCCTGTCGCCGTAGACCTTGCTCACCCCCTCAGCCTCGATGACGACCTTGCCCAGGCGTGGTCCGGGCGGGATGTAGATTTCGAGCTCTTTCTCCTGTTTCTCCGCGTTCTGGCTCAAAAGCGTTTCGTACGCGTTCACGCGCGCCTTGGCCTTCGCCTGGCGCCCCTTGGGAGACATGCGGATCCACTCCAGCTCGCGCTCCAGGGTCTTCTGCCGCTCTGTTTCGCGCTTCTCCTCGTTCTTGAGCCTGAGCTGTTTCTGCTCGAGCCAGGAGGAGTAGTTACCCTTCCAGGGGATGCCGTGGCCCCGGTCGAGCTCCAGGATCCACCCGGCCACGTTGTCAAGGAAGTAGCGGTCGTGGGTGACCGCGATCACCGTGCCTTCATACTGCTGGAGATGACGCTCCAGCCAGGCGACCGTCTCGGCGTCCAGATGATTCGTGGGCTCGTCCAGGAGCAGAATGTCGGGCTTTCTGAGCAGAAGCCTGCACAGGGCCACCCGCCTCTTCTCGCCGCCGGAAAGCACGCGCACTGCGGTGTCGCCCGGAGGGCAGCGCAGGGCGTCCATGGCCATCTCGAGCCGGGAGTCGACGTCCCAGGCATCCAGATGGTCGATCTTTTCCTGCAGCTCTCCCTGGCGCGCCATGAGCGCCTCCATCTCGTCGTCCGACATGGGCTCGGCAAACTTCGCGCTGATCTCGTTGTACTCGTTGACCAGGTCCACAGTCTCCTTCAGGCCTTCCTCCACCACCTCCCGTACGGTCTTGTCCGGGTCCAGTGCAGGCTCCTGCTCGAGATACCCGAGTGTGTATCCCGGAGACAGGACGGCCCGGCCGTCGTACTCCTGGTCCACCCCGGCCATGATGCGCAGCAGGGTGCTCTTGCCGGACCCGTTCAGGCCCAGGACTCCGATCTTCGCGCCGTAAAAATAGGAAAGGGAGATATCCTTGATCACCGGCCGGCCCTGGTACATCCTGCTGACCTTCATCATGGTGTAAATGATCTTTTCGGCTCCGTTGCTCATGCAAAAGCTCCTTTCACTGTACAAAAATCCCGGGTTCTCCTTGTCAATGCGGGAACCCGGGAACCTTACCCATATAGCGGGCCATGGACCGTTTGGAAAGGGGAAAATGCCCCCGGAGCCGGAATCGAGGAGAAAGGGGCCGGAAAAAGGGGGAAACGGATCCACTCCCTTTTTTGAAAAAGTTCTATTCACGCTCCGGAAAAAACAGAATTCTGCCCCTTGCTCCCGGCATCAGTCGTCCATGAGGTTTCTCGCGCCGAACAGGATGGCCTCCATCAGAGGCATGTACTGGAAGAAGATCGGGCGCGGACTCAGATCCATGTCGAGAAGCCGGCGGGAAATCTCATGATCTCCCAGCGTGAGCCGCGCGGCTTTCTTGCTCATGGACATGCCGAACTCGAGCGGGTTCATGTAGATGTTCGCCGCCAGGGGAATCCCGTCCATGATTGAATAAGTCTTGAACCGGTTCACCTTTTCTCCGGACGTCTTGAGTTTCTTGCCGCTGAGCCTCAGGATATTCGTTCCGCCTTCGGAGAGCTCGCAGGAGAGCATGCCGCCCTCATCGGAGAACACGATGTCGGCCAGGAACTTGGGATATCCGTACATGTCCACACCGCCCCTGCGGGCGCGCTCAGTGGTGACGGGCAGCTGCCAGACATAAGCCGTGAAGTATCTCCTCGCCATCATGCTCAAGACAGTCAGGAACGGCACGGTCTTCCTTCGGAAGGTGATGGGAAAAGAGATCGAAAATTCATTGTACGGATCGATGTCGCTGCTGCGGTACTCGAAGGCGGTGAAGGCGACCAGCGCCCTGTCTTTCCATACCTCCACCGGGTGCATCTCCGGCAGGGGAAAATGGCGCCTCACCTTTTCGGTCGAGGCTGTGTAGATGGCCGTCATGGCCGTGTTGTCATAATAGAAGCACGGAAGCCTGCCTTCGAGAGACCCGTCCTTGGTCGCTACCTCCCACTGTTTGACGCCTTTGAAAAAATCTCCTTTTTTCATAGATCCCCCTCCATTTTTATCATGTATGCGCTCTTCCCGAACTCAAGCGCGAATCGCCCGGGCCTGCTGTTCTCATATGCTCTTTTCCGCATATGATCGCGCCACGAACCTGCTGGCCAGCGTACACAAGGTAAGGGCCGTCGCCGGGAACAACCTGACGAACAGGTCCAGCGCCTTCGCATCGGCGCCTACCAGAATGCGCCTCTTGTTGCGCCTGATGCCCGCGATAATGCACTTCGCGGCCTCGTCCGCGCTCGTCCGGAAGAGCTCCTGCTCATACAGGCAAACCGCCTTCTCACGCGAGAGCGAATACATGGCCCGGTTGAAGCGGGTGTTGCGCGCAATATTGGTCTTGATTCCTCCCGGGTGCACGCAGCTCACCCGGATATTCGTGCCGTGCATCTCCTGGGCCAGCGTCTCCGTGTAACCCTTGACCGCGAATTTCGCGGCGCAGTAGGGGCCGTTGTTCGGGTTCGGTATGATCCCGTTGATGCTGGAGATGTTGACGATGTGCCCCTCGGGCCTTTTGCGCAGGTAGGGAAAAAAAGCCATGGTTCCGTACACCACGCCCCAGAAATTGATGCCGAAGAGCCACTCGAAGTCCTCCAGGGGCACGGTCTCCAGAAAATCGCCCAAGGCTACGCCCGCGTTGTTGATCACGAGATCGACCCCTCCATGATAACCGGCGGCATCCTCTGCAAAAAGGAATACCTGATCGCGCCTTGACACATCCACGATATGGGTCGACACCTTGATGTCGTTACTGATGAGACTTGCCGTCTCCTCCAGGCCTCCGGCATCGATATCGGCCAGGGCCAGGCTGCACCCCTCCTTCGCGAGATTGAGCGCAAGCGCCCTGCCGATACCCGAGGCTGCGCCTGTGACCGCCGCGACCTTATTCGAAAGAACTCTCATGAAATCCTTCACCTCCTCTGATAAGGGTCATCTCATCATGTGCGCCGGCTTTCCGAGCCCCTGAGCGCCCGGAGCCCCGGGCCGTGCATCGACGTCCCGGAGGCATGCATGCCGTACGTGTGTTCCGACGCCGACGCCGCACCCGGCCGCATGGATCACTCAAGACCCCGATCCCTCCGGATGAGGCCGAGCTTTCGCATTGGCACGGTCCCGAGCAGGGCCTGCACCTGCCGGGCATCACGGAATCTCTTTTCCTGGCCGTAATCCTTCATGTAGCCGTTTCCGCCCAAGATCTGGACACCGTCTGTAACGGTCTCGCAGGCGATCTCATGGACATGGAGGGCGGAAGAGATGCAGTAGGAGAACGAGCCCGGCCCTCCCCGCTCCAGGACCTGGCAGGCCTGGGCTACGCACATGTCCGCGACATTCGTCTTTATGGTCATGCCGGCGAGCAGCATAGCCACCTCGCTCCATCCGATGATCTCCCGACCTCCCTGGAAGCGCTCCCGGGAATACGCCAGTGCCTCGTCGAGCGAACCTTTCATTATGCCCGCGTTCATCGCTGCGGCGGCCACATGCATCTTCGCTGAAACCCGCCCGTAGTATTCGCCTCCCCTGCCCTCTTCTCCGATGAGCCCGGCTCCGGCGCCTTCCATCCGGACATCCACGGCTGGACAGGAGTGCAGACCCAGGGTAAAGACCGGCCCGCTCTTCTCGACGCGCTGATCAAAGAGATCGACCAGGAAGAACGAAAACGACGGGCCTGAATCGGCTCTCGCGGGTATGAGCGCCCGGCGTGCCAGCCCTCCCAGAACGAGGAGCTCGACGCGGCCGGTGAGGGTGAAGCACCTGCCGGACTTCGTATATACAGGAAGATCGTCCTGGCGGGAGGGGTCGGAATACGCGGGGAAGGCGACGAGGAAATCCTCTGCGGAGGATGCACCGCGAAAAGCCTTTCCGGCGAGCGCGCCGCCGCCCGCTTCGAGTATGACCTGATGGGCCAAGGCATTGGTGAAGATGATGCCGCCGAGCGAGCTGTCGGTCCGGCAGACGGTGTCCAGTATGACGCACAGGGTGTCGATGCCCCCTCCGATGCCTCCCTGCTTCTCGGGGAGCACCACGCCGAGGAACCCCACCTCGAATGCCTTGTCGAGAAGGCCGTGAGAGAATTCTCCGAAGGGATGGCGGTCGCGCTCTTCGACGTCTTTCGCCAGCTCCCTGGCGGCAAACGATCGGGCCAGCTCCTCGAAAGGTTTCAGGTCGCTCCTGAATGAAGTCAGCATAAGACCTCCTTTCCTCTACTCTTCGAACACGCTTGCCTGAGGGATCTCAGGGGCGATCAGACATTTGAACACGTTGAGCCGGTTGAGCTGATTGGTGCCCTCGTAGATCTGCAGGAGCTTGATGTCGCGCAGCATCTTCTCCGCCCCCGCGTCCTGCCTCAGGCCGGTCCGGCCCATAAGTTCGAGCGCCATCTGGCAGTTTCTGACGCCGATGTCCGTGCCTGCGACCTTGGCCAGGGACGCCCAGCCGGAGCAGCACCGCTGGTCTTCCAGCCTGGGCCAGTCAAAGGTGAGCTTGCCCATGATCCTGCCGGAGAAGTCTTTCTCGAGCATCGGGGCGAGCACAGTGTCGAAATATGCCTGGGGCATGAGGCGAAAATAGTAATAGGCGGGCTTGAGCTGGAGAATCCTGTAGATCCCCCGGTGGCTGTTGGCGTAGTTGGCCTCCGTGTAGGCGAGCCTTCCCAGTGCCACGTTCTTGTACATCTCGGCGAGCATACACTGCACCCACTCGTGATTGACGAGGAGTCTGCCGTGCATGGTGGTGGAGGAGGCGTACTTCAGCGCAGTCTCGAATGCGCCGCGCGCGGCTCCCACTCCGAAGGCGCAGACTCCTGGCCTCGTCGCGCCGACCACATAGTCGATGTAGCGCTGTGCGATCTCCCGCACAGGCTTTTTCGTGAACTTTCTGATGAGTTCCGCGCTGAAAAGCACCTGATCGTCCGGAACGAAGCAGTCCTCGAACACGAGCACGCTCGCCGGGCATACCCGCTGGCCCATCTTGTTTTCATGGGTCCCGAAGGAGAAGCCCTTGGCGCCCGTCTTCACCATGAGCCCGACGGTCGTCTCGGAAGGCTTTTTCAGGTCCTCGTACGCGCACAGCACGGTCCACGTCGACATGTGCCCCATGGAGATGAAGACCTTGGTGCCGTTCACCACGTAGCCCCCCCTGACCCGCCGTGCATGGCAGGTGACCTTGCCCTTGTCGACAAGTTCCACCTCCTCCACGTCGGTGCCCGCACCGGGCTCTGTGATGGCAAGCGCGATGAGGCAGGGCTTCCCGGTCTTTTCGCCTCGAACCACCTCTCGCAGGACCCTCCCGGCCAGCTTCGTATTGGCCGAAGAGATCACCCCGGCAACACCGAGGTAGTGCACCCCGATGACGTTCATGATTCCGAGGCACACCGACCCCACTTCCTCGGAAAAGTACGACATCGAGGGAAGGTTGTAGCCCCTGCCGCCGAACATCCGGGGTATCCACATCGTGTAAAAGCCCCACCGGTTGGCGAGCTCCACGAGGTCCCACGGCATGTAATCCGGGTCCTCGTGCGTCTTCCGGTCGAGCTCGAGGGCTCGGGGGCGGGCCACCTCCTCGTTGAACTTCCGGGCAATAGCGACAACTTCCCTTGTCTCTTTGACCATGCCCTTGGGCATGTGCGGGGCATAGGGCAGGCTCAGGCACATATCCTCGAATTTCGGGTACCTCGACAGCAGGCCCGACACGTCAGCCTTTGACAGCATATCGACCTCCTCTTTTCCGATCGTCTCCTTCAGACGGGGATCAGATCTGTTTCGGGATCAGAACAATCTCCCGCAAACCAAAATATTCATTATCAGGGCATCCGAACAGCCCCGCCCCATGCCGGCCCGGAGGCGGGCATACAGCCGAGCTCAGCCATTCCCTTGGCGGTCAGATACCGGAAGATCATGGACTCGGTGATGGCCATGAGATTCAAGATGGCCTCCTCACGGGTGAACTCCCGGTCCAGCAGGTAGCTGAATGCCACGTGGAGACACATGCCGATGATGGTGTGGCCCATGAGCATGGCGTTTACGCCCCTGATAAAGCCAAGGTCCTCCCACTTGCGGATGTCTTCGGCGATGTCGGATGCAAAGGCCTTGAAGAACTCCCAGAGGGTGGTGTCCAGATCCTCGTCCACCCCGAACCCTCCGCGTACGATGAGCAGGATCTGCTCCGGATTTTCCTCCACGTAGTCGAAAAAGGCGGTGAAGGCGGGATGCCACCGGCTGACCCGCTCACGTATATCGCCTGGCCGGGTGGTCCGGCTGAGCTCCCTGAGCCTTGCCCTCAAGTCTTCGAGAGTCTCCCGGGCGATCTGCTCGAACAGATCACGCTTGTCCCTGAAGTGCGCGTAGATGCTGCCCGTCGAGGTGCCGGAGGCCTTGACGATGTCTGAGATCTGGGTCTTGTGATACCCCTTCTCGCTGAACACCTTCCGGGCGGCCTGGAAGATCATGGACCTCGTCTCCGCCTTGCGGTCGTCCGCCGGATGAGACATCATGAAATCCTCCATGCATCAAATTATATTCTTAGAACAACGAATCATGGTTCTAACACTTTAATAACTAACATGTGATGTGCTGTGCTGTCAAAATGAAACCGATCTCTCGTCATTGATAATTTTATTGCAAAAAGAGTGAAGGTAGGATATGGCACTGTGCGCTCACCGGCAGGGACTGCAGCGGAAGAAGAGTATGCACGCACGAGAGAAGAACGAGCACATAAGGAATATAGCGATTATCGCCCACGTCGACCACGGCAAGACCACGCTGGTGGATGCCATGTTCCGCTTCAGCGGCGTGTTCCGCAAGGGACAGGAGGTCCAGACGAGGGTCATGGACAGGCTCGAGCTGGAGCGCGAGCGCGGTATCACGATTGCGGCGAAGAACTGCTCCGTGTTCTGGCAGGGGGTCAAGATCAATATCATCGATACGCCCGGCCACGCCGACTTCGGCGGTGAGGTGGAGCGGGCGCTGTCCATGGCGGACGGCGCCGTCCTCCTGGTGGACGCCGCAGAGGGTCCGCTCCCCCAGACGCGGTTCGTCCTGAAGAAGACCCTCGAGGCGGGGCTCAAGATTATCGTGGTGATCAACAAGATCGACCGCAAAGACGCCCGGCCTCTCGAAGTCCTCAACGAGATCTTCGACCTCTTCATCGACCTGGGCGCCGATGACGGCCAGATCGACTTTCCCTGCCTGTATGCCGTGGGCCGCGAAGGGATCGTCATGAGCTCCCCTCACGGTGACGCACAGGACCTGAGGCTCCTGCTCGATACCATCCTTGCCGAGGTGCCCGCGCCTGTATACGATCCCCGGGAGCCGTTCCAGATGCTGGTCTCGGACTTGGACTACTCCGACTACCTGGGAAGGCTCGCCGTCGGAAAGATATTCCACGGCCGGGCGGACTCGAACGACACCCTGGTCTGTATCAACGATCAGGGCGGGCACCAAAGGCTCAAGGTCACCCGGCTCCAGGGCTATGAAGGTATTTCCTTCCGGGAGATCGACTCCGCGGGTCCAGGCGACATCGTGGTACTCTCGGGCATCGACGACGTGATGATCGGGGACACCATCTGCACTGAAGACAACCCCAAGGCATTGAAGCGCATCAGCGTGGACGAGCCCACCGTGTCCATGCGCATCACGGCAAACAATTCACCTCTTGCAGGCACCGAAGGCGAGTGGGTCCAGTCGAACCGGATCTTCGATCGCCTGAAAAAAGAGACCCTGCGGAATGTCTCCATCCGTCTGGAGGTGCCGCCGGAAAAAGACTGTTTTATCATCAAGGGACGAGGCGAGTTCCAGCTCGCGATCCTCATCGAAACGATGCGCAGGGAAGGCTTCGAGCTGTGCGTGGGCAGGCCCGAGGTCATCACGGTGTTCCGGGAGGGAGAGCTTATGGAGCCCATCGAGCACCTCTACGTCGACTGCGACGAAGAGCACCTCGGCATTGTCACCCGGAAGCTCTCCATCCGCAAGGGCAGGATGATCAACTTTGCGAGCCACATGGCAGGCCGGGTCAGGATCGAGTTCGACATCCCCTCGCGCTCGCTCATCGGCTACCGGGACGAGTTTCTCACCGACACCAAGGGCAGCGGTATCATGAGCTCGTACCTGAAAGGCTTCGAGCCGTTCCGGGGAGAGTTCCCCACCCGGTTTACAGGCTCAATCGTAGCGGACCGCAGGGGGGCGGCGGTGCCGTATGCGCTGTTCAACCTCGAGCCCAGGGGAAGGCTCTTCATCACTCCGGGAGAGCAGGTCTACGAAGGCATGATCATCGGCGAGCACAGCAAGGAAAACGATATCGACGTGAACCCCTGCAAGATGAAGAAGCTCACCAACATGCGGGCGGCGGGCCGCGACGACAATGTGCTGCTCTCGCCCGTGACGCCCCTGACCCTGGAAAAGGCCCTGCAGTTCATCCGTGAAGACGAGATGGTGGAGGTTACGCCCAAATCGATCAGGTTACGCAAGGCCGAGCTCTCCGCCCAGAGACGCCACGACCGGAGCATTGCCAGGAAGAAGGCCGCTGGCTAGAGCTCCCCTGTCTCAAGCGCTAGTCCTCGTGGAGAACGTTTTTGATGATGTAGCTGCCCGACTTTTCGTCCAGCTCGATCTCCAGGAGATGGCGGTCTCTGGCCTCTTCCAGAACCCGGCTGAATGACCGGTAGCCGTAATAGCTCTCGTTGAATCCGGGCATGCGGCGCCTCAGCGCCTGTTTGACCATGGAGCCCCAGAGCTTGTCCTCGTCGCCGCGCTCGGCGAACAGGGCCTCCACGGTTTCGAGCACGAGATCCAGCGCCTTCTGCCTCCTGTCTTCCTCGGCGTTCTCTTTCTGCACCGCCTTTGTCGGCGCCGCGTTGCTGTTCTTCACCAGAGGCCTCCTGACCCTGGGCCTCTTGGATTCGCTCTCCCGCACGAGGTCGTCATAGAAGATGAACTCGTCGCAGTTGGCGATGAGGAGGTCGGACGAGGAGTTCTTCACCCCTACGCCGATTACGATCTTGTTGTTTTCCCTGAGCTTGCTCACCAGGGGCGAGAAGTCCGAGTCGCCGCTGATGATCACGAAGGTGTCGACGTGCAGCTTGGTGTAGCAGAGGTCCAGGGCATCGACTACCATGCGGATGTCCGCAGAGTTCTTTCCGGACTGCCGGACGTGGGGGATCTCGATGAGCTCGAAGGACGCCTCGTGCATGACGGGCTTGTAGTCCTTGTAGCGGTCCCAGTCGCAGTAGGCCTTCTTTACGATGATGCTCCCCTTGAGCAGCAGGCGCTCGAGCACCTTCTTCACGTCGAACTGGTGATATTTCGCATCCCTCACCCCGAGGGCCACGTTTTCAAAATCGCAGAACACCGCCATGTTCCGGGTGTTATCCTGTAGCGCCATTCATCTCTCTCCTCCCCTGTAGTCCGCCGACGGTCCGGATCTCGCCCATCGGCCCCCATATCAAGGCATTTTGAGAAGTATTCATCCTTTCTTTCCATCCTTCTGTCAAGGCGATAAATGGACGGCAGCGTCCTGAAAATGCATAACTAGTTGACTTTCCGGCAATTTCAATGAATTTCAGCATGGAATGGTCTCCCGGAGAACTATCTCGCTTCCGAGGAGGCGGCATGGGCCGGCGTTCGGAAACACACTGGATCGAGACACTGTGGAAACGGGTGGCAGCGAGACAGCCGCTTCTGAAATGGTGCGCCAGGCTCCTCGACGCCGCGGCTCCTCCGGCCCTTGGGCTTCTTCCCCGGACGGAGGCCGCATCATTGTTCGAGCCGGAGCTGTGCAGCGACTCAGACACAGGCCTGACTAAAGATTTCATCTGCCGGGCAATGTGAATCGATCGACGGGTCAGATGTTCACCATCAGCCGCGAGCCGTTCTTGAGCCCTTCCGGGGGATTCGCGACCAGCATGTCCCCTACGGAGACGCCTCCGAGTATCTCCACCCGGTTGTCGAAGCGCTTGCCGATGCGCACCTTCTTCAGAACGGCGCGGTCATCCTTGACCAGATATACGCCATATCCTCCCGGTACGGTCACGACCGCTGATTTGTGCACCACCATGCGCGGTGCGTCGTCATCTCGAGAAACAGGGTGGGAGAGAAACGAGACCCTTGCGGCGGCATCGGGCCGGATGCGGGGGTCGTATTCGAGAAACCGCACCTTCACGGTGAAGTCGGCATTCCCTTTCTCCGCCCGGGGCTCGATCGAGCTCACCTCGCCCATGAAGTGCTCGTCGAGCAGGCCGTCGATTACGATGGCGCAGGGCTGCCCTCTCTGAACCTCTCCGATGCGAGCTCCGGGCACCGTGACTTCGACCGAGAACGAGGATACATCGACCACGGTCGCCACGGAAGAATCAGAGCCGCCGGCCGGTCCCAAGGGAGTCACCACATCTCCCACCTCGGCGTTCAGCGAAAGGACTACTCCGCTGAACGGGGCCTTGATCTGGGTGTATTCCAGCGCCACCTCGGCGCCCCTCAATGCCGCGCTCTCGGCCTTGATCGAGGCTTCCGCCGCATCGACGGCCGAGAGAGCCTTGCGGTATCTTCCCTCGGCGGCCTTGTACTCCGCCCTGGACACCGAGCCCATCTCGAAGAGCTTCTTGTAGCGCTCCACATTGAGGCTCTCCTCGGCGAGATCCACCCGCGCATGCTCGAGGTTTGCGACCGCTAGTTTGAGCTTGGCCTCGATCTGGTCTCTCTGGGCCGTTGCATCGGCGCTCTCGAGGCGCGCGATCACCTGCCCTTTTGTCACCAGGCTGCCCTCTTCCACCGCAAACTCGACCAGCTGGCCCGTGGTCTTGGCCGTGATGTCTACCCGGCGCTTGGCGGCAACGACGCCCGCCGTGCTGAAGCGGGTGTAGATCTGGTATGGATACTCCTGAACCACACTGACGACATTGACCGTAAACTCCCTGGTAAACATGCTGGTATAGACGAAGATCCCGAGAATGACCGAAATAGAGACGATCATGGCCCAGTCCATGGGCTGGATTCTCCGGTGGGCCGGTTTATCGGCAGAAGCGTTTCCGATCTTGTTCTTGGGCAGAACTTCGCTTGTCATGCAGTTTTTCACCGCCTCTCACATGTCACGGGTAGTCATGCTTACTCTCTATATAATCTCCATTTCCCATTTGCAAATATTTCCCCATCCTCAATATGTGAAAACACTCCGCCTCGTATCCCGGCCCGGCAAGATAAAAACGTCTCAATGACCGGAGCTCCCGCGTTGTCGCAGAGTTATCTATATAACGGCATTTCGATGGTTATTTTTGATAACTGTTTCAAAGGATATTCCCGGTGAAAAAAGGGGCGTGATTCGAGGTAAAGGACGGGGGGTCTCTTCTCACGATCCGGGCGATGTCCGGGTCTCTCCTGAACCTTTTCTCGAGGAACCGGCGGACCCGCTTCCTGTCCCACCCCCGTGGATGGACAAAACCCTGATAGAGGGAGAGGTCGCCCTCGGAGAAATCGAAGGTGTCGAGACAAAGGGCTTCAGGGCTATTCTTGGGGAGATTGAAGATGGAGAGGTTGAGAAAGTCGATATATTCTCGATTCCCGGCGATGAACTCCAGCGTCCTGCATGCGGCGGCCTCGTCCTCCGGCGGCGTGCCGAAGAGGAGATATACATAGGTCGCGATGCCCGCGCCGCTGACCGCGCGCAGCACTTTCGCCGCGTTATCGAGCCTGATTCCCTTGCCGAGCTCGTCGAGAACCCTCTGGTCTCCGGACTCGATTCCCAACTTGAGCATCACGCAGCCGGAACGCCTGAGGGCCGAGCAGAAATCCGGATCGGCAAGGCTCGGATGTATTCTCGCGAAACCGTACCAGGGGCTACCCCGCCCGCGTGAAGCCATGCCTCTCAGCAGTGACGGGCTCATGGCATTGTCGCAGATATGGATCAGACAGGAGGGTTCCTCTGCCGTCAGCGCCTCCATGTCGTCGAGGGCCTGCTCCACCGGCAGGCCCGTGAACCGATTCGCCTCCGCACGCTCGGGGCAGAACGAGCATTGTCCCCAGTAACAGCCGGACGAGGTGCTCAGTGGGACAACCGGACGCGGCGAAAGATAGGAATAATCACGGAAAACCCCATAGTCGGGCAGAAAACGATCAGGGGAGATTTCGGATCCCGCCAGGGCAAGGATCGCTTCTTCCCCGGGGCCCGCCACCAGATCATCTACGAGCCCGGCAAAGGGATTCCTCCAGCCGCCCCCTCTGACCCACGAAGTGACGAGCCCGCCCCCGAGGATGATCTTCACAGACGGGTCGAGCTTCTTCAGAAAGCCCAGCATGGCAAAGGTGGTCAGCGCCTGGCTCAGGTAGTTCAGGGAAAAGCCCACCGCATCCGGCGCATTCCTCTCGAAGACTGCAGCGAGACGGCCGCTGAAGTACGGAAAAAACACGTTGTCTTCGGGAACTTCGGCCGAACGGAGCAGGTCGGAGCTCTTCACCGGAGACAGAGTCGCGTGGGTGAAATTACTGAGGCTTACCTGCGTGCTGCGGGGGGCCGACCTGTCGGCGAGCACCCGGTTGATCTCGGTCACCGCCCGGATGTACCTGCCCTGGTTCTCGAAGGCGCCGCCGTTCGAAAGAAATGAAATATTTTCTTCGAGGTGGCGGTACGCCCGTCTGGTCCAGGTGTCTCCGGCTTTGACTCTGCCGGAGAGGAGAAAGCGCAGTCCCTCGATGCTGGCGTCGATCACGCGGTAATTCCCGCCGTGGGCCTTCAGTGCGCCGGCAAGCCTCGCAATGCCTGCCGGCGGTTCGCACGGTTTGGAGACAGGGGGATGGATGAGCAGAATTTCCGTCACGGGCGGTATGTCCTAGATTCTTTCCCCCGGCAGGCCGGTCTCCCGCTCCTTCAGATGGCGGCGCAGCACATAGACACTGTCCGGGGTGCATGATCCCTGTTCGATGAGGCGGTGCACCTCGTCGAGAGAGAAAAACGCTCCGCCGGCGACTTCTTCCGGCTGCAGGGCGAACGGCCCTTCAGCCGTGCAGGAATACGCCCTTCCCCACACCCTCTGCCCAAGATATTCTCCAGAGAAGTCGAAGAGGGTCTCAAGGGAGGCATTCCTGACCCCCAGCTCCTCTTCCAGCTCGCGCGCAGCAGATTCCTCATAGCTCTCCCCCGCCAGCACCACTCCGCCTGCACAGAGATCGCGAAAGCCCGGGAAGATATCCTTTGTCAGGGAGCGCTCCTGGACGAAGAGCCGCCCGCCTGAGTCGAAGACGAGTATGTACACCGCCCTGTGGATGAGGCCCTCCCTTCGCATGACAGCCCTCGAAGCGCTGCCTGTGACGTTGTTCTCCTCGTCCACGATAGCCACCTCTTCCTCCGGGCTCGCGTCCGGATTGACCATCGCGGGCAGCCCTTCCTTCACGATGTGATCTTGGCGGGAAATTCCGGTCATGAGATGAGACCTCCTGTCATCCTGACTTTAGTTATCGAATGGCCGGCACACAATCAAGGGGATAATCAGCGGGAGTACAAATCGAGGAGAGGACCGGATGCTCGCCCTCCAAGGCAAAGGGCAACGCCGCGACTGTGCCGACGCAGCCGGTAGCGCCGGTGACGCCGGCATGATCGCCGCGTTGCCGTCTCTGCTCCCGGCTGTCATTTTCTTCCGGGCAGGGCTCCGATGCCCGCTTTAAAAGGCAGGCATGACCCACTACTTGCCGCCGATCCCCTTCCAGGGGAGTATCCTGGCCTTGCGCTTGACCATCTCCTCATATTTTTTGAGCGGCGCTTCGGCCAGGACCATCATCTTCCGGGCCTCCATGGAGCCTTCGGCGTGCATGGTGATCACCTCGTGGAAGGCCGACTCGTGGGAGCAGGTCTGGTGTATGGTTTTGTGGATCATCTTCATGCGGTCCATGGTGCTGTACTCCGCCGCCCCTCCGAGTTAGTGCTCGAGATAGTCGTGAAGATCGGGGTGCTCCCAGTCTTTCCTGTCCGGCGCCGTGCCGATGATGCCCCCGCCGATGTCCTGAATGAGCCTGAATGAGCTCGATGAACTGATGGTATTTGCTGGCGAAATGGAGCTTGGCTATGTTGGCGATGAGGGGATT
>ERZ795052.540-NODE-540-length-56754-cov-8.471225_pt1 | contig 56754 bp, 51 predicted proteins | sample MGYA00375136_ERZ795052 | MGnify/ENA primary metagenome ERZ795052 (study PRJEB30181, sample SAMN05720156) | activated sludge metagenome | isolation source: Anaerobic digester | place: Japan | collected 2015-05-26 ... | reverse complement strand
TACGCTTATTATGATTTAGGTGCGGCTCCTTATTTAGGCCAAGTTGTTTTTAGCGGAAGCTTTTCTGGTGTCATGTCCAGTAGTAACTACAATCTCTCCGATCTTTTGCTCACTTACGCTACGGGAACGTTTTCCGGAAGTTTCTTACAAGTCTGGACTGGAAGTCCGGTAGTTCTTTACAACAAACCAGTTCTACCAACATCAATTTTGTGGTCCTCAGATGATGCTTACTACCCATTGAATGCCACTCGTTCTTATTTTTTGAACGTTTGTAGTGGTTCTGTTATTTATGAGACTTATGTTCCAATATATCCATATGAATTTAGGGTTCTTGATGTGGAAAAAACCTATACAACTCAAAACTATGGACCCAATAGATTCAAAAATGAAAAAATTAAACCGAAAAGTCAAGGTGTAGCCACTCGTTTAGCAAACACAGAACGTTCAACCTTTGATTTGATTCGTGGAATTCAATCTGATTCCAACCTTCTGGGATTGTATTTGGACCCGCAAGATGCCAAAAATCGTGATATTGTCAAGTATTACGGAAACAACAACATGATGGATTTGATTGCAGATCCATCAAACATGTACTCGGCATCTTACACGAATCTGAAAGCTTTGAATGACGCCTATAATTCTTTCGGTTACCGCAAAGTTCTTTACAACGAACTCATAACTCTTTACAAGATTTATTTCAATCGTTCTATTTTTGAAAGCATCAAAAACGTAATACCTGCAAGAGCAAGTGTTAGAACAGGAATTTTGATTGAGCCAACTATATTAGAACGCCCGAAGTATCAACACCGGCCCGTTTTCTCTGAAATTGGTAGTGGTTCTGTTCCTTATTTCGATGTGACCGCCAGTCATTATGCCAAAGATCCGGTTACTAAACTTGTTCGCTTTTCTGGGTCTGTAGGAAATACCTCAGCGGGTTACATGGAATTGTTGTTTGGAGAGTTTAATTGGAATCCGTCCTATTCCCAAACGTCGTTCAATGCTGCATCTCTTCCGGCCAATTCAACAATTTATTTGGATATGTCTTACGCTAATGAAGCGAATTTCATTTACCCTCAAAACTACAACAATGGATACATACCGGATCTTACCGATGAAATTCAATTTGGACATTTTGCTTCCGTTGGTGATTTTAATCCAAAAGGATTTATAGCTGAAAACTTCAAAACCAGTTCTTACTTGGTAAAGAAATGGAACAAGTACATCATATATTCTAAAAGCGGTTCATACATTAGGAGTTCGAATAAAAAAGAAGATGTTTACACATCACATTCGGTTTGGTTGTATAGCCTTGTAAATATGTCCCCACTGGGATATAATCAACTATTTTACACGGCAAGTAAATATGAGCCATCGGGGTCGGTTTTAGATATTACAGACAACACGGATGTGGTTCAAATGAACGGTTACTATTATTATTTACATCGTGCAAATACAGCAAAGAAAACCCCAAATCTTCCGATTACCCATATCAAAGCGTCAGAAAATCATATTGGATGGGCATTTACTACCGCTACAACTCCTTACACGTCACTTGCCGAAGACACCTATTTCGAAGTATTCAATGGATACCCAAGAAATCACTATACGCACAAAAGAATGCAATTCAGTCCTGTTAAATTTAACAGTCTGAGTGGTAAATTTCGTGTTCAAAAAGCACAGATTTACACAAGGGGAAGTCAAACCATAAATACCACGATTGATGATAAATCGGCATTGGAAGATGCTACGCTCCCAGTTCAAAGCATTGAAACCAGTAATGTCAACCTTGTTAAGAGTGACAACGTGATAAATCAGTAAAAAAGGGTTACAGAGCAATACTTATAGATGAGAGACCAACTTTTATAAAAAATGATATATGGCATACATTGATAATACCACCATCACCGTTGATGCGGTTCTTACCAAAAAAGGTCGTGAATTGCTTGCAAAAAATGGTAATCTAAACATCACGTCATTTGCATTAGCAGATGATGAAATTGATTATACGCTTTACCAACCAAATCACCCAAATGGCAGTGCTTTTTATGACATCGCTCTTAGAAATACTCCTGTTTTCGAGCCTTTCACAGATGAAACGCAAGTCATGAAGTACAAGCTGGTAACCCTTAATCAAGGTGTTACATCCATCCCGGTTATTTCGATTGCTCAGGACAAGATTGCGGTTACTCGGGATTTCACTGGCGACATTATCATTTCTCCTTCTACCAACCCTGCTTACAACTTGACCGCAGGTTATACAGCCATTCTCGGAAACAAGAACGTTGGAACTCTCGTGGTAGAAGAAAGTAACTCAATCAATGCTGTTTCGAATACGATCCCAACTTTTGCTGGTGACATCAATACTGCAAGTTCTCAGGTTGTTGTAGGAAAGAAGTTCCGCTTTATTCCAAACGCCCAACTTGGAAGAACGACAACTACAAACTTGACTATTGTTGGAAACGAGTCTGGTGGAAACATCAGTATTGAAGTAACGATAACAGTTCCGACTACAAGCTAACAGACCTATGATATTTAATCAATTTCAACCAGAAGATATTGTTGCAGGACGAACGACTCGTGTTGCTAGTGGTTTTTGGCCAGAAGGCCAAACTAACTGGAGCCAGAGTTTGTTTGTGGACGATTTTTGGGATTTGACGGGCTCTTCGGCCACACCATATCCATCTTATGGATCTTCGTTGTATGATGTTCGTAGAACTATGTACTACGTTAACGTCTTCCCAAGCCTTACCGAAAAACTAAACAATGACCCATATTTCTCCGCAACATATGGACACATTGGAGGGAGTGGTTCTTTCTTAAACGAAACGGCAAGTATCAAAGCCAATCCAACAAAAGCGATTTACACTCAGTACAAAAACCTATTGCTTGGAACATCAGATTTGGATGGAAAGTTTAGTTTCAAAACGGGAAGTGTAGGAGGAACGGTCGATGCTCTTGATATTTTTGTATTGACCTTCTCAACCTATAAGATGAAAGACAGAATAGATGAAGGTATCTTTGAAATATCGATTTCTGGAACTTTAGGTTGTCGAACTTACATTGATGATTCTCCAAATGAAACACAGGTAAAGACGGTTTATAATCTTATCAGTGGATCTTTGGAAACTGGAATTGTTGGAACTGCCTATGAAGGCGTGGGATTGTTCTATCCCCAAAATGGAATCGTTGTTTTCAATGCTGAAAAGTTGAATGAGGCCGTTGGAATGAAAGCTATGGGTAATTTCGCCGGATATAATTCGGATGGTGGTGGACCATATGCTTATAATAGTAGTTCATTCGGCACAGAATATGGACAAAATCACAAAGTGATTGTTGAAGCTATCAAATTAGCCGGAAACAATGGAAATAATGGTAGAGTCAACTTCATGAAGGTTCGTAAGTCTGAATATGTTCCGGCAAGACACTACTTTGTTCGTGTAAAGAACCGTGACTTCAACTATAGCAATAATCCAACGTATGTTTACGATGGAACCGACGGAGAACACGCTCAAGGAACAATCAGAAACGCAGACTTTATTGATAATCCGAGGACGTACCCTACGACAGTTGGTCTTTACAATGATAACAACGAACTGGTAGCTGTCGCCAAATTGAGTCGTCCAGCGGTCAAAAGTTTCGATAATGAGCTTTTGATTAAGTGCAGGCTCGACTTTTGATACAGAGTTGCAAATAAAATGACGTTTTGAACATGTCACTCATTCATGATCAAACAACTCAAAAAGTACGATGTACAGAATACTCCGTTCGTTGCGACCAAAGCTTGGGAACTGCTTAATGTTCAGCATCAAGATTTGGTTCTCGTCGAGGAAAACTCCGAGACGCCACTAGGACAGGATACATTTGTTGCTCTTGAGTTCATTGATTATAGCTTTGGTAATCCTCAAGGTGTTCTAAACACTGATTGTAACATTGCTCTTGAACAACAAATAGCCGATCCCGTATTATACGAAGAAGGCATCAGTGGCAGTGGATTATTTTATCCATCAGACCGTCAAAACCCCAACGGAACTTATACCCGCCTTGTTTATCAGCAGATTCTTCGTGCTTTTTATAATAACTATCATAATCCACTCCGGATTTTTGGTATCGAAAATGTCGATTTCCAAACCTCTGGAATGAAGCGATTTTTGAGTAATTATTTCAGGGTTTTCCGGCTGGAACAACAAAAATTTGGTGACAAAATTGTCGAAGGATCGGTTGAATTTATTGACAATACCTATGACGATAACTATACCATCACGGATGATTGTCAAGGCAATTTGATTGCGTGGCCAAATTTATTTTCAAGAATTCAAGAAGTTCGTCACATTGAAAATGATATTCGTTCTGGTTCTGCGGATTATGATTGTCCATTACCTGTTACGGGGTCTCCAGAAGCACCAATATTGTTGACTGGTTCTTTGACTTCTTCAATTTCTGGTGGTGAATTTTTATTGCCGTACTTAGCATCTTTAAGTTGGAGTTATGATTCCACTAATGAGGATGGTTTTAATATCTATAGAAGCTTGACGACAGATGGTGTCAATTGGAGTGCATTTGGCTTGCGACTCAGTACTCCTGCTGACATTACATGGTCTGTTGATAATATTGATTCTCGTGTGGCGGGTATTTCATACTACGTTACCGCTTACAACATGTTTGGTGAATCGGCGGCTTCTAATACAATTGTTTTTGGTCCTCCTGATTCACCGACTTACATTTCGGCATCTGCTATTGCTTGGTCAGCATCTTATGTTGTATGGTCCGGATCGGCGGGAGCGTACGGCTATTATCTCTTTAGATCTGATGATAGCGGCTCATCGTGGATGAATGTTGCAACAACAAGTTTTGCAGTCACTAGTTCTTATGACCATACTTTGGAACAAACTAGTTCCTATTCTTATAGAGTAGCTGCTTATAATATCCTATCATGGAGTTATTCACCAACGGCTAGTATTTCTACACCAGAATCAGCGAGTGCTGCTCCCGAATCTCTATTAATATTGGAAGTCTCTAGTGGTTCGGCTATATTAAGTTGGAGCTATGCTGAAACACCAAATAGTTATGCTATTTCAAAATCATTAAATGGTTCGACCTTTTTTGGTATAACCAATGTCCCCTACACGAGCCCAACTCAATCTTATAAAGACACAGATGTTTATGGAGATCCACGATCTGCTTCATACTTCTACAAAGTAAATGCAATCTTTCCCGCTTCTTCAAGTACGAGTAATGTGGCTAGTATTTCTTTTGTTAATCCACTTCCTCCGCTTCCATGTGCCGGATTCTCTCCTCTGACTAATATCACTGGAACTATAACAACTAATTACACATCTCCATATCGGGGAGAGTCGTATTATGCCAATACCCATTCGTTTATTTTTGAAGACGGAGTAACATATAACATTTGGTTGAGATCACCAATTGACAACTATTTGGTTCTCTATAATAGTTCAATGACACATATTTCTCATAGCGATTCAGATGGATGGAATCCGTCCAATGATAGCTACAATGGTGCATTAGTATTTACAGCGGTGGGTTCGAATAATCCATACATAATTGAGGCAACAACATATGGCGAAGGACAAACTGGAGACTACACCTTGATTATTGAAACTGGTTCCATTACACAATCGGTTGTTTGTAAAAATGCTCCCCAACAAATGTGGTATTGTTCGGCATCTAATAGAATTTTTGTCGGGGACGCACAAAGTCCGACGATGAGTATCATCAATGCTGACACAAGGCAATTGGAAGGACAACTTATCAATCATCGTTATCTTGATTGGTTAGGAACGCCATATTACGATGTAACATGGGGGTGGCATTGGAGTCCAAATACGATGACAGGATATTGGGTTGTTGGAATGAATCTCAACGATTGTTATATTTTGGAGACAGACTTATCGGGTTCTTCAACAGGAAGTTTAATCAGTTGCAGTGTAAAATCAAACGGCAATACTGTTTGGACGGCGTACGACAGTAAAAACGACCGTATTTTGTTAGTAGGAACGTCCACAACCGCTCGTCCAAACATTGAAATCTTTGATATTGGAACCACATCAACGATCTGGTCGGCAAATCTTTTATCACTGGGGCAATATTTGTGGACTTGTTGCTATGTAGAATCGACAAATGAGTTTTGGGTCCGTGGAGGATATACGGGTCAGATTTACAAGATTAACGCCGATACCTTTACGGTTACCACTTCTTCCATTCCCATTGGAATTTCAGGAAATTCTGGAATAGATTATGTAAAACAAATTGATAGGGTTTTTACGAAGCCAGCTTCGGGATATACTCTTGCCGCCATCAAGCCAGCGGAAGACAGAATTGAAGATTTTTCTTCGCCGTTAGGTCTTGGAAACATCGAGGGTATAGTTTATGATCAATGTCGAGAAGAATTGGTATTTGTTCAATGGGGTCTTGGAGCCTGTGCGTGTGATGCCGTAACATATGAGCCAAAACGCTTCTATGTATTTGATAATAACAACGAAGTCGAAGACATTGTTTATGCCGAAAAGACCGGGGATACCTATGTTGTCGAAGACAACTATCGAGTTCTTCATGTTCTCGGATAACTTTCTTCGATGCATTTAGTCGGATTTGACATGGTTAATGACTGTAGATAGACCCAAATACTTTTGGGAAATAAACTTTTAATCTATTTATAAGTAACATGTACATTTTAGCGAAAAACGTCAACTACGGATATTCGGTAGCCACCCACGGAAAATATGTCGCCGTTGGAAACCCCCCGCTTCTCCGATATGACCATCTAACCTCCAGTCTTTATCAAACTGGCTCTGTGGATGTTTTTCGTTATGACATCAATACAGACCAACATTTTTACATTGACTCATTGACAAAACAGGTGGAAGAAGATGAGGCGATTTTGTTAGCCGAAGAGGTTGCTTCTGTTATGGGAGATGATCTCCAAACAGAAGAGTTTGGTCTAGACTGGGTAAATCGCCTCAAAAACATCCGAGTTGATTATCTCGAATATTTTACCCAATACGAATCCAGTTATGGAGAAGCATTAGATACTTACGATAATAAAATAGTAGTCGGGTGTCCATTTTATTGGGATCGGTTCGTTATTGATGGCCGAACATTCGATTTTACATCCTCCTGCGTTGACATCTGGGATTACACATATTCCGAAAGAAACATTTATACTCACAACGCTGCACCAACCCGAGTAGGATATGGTTGGACGGGTTCTTCTGCACCAACAACTAGTTCTGGATATACCAGTTCACTTGATTTTGGAAATGTGGATTTGTCAACAACTCGTTTGTATTTCGAACAGATTTTAGTTCCATCGGGTTATGATTATTTGATTGTTTCTGTATCTTCTTCGTTTCAGACCGGGTCTCAGGTTGTAGCAAAAATTCCCGTGTCTCCCGAAGGTGAGTATGCAACATATGCTTTCACTGCCTCATTAACCGCCTCGGTAAATGCTATTTTCTACGAAGGGCTTATTACGAATGAAATAAGACATTTTCACATTCCAAATCCAGAATCGGTTTCGGGGTCATTTGGAAAGGCAGTGTCAATCAATCAGGATTGGGTGGCCGTTGGTTCTCCAAACTATGACAACTACAAGGGTGCTGTGTATCTCTATAAAAACGAATGTACTGGAAGCACTTTAAGTTGGTCATTGTATCAAGTGTTGACACCTAGTTCGTTGGTTGCAAACCAAAAGTTTGGTTGGGATTTGTCCTTAAATAAAGAACCGGGAACTTGTCGAAATCGTTTGGTTGTTGGTTGTGGAGCACCAAATAACAATAATGTCTATCTATTTGAATTTTCCGGTTCGACTTGGTATGAATCTTATCAATTTCATCAGGTTACTAGTTCTTTGGCTCCATTGACGTTCAACACATCTAGTTACGGAATTCTCCTTTCTTCTAGTTATAAAACAAGTTCATTTGGTTGGGCCGTATCGACTTATGGGGACACTGTAGTTATTGGTGCTCCAACGGAAAGAAACATATTTGAGTTTACTGGTTCGGTTGGTTATGAACAAGGAACGGCATACATTTTTGAGCGTTGCAATGGTCCGTGTCCAGTAACGGCATCCGAATACCGCCTCGTCCAAAAAGTGTACGGAGATCTATATTCTCTCAAAAATAATAGATTGGGTTGGTCGGTAAGCGTTTATGACAAGAATATGATGATTGGTGTTCCAAAACGGGACGTTACTACAATGTCATCATGTTACATTCGTGGTTCCCTCAACCAGCAACTTTATTGTGGTGTCGATTTGGAAAACGCAATCAATGGGCAATGGATATATTTAACAAAGAATACATCGTCTGGAAATTGGGATTTCCAAAAAACGTTCCAGAAGAAAAAGAAGTTCATGCGACCCTATCGAACATTTGGGTTCGATGTTAGTGTAGGAAATTTTTCTTTGGTTACCGGGGCTCCAATGAACCTCGCCAATAAGGCTCGTGAAATCGATATTGCTTCCACCGGAAGTTTGGGAATTCCGCTAGACGATGTCATGGGTAAAGCATACATTTACAATATTCATAATTACAGACCACAGTTCTATGTTGGCAATGTCTTCTATCGAAACGGAACGTTAGTCGTGAATACGTCTGGTTCTGGTTTTGATGGAATCTTTTTCGACCCTACCAACCCCTACCAGTATGAGTATCTCCTTAGATACAAATCCCGCCATACCATCAACGAAAAACAAATCGTCTGTACAATTGAACCGGGGGAATTCAACGTTAGTACCAATCCTTCTGCTATCGTAAAAGCAACCTCTTCGTTTGATTTAAACAATAACGGTGTGTTTGATTTTCAAGATGCCGACATATTACTGAGATATATGCAGTACAAAAACAGCACGACATTAGGTGGATATTCTTTCGATTGGAGTTCATCTATCGTAAAAAACGATGACGAAGTGAGTTTTTATAACTGGAACGCCGAGCGATGGACAAATACTGATTCATTGTTTTTATCCAGTTTAAAGAGATTCGAAACCGTTGATACTTGGTTTCAAGATTTGTTGGATTTCAATGAGGATAGCAAAATCGATATCAATGATATGTCGATTCTCTGGAAGTATTTTTCCAATCGATTAACCGAAAAGAACTATCTATCTTATATTAACTCCAACTGCCAGCGTCAACAGGTAAATCAAGCAATCTCTTATTTAGATGATCTTTCAAAACGTCATGCGGTTCCGGAGATTAATCCCAATTTCTATGACTATGAAGCTAAATGTTGTCTTGATAAGACAGGTTCTTATTTGGCTCCTTTTGTAACAACCATTGGCCTTTATGATGGATTAGACTTGGTTGCTGTGGCGAAACTTGGGTCTCCTATCAAATTACCAAAGAGTTTGCCAATAAATTTCGTTGTGAAAATGGACTTCTAACCACTATTTATAAGCAGAAACAATTTGACCTATGCCAACACTACAAATCGCAACTGAAAATAAGCGTCCATCGCTGACACAAAACATCGAGGCTCTTTATGCTACATTTCACGCTGGCGGGGCGTTTGACGCCAAGGCCGATATTGTTTCCGATGGAACTCGAAATGAAAGAGTCACCAGTTTAAATTCTCGTCATAACACTCCAAAGGGATTCAAAACCAAGATGCGTGAACAACAAACAGAACTGTTCATGGCAATGGATTCAAAGACAGTAACTACTTCATTAAGAACCAGTATTTACGGCGATCATTCCAGTAAAAAATACGCTGGATAACCATCTTCAAATGAGTTATGGTTTTAGGACTTGATGCCAGTACCACTGTTTGTGGTTGGGCTTTGTCCAATAGTAATAGTATTGAACGTGCTGGTTTTATAGACATTTCCAATCTGGAAACCAACAAAGAAAAAGCTCATTATATTCTCGAAGTCATTTCACCCTATCTTCATAATGTCAAAGAAATCAAGTTAGAAGCCGCTTTGAGCGGTTTTATGAGGGGTCGAACTTCCCAACAGGTGGTTATCAAGCTTGCAAGGTTTAATGCGGTCCTAGAATATGTTTTAAATGAAAAAACGGGAATTCCGGTAACTCTGGTTAATGCCGCCACGGCCCGAAAGAAAGTTCTAGGAAAGGCTTTTATAAAAGGCATGACGGCCAAGGAATACGTTCGTCAGGAACTCCCTAAAATACATCCAGAGATTCGTCAATTCGAAAAATTAAACAAAAAGGGCCAATGGAACGTAAAAAATAGTGATATGTATGATGCAGTAGTAATAAGCTGTTTTTAATGAACTCTACTACAATATGAATACCGAAGTTTTTATCACTTGTGACCGCTGCGGTAAAACCGTTCACGGTGTCATTATTGAAGAAGAGGGATTACCTAAAATTACAGGTGGGTTTTATGATGTAACACCTCCTAGTTATTGGGGAATGTTTGCGTTTCAAGGTGAACAAACAGTTTGTGATGCGTGCATGTGAGCCAATCCCGAATTTTTGAAACTTTATCCCGTCGAAAGAAAAATCCCAAAAGGAGAAATTACGTCGCCTATGACCGTTTCTCCAGAGTATCTCGAACAAATAAAAGCTCAACGAAAACAAGAACGGGCCAAAAGTGGGCGGGAAAGAAAACTTGTCGAAATGGAACGTTTGGGAATTGATAAACTAGAAAAGCCAGAGAAACCAGAGAAACCAGAAAAGCCAGATAAACCGGATAAACCGGATAAACTAGATAAACCGGATAAGAAATGAAAGCAGGTTACCTTTACATCATTACAAACGCCGCTTTTCCCGGTTGGGTTAAAGTAGGCACCACTTGGAATCTCACTGAACGTTTACACACTTATCAAACGGGTGATCCATTTCGTGGGTACAAACTCCAATATTCCCTCCACCATCCTTCATTCCGTGAAGCGGAGAAGAAAATCAAAGAAGCCATGAAACACTTCGCATTAGAAATCCGTGGGGAGTGGTTTCGAGTGGATCTTAACATAGCAAAAAGCCGTCTCGACGAAGCACTTGAATCATATAATAATGGCGAGTGGACGGAAGTATAAAAAGTTGACTGGTTTTCTGTTTCTGTTATAGTTATACACAAAAAATAAAAATATCTTCGCTTTCAAACAAAACGTTTGGAGGCAATTACATGAATGGATTGTTTCTATACCCCAAAGTTTAATGAACCACCTACTTGCTAAAGTAGGTAGATTTTCCGGTTAGGATTTTTAAAAGTATCACAGCTATTAAATTATTTAAGAAATACCCAAAGTTAAAATCTTTTTATGGTAGATGTGGTTCTCTTTGGTCAGTAGGTAAATTTATATCCACTGTTGGCAATGTTTCTGCCGAAACAATCAAAAAATATATTGCTGACCAAAAAGGGACGTAAGATATGTTAATACAACGAGGATATAAAATTAGCTAATTTAATTTGTGAAAAATTGGCTTTATTTAAAAGCAAAATATATCACAATAAAGGGAACAATGCTTTTTATGTAAGTACTCCTGTTCACCATATTTTTACAAATATGTATGATTCGTGGTATATTGAAAAAGAGAAAATTTCCATTCCAATTGATTGCAACCTTACAAAAACACATTTGCTTTATCTCTATATTGGAGATGGGAATTTAGCGAAAAACACAAAGAACACCTATAAAATTCATCTTTCGACAAACTGTTTTGATGATGATAGTCTAAATAAAATTGTGAGTAAATTAAAAACATTCCTTCCATTTCCAAACAGTATAAAAATATATAGCAGAAGAGATGGTAAAGTGATAGTGATTTTAAAAAATAAAAATGTTTTATCGTTTTTAAATTATATTGGTGAATGCCCAGTTAAGGATTTAAGTATCTCTAAAAAATGGGCTTGTGGAGATGGTTCAATAGAACTGTCGTTGAAGCAAGAAAAAGAATGCTTAGTAAACTAAGCAGAAGCCACAGGGCTTGCCCTGTGGAGTGTCACTAACAAAACGTTCAATCCTTCGGATATAATATTTTGACTTCTAACCCAATTTCTGTCATCATCTTCGTATGATTCTTCAAAGTAAGCTGCTTGCCCTTGTTAACGAAGTGCTGTCACAGAATGCCAAACTCCGAAAGGGAGGGTCACAAGCTACGTACTTTTGTCCCTTCTGTAATCACTATAAACGAAAACTTGAAGTCAATTTGGATTATGGTCAGTGGCATTGTTGGGTTTGTCACGCAAAGGGTTCATATTTAGGGAGTTTATTCACTAAAGTCAAAGCTCCACGACACTTTAGAGACCGGCTCTTTGAATTAACGAAGGATGTTCGGCTTCAACGTAAATTGAAGCCAAGGAGGGGAGAAGAAGAAGAGCTTAAACTTCCAGATGATTTCATTTCATTAGCAGTCCCCCCCAAACACGATGTTCATTTCACTGAGCACCATCAAGAATATCGCCGTGCGATGGCTTACTTAAAAAATCGTGGAATCACAATGGAGGATATATGTAGGTACAATATCGGTTATTGCGAATCGGGTGAATACCGAGATTGTATTGTTATTCCTTCGTATGATGATGAAGGAAAATTAAACTATTTTTCATGTCGTTCTTATTATTCTTCCACATGGTCGAAGTATAAGAATGCTCCCGGTTCGAAAAACATTGTTGGTTTTGAAAGTTTTGTTAATTATAATGAGCCCGTTACATTGGTTGAGGGTGTTTTTGATGCTATTGCCGTTAGGAACAATGCGGTTCCCCTGTTCGGGACGATGCCCTCGTTGCGTCTCAAAGAACAACTCGTTCTCCACAAAACTAAAAGAGTGAATCTAGTTTTGGACAATGATGCATTAAGAGAGGCAATCAAAATCGCTCAAGATTTGTGGCAATGGGGAATCACTGTCCATCTAGTAAAGTTACCAGAAAAAGACCCCTCGGATGTAGGTTTTTATGTGGTACACGATTTGATTGAACGTTCGAAACCATTTGAATACGCCGATTTGATTTACTCCAAACTAATGGAATAGCATGATTACGATCAGAGAAACGTTAACCATCATTCAAATGGTAGGTATTGGTTTCGCATTCCTCTCGATTATTTTACTTAGCTTATGATATTTGAAAAACTAACATCTACCGTTTCGGATTTTACCCACATCATTCATATCGCCGACATTCACATTCGGTTGACAAAGCGTCATCAGGAATACCGAGAGGTTTTTCAGAGACTTTATAATGACGTTGCAGCGTCTCCACCAACAACAATTATTTGTGTTCTTGGCGATGTCTGTCATAGCAAATCAGATCTGAGCCCAGAATGCGTCCAGATGGTATCTGATTTTCTTTGGAATCTGGCCAATTTACGTGAAACGATTTTGATTCCCGGCAACCATGACGCTACGCTTTCAAACAAAACTCGTCTGGATAGTTTATCCCCAATTGTAGATGCACTAGCTCATCCGAAACTTCATTATTTGAAAGAAAGCAAGTTATATGGAATAGGAAATATCCTGTTCAATAACATGTGTATATTCGACCCACCCGAAAAATACATTCATGGGCAAAACATTCCAGAAGTCTATCGAAATACGTACAAACACGTCATTGCACTGTTTCACGGCCCCGTCGATAGATCTGTAACGGACACTGGGTTTGCTATCTCAAATCCAGAGATTATGCCTCCATTATTCGATTGGCACCATATTGCTCTTCTGGGAGATATACATCGCCGTCAAAATATACAAGAAGCAGTACCGGAAGAACATAAACCCTGTGTTCACTACCCCGGTTCTTTAATTCAACAAAACCACGGTGAACCACTTCATCCCCATGGTTATACATTATGGGATTTATCAACATATGATTACAAGTACGTGGAGGTTCCCAATGACTATGGATACTTTACAATTGAGTTAAACGGTGCCAAAATTTTGACCGACCTTTCCGATTTACCGAAAAAAACATATCTTCGTGTTAAGTGCATGGACTCCATCGCCACGGAAATAAAAGGAGCCGAAGCACTGGTAGGTGGTCTGACCGAAATTCATGAAATTGCTCGTTTACGTATCGAATCCGAGGCCGATAAAAAAGCCAAGGAAGCTTTGGTCTGTAAGGATGTAAAACTTTCCCAGATTGCCGACATTGATTATCAGGCCAAACTCATCACTGAGTTCCTTCAAACAAAATGTAGTCTGCTCGACCAAACGAAAATTGACAAAATTTTGCTTATAAACCGGGATGTTAATACCGAGATTAAGCAAGATGAGTTTTCTCGAAATTTACGATGGAAACCCATTCGTTTTGAATTTGACAACATGTTTGCTTATGGTGAGGGAAATGTAATCGACTTCACACAAATGCAAGGCGTCTATGGTATTTTCGGACCAAATACTTGCGGTAAATCGAGTATTTTCTCTGCCATGTGTTTTTGTTTATTCGACAAATGGGATCGTGGTTTCAAAGCTATAGTTGCCCGAAACGTTGCTAAGCAAACGTTTCGATGTAAATTCGAATTTGAAATAAGCGGTATCCGTTATTTCATTGAGAAAAAAGGCGAAACCACCAAAACCGGAAACGTAAAGGTGGATGTCAATTTCTGGCGAGTCGTCAATGGAGTAAATGAAGACCTAACCGACCAACAAAGACGCAAAACCAATGATGTTATTCGTGAGTATATTGGAACGTTTGAGGATTTCATTCTCACAACTCTTTCTATCCAAAATACAACAAAGAATAATATCAGCTTTATTGACATGGGCAATACCGAAAGAAAGGATTTGCTTGTACAAATCATGGGCCTGAATATATTTGATCGGCTATATGAAAAAGCATATGAAAAGAGCAAGGAGTTAACCACAAAACTCAAACCCCACAAAGATAAGAATTACATAAAAGATTTGGATGCCGCCGAGACCAATTTGGCGTATGCAGAGTCATCCATCAAAGATTGTCAAGCGGCGATGGATGATTTATCCAGACAGATCAAACAGGTCAATGACAATATCGTTGAAGAGACCACCAAGCTTATTAAGTTGGACGGTGACATTCCTACCGACCTCTCGACTTTAGAGAAAAAACGAACCATTACAAAGGCGGCAATTGAAAAATTGATGTCTCAACTTGAAAAAGACAAAACCGAACTTGCGTTGAGAAAAACCAAGATGGAACGCTTGGCCGAGGAACTTTCCGAAATCATCGCCGAGGATCTAGTCAAAGCTCACAATACCTATAATGATTATAGGAAAAAACTGGAGTTGGCTCGTCAAACATTGGAACTCAAACGAACTTTGGTAAAACATTTGTCGGCTAAACTTGAACAACTTCGGAAGAAATATAGTTATGATCCCAACTGTAAATTTTGCGTTGATAATCTTGCCGAAAAGAACGCCGACGCATCTAAGACTGAAAAAGACCTTCATTCTGAAACCGAAGCAATGAATGCCTCTGAGGTTTCTGTTAAAGAACTCACAACAAAATTAGAAGAATGGGCATGGGTTGACGTGGCATACCAAAACTATACCAAGCTTCTAAACGATCACAGCAAAGCCAAAGACGAATTTACCACTTTGAATACAAAGGTTTTGGTAAATGAAAAAGAAGCCGAAAAACTGACTCAAGCTCTCTTAGAAGTCGAAAAGAAAATCGAATTGTATCACCGAAATCAGGTAGCGTTAGACAATAATCAGAAGGTCAACATGACCATTTTGAGTTACAAAAATGCTCTGAGCAAACTAGAAGGAAACTACAATGTTCAAAACAAGAGGTTATTACAACTCATAGGAGAGCGTGAAGTTTTCAAGAAACAAATAGCCGACATTAATGCCACTATTTTGGACCTTATTGAAACCGAAGAAACCCGAGAACTTTATGAATACTACTGCAAAGCAGTTGGTCGCAATGGTATTCCATATCAGGTTATTATAAACACCATTCCTGAAATCACCAAAGAAATCAATTCCATTCTTACCCAGACTTCGGAGTTTACGGTAGAAATTGAAACAGACGAGAAAAACCTAATGCCTTATGTAAACTACGAAACGAAGGGTCGCTGGCCAATCGAAATGACCAGTGGATTTGAACGATTTGTTGTTTCTATTGCCATTCGGGTTGCATTAAACAATATTACCAATCTCCCTCGTACAAACATGCTATTAATTGACGAAGGTTGGGGTGCGATGGATAAAGAAAATAAAGCCAATGTTCCTATGCTTTTGGCGGCATTGAAACATCACTATGACTTCGTTATTCTGATATCCCACTTGGATGAACTTAGGGACTTTGTTGATAGTCAGATAGAAATAACAAAGGTAGGGGTTTTTTCTAAAGTAGTCTTCGAGTAAAATTACCAGCCATGCTATTTATAGGCATGGCTTTATTATCATCATTTGGAAAAGAAGGCGTAAAATTAGGTCTTCTTACTCGCAAAGTTGACATCGAAGATACTTCCACGACCTCGAAGTACTTTGCCGTTACCGAATTCCCCAAAATCCTCACAGCGGGGAAAAACTCATTTGCCTTTAACGGTTCTCAATTTCTTAAAGACAAATCGGAGATACAAGTTGAATGTCTAGATTCCAACAACAATTCTCTCTATCTTGAACAGGCAAAATCCCAAGAAAGTCAGTTCACCGATGCATCGAAATTCGTAGTTTCCATTCATGTTTACGATGAAACCTACAACGGTCCAGCGAAAATTATCTTGGTTGGAACTACCACAAAGGGGGAAATAGTTCGATGGATTGGAACGGTGACTATTGACAAAACACTTAACAACAATTCCAAAGTTAGGTTTGTAAATCGTCCATCGTTAGAAGTTCGTCCTCTTCTTTATCCCGTCGTCTCACTTACTCGTGCGGCTGTAGATTACCCCCCGCCACCAGTTATTTCCCAAGCGGCTGGATATGCCGTCATCCGGAGTTATGTTAAATCGGTTACTTTGACTGGTGTAGGTGCTGGCTATACTAGCGTTAAAGTCACTGTCGATAACACTGGTACCGGAGGAAGTGGATGTCAATTAGAAGCAACGATTGCACCAGACGGTTCTATTGAATCGGTGACGGTTGTTAATGGAGGTTCTGGATATAAGAAGGCACCAAAAATAAGCATTGGAGGAACATACACAACAAAAGCTTCGGCAATAGCCGTCCTCAAAAGCGAAGTTGTTGATGTGGTTATCACAAAACCCGGTTCTGGTTATACATTCGTTCCAGAAGTTGTATTTACTCCAGTAGGAGGTCATGGATCAGGAGCGTCGGCAACGGCTATAGTCCAAAATGGAAAGGTTATCGACGTAACGATAGATCAACCAGATGGTGGAGGCGATGGATATACAGAAGTTCCAGCCGTATCATTTACTGTTCCAAATGCGCCGCCACCGCCTGATATGAATGTTTGGGTATCGTTCTCGGCAAGTTTTTCTTCTTATGGAGCAACCCCACCAACGGATACCAACAAGAATACTATAAACCCCAAACAAACCGATATTGACTATAGATTGGTCATTACAAGTTCTGCATTTTCTCCATTAACTCCGGCAGATCTTGGCTCTATGACATTTCCATACAAGGTTTTCAACACCCAAATGGAAGGTCATCCAATAACTCTTCATATTACAAAAATAAAAAAACCGTATTCCAGAGAAAACATTTCGGTTAATATCACTTCATCGTTCACAATCAAAAAAGTCCTGAATAGTACTACCATACAACTCAACGACCCATTCTATTACACCATAGGAAAAAATCAGTTCGTCGCAAATATTATTGAAGGAAGATGTTTTGCTCCATATCGGTTTATCTTATATAATACGGCACCCGACTCAAGTCAATTTTATCAAGTTTCTCCGTCAGTAGCTCTTCCTGTAAAAGACTCCTACGCAGAAGTCATTTATAGAAACATCAAATGTTTTACTGGATTCGTAGCACGCCACAAAATCTACCGAAAAAGCTCATATTTTCCCGGCGATTTCCAGTTGGTTTCTGATGAACTTTTAACCCCTCCGGAATTACTTTCGGATCAAGTTACATTCAATAAGTTCTATGACCGACTAGGAGTATTTTACAATCAACCCCACGTTAATAAATATTGGTTTTCCGAAACTCCCAATTTTAAGCTTTATCATTCTACCAATCCAATAAACTCAATGCGGGTTCAAATGGACTCGTTCACATATGCCGATGGAACAAAAGGAATAATAGTTAAAAATGATACTTTAGGTGGAGTCAATGATTCGATATACAGAGCATACAATGCTTCGGAATACGCTCGGCTTTCGGGTTCATCTTATAATTCAAACTTTATTAGCCTCAAAAAAGATGTCTTGTACGTTTTGGGGACCAACATCTCCTTAGAGAAAAACGCTTCGGAGACGGATGCAAAAGTGTCGTTTTACTTTACTAGTTCCATTCCAAGCATTAAAAACGAAAAAACTTACGATGCCACTCTAAAAAAGTTGAAACTGGGAGAAATATCGACAAAAGATAAGGTTTCCATAAAGTATTTCAACGACAGACAATACATCTACTTTACTCCTCAAGATGACTATTACGGAACTTTGGTGATAGTTCCTTACAAATGTTCTCCGACGCTTTCGGATATATCGCTGAAAGTGTATGCCGATTACGGGTTCTCTGGAGATTGTCAAGAGATCAGAATTCCTTTTGACGTAAAGACCGCAAACGAAGCATTTGATATTAGGTCAGAACTCTTAGATTTGAATTCTGTGATTGTGTATTCAGAGCTCCGAACTGTTCAATCTTTTGACCCCGGTGGGGAAAGTTTAGTTGGAAAAACAAACACAAGTAATATCAATACCAATATAACAATTGTCCAAGGGAACAATGGGGGAGGCGGGTCTGTTACCGTGACTGGAGAACCATATTTTCCAGATTTGACTCTATGTGACACAACAACTCGTTTCGTAGGATGGCACGCCACCACGGGGGATTCAACGACAGACGGAAAACTATGTTATACAAATGTTGCCCGACTTTTCGTAAGTTCTAGTGAATATATTCAACTTCATGAATACCAAGCTGGAGTGGAAGTAGTTGGGAAAGCCATTGCCGTGCAATATGACTTAGAAAACGGAATGGGTAGAAAAATTTTCATCGATGCCTTCGGCACAAAAGAAATCTATCCATAACTTTTTATAAAGTTTTTCTAGATTCATACGTAGATACTTATGAATAGAAGTTATTATTATGAAACCAAAGAAAAGCAATATCGAAATCATTAAATCATATCTCGCCGGAGAACGTCCTTTTGTCCAAGTTGGGTACACGCCAAGGGTTGTTGAACGGAAAGAGGGCGAAGAATGGGAAGATGCCCAAGGCAGAAGATGGGTTCAACGAAATGGTTACAGAACTCAAATTAACAAGCAAGCTCAGTTAATTCGTGAAGCCACTAATCAAGTATGTAAGTGTGGCCAGAACATTAAGTTTGGAAATCGTTTTGACGAAAAGTTTTTCGCAAAGACAGGAATGTGCTATGATTGCACAATCAAACACGAAACAGAACTTAGAGTGTTAGGTGTTTTTGCCCATTATGAACGATGGAAGCTTTTATCCAACTATCTTAGCTATTTGGAAGATATCAAGCGAAAAATCGAAGATAGCATTAAATATCTACAAAATGAGCCAGATACGTTAAGTATCCTTTGTAATGGAGAGGGTTTCCTCGAAAAGTTCAAAGGAATCAATACCACAGATTTGCTTACTTCTGCTCAAAAAGACTTGGAAGAAATAGAACAAACAATTAAGAAGGTTGCAAAAGATAAGGCAGACGCCAAGAAAATCTATGATTCGGAACTAACCAAAGCCAAGAAAGCAGCTAAGGCGGCTTTAAAAAAGTAACCATGAGCAACCAACAAACTCCAAGAAAAACCCTCCAAGAAATCATCAGGGAGGAATATAAGAAGTGCCTGACGGACCCCGTATATTTCATGCGGAAGTACGTTAAAATTCAACATCCAATTCGTGGAACCATAAATTTTGATTTGTATCCTTTTCAGGCCAAAACTCTAGAAGAATTTGCAAAACACGATTTCAACATTGTGTTGAAATCTCGTCAGATGGGGATTTCAACCTTGGTTGCAGCGTATTCGTTGTGGCTAATGGTTTTCCATAAAGACAAAAATGTGCTTATCATTTCGATTAAGCAAGACGTGTCTAAGGAAATCGTCTCTAAGATTCGGTTTGCCAATGATAACCTTCCATCTTGGTTGAAGGTTGAATGTAAAGAAGACAATCGCCTTTCTCTTAAACTAGCAAATGGCTCCCAAGTTGCCGCCGTTTCATCTGCAACAACAGCGGGTCGTTCTGCTGCACTGTCATTGCTGATTATTGACGAAGCTGCATTCGTTGAAAAGGCCGAGGAAATCTGGGCATCAGCACAACCTACTTTGTCATGTTTAGATAAAAATACACTTATTTTAACCGATAAAGGATTAATTAGGTTGGAGCAATTAATTGACGGATCTACAAAGCTTGGTTTTAATTCGGTAAATTTGAAGGTTCATGACGGGGAAGAAATCACTGATGCATCTTCTTTTTATATGTCGGACAAATCTGACATGTATGAAGTAGAGTTTGCAAGTGGAGCAAAAATCATTGGGACTAAAAAACACCCGTTGATGACCAAAAATGGATGGAAATCCATTTCAGATTTGTTTCCGGATGAAGACGAAGTTTTATGTAAATATTCTCAACACCTCTTCGGACCTCCAATAGATTATTCAAAATTTAATCCAGATATTAGAAAAGATGCAGTTCATTATAAATTTTCAAATAGAGAAATAGCATATTTATGTGGCCTCTGGACCGCCGAAGGTCACATTAACAAAAGAACCGTTGGAATTACCAATACCGATAAGGAAATAACTGATTGGCTAAAAAACAGGGGGTTTACATGCTATGATGATAGACATTACTATTTGAGTTCCGTTTGGCTTGTCGAATTACTAAAATGGATAGGGTGCGAAGGAACTGCTCATACCAAACGAGTTCCATGGAGAATTCTAAGCAGTTCGATGGAAGAACAATGTGCGTTTTTGCAAGGATTGTTTGACGGCGACGGTTGTTCGTTGGGAGCCAAGGGGGTTAAACTGACATCTGTATCTTTTGAACTATTATCTAACGTAAGATGCATGTTGTTAAACTTGGGAATACGTTCCTATATTCGATCCTCCGAATGGAAATCCACCAAATCCACAGTAATCAAGGATAAATCCAAGATCTTCCACGGATACGAATTGCATATTGGTGGATGGGATGCACATAAGTATTATACAACCATTGGTTTCACGGTTAAACGCAAAGCCGCAGGATGGAGCCAACTTCCATTAAAATCAATCAAGAGAGTATATCCCGACAAAAATGCAGTAAAAGAGCTTATATTGGAAACAGGACTATCGATTCGAGCATTTTCAAAAAAATATGGCTACTATTATGACAAGTATTTATGGAATGGTGGAAAAGGGTTGAGTATTTCTTCTGTAGAGAAGTTACTCGATATTTGCAATGGATTATCGACATCCGAAAATTACAAAAAGGTAAAAGCGCAGTATGAAAGAGATACCACTGAATATTATGATAAAGTGGTCTCCGTCAGGTACTTAAAAAATGATTTTAGCTACGACCTGAAAGTGCCAAGCTCAGAGCGTTTTTTGGCAAATGGTTATATAAGTCATAATACAGGTGGTAAAGCCATACTTTTATCATGTGTAACGAAGGATACTTATGTTATTACCAATGAGGGAATCAAACAAGTAGAGGATTTTGTAGATATCACGAAGACGGGAGGATATGAATGTAATCCTTATGGAGTTATGGGAGTAAACAAGATTCGACGTGGGAATCTTTTTTATAACAATGGTCGCCAGAAAACCATTCAAATCACTACCAAATATTCAGATTTGGAGTGTACCAAAAATCATAAATTGTGGGCCTATCGTAATAGAACGGGAACATTTGGATGGTATAAAGCAGAGGAATTAGAAATCGGTGATTTTCTGTCCATGCAAATAGGAATGAATACATGGGGAAATCAAAATGCCTTACAAGGATTTAGTCCATCGCAATCTACAAGAATTCGTTCACCCTTTTGCCCGTCTGAAATTTCTACAGATTTATCCTATTTATTTGGCCTTTATATTGCTGAGGGAAGTTCTTACAAGGTTAAGAATAAAACGGGAGAATTAATAGGAGGTTCCATTACAATTACCTGTGGAGATAATATCTCATGGGTATTCGATAGATTAGGATTGACGTATAATTGTTGGGATGGAATACATTACACAGTATCCAATAAGAATCTTTTAGAATTATTTGAACATGTTGGGTTTGATTTATCTGCCAAGGCAAAAGATAAAACAATTCCGAAAACTCTGTTAAAAATGAGTTGGGAAAATATCCGTTGGATGTTAAGAGGAATATTTGACGGCAATGGTTGTGGGACAGACAAAGTCGTTCAACTAACATCCACATCAAAAGAATTAATAAAAAGCGTTAGAATGATTCTAATGAACGCTGGAATAGTTTCCAGTTTGTGCATACACTCGAAAGAAAAAATGAACTCATATAAGGGAGAGATATTCCATAATGAAGATTCATTTGTTCTTGAAATACACGGACGCAATGCTTTGAAGTTTTATAACAACATTGGCTTCAATCTTGTTCGAAAACAGAAAAATAAAGAAAAACTAGAACTTACCAATTTAAATAGAGCGTGTAGTCACGATGTAGTTCCAAATACCCTTGAGTTGGCGAGATCTTTGGTAAAAAAATCCGGATTAAAAGGGAGAGAATTAAAAGAAATAACTGGCATTCAATTAAACGGTTATTTGAATAAAAAAACTCCTTATAAAACCCCGCATTTGTCTCAACACAATATTCTGACGCTTTTTGATTTGTTCGGAGAATTACTGTCCACGGAAGAACAAAATGTTTGGAATCGAATCTTAGGAGAAGATATTATATGGTGTCCTATCACAGCTATACATCAATCCGTAAATGACACGTTTGATTTTTCTCTCCCAGATAATGAGAAGGACTTCTGGTGTCATTCTGTTATCTATAACGGATTCATAGGCCATCAAACACCAAACGGCGTTGGTAACTTCTTCCATAAAATGTGGGTTCAGGCAGAAGAAGGCACAAACAAGTTTCATCCTATCAAGCTTCCTTGGCATTTACATCCCGAACGTGACAAAAAATGGCGTGAAGATCAAGATCGAGTCAGCGAAAACCTCAAAAAAACTGCACAGGAATTGGATTGTGATTTTCTCTCATCCGGAGCAACAGTTATCGATTTGCAGTTGCTTTCTTGGTTTAAGGAAACATACATGAGAGATCCCATTGAGAAACGAGGTATAAACCAAGAGTATTGGATATGGCAATATCCTATGTACACTCCGGATATTTCGTATATTGTTTGTCTTCCACCCGGAGAAAAGGTTTTAACTACCAAAGGAATTCGAAGCATTGAGGATGTAACATATGAAGATAAGTTAATCGATAGTGAAGGACGATATACTACGATTGAAGATATAAAGATTCGAGAATATCAGGGAAAGATATATGAGATTACTCCTTCCAATACGTTTCGGAGTACCAAATTTACCGCAGAACATCCCATTTTAGTTAGTTCCAATTCAAGACTTCAAAGAAATTATAATAAAACCAATAGTGAGTATGCTTTCAATCAAAGATATTGGGAACATGACTTTCACTTCAAAGATGCGAAGTTAGTAAAGAAAAATGATTGGATTTGTTTTCCCAATTTCTATAAAACAAATAATATTGTCACCGATTTTGACAAATTATGGAATGAATTTAATGAAACGGGACGAAGTGACTTTCGACTGAGAAAGAATCCATTACTAGAGAACGATTTCTGGTGGTTTGTTGGAATTTGGTTAGTCGAAGGATGGTGTTATAGCGACAAATACAATAACGTGACGGTTTATACTGCACACAACTCTAATGAGATGGATCTTGTGAATCGATTAAAACACGTCGTTGAAAATATCATTGGTCGAAGTCTCACAATTACGAAGAAGGACGATAACACTACGATTTGTCAATTTAATTCTAAACAAATAGGAAATTTTTTAACGACCCATTTCGGCAAGTATGCGGGCGGGAAATTCATCTCCGAAGTTATAAAGTACTCTCCGGTCCACATAAAGAAGGAGTTAATTAATGGTTATGTAGCCGGGGATGGTTGTGTTTTAATTAATAAAAGAAATGCGAAAACAATAAAAATCACTTCTATTTCTCTACGGTTGTTAGAAGACATTCAAGATATATTGTTTTCAATCGGATGTGTTTCTTCGGTCAATTTATTAAGAAGAGAAAAACAAACCACAATTAAAAATAAAATGGTTAATCAGAAAGAGGCATATTCCTTAACTATCCACGATTATGGCTGTAAATTTTTGTTGGAGAATCATTCCCCAAAGTCAAAAACACAGCGGATTGCCGATTGCTATTTAAGTCCAGATGAAACCAAAATCTATTTTCGGGTTAAAAAAGTAAAAGAAATAGATTATACGGGAATGGTCTATAATTTTACAACAACGAGTGGAACTTTTTTGTGTAAAAACATAACGACTCATAATTGTGCAGACGTTGCCCGTGGAGACGGTGAAGATTATTCAGCTTTTCATGTTCTCAACGCCAAAACTATGGAACAATGTGCTGAATTCAAAGGGCACATATCTACCAAGGAGTTTGGAAACATGCTTGTTTCTGTAGCAACTGATTACAACAACGCTTTACTTATCGTTGAACGTGAAGGACCGGGATGGGCTACTTTACAACAAATTATTGACCGTGGTTATCCTAATACCTTTTATGGTTCCGCAGACCTTCGATATGTTGATGTTGAACAACAAATGACCAACAAATACTATACCGAAGAAAAGAAAATGGTACCGGGGTTTGCGACTACTCTTCGAACCCGTCCAGTCATTATTTCTAATATGTGCCAATACTTCGTGGATAAATCACTTAACCTTTATTCTAAACGGCTTTATTCTGAATTAGAAGTTTTCGTTTGGGAAAACCACAAACCACAAGCAGCCACAGGATATAACGACGACTTGGTTATGTCATTGGCCATTGGAATCTGGGTTCGAGATACCGCTCTTAGGCTACAACAGGAACGAATCAACTTAACTAGAGCCACACTTGATCAGATTACAGTAAAAAAACCCGAGCAATCACCGGTGTATAGAGTTGGTGCAAGACAACCCCAAAATGCATGGAAAATGCCAGTCGGAGTAAAAACTCCATTTGGTGGCCCAGAAGAGGACTTGAAATGGCTCCTTTAACGTTTTTTTCTACATATTTATAGTCACGATGTTATAAAGCATCATACATACACACGAATAATGAAAGGCTAATTCTATGGCAGATCACTTCAAACAATTCAATGACGATACAGTAGATATCAAGCAACAATCTCTTTATGCGAGGTTGAAGAGGCTTTTTTCAACTGATGTGATTGTTCGAAACGTCGGTGGTAAACAGATTAAAATCAAGGACACCGACAATATCATGTATGCAACGGATCGCAACTCATTGCGAGACCGTTTCAATCGTATCCGTTCCACAGCTTACAACGCATACACCAGAGACTTTGCTCTCTCTTACCAAGCAGCAAGAATGGACTTGTTCCGTGATTACGATTGTGTAGGACCAGATACCATTATTCCATTGCCAGATGGATCACGCCCAACTATTGCTGAACTGGCTGAGAAATATAAAGACCGTCCTCAAGAACGATTTTGGGTATTCTCATACGACCATGAAACCAAATCCATAAAACTTGGGAAAGCATATCATCCACGTAAGAAAAAGGGGACACGTCAAGGATATAGAGTAACGTTTGATGACGGAAGTTCTATCGTTGGAAGTTTGAAGCACCCATTCTTAATGAGAGATGGTAGCAAAAAACGTCTTTTTGAGTTGCGTGTAGGCGATTCTGTAATGCCTTTCTATCAGAAAGAGTATGGGTATGATAAACATGGATTTAAGCGTTATCGTAAAATATACAACTTCTCAAAAGGATGGCAGCAAGAACACAAAATAATTGCCGAACAGTTTTATAGACCACTTGAAAAAAATGAAGTCGTTCATCACAAAAATTTCAATGGATCAGACAATACTCCTGAAAACCTAGAAATAATGGATTGGGAAGCTCATAAGAGATTACATTCTGATCACAATAAGAATGTGCTATGGGGAAGTGAAAATTATAAAAATCAACTCCAAAAGCTGAAATCTCACCCCAATTATGTTAACCGTCAGTTTCATCGATGGAATGGAGAACGTAATGGATCAAACCATCCATTTTATGGAAATACACATTCAGACGACTCAAATGAAAAACGCTCTAATACACTAAAAGAAGTATTCAAGAATAGAGACCAAACAGGTGAAAGAAATCCAAAATATCGTGATGATATTACATTCGAAAACGTAAAACAAAGAGCGTTTGATTATTACAAAGAGTACTCTAAAATAAATCTATGGGATTTCATTAAACACATTCATTGCGATCATTCAACTTTACAAAATCGTCTTCAAGGTGAAGGACATAATTGGAAGACATTCAAAAAAGAAATCGAGACAACTCTGAATCATAAAATTGTCTCTATTGAATGTATCGGAGAGATTGAAGTATATGACGTAACAGTTGAAAAGTATGAAAACTTTGCAACCGACAGTTGCATCGTTGGAAATACAATGGATATGGACCCCATCATCGCCTCGGCATTGGACATTTATGCTGACGAGTGTCTTACCCTGAACGAATTGAAAGAAATGTTGGTTATTCATTCGAAAAACCAGAATATCAAAAAAATTCTTCACAACCTGTTTTACGACATTCTCAATATCGAGGGTAACCTTTGGTCTTGGACTCGTAACATGTGCAAATACGGCGATTTTTTCCTTCGATTATACATTACTCCCGAATACGGCATTTACATGGTAGAACCAATTTCGGCATATAATGTTGAGCGTATTGAGAATGCCGATCCATACAATAAACGGTATGTGAAATTTCAGCTTCGACCAACCGATACTTCTCAGGCAGAAGTTTTGGAAAACTATGAAATGGCTCATTTCCGTTTACTTTCCGACAGCAATTTCCTTCCATATGGTAAGGCAATGATCGAGCCAGCCCGTCGTGTTTGGAAACAGCTTTCTTTGATGGAAGACGCAATGCTAATTCATCGGATCATGCGTGCTCCAGAACGACGTATTTTCAAGATTGATGTTGGTGCGATTCCTCCAAACGAAGTTGATGCTTACATGGAGAAACTTATCTCTAAGGTGAAGAAAGTTCCATTTATTGATGAGCGCACAGGAGATTATAATCTTCGATTTAATCTCAACAACATGACGGAAGACATTTATCTGCCAACTCGTGGTGGTGATAGCGGAACAGAAATCGATACTCTGGCCGGAATGGAATGGACTGGCATCGAAGATTTGGATTACATTAAACACAAAATGATGGCTGCTCTTAAAATTCCGAAAGCATTCCTCGGATATGAAGAAGGACTTTCTGGAAAAGCCATATTGGCCTCGGAAGACGTGCGTTTTGCACGCACAATTCAACGCATTCAACGAATCATCGTTTCAGAACTCAGCAAGATTGCTATCATTCACTTATATGCACAGGGTTACAGGGACGAATCTTTGGTTGATTTCGAACTGGAACTCACCAACCCAAGTACAATCTTTGAACGTGAAAAGGTTGAAATCTGGGGAGAAAAAGTATCGGTTGCGGCGGATATGTTGGAAACAAAACTCATGTCCAAAGAATGGATTTACAAGAATATCTTCAATATGTCCGATGAAGATATTATGGACCTCACCGATGAAATTCTCGAAGATACCAAACAAAAATTCCGCCTGACCTCAATTGAGGAAGAAGGAAACGATCCTGCTAAACCAGCACAACAAATCAATCCCGGTAATATTGGTGGTGGTGGTGGACCAGAAGGTGGTCCAGATCTTGGAGACCTCGAAGGTGGACCGGGAGGTAGTCCCGGTGGGGGAGAAGGTGGACCGCCTTTACAGGAAAGAACAGAACAAGATCAATCTGACCGAGACCAAACAGGACGAAAAAATGCTCGTGATTATCCATTTGGAGAAGACCCACTAGGTAATTTAGAAATGAAATCCAAGCCGGGTACAGAACGTGATATTCGTCATCATTATCGAAGTTCTCCCCTTGGAATGAATGAGGGGGTTGGACTCAAACCCAAAGTAGATCAGGGTGTCATTAGTGGTCTAAAAGGTTTCTTAACAAAACCCCTTCTTCAAGAAGAGAAGGAGCTTCGAGATGAACTAGGACCGAATGCCGGTAAAACTCTTCTTGACGAAAGCAACATCATAGAAGAATAAGGTATAACAAATGTGTATGTTTGGAGTTGAAACAACATATTTATAAAGTAGTTGAGAGTTGAAATTACTATGCAGAAACGAATGCGTCATTCCAAGTTTAAAAATACTGGCATTCTCTTTGAACTTTTGACTCGACAAATCACTGCCGATATTTTGGCAGGACGAAGCGAGTCACCAGCTAAAGATTTGCTATTCAAATATTTTAAGGAGAACACAGAACTGGGGAAAGAATGGAAGCTTTACAGTGCTCTTCTTTCACACAAACTTCTCGACGAAACCAAAGCAGAGCGATTCGTTTCTGTTATTCTTGAAGCTCGTAAAAGATTGAGCCGTAAAAGTCTCGCTCACGAGAAGTATGAACTCATAAAGGAAATTAAAGAAGTTTATCCTCTTGATGAACTTTTTAAGGCTCCTATTCGGAATTATCGAATATTGGCTTCTATCTATAAGCTATTTGAAGACGGTGTTTCCGGAGACGTTAGGTTTGATGTTAATGAAGTGTTCCAAGCCAAAACCTGCATAGTAGAGCACATTGTTGACAAGCCGAAGTCTGTACCAAAAGAAACCGAAGACGAACAACTCATCGACTGCTATAGACGACAATCTGCGGAAACCCGTCTTCTCGCTTACGAACTTTTGCTCGAAAAACTCAATACCAAGTATGCTACGGTATTAGATGACGATCAGAAGGCGGTTCTACGTGAATATATTTACAACATCGCTAATACCAATTCTCTTGGCAACTTTGTCAAATCAAAAGTCTCCGAAGTGAAGACGCAGTTGACCGAAGTGGTCAAGAAAATCGATGACAATGTTGCCCGCATTAAGATCACCGAAGTTGTCCATCAACTAGATAAAGTTAATCCGGATAAGATTGTCAAAGATAATCAAATCATGGTTCTTTTGCTCTCTTACGAGTTGCTCAAGGAATGCCGAAAACAGTTGAGGACAACATGAAAAAAAGTGAGCTTAAAATAGTAATAAAAGAAGCCCTCCGGACTATTCTGGCCGAGATGTTTCGTCCAAAAATGAAACTATCGATGTTAGAAGAAGGACCAATTCCACTAGGAGATTTGTTGTCAGCGTGGCGTGAAGATAAAGACGGTGAATACGTTCAAATCAATCCCGACGATTCCGTTTGGCTTATCCGTCATCAACGACCCGTGTTTAAAATTGCCCCAGAAGGAACTGAAAATCCCTATCCCATTATTGCACGATGGATGACGAAAGGAGGGGTTATTCTAAATATTTGGAAGGTTAACGATCACGGAAATGTGGAATTGATGAGTCGAACTGGAAAGGAACTTGGGGGGCTTGTAGAGAACATAAACGAAATGACGACAACCGGGGATGTTGCTCCACTCAATCTTCCCGGTAATGTTGCAGGTGGATGGCTTTCTCCAAAAGGTGGAAGTAAAAAAGGTGTCGCTGGTTCAGCGAAGCTTGGCTATGAATTGACTTCGATTGGAAAACAGGACATGGAAAGAAAACGAGATCCGTCGTAATGAAACTGAAACGTATAGTCGAACAAACAACAGTCGCCGCCCAATATTACGATTTGGGGAAGGATTTTACTTCATTTACTCGGGCGATGGATATGGCGACGGAAGAAGTCAAAAACCGTTTTGAGCAGGCTATTGCTGCTAAATTGAAGGGGAAAAAGATTCGGGCTAGGGCGTCTCGGGGCTATAAGCAATTCGAAAAGGATTATGAAATCAATGTCACCAATGTTTCTTTGGATGATTACTATGATAACTACGTAGTGGTAGTTCGTGGAAGTGACAACAAAGAATATTTTTTGAAGCCGGGATTCAAGGTTCAAATTTTGGGAGCGGCGGATCAAGAACAACCAGAAGAACCAATTCAGCCTCAAAAACAGCCAGAAAAACCGGAAACTCCAACTCAACCTCCACAGCAACCACCACAGGCACAACCGGCAGTACCCCAATCAGCGGTTCCACAGTCTCCACAATCGCCGGAACAATCAATAAAAGAGATGGATACGATTAGCAATACGGAAATAGTAAGGAAATATCCGATTGATGCGATTGTAAAAGACCTAGAGAACTGGTTGCCACGTCTTATGAGGCAAAGCGGAAAAGACTTAAGGCCCTATGTTCCACAAGAAGGTGTATCTCGAACTAAAGGACGTAAAACAATTATCAGTTATGGAATAACCATTCCAGTTCAGGATTTACCGGGATTGACCGTGGACCAAATCAAACAAGAATTATCTCAAGCTACAAAATTAGGAGATATTGAACAGATTTACACGTTGGAGAAGTTTGACGTGAGAAATGACAAATACGTGATCATCGTCAAGAAAATCACGAACTACTAACAACCTATGAACGACAGAAAACTACTTGTAGAAGTACAAACTTTCAGGGCCGATCCTCGCATGTTAAAGGAGAGTCTTGAAAGACCGAATGCCCCGTTTCGAGTCAAAGGTATTCTGCAACGTGCTGGCATCAAAAACCAGAACGGTAGAATTTATCCAAAGGACGTATTGATGCGAGAAGCTCAAAAGTATAATGATACATTCGTTCGTGAAAACCGAGCAATGGGAGAACTCGATCATCCCGAAACATCGGTTGTAAATCTCCGAAACGTATGCCACAAAGTTGTGGAAATGCACTGGGAAGGTGATGACTTGATAGGGACATGTGAGATTCTCTCAACTCCAAGTGGAAACATTCTTCGTGAGTTGTTCCGCAGTGGAGTTAACGTTGGTATCTCATCCAGAGCTCTTGGTTCTTTGAAACAAGTCTCCGAAGGAACTTCGCTGGTTGGAGACGACCTTGAACTTATTGCCTTTGATTTCGTATCGAATCCATCTACAGCAGGAGCATTCATGTTTGCCGAGACTCCGTTAATGGAAGGGGTTAATAAAATCCAAAATCCTACTACCGGAAAATGGGAAACAGTGAATAAGATTGTCCGTGATATTCTAAATGAAATTAACTAAAAGATGAAAAAACAAGAATTGAAATCAATCATTAAGGAATGCATTCAATCGGTTCTGAAAGAAAACTTCATGACCGAGGATGTAAAAGACCCAACTCGTGGAGAAATGCTTCGTTTCTTGCAGCAACAATTTGGTCGTGAAGAAGGATTTCTGGATGCTGCCGAAGTAGCAATGTTTTGGTTTGCCAATAACTATCATGGAGGTCAAGGGTCAAACCTTTACTCCGTTTTGAGCAAATCTCCTTTTATTCCCGGTCGCAATTCTCGTGGTCCAGAACCCAACAGCTTGGAGGCGGACATGTATCAAGCACTCGAAGCAGTGTATGGTGGAAAAGAACATCGACACAGCGAAGAAGACTTACTCCAAGAAGCCAAACCCAAAGTTTTGAAATATCTAGACAATGGATTCTATATCATCAGTGCTCAACAGGCCAAAGAATTTGCCGTCGATGGAAAACTTCCTCGACCCGGCTATGAAAAGAAAGCCGACATAAGCAAACTCAAAGGCTACATGGGAGATTATAATAATCGTATTGAACCATTGGATATAGATGAAACAACCACGGGGTGGATTCTACCAACCCGAGTGGGAGATAAAATGGTCTGGGCAATTCGTCTTTACACAAGTCCTAAACCTATGATGCAGGGAATGAAAGAAATGACTACTACGGGAGCAGTACAGGGATACATGACTCCTAAAGCATTTGGTAAGAAAAAGAAGTTCAATGAAAATGAAACAAATGACTTCATAGAAGGACAATCTAACCAAGTTGCTGCCAATCGAGTAAATAAGCTTCTTTCGTTGATAACCAAAGGTATTCATTCGGATAACAACTGGGAAGCAATTAGGAAGATTTTCAAAAAGTTGGACGAAGCGGGTCTAAATGTAACGATTACTAAAACACAATACGGTGGTCATGCTGAAACCCAAAGCGGGATGCCAAAATATAAAGAATGGCATATTTCTATTCCTTTTACCAACAATAAAGGAAAACCAATGGAATTGGTTGGTGTAATTAAGGCTCACGGTGCAGGCACAATTGAAGATCCATTATCGAGTTACGATATTACAGCATTCGTAACTGCTATGCCACAAAGGGATTTGCAAGAGGAAGAGCAGCCAGAAATGTATGATGCCGAAACCGACCAGTTCGCTCCCGGTCCTCGTCAACGTCCAGAAAACTGGCAACAAGGTGGAGACACTGTTCCTCAACCAGACACCGCAAAAATCCAAAAAGCTCTTCAAGCCATTGGTAAGATGAAACACCACGAATGGCGTGGTTTGATGGCTAGAGCAATCAAAGCTCATCGTTTCCATCCAGATGACGGTAAATACCCAGATCGTTTGAATTTGGGGTTGGCCCTGCAATATCTGGCCGAACACCCGTAATATAAAAAGTTGCTTCTTCATTCATTTTGGTGTATGTTTACGCCAAAATGAAACTGTTCTCCTACGACGACATGTGTCTCGTCCCCAAATATTCCGAGTTAACGTCTCGGGATAATGGAAATACTTCGGTTGAACTTTGTGGGTACAAATTCCGTCTTCCTGTTGTTCCTGCAAATATGGCCGACGTAATGTCGTGGGACATAGCCGATAAACTTCAACTCAATGATTATTTTTATATCATGCATCGGTTTGATGGAGCAAACAGCAAAATTCCTCCCAAATTCGAGGGAGGAGCGGACACGAAAGTTGTAAGTCTCAGTGTAGGTGTTCGAGAGGAAGATCGAGATTTTCTAAAATCGCTTATTTTCACACCGTCATTTATCACTGTCGATGTTGCCCATGCTCACCATTCCTTGGTTGCAAAAATGTTGAAGTTTCTTCATAGTTTTTATTCGGAACCATATACCGAACGTCCAAAATTCATTGTTGGAAACGTGGCTACAGTTGATGGTTACATGTTTCTCTGCGATAATGGAGCCGATGTTGTTAAAGTAGGAATCGGCGGTGGAAGTATTTGTACTACTCGCTTTCAAACTGGATTTCATCTTCCTACTGCATATAGTGTGTGGGATTGCGTGGAAAACAACGGGGGGCGGTATGATGTTCCAATTATCGCCGATGGTGGGGCCAAACATTTTGGGGATGTAGCAAAAGCATTAACTCTTGGAGCTACGATGGTTATGAGCGGAGGTTGGTTTGCAAGTTGTATTGATTCTCCTGCTAAAATCCAGAATGGCAAGAAGTTATACCGAGGTTCAACTTCATATGAAGCAAAAGGCCAAAAGAAACATATCGAAGGTAGAACACTGGAATTGGATGAGGGAACTACTTATTTCGAAAGACTAGAAGAAATACGTCAAGCGATTTGTTCTAGTATTTCCTACGCAGGAGGAACAGACCTGTCAGCGTTTAACACTGTTAAATGGGATTTACTATGATCTCAGACCTATGAACAGTTCGTTTTTCCGTCATCGATGTATTTAACACCAACGGAAACATCCCGAAAACGAAAGAAAAAAAAAATGCAAGTAAAAAATCTATTAACACAGTACGTTGACCCCAAGACGGCGGTCATCCTAGAGCACGTAAACCAAGGACAGAAGGTTACCTTCCAATATTTCCGTGACAATGAGTTTTGGTACAAAACCGATAAAGGATTGATGTTCCCGATTCCGCTTGCCGAAGCACAGGCGGGCCGAGCAACATTTCTTGCCAGCGACAAAGCGATTTACTACATGCGATGGATTAAGAAATACATCGAAGCATGTAAAAAGGAAGCAGCAAATGAGAATAGTAATCACGGGTCACCGAACGGAAAAACTAACACTGTATGACATCGGGTGGATACAAACCGCCATTGATGACGTTTTAGTTACCATTAAAGCGAATAATTCGTCACTTCTGGCATATTCTGGAATGGCAAGTGGTGTTGATTTGCATTTTTGCAAGTCCTGCATCATTCTTGGTATCCCGTACATTGCCTGTGTACCTTTTGAGAGTCAGGAACTTACCATGTCTCCCCGAGACGCCGACCTTCGGGAACAACTTCTGAAATCCGCCAAGAAAATCGAGCGAGTCAAAAATTCTTGGATGGTTGAACATTGTGATATCGGTATTGTGGTTTGGGACGCCAATAAGGGAGGTACCCATAATGTCGTTCAGCAATTTGTAGAAAACCGAAAGAACTTCTATTGGATAAACCCCGTAGGGAAAGTCACTTGGAAGTGTTTCATCGGAAACCCTTGACTTTTAGTTCTGATTTTGATACCATCTTCCTCTAAAACTATGAAAAAGAGCGACAGATTGCGTCGTCAAGCCGAAGATACTATGAATAAAGTTCGAACGATTGCTCGACATATTCGGAATGTTGAGGATAACTGTCTTCTTCTTGGAGAGAAGTTGATCGAGCGGGGTGAGGTTGAATTGGGGCATAAACTCATTGCCAATGGTTATGTTCATGATGCATCTAAGTTTTGGGGCATCGAATGGGAATACATGGCACCGGGACAAATCACTGAGGAAGAAAATGCAAAAGTTAAACTTAAATTAGCGGTTCAACATCACAATCGAACCAATTCTCATCATCCTGAATTTTGGGGACGAATTCAAGACATGCCGAGAATTGCGGTGGCAGAAATGGTTGCAGACTGGAAGGCACGTTCCGAAGAGTTTGGAACTTCTCTTCGGGATTGGATTGATGAACAAGCGACGAAACGATTTCATTTCACGAAAGAAGAACGTATATACAAGGAAATAATGGAATTTGTAGATCTTATTTGCCCCAAACCATTTGAAAATCTTTCACAAAGCTAAATAAGGGCTTGACTTTTTCTAAAACTCACGTATAATTTCCCTATGAAAATTAGAGCCGGTTTCGTATCAAACAGTTCATCCTCTTCTTACGTTTGCGATGTCAGCGGAGAAGCGTTTGAAGTACATGATGATTGTTTTTGGGATGCGGGTCTTTGCCAATGTCCTATGGGACATGTCTTCCAAAAAAAGTTTCTCGTCAAATGGGAACGAAAATATCCCTCTCGGGATGAGATGTTGTCCAAATTGGACGAAGTAACTGATAGTAAGCGTGAATGCATGGAATTCCGACGATTGACGGATTCACAACTGAAACAGAAATATTTGGAAATAACCGAGGGATACCAAGGCAACAATGCAAATGTTAATGAGTGCCCAATTTGCACCATGACCTTTATTAAGGATTCCGATCTCATCAAGTACATGCTAAAAAAGCAAGGACTGACTCGGGAGGAATTGGTTGTTCAAATCCGTGCTGAGTTTGATAACAATTTTCCTGCCTTTTTGGGGTGGATTGAATGTACTAAGAAGAACTAAATATGAATCCAACTATCTGGACCACCGTCAACAAGAACGGCGAGAAGATCAAAGTTCTTCAATCGGATAATTACAACTACGTGTTCAATTCGGTCACGGGATTTTTTGCCCGATGGGGAAGTAAAAAAGAAGACGATCCGGAATGGGCTCCATTTGGTCCCGAAATCATGGACATCGAAATTTCGGAAGGTGAAGGTTGTCCTCTGTCCTGTCCGTTTTGTTACAAAGGTAACCGAAAAGGCACGAACGCCACGAACATGTCTTTTGAGACGTTCCGGCGAATCTTTAAAACGTTTCCACCAACGTTAACTCAGATTGCATTTGGCATTACATCTGTTGGTTCACATCCCGAATTGTTTGATATTTTTCAATATTGCCGGGATAATGGTGTTATTCCCAACGTCACAATCAACGGTGCGGACCCATTAACCGATGAACAAATTGAAAAACTGGTGAGGGTTTGTGGTGCTATGGCGGTGTCTGTTGTATGGCCAAATCCAGAAAAGGGGTTTAACCTCATCAAACGACTTACTGACGCTGGTGCTAAACAAATTAACATTCACTTCATGATTTCAAAACAAACCATTGAGAATGCATATAAGGTTTGTGACGCAATGAAGAACGATCCTCGATTGGCAAAAATGAATGCCATTGTATTCCTTGGTCTAAAACCAAAGGCTCGTGGACAGGCGTTTGATGTTCTTCCAACAGAAGATTTCGTGAAGTTGGTAAATTACTGCTTGGAAAATGGAGTGAAGTTTGGGTTCGATTCTTGTTCTGCTCCTCGATTTGACAGGGCAATAGAACTTTCTACCCTTCCGAAAGAAATTAAGGCCAATCTCATGGCTTGTTCTGAACGTTGCGAATCGGGGTTATTCTCAGCTTACATTGACGCCAGTGGAAAATATTGGCACTGTTCGTTTGGAGAAAACCGTGAGGATGCTTACGGTATTGACGTAACCAAAATTAAAAACTTCACTCAAGAAGTATGGCTTAGTGAACCGATGATAGAATGGAGAAAAAAGCTTTTCGGTTTGTCGAGAGAGTGTCCACTTTACCCAGAAATACGTGTTAAACAATGAAAACTCGAATCGGTTTTGTTTCCAATAGTTCCTCGGCATCTTTTGTTGTAGCACTCAAAACAGAAGAAAAGCCATGTGCTCATTGCGGAAGGAGTGATCCAAACTTTCTTGATATTGTCGAAGCCATAGGAGCTCGTTTTGGAGGCGATTCCGAATGTACACAACTTCATGAACGAGGATCAGAAAACCTTCGAAGATATGTCGAGAGACAAATCAATGAAGATGAATGGCGTGATGACACGGAAAAGAAACAATGGAAAGAAATTGTTGAATTTACCGAGAAGGCGGAAAAAAAAGGCTATACGGTGGCTCGAATAGAAATATCGTATCACGATGAAGTAACTAACAAAATGTTTCGTGATTTGGAAGAAAGAAAAATTCTGATACCCCTATGGTCTGACCATCGGGATATTAGTCTGCGGGAAGTGAAACTATGAAAATTAGAACCTGTTTTGTATCAAATAGTAGTTCATCCAGTTGCGTTTGTGACTTGTGTGGTAAAACGGAGACAGGTTGGGATTTATGTGTCGGCGATGCTGGAATGTTCATCTGCGTTAATGATCATACTGTTTGTCAAGACGAAGCTGTGATTGATTTCAATGATTGGATTGATGAACGTGAAAGGCGAGAACTCGCTGGTGAGTCAATGGAACCTGCCGAATATGGGGTTCCAGAAAAGTACTGCCCATTTTGTTGCATGATTGAATTCACTCAGAGTGATTTGAAACGGTATCTTTATCAAAAAACTCATATTCCAGATGAAAAGGTACTCGCCGAGGTCAAAGCGGCAAATAAACATCGTAAGAAGCTGTATGCTTCCGAGTATGTTATGTATGTACTGGGCCTATGTGGTATTAAAACCGAAGATTTGATTAAAGAAATTAAAGAGAAGTTCTCAAGCTACGCAGAGTTTAGAAAGGCCCTATGAAAATTCGAAATGGTTTTGTCAGCAATAGTAGCAGTTCTAGTTTCGTTGTAATTAGATCTGCTTCAAACGACGATATTGCAAAATTACGAGGGCAATGGGGCGGTAAGAAAGATCTAAAAATTACACTCGACTTAGGTTGTCATCAATTTGGGTGGGAGAGAACGAAATACTCTCATTTCTGGGACCGTGTGTTATTTGCTTGGATACAAGCTGCTTATATGCAGTATCCTCGGAAAAACGGTGGACATCCGGAATGGATGAAGATGCTCAACAGGGTTTTGAAGAGATACCTGAAAGTCAAAAACATCCATTGGGATGGAGTGTCTCTTGAATATAATGAAAAAACTAAAGATTATTGCTACATCGATCACCAGTCGTCAGCAACGGAAGGAATGAACACAGAAATCTTCGATTCGGAAGACCAATTAAAAAATTTCCTTTTCTCTTCCAATTCTTACATTCAAGGTGGAAACGATAACGAATGAAGGCAAGAAACGGATTCATCAGTAATAGTTCATCAAGTTCTTTCGTGGTTCCTCGTTTTGAAGACACGATGGGAAAGCGTAAAAAACTTCTCCTAAAGAACGATGAAATAAAACTAAAGAAATTTGGGTTCAGTCTCGGATTGAATTTTTATCCAGACCAAGTTAGGCTTTCCTCGGATGACGAAAAGCTGAATCCTGAACTCGATAGAGAAATCTTAAAATCGGCCAACTGGTGTCAATATGTCTCTTGCAACCAAGACGAAACCATTGAATTTTTGTTGAAAAACCGTATTTCATTTACTGCTGACATTTATTATGGTCATTACAGCATGATTTACGATGGTAAGACGGATGTCTTGATCATTGCCCAAAACTTCGGAAAACAAATACAGATGTGTGGCACCGACAAAATGACTTTTGCCTCCATTAAAGAGACAAACCCAGTCGAACGAACGACTGGAAAAGAATATATTAAAACACTCAAAATATGAAAATCAGAGAAGGATTCGTGTCAAACAGTTCATCCAGTTCATTCGTGATTGTTACCACTCCGGAAGCGTGGAAAAACGCCAAGAAAAAGCTGGTAGAAAAAGTAGGTGAAAAAATCGCCAAAATTATTGTTGAAGAAATCGGCAAACCAGAGAGGGCAAAGGTTTTCGGACAAGATGCTTTAGTGTTCTCTGGGGTAATTTCTTCTGAGGAGTATGGATACGTTGGCATTGCTCGACTTAGAGAAAAAGTAGAACTCACCGAGGAGGAAGAGGAAAAGCTTTCTGTCGAGGCATACGACCAACACCATGAATTGGACAAAATTCTCAAGGAAGATGGAATTTCTTTTACGTCTAATCGGACCCATTAGTGTTAATTTATTAAAATCAGATCGGGTTTCATATCGAACAGTAGTTCTTCATCTTTCGTTTGCATTGGATATAAGCTTACTCCTTTGATCAAAACGGCGTTGGAAGAAAAATATCCAAAACAGAAGTCCGAAGATGACGGTACCACGGAAGATGATTGGGAATGGCTTGATAGAATAGCCTATGAAGTTCTCGATCTGGACGTAATTGACTTAGATGGACAATATCTCATCGGAGTGTCATTAACTGATGGCGACGATTATATGGTAGATGGTGAATACACCATGAAGGAAATCGAAGAAGTCATTGAAAAACTCAAACAAATTGTGGGTGAAAAATTCCCGGTGAAACTCTACATAGGCACCCGCCCCTCTTAAATTATGAAACTACGCACAGGATTCGTATCAAACAGTTCGTCAAGTTCGTTTGTGTTCTTGGCGTGACCATTGACGATGAAATGGAAAACAAAATTGAAGCTATTCCTTCTTCGAAACGAGAACAAAATCGGCTTCAAATATGTTACGCTATTTCTGGTGGAGAGTGGAAATGTGTAGGTATTTCCGCCGCCGATATGGCCGACAATGAAACCCCCGGTCAACTCAAACAAGAAATCGTCAAGCTCTTGAAGGATGCTGGTATTGATGTCAAAGTAAAAGATGTTCATTGGATTATGGATGGTGGCTACGACGGTTAAAAACTGTTGACAAGCGTCCATCGTTTGATATACTGGCATTGTTATTCTATGAAATTGGTGAGGAAAAATTGGCCCGAGAAACTGCCCATCTATTGGGACTGGAAAGATTAATATGAAAACTAGAAATGGATTCGTTAGCAATAGTTCTAGTTCGTCCTTCGTAATTGGTCTTCCCAAACGACCAAAAACATGGGAAGAACTTCACGTTACCCTTTTCGGAGATATGATCGACCGAGAATTTCATCCGAGTTGGTTAAAGATAACAGAGAAGGCGCATAATACGGTATTTTCAACTTCCCACGAGATCGCCAAAAACATTTTCAATCAAATAGAGGATCAGGACTCTGTTCAAGACTCTATTTTAGCAAGGATTTGCGATCCCGATTCGTATCCCAAGCTTCCATTCTGGGATGATATTAAGAAGGGGCGACTTCTGAAAAGAATGAAAAACCGATACGCAATCGAATATCCTTACTGTATCTCTCCAACCAATCGTTTTTGGAAACAAATTCAAAAAATCAACAACCGTGTACGTGCTAATTACGACACCAAAGTAGCAAAACTGCGAAAAGCAAAATGGGCTAAGATCGCACCAAAGTTCAAGGGCCTTAAGAAGTTTGTTATCATGACGCAAACAGACGGTGGTCCCAATAGCAAAATTCTTCTCATTATGGAGGATTGTTGGAACGAAATAGTTAAGAAAGTTAAAAGTGTCAAGCTCACAGGACATTGATTTATGAAACTTAGAAACGGATTCGTATCAAATAGCTCAAGCTCATCCTTTATTATTGGTTTTGACAGCAAACCACGGAACGTAGAACAGCTTCGAAAAATATTATTCCCTAACAATGAAGGGGTTTCTTATCCATTTGGAGGACACGAGGATGTGCCCGCAGAAATAGCGGCACAAAAAGTTTGGGATCAAATTAAGAACCAACGTCCCCTTTCCAAATCCAAACTCCCCGAAAAACTTAATTCAGGGTGGTTCAGTGAAAAACCAGAATATTGCTTTGATGGTCCTCATCGAAATATCGAACAAGAATATCGTAGTTTGACAGGGAAAAGTATTCAGGACGAAGATACTCCTCGTGAATGGCGAGAGAAGTGGAATATAGCATGGCATAAGCATCGTGAAGAGTATCAAAAGAATTGTATCAATGCCGCAAAAAGATTGGCAAGGGAACTTTTGAATGGTAAATTTCAAGGTAAAAAACTCTATGTGTGTTCCTTTTCGGATAACGATGGAATGTATGGTGCCGTACTGGAACACGGTGGAACGTTCAAAGAAATTCCACACGTTCAGATTTCGCATCATTAACCATTTGACTTTGGGATGGAAATCTGTATAATACATGCATGGATTTGACGTGGCTCACAACCAATACTATCTTTTTGACACTCCACGGTTCGCAGGCGTATGGCCTTGCAAATGAACTATCTGACGTGGATGTGAAGGGTATTTGTGTTCCGCCACGGAAAGTCGAAACTGACTTGTTCCAGCGGTTTGAACAAGCAGAAAACAACAAGTCCGTGGAAGAGAAGTACTCCTCGTGGAAGAACCCGAAGAACCCCAAGTTCGAATCGGTCATCTATTCCTTGAGGAAGTTTTTCTTACTCGCCGCCAATGTTAATCCAAACATCATTGAGTTGCTCTGGACGGATCCGAGTACGTGGTTAGAACACTCTGAATGGTCTGCTCGGTTACACGAGAAGCGTAAGATGTTTCTTTCGACGAAGGCAAAGTTCACATTCTCCGGTTACGCAATGGCGCAAGTGAAGAAGATCGAGCGTCATCGTAAGTGGATTGTTCAAGGCGAGCTTGCTCCCCCGAAGCGTGAGGATTTTGGACTCCCGCCTGTTATGTCTCGTGGCGTCGAAGAAATCTTCGGTTACATCAAAGCAAAGGTAGAACAATGGAACTTTAACCAGTTCCCACTGGAAGAGTCTAGTCGTGCCGACTTGAAGGAACTTATCTGGGAACTTGTTTATGAGTTGTCCAACAAGAATGTTTCATGGGACACTTGGCCCGACGCATATGCTGCGGGTGCCATCCACAAAATGGAGTCAGAACTTGACCTCCGTGAGGAAGTCATCACTCTAATCAACGCCGAGAGGGCATATTTTAAGGCTAAGAAGAATTATGAGAGTTGGCTCCGTTGGAAGGCAGAGCGTAATCCTGCTCGACGTGAATTGGAAATCAAGAGTGGCTACGACACAAAGCACGCCTCTCACTTGATGCGTCTCATGAGAATGGGGCACGAAATCATGACGTTGGGTCGGGTTATCGTCAAGCGTCCAGACTGGGAAGAACTTTTGTTCATCAAGAACGGCGGTTGGAGTTACGAAAGAGTCATGGAAGAGGCAGAGCGTATGCAAAAACAACTCGACGAACTCTACAAAAACATGGAAGCAGATCGTAAAGCAGGTAAAACCGTCATTCTTCCAAAAGAGGTGAATTTTTCGGAACTCAATACATTCTATCATCAACTTAGCGAAGATTACCTCTCTCATCAATGGGAGGGGTAGTCTCTTTTTTATGATTAAAACAACAGATTTTATTACCGATGAGGCGAAGCGTGCTGCCGAAGCAGAAGCGTTAGGTGCATTATTGGATACTTTTGTAAAAGAAGTCGGTACTAAAATTTTCACAAAACTTCAAGCCGGATACACCGGATGGGATGACCCAAAAATAGAGGAAGAACTCAAGCGAAAACTCTTGACTAACTTCCAAAAGGGTGATATGGTTGACGTTGCAGCATGTGCCATGTTCCTGTGGAATTTGCACGACAAGAAACCAATATGAGTTACGAGACCGACGTACCAGAATACGCCATTCACGATGATAAAAGAGTCTGTGGATTTTTTGGCCTATTTTGGTTCCTTTCCAATTTTTTCCCTGCCAAAGTTCATTACGAAGGGCTTGATTATCCTTCGGTAGAACACGCTTATCAAGCGGCAAAATGGCCACCACATAAGCGTTCTGAATTTACAATGATTACGGCGGATCAAGCTAAGAAGCTTGGCAGAGCGGCCAAAATAGATAAGAAAGAATGGGACGCCAAAAAATACAACATTATGGCGATGCTAGTTCTTCAAAAATTTTTAATGAATCAGCCTCTCAAGGAAATGCTTCTCGCTACCGAAGATGTTTACCTTGAGGAAAGAAATCATTGGGGAGACGTTTATTGGGGGGTAAATGAAGACGGCGAAGGTGAAAACAATCTTGGACGTATCCTAATGGGCGTCCGTGAAACCATAAGAAAAAACAAACTATGAATAAAATCGCATTGGAAGAAGTTCAAAATGTTCTGGAACAATACAAAGTTAAAGACACCGAAGCTATCATGAAGGATCTTGAACAGATTCTTGCCGAATTGAAAGCCGAGAAGGAAGCCGAGAAGGAAGAAAAACCTGCCTATGAAACGTTAGTAATTCTTCATGATCCTTCTGGAAAGTTGATTAACGACAAGGCCGATGAATTTGTTTCAGCTTTCGTGGTCCAACAAGAAGAAGGTCAAGATGCCGGAACCATTCTTTCTCGCATCGCCGATGCTGCCAAGACCCAAAACGAATCAGCTAAACGAAAGAATGCTCGATTGCAAAACATGCGGGAAATCTTTGATGGTCTTAAGCCGAAATACCTCAAAGAGAAAAAGATTAAGATTAAGACCAAGGAACCCGTACGTGTTTTGTTGACTACCGGAAAATTGGGAAACCTTGAACCAGTCAAGGATACTGAATGATCCTTAAAGGTGATTGCATAAAAGTAATGCAGGAAAAGGTTCCTAGCGAAAGCGTGGACCTCTGCATTACTTCCCCGCCGTACAAAGAATGTGATGGATGGACCGAAGAATTGATGCGGGGAGCGTTTCGGGAAGTGTACAGGGTATTGCGACCCAATACCCTGTTCTTTCTAAATTTCGGCCATTTAGCTGAGGACAAGTTCCGCCCATTTCGAACTTGTGAAATAGCCTTAGACATGGGATTTCGACTTAACGATACCATCGTTTGGAAGAAGAATCATTACAAGCCCATTCAGGGTGAAAAAAGACTGAACAACCTTACGGAGTTCATTTTTCTATTGTATAAAGGAGAAATGCCGAGACTTGACAGATTGGCCATTGGTGTTCCGTACGTAGATATTAGCAATGCTAAGCGGTTTGCTGGTGGACGAAACTTGAAGTGTCGTGGGAATCTCTGGGAAATTGATTATCCAACAATCAATTCCAGTGAAGAAAAACCACATCCCGATATGTTTCCTCCAGAGTTACCAAGATTGTGCATCCAACTTTGTGGTTATCCAGTAAAGGTTGTTTTAGACCCGTTCTGTGGATCTGGAACTACGTGTTTAGTAGCGAAAGAACTTAAGAAAGAATTTATCGGCATTGAAAAGAATCCGGAAATTTTTAGGGAACTAGAATTGGTCGTTCAATCAAGTTAGACTCCCTAATTTCCGCTTTCATTTTTTTGAAACACTCGGGGCATATTCCGTGGCTGTCTCCTTGTCCATCGAAATACCCCATATCTTTTTTACACCAAGCACAAATTTTGCGTCCTTCGGAAATAACTTCCGAAAGACATTCTCTAATTAATGCTTTCAGTTCGTTTTGCTTCATTCGGCTAATGGTTTAGAGGCATGTTGTGGTTCTTATTCGGAGTAGCAACTGGGTCAGATACTTTGTAATATCTCGTAATCTTGTGGCGAATGTCATCGAAAAGAACCCCAAGCTGTTGTTTTCGAACATAACATTCTCGTGCCAGTTTTTGAAGTTGCTGAACCTTCTTTGTAGTTTCCTGAAAGTCCTGTTTAATGATGTTTTCCTGAAACACGTCGCCACCTTCATTCACGGCATACATTTCGGCTAATTTTATAAATTCTCCGATTGCCTGAGCAGCATCCATGATAGCCTGCTCACCTTCAAATGCTTTACCGTATTCAATAAACATCGATGCCATCTCCTTGAGTTGTTTCTTCATTTCAGGAGTCATGGTATCTTGTTGTGGCTGTCCCATCTTGTTGGGAATAGAAGTCATATTCTCAACAATTGTCTTAAGTGAAAGTTCAGTTGTCTTGGGTAGATTCATACGCATATAAATAGTTTGAATTTTTCGATTTAGCTTCTTTCCTTGTCAATTTCCGGTTGAGAATAATGGTCAAAGTAATCAATGATTTGATCAAATTCTCGGAATAGCCGAATTCCTTTTCCGTCTTCCTCTACCACAAAACACTCGCCTTGTGGCATTTTCTTTTTATAAATTTTTATAGACGGGTCTTTGAGAGACATCACATAATCCCCATCAAATTCAAAGCCCATTGTCTTTAAGTAGTCAACGTCAGTGAACTTCCAATCATCAATATTGATGAGTTTGGATTTTTTCTCTTCGGCTACGGTATGAAGAATTTCGCTGAGCCTAATCATATTATGCTTTAGTTCGGTAAACGGCCTGTAGAAAGTTGGTTAGAATTTCCGAACCTTCTTGGTCATCAATTGGAATTGATTTGATGATTTTGATTTCATCTCCTTCTACATCAGTTTCAATTTCTCGAAGCTGAGGTTGTGCTGGTTGTTTACCTTCCGGTTTTTGCGGCGGTGTTTCGGTAGGCGATTCCTTTGGCAAATCTTCACCTCCACGAACTTTGACCAGTGCTGTATAAACAAACTTTCCAGTTGGTTCACGAAGTTTCTTCACGACAATCGTACTATTGTTTGTAAAATCATCGGATTTACTATATTGAACTTTGAACCTGTCATGTGCTACTGGTTTGATTTCAAAATTCTGAATAGCTTGATTTTCTTTTGGTGTAAATTCAAACCCACGATACATTTTGAGAGTATCGTTGAAATCCCCATGAAAAGTTTTTGTGCTGGCAATAACATTGATAGATTGTTCGTTTTCTTCTTGAAGGTGGCCTTGTCCAACAAGATTTTTAAGAACTTTAAGAATACGTCGTTTTGCTGAAATCCCACATTCTTGAAGCCCACATTCTTGCATCAAGAAATCTCTTACGTCCGATGGGTCCATTTCATCGGCAGCTTTTCCCGCTTTTCCGGATTTCGGAATTTTTCCTTTTTGCATGGCATAAACCACATGCATGAACCTACGTTGGCGATCAGATGTTGACGGCATATTTCTATTTTTTAGGACTTCTTGTATAAATAGCTTTTCTTTATAGTAGAAACGCTTGTTTTTGAGTTTTGTTCAATCTCCTAAGCCATCGTCCCTTCGAAAACCAATTTTCTATAAATATTTTGATGTTTTGAAAAAAGTAAACATATTTATATTTCAGAAATGCAGCTTCTTCTATAAGCCGCCACACTAACAAAGTGTAATCTTCATTGGACTTCTAATAAGTTCAGAACCGTAAGGAACAATTAAATATGGATAGCAATCTCTTAAAAGAAGCTATCGCCGACGCAAAGGCTGTCCGACAAACTGCATTGGCAAATGCCAAGGCTGCTTTGGAAGAAGCTTTTGGAACTCGTCTTGAGGCGATGCTTTCTCCAAAACTCGAAGAGGAAACAAATGACGTTGTGGGTCCAGAGGATCTTCCTCCAGCCCCACCAGTGCTTCAAAAACCTATGGAACAAGAAGCCGCCGTCAATGAAACCGATATCGAGGAAATCATGAAGGAACTTGAAGCTGAACTCCCAGAGGAATCAGCCGCCGTTCCACCGCAGGCACCAGTACCAGCACCAGCTACGTGTCCTCCAACGGACACCACTACTGTTCCGCCAGCTATGTCTCCTCCAGTGGATACTACTGTTCCGCCTGCTCCCACATCTGTTCCGCCTGCCCCGGCTCCTGCACCAGCACCAGCCGCTCCAGAAGAGGAACTAGATGAAGAAATCGATGTAAATGAGCTTCTTGAAGCCTTGAAAAAAGAGGAAGAAGAAGAAGAAAAGGACGAACTCCAAGAGTCAGTCCCAGTTAAATCTTCTGGTATTGGCACTGCTGACAACAAAGTGCCATCAGCCGATGCTCATGAATCGTCTCACATTGAGTCCGCTGCCAAAGATCGAGTTGGTGGAGGCGAAGGCTACACAAATGGCCCTGCTGATCCAACTATGGCAAAACGACCAAATCAAGGTAAAAATGCCACAAAAGACAACCTTTCGACCCCCGGTGGAGCCCTTAAGGAAACCAAGGAAACGGGTATTCCCGGTGGTACTGTAACAGCGAAGGAACCTTCTGAGGCCAAACGTCCAAATCAGGCAGATCATGCCACAAAGGATGACCTCTCCACTCCCGGTGGATCATTGAAGGAAGAAAATGAACAGTTGAAGGCTCAATTGACCGAAGCCGAAAACGCAATCACCTACCTTCGTCAACAACTTAATGAGATCAACTTGCTGAACGCCAAACTGCTTTACACGAACAGGCTGTTCAAGGAATACAGCATGGACAACAATAAGAAGATGAAGATTGTTGAAATGTTTGATCTTGCCAAGAATGTTCGTGAAGTCAAAATGACCTATGCGGTTATCGCTGAGTCCCTCAATTTCGGTGCTGATCTCAAGAAGAAGACCTCTTCTAAGATTCAGAATATCACCGAAGGCATGGCGAGCAAACCCGTAGCGGGAACAGCACCAGATAAGCAAATCATTGCTGAAAGTGCCAAGTCCGAAATGGTGTCTAAATTCCAAAAACTCGCAGGAATTAAGACACCACAACCACAACCAAAAAAGTAAGTGCGAGAAAATAAAGGATAAACCTATATGGATAACGTAAAAGAACTGTTGACCAGTGCGTTAGATCCTCAAGCTCGCTTGAAGCAGGAAACCCGTGGACTCGTGTCCAAGTGGGACAAAACCGGGCTTCTTGAGGGACTCAAGGACGATATTGCCAAAAGCAATATGGCCGTACTGCTCGAAAATCAGGCGAAACAACTGATCGAAGAAGCCTCCATCACTGGAACTTCTGCGAACAGCGAACAATGGGCTGGCGTGGCACTTCCACTCGTCCGTCGTGTATTCGCCGAAATCGCTGCCAAGGAATTCGTTTCCGTGCAGCCAATGAACCTGCCTTCGGGTCTGGTATTCTACTTGGACTTCAAGTATGGAACCAACTCTGGCGTGTTTACTCGTGACTCCGCAACGAACTACTCTTCGTTGTTCGGTGGTGTCTCGGGATCTACCGCAACCGACCCATGGAAGCTTGGTTCCACCAATGCTCCTGTTGGCGGTTTGTATGGACCGGGCCGTTATGGCTATACTGTAAACGATCAGGTAGTTGAAAATATTACCATCACATCGGCATCTGCTACATTGGCAGACATCAACTTCGACACGGGCAATTCCAACGATCCAGTGTATCAGTCGCTATCTGCGTCTTATGCCGCTGGCCGTTTGTGGGCCGTTACAACTTCCGGTTTCACGACCGCAGTTGCCGCCTCGGGTTCCGCCCCAGATATGAATGCTGTTCGCAGCTTCAGCATTTCGGGCTCTGGTATCGTTACCTACCTCCCCGGCTTCACTCGCTATAGTGGAAACGAAGTCGTATTTGTTGTTTCGGGTTCTTCGGGTAATGCTGGACCAGTAACACCTGCCAAGATTACCTACTCCGTCCAACCTCGGGATACTTCCCGTGGTGACTTCGAAGATCGTCTTGGTGTGTCCACAGACGCTACCGACACTGGCCTGAACAAGGACATCGGTATCCCAGAAGTCAACTTGGAACTCAAGAGCGAACCCATTGTGGCCAAGACCCGCAAGTTGAAAGCCGTCTGGACTCCAGAATTGGCCCAAGACTTGAACGCTTATCACAGCGTTGACGCCGAAGCAGAACTCACTGCTTTGCTGTCTGAGTACGTCTCGATGGAAATCGACCTTGAAATCCTCGACATGCTGATTAACAATGTTCCTAATATCAACAAGGAACGTTGGAGTGCAGTACTCAACCGTGAAATCATCAAGACTGGCAATACGTATGTTATTCAAGATACGACCACTGCCGGAACTGGTGGTTACTACACGAAGGCAACTTGGTACCAAACTCTTGGTAACAAGATTCAAAAGGTTAGCAACAAGATTCACCAGCTTACCCTGCGTGGCGGTGCTAACTTCATGGTAGTCGGACCAGACGTAGCGACCATCCTCGAATCCATCCCCGGCTTCGTGGTCAATACGGACGGCGATTCTGCCAAGTTCGCAATGGGTGTAAGCCGAGTCGGAAGCTTTGCTTCTCGATTCCAAGTTTACAAGAATCCTTATATGCAGGAAAACCTGATCCTCATGGGCTTCCGTGGCAATAACTTCTTGGAAACTGGTGCAGTCTATGCGCCATACATCCCACTTATCCAGACACCTCTGGTTTACGACCCAATCAACTTCACGCCAAGACGTGGTGTAATGACCCGCTATGCGAAGAAGATTGTCCGTCCAGAGTTTTACGGACTAGTGTATGTAATGGATACCGACAGGGTATAAGCTATAACACTATAATCACGAAGGGCTTCCGAAAGGAAGCCCTTTTTATTTCCATGCTATAATGAGATATGCGAAAAAGACTTGCATCTTATTCGTATATCTTCTATATGTATATGGATGAAAAGAAAGATAGTTAACAAACCCAAGACAGTTGTATGTGGCATTTGTTTGAAACCATTTTCGCTATATGGGATGGTATCACACATTAAGAATACGCATCATATTTCATTAGAACAATACACAAACACGTACGGCGAATTTCGAGCTCCAATACGACAAAGTAAACGGAACATACAAACCATCCAATGCGGAATATGTGGGAGGGGAATATCTTCAACAGGCATGTTCGTGCATCTTCGAGATTCTCACGACATTTCACCCGACGATTATGTTAAACTACATCCAGAATACCGACCATCCAAAATACGACAGCAAAGTTACATGCAGCGTCTTAAGGAAAATTGTAACATTCAAACATGTGTAATATGTGGTAAGGATTTTCCTTCTGGTAATTTACTCGGTTGGCATATAAAAAACGAACACAAAATATCGAAAAGAGAATATATTCTTACACATATTTTTAACGGAACCCATCCAAAATGTAAGTGTGGATGTGGCAGGCCAGTCAAAATTCTAAACTACTACCCATATTGCCGAGAATATATTTCAAGTCATAACCCAAATGCAATGTTGGGTAAGCATCACTCGAATTTATCTAAAGAAAAAATGGCATTGAAAGCAATGGAACGTCTATCTGCAACTCCATCGCCAAAAATTGACACAGAACCAGAAAAAAAATTTGAAGAATTCCTCAACCGCAATAATGAAAAATATATTCATCCCTACAAAACCGAACACGGTCTGATTGATTTTTTCCTCCCTGATCGGAACTGGTTCGTTGAAATAGATGGAAATTATTGGCATCCAATTAAAATCGAAGGATTGAATTTTCGATTGCTTCCCAATGTAATTTCCGCAAAAAGGAAATCCTCGCTTCCAAACTTAAAGAGAATACGAGAGGAAAATATTGATAAAATAAAATCAATCGCCGACATTCAGACATTATCAACCACATACGATTTTATCATCCCTTTCCGGCAGAAAATAATTTTTAAGGAATTCTTCGAGGCTTGCTTAGAACTTAAAGGTGAAAGTTACCTCCATGAGAATATTTGGCTACTTTTAAAGTTTATAAGAGAGATGCAACCAGAGTTTCCATTTCCACCAAACGAAGAAACTCCCGGTGATGTTATTACACAAATCCAGTCTGCGGACTTTAAATCTATATTAAATGAAAATGAAAGAACGTTTTCAAATAATATCTCGAACATCGGAGTTTCTTGGCTGAAAAGTCATTTCAAGTCATATTGGAAAAGTGCGTTCAATGGAAATCCATCTCCCGTTGAAGCATGGGGGGATGATGAAATCTTAAAACAAATAATCACATATAGAGTGGGTCTAAATAATTCTGGAGAAATCTTTGATTTTAGTCTCCATCAAATGATACGGGGTTTATCTGCTCGCCGATTAACCGTCTCGTTTTTCAAACCATTATTGGCGGCAGCAATATATGACTACTACTTGAAAGATGCTACGACCCCTACAACGTTCGATCCATGTTGTGGATTTGGGGGAAGATTAGTCGGGTTCAAGGCACGATATCCACATGGAAAATATATCGGATGTGAACCAAACTCAGAAACCTACACCGAACTTGTTTCTCTTGTTCGAATGATGAATTGGCAAGATGTGCAAATATACAATTGCAAACAAGAAGATTTTAAAGAAACTATCACTCCAGATTTTGTTTTTACAAGCATTCCATACTACGACAAAGAAATTTACAGCCAACCAGTGGAATACTCTTCATTTGAAAAGTGGACAACAGAATTCATCGGGGGATTATTACGTCATGCCAAATTAGCTCCTACATATATCAACCTATCACAAGATTTAGCACAATTACTTGGTTGGAACAATCCAGATACTTATATTGTATCCAACCGTTCACATTTCGATAGGACAGAAGGGTTGAAAATCGAACCAATCGTGAAGCTTTAGTGAATGCTTCCACGACTCTAAAGGGATAAGGGCTTTATGCTTCCAAGAACGTAACGACACACTTGACTCACCATTCAACTTCTGGTAGTATGAAATTATGAAATTATGAAATGTAGATGGATTGTGGAGAATTTTACGAACTCCGATGACTATAAAAATTTGATTGAAGCCGTTCGAAAAACGGAGCGTGATTGCTATGTTATCGACAAACATAACAATTTCGATTTCGACCCATCAAGATATCGGGAAAATGAATGCATTATGTTTCAAGGGTCTATTCAAATGGCCCGTCATTGCCGTAAAGTTCTTCCAAAAGGATGTTTCCCCATTGCTTTTTGCACCGAGGAAAATTTTCTTTGTTCCACCTATTATCCTTATGTTCAAGAATTCCTGTTCAATAACAAACACCGCTTTGTGACCATTTCTGAACTAAAGGCCAACATGTTTGGTTTTTATAAAGAATTCGGAAAAGAAGCCCTTGTCTATATTCGTCCTGACCGTGGGGACAAACCATTTGTCGGTCAATTGCTTGATATACAGGATTTCGAACAATTTTGGAAAAATGATGTTGTTTGTACGGCAGAAGATGATGATTTGGTAATTGTAAGCACACCTAAGACCATTCAAGGTGAGTGGCGATACGTTTGTACCTATAATAAGGAAATTATTGCCCAATCAACTTATCAGTATCAGGGTAAACGAACTTCTATTCCTTTTGCTCCACCGCAAGCCACTGAATTGGTCCACAAAATACTCAATAAAGGGTATTTTCCCGATCCAGTATTCACAATAGATGTATGCCAAGACATCGATGGGAACTTTTGGATGTTGGAGTTCAACTCCTTTTCTAGTGCAGGACTGTATGCCTGTGACAAAAATCTCATTGCTAAGAAGGTATCGGAAATCGCTGAAAAGGAATATTTTTTGAGGTATCCGTGATATTTATATTCATGCTGACGCTCAAGTCTCTAATTTCAGAAACCGTTATTCCATTGACACAAGAAGATGCTCAAGAAGTTCATCATAAGCTAAGAATTCTTGCCGATACTCCAGATCTTCAAATGGATTATGGTTTAACTCAAGACCAAGCCAACGCATTAGTTCAAAGTATTCCTAAAAGTGGGGGGCAATGGATTGTTCCTCCGTGGGCATGGACGGCAGTTCAGGGAGAAATGGCCGATCATATCGAAGTCCTACAGGATATTGCAATGGATGCGTTTAATGCTAGAGAACAGGGCCAAGCATTGCGTATAAGTAAGCAAGCCAAAAGGCTTAAAAAACTCTTTGGAGTTTGATCTTCTTTTTGCTATTTATATGTTGAGACACTATGTCCACATACCGTCACTTTATCAATGAAATGTACATTCATGGGTTCGAAACCGATGAGAACGAACCCATTTTTCGTGTACCTGAAAATTTTGACCGCTACAACAAGGGATCAGGATGGGAAGCGTACAAGGGTGGAAATGATTGGGAAAATGGAACAACTGGTGTGGCGGTTTATCTTAATCCAGAGGGTTATAACAAGGACATGGCTAGAATTTGGTTCGAAGTTAAATTTCCTCCGCATTTAGAAGAATATGTTTCCTCGTCAAAAAGATCCACCGATCCTTCTTCTATTGCTGTCCAAAAATGGGGAAACAAAGCTGCTAGCCGATGGCTAAGGGAAACTATAAATATTCGTAAAAAAACAAGACAAGTTCATGGTCCTCACGACGGCTATAAACGAAAGTGGATTGAAAGAAAACCTTGGAAAGAATGTTTTATGCTTGCTCTGGAATCAGAGAAGATGAAGCCGTTTGTGAAGAAATGGGGTGTCGATAAAACGAAATGGGTAGGAATGAAGCGGTCCACGATTATGGAGGGATTAGGTCTTAAACTCCAAGAAGAAGGAAAGCCCTCTAAATATTGGTGGATGGATAAAGACGGAAAACTCATTCCCGTTGGTCCAGAACAGCATTCTCCGGTTGCCCGTCAAATGTTTGGACTTCCTATTTCTTCTGCTGTTTATCCCGAGATGTATGAAAAAGGATATCTCCGAGTTGCTTTTACGGGCTATTGGGGTTCTTATCAAATTGAAATCAATCATAAGCCCGGTAAAAGTCCTTCTCTTGCCCAATGGAGAGCCTTAAAAGATTTAGCTATTGAAATGGGAGCAGAATCAATTAGAGATAATACCGACAGTAAACTTGTTCGGGTTGACGAAAGCCGTTTATTGTTTGAAAATTTTCATGACAATAAGGAATGGTTTCTCTATGAAGGAGACAACACTATAACGGCAGTCTTTGAAGACAATTCAAGACAGACTTTTAAGATTCATTTTCATACCAATCGGTTAAGAGAAGATAGAGAAAAACACCGAAAAAAAGCCGCAATAACATGGAAAAAATTAGCCAAAGAAATCCGTAACAGTGCGGGCTTGAATCAGGCAGGGAATCCCATCGTTATTCCTTGGCAAGAATGTTTTTCTCGGGCTCTCAAGCACCCAATGATGAAAGAATTCATTGATGATATGAGAGCAACTCCTATTTTCGAAGTATGGATGCCAATACAAAACATATGGTTATCCCCAAATGGAGAAGCTCGACGTGTCAGTTCACACGAACGGGGAGCGAGTGATATTCTTGCGAGTCTTGGAAAAAAAGTTGGTGGAGGGTATCGAGAAGCATATGATGCCATGTACCGTCTTGGATGGGCACGGGTTATCGTGGGAGATAATGCATATCCTTTGATTGTAGATACTGGAAGCGAAGGAATGCCTAGACTTACAAAAGCACAACGTCAATGGGTAGAAGACCGTTCTTACGATCTTGGCTTGGAAGGATCTTATAGTAACGCATATGGACAAGAAATGCATTTGGAAGAATTATCCGAAGAAATCATTGGTGAAATGACTTATGATGAACTTCGGAATAGTATGAAGGGATATCGTTCTAAGGCAGATTTGAATAGAGGCACAACTACGGGTTCGGATAGTCGTGAACGAGGAGCGAAAGAAGTTAGTGTTCGTTCTCTGCGTGTTATAAGCACATTAGGTAAAGACGGGGAAGAACATCCCACAGCGATGTTCAGTTACAAAACCAGAAATACAACCGGCGATCCAAGAAAAACGCACCAGAGATGGCAGGGATATATTCGTTATCGAGGCGGCGATTCCAAAAGTGTAGTTGCACCAGTAAAAAAGAAACAAGATGTTGAAGTAAACTGCACTTGTCCCGACTACAAATATGTCTGGGCCAAGGCAAACTCTGACGCTGACGCCGGTGAAACAGGAGTTTCAAAACCAGCCGGATTTTCTGCGACTGGTCCCGTTTCAAAGATTGAGCCAAAACCAATGCAATATAGAACTCAACAAGTTGGTAAGAAACCCGTCAATATTTTCGAAGATGTCAACGATTATGACACACAAGAAGATACACCCGTTCAGAATGAACCAAAGGGAGAACCCGTAGATATAGATAAGCGATGGAAGTTCCAAGGTGGTAACACCAATAATGGAACATACGGAAAGAGAATTCGAAATCCTCAGAATACGCCGGGACTCTGCAAGCATTTGCTTGCTTTAGCAGATTATATTGAACGTGGAATTGAAAAAGCCGAACCGGTGGCTCCGGTCAAACCGGGAGAAGAAGAGCCTCAAGTCGTTGCCCCCGAAAAACCGTCCAAATTGAAAAAACGAGGTAAACCAATCAACATTTTTGAATCGATTGTCAACTTTGCACGAGCCAACCCACAGTTTGATGTTTTATATGAAGACTAAACAACTTAAACAACTTATTCGGGCTATTATCACCGAAACCCTTCAACAACTCAATGAAGCTGAAAATGGAGAATGGTGGATTTATCCCGGTGGCGACGCTCAATTTGCCGATGGAAATATCGGGGATTCTAATCACGAAGGATATGTTATTGAGCATGTATCCCGAGAAATTTATGAGCATTTTACCGGACGTGAATTGGGAGACCAAATGGGATATCTTTCGCAATATGAAGATGACCTTTTCAAATCTCTTCAATCCGACGGAAGACTAACAGAACGAGATATTGAGACGTGGGAACGAGGTCGGGGGCCAACAGAAGTTCTCATCGAAAAACTTCTTGAAGACAACGTATATCAAGATAGGAATCAAACGGAGTTTGCAGTCCACATTGCATGGGGTTCCTCAAGTAGAGATGCCAGAGATTACGCAATGAAATATCTTGGATGGAAGCGAATGACTACCGCCCGAAATTATGGCACAAATGTTCAGACGTGGTTTTTACGAGATTCCGACCTTCGAGATATCAAGCGTGGCATTTATGATGCATGGGGCAATGATGGAGATGAGGAAGATGATGCAACTCATGAAGTCACCATTGAAGTCCGTTCTAATAATAAAATATTCAGCGGTATTCCTCTGAACGAACTTGAGACAGCTACCGTTGCCGATTTAGCGACATATCAAAGAGGAGCAGCATGGATGCGGGAAGTGAAAAGAAAAGCTGCTCCTATTATGGACCCCGTGAACTTTACTCCGATGGGTTAAGACGATTTTATTTCTTTGGAGCCAAAAAGCACCTATCCCTTTAGGGTAGGTGCAGTTGACTATAATAATAGGTATTATACGTACCCGCCCCCCAAGTCAGTTCGAAGTTGTTGAACTAATGTATAGAAATTTGCCGATTCGGAAATAGTTAATCCCTTGTGGATGGCAAAAAACGACACTCCTTTTCGAGAATGTTGAACGATAGAATTGTTCATATTGTTTGCCATTGCAACTAACTGATTTGATGGCAGAGTTCCTCCCTGTACCGTAAGGCTTGATGTAAATATTCCATGGCCGGTTGTGGAACTACCCGTATAAATGGCAAAAATAATCCCATTTCCAAGATTCTCTCCGTGGTTCGCAGAAATATAGCCTCGATATCCGGCATTGGCTCCACTGATTCGACCATAAATTTGGCTGTACATATCGGCATACGTAACATTTTGGAATCCAGCGTAAAGGCGCATGGCTTGGTTTCTGGTTGGCTCAGTATGAACACCAAATTCACATTCTGGATATTGCGATGTACTATTGTAAATGTATAATGTAAGTCCCCCATCCGAAGAAGTGGTGTAACTCAAACTCGGAACAAATCCTGTATTGAGATATGCGGTTCCGCTTCCTGTTAGCCCGTTGACACTTAATTGTGCAGAGGTAAATCCGGAATTTATCCATGGATCGTAACTTCCAGTTGAATTCCAAAAGGGGGTCAAAGACGCCGACAGATTATCGGGCACGACGGCGTTAATGACTTTCATTTTGGATAACAGATTGTTACTAACAAGTCCATTGTAAAACGTTCTAAGGGCGTTTTGAGTCGCTTCGGAGGGGGCGGCTCCTCCATTATAAATGACTCTTTCGACCCAATCCTGAACCGGATCGGGGTTAACACGCCCTCCTCCTAAAGCGGCTCTCATATTCTCCACCGCCGTATATAGAGCCAAAGATTCTGTTACCGTAAGGGGCGTGTGAAGGGCCATAAATGAATATGAACGTGACGTATAATTTCCGACGGTTCCGCCGCGGCCACTAGAAGCGGCTAGATATACAGTATTATTAGGAATTGTTGGGTTTGGAGTGAAT
>ERZ795052.531-NODE-531-length-57337-cov-54.265633_pt1 | contig 57337 bp, 55 predicted proteins | sample MGYA00375136_ERZ795052 | MGnify/ENA primary metagenome ERZ795052 (study PRJEB30181, sample SAMN05720156) | activated sludge metagenome | isolation source: Anaerobic digester | place: Japan | collected 2015-05-26 ... | reverse complement strand
TTACGGGTATGGCTCAGGGTTAGAGATTTTTTCTAGATGTCTCTATTTTTGATTTGGTGATAGATGGATTCTGGTTCCTTGGTGTATCTGAGGCAGTAGGCCAAAAAAAGGCAGAGGAGATTGTAGAGGTCGTATGGAAAAATGCGGCAAAGCTTGCTGCAAGGGATATAAAGCGACGTTTTAGTATAGATAAAAAGGGTTTGGAAGGTCTTTACGAGTCATTAAGGCTATTTCCCATGGCAAAAATGGTAGGTTATGAATTTGAACAAAAACCCAACGAGCTTATACTTACGGTGCCAAAATGCTCTGCACAAATGGCCCGGATAAGACATGGACTAAATGAGTTTGTATGCAAACCAATGCATTTTGCACTCTTTAATGCCTTTGCCCAGGAGATAGACCCGGCCATTGACATTAAATGTGTCTTTGCACCTCCTGACCCTCACCCTAAAGACCTTTTTTGTAAGTGGATATTTCACATGAAATAAAATCTCGGCACTTGTAGAGATATAAGTTTCTTGCATTATCTCGTTTACCTCTGTCAAGGAATAAACTCCTCCTTCACGGCAAAAGTTATTACCCACTTTTGCCGTGAGAGGGTGTTTTCATTGGCCAGGCTTGGGTTTCAATTTCTTCCTGTATCAAACACCTACATCTATTACTATATGGTGAATATGGTTACTCAACCTGTCTATTGGAGAATCTATACAGTATATTGAGATAACCTAAAAAACAAAATGGACTTATAAACCATTTTACTTAAGTGCCTAATCTCCATTGACAATATTAATAAGTAAAGTTATTATCAATATACTGTTTCAGTCCAATCTGGAAAAAAGTGGATTGAAAAGGTGTTAGTTGAACCCTTCTCAGAGAAGGTGATAAATTGATATGTAGGAGGTAAAAATTATGTCAGAAGACAAAACAAAAATATCAGATGATGAAAAAAAAGATGAAGAACACATTGGTGTAACAAGGAGAAAATTTATTATTGGTGCTGGCGCGACACTCGCAGGTACAATGGTCGTAAATCAGGTATTTCCAAAACAACTCAAAGCAGTAGAACCGCCAAAGAAATGGGATAAGAGAACCGAAGTTCTTATTGTTGGAACAGGTTATGCAGGACTTGCCGCAGCTATTGAGGCTCATGACGCAGGAAGCAAGGTTGTAATAATAGAAAAAAATCCTTTTATTGGTGGGAATTCGATTATAGCAAGTGGAGCATATAATGCCGTTGACCCCAAGAGGCAAACAAAACAAGGTATTAAAGATTCTATAGACCTTCATTACAAACAAACATTGGAAGGAGGCGATTATAGAGGAGATCCTGAAAAAGTCAGATTTATGGTTGAGAATGCCTTGAGCGGCCTTGAATGGCTTGAAAAAATGGGTGTTGAATTCGAACCTACTGTTTATACAGTAGTTGGAGCTCTTTGGCCACGTAGTCATGATCCTGTAAAAAAAGGGAGAGGCGGAGCAATAATAAAAGCTCTTAAGGCCCAGGTAGATAAAAGGAAAATCCCAATACTTCTCAACAATAAGATGACGGCAGTGGTAAGAGAGAAACCCCTTAAAGGGCCTATTATGGGTATTGTTGTAAACGAGAAAGGCAAAGAATATTATTATAAGGCATCAAAGGCTGTGGTGCTTGCTACAGGTGGATTCGGTGCAGATGTAGAAATGAGGTCAAAATATGATCCACGTCTTGATAAGGGTGTTCCGACTACGAATGTACCCACAGCAACCGGTGAAGCAATTTTAGCCGCAGAAGATGAAGGTGCAGCTGTAAGCGGGATGGATTATATTCAGCTTCTTGTAGCCTGTAATTATTACACTAAAAAGTATGGTTCTTTAACAAATTTAGGGATAGATTCAGCTATTTTTGTGAATACAGAAGGAAAACGATTTGTTGCTGAAGATTCGAGAAGGGACGTATTGGCTGAAGCAGTTTTAAAGCAGCCTAAAAAAGTGCTTCTTTGGGTTGCTGATGATAAATGCACAAAACGTTTTAACCCACAACAGACTGAACAGATTATAAAAGATGGCCTTTCTTTTAGGGCACAGACACTTGAAGAACTTGCAAAGATTCTAAAAGAAAAGTTTGATATCCCTGAAAGCACATTTATATCAACAGTTGATAGGTATAATGAGATGGTGAAAAAGGGAAAAGACGAAGATTTTGGAAAAAAACAAGAAAATCTGAAGACAATAGACAAACCTCCATTTTTTGCAAGTCCAACTCAGGCAGGTGTGCACCACACAATGGGGGGCATTAGAACTAAAGGAACATCTTGTGAGGTATTAGATCGGTATGGTAAGGTTATTCCAAGATTTTATGCAGCAGGAGAAGTTACAAGCGGTGTACATGGCACTAATAGGCTTGGTGGAAATGCAACAACAGATTGTATAGTCTTTGGAAGAATTGCAGGTATTAATGCTGCTAAAGAAAAACCTTGGGGTTAAAAAACTGCATATTTAATTTAAATGGGCACCTTTAATAGGTGCCCTTAAAAGATCATACGGGGCAATATTAAAAAAGTTTTTTATAATCTTTCTATTTTTTTGCTATTGATAAAATGCTTTTATATGTGTCATTCAAAAGGCAGTTTTTTTAGGTAATAACAGGTTTGATGTCATGTTCCTTAATTATCATAGCAAAAAAAACGAAGAATTAATTTGATCCTTTTCATATAAGTAAGTATATACAATAGCCTTCGACATTTATTGAAATGTGGATTTCATTACACCTGTTTTAATTAGATATTATAATCCTCGCATCTACCGCATATAGTTTATCCCCGTAACCCTTGATAGGATTTAAATCCAGTTCTTCAATACAAGGAAAATCCATTACAAATCTTCCTATTTTTATTAGATATTCTGCAAGCTGGTCTTTTGACATCCCGTTTTTAGCCCTTACACCTTTTATTATGGAAAACCCCTTAATCGCTTTTATCATTTCATAAGCTTCTTCTTTTGTTAAAGGGGGAAGATTAAAGACAATGTCCTTTAGTGCCTCCGTGTATATGCCTCCAAGCCCGAACATTATAAGATGCCCTTCATCATTATTTCGCTTACTACCGATTATAACTTCATGGCCTTCTACATATTCTTGTATCGAGACAGCCTCAACACCTATGATTCCCATAAATTCTTCCCATGTAGAGATTGCTTTGTCGTATGTATCTATCCCGATCCTTACTCCGTTTATATCTGTTTTATGGACAGGCCCAACGACCTTCATGACCAATGGGAATCCAATTTCTTTACATGCCGAATATACCTCTTCTTTAGTTTTTGTATAAATCTGTTTTGGCAATTTAAAACCTAAAATCTGCAGTACTTTTGTAGTATCAATTGATGGGACTAATCCCTTTTTGTTCCTTAATATTGCCTCTATTGATTTTTTATCATAAGAGAGGTCCTTTTCTTCAGACTGATTATATAATTTTGGCTTTTTTAATACTTTACCAAGTGCCCTTGCAAGATTGACTTCATCAAAGAAGAAAAAATTGCCCTTCGAAGCGAATTCTTTTAATAGGTCATAACAAGTGGTAATAGAGCTAAATACAGGTAAAATGGGGATAATACTATATTCCATAGCCCTTGCTACCTCATTATAAATTTTTCTATTGTCAAAAAAGCCCGGGTTAGCAATCATTACTATTATTGCATCTAATGTGTCTTGCTCCTCCTCATTAAGGATTTGCAATATCTCTTTGATCTGGCCAGCAGTTCTTGATGGAAAGCAATCAATAGGGTTTAAGACGCTGCATTCAGATGGTAATATCCGACTTACCCTTGCCCTTGTTTTTTCTTTAAGTATAGAGACTTGAAAACCCTGCCTTTCTAATTCATCGGTTATAATAACACCCGGTCCGCCTGCATCTGTTATGACGCAGATACGGTTGCCGTTTAGTTTTCCACCTGTTGCTTTTAATACGCAAGCTACATCTATCATCTCCATTTTGCTTGATACCCTGATGATCCCAGCTTTTTTGAATAAGGCATCTACAAATGTATCATCATTAGCCATAGCACCTGTATGACTTATAGCAGCCCTCAATCCTGCATTTGTTGATCCTGATTTTATTGCAACAATTGAACACCCTTTCTGTATGAGATTTTGCGTATTATTTAGAAATTGTAATGGCTTTCTTAATGATTCAATATAAAGCATTAAAATTCGTGCACTTTTTTCGTCATAATTCTCTTCATATAAAGCAATAAGGTCTTCAATCCCCATCTGAATTGAGTTCCCTACATTAACAACATTAGAAAAAGATAACCCCCTATTGACTGCCTGTTCCATAACAAGGTCTACGAAAGCCCCGGAGCCACTTATTAAGTCAATTGAACCAGACCTTATCTCAGGGATTATACCTGCAAATTTGCCACAATAATATGGTGTCATAAAACCAGAGCAATTCGGCCCGATCAATGTGATTCCATTTTTATTTGCAATATCTAAGAGCTCCATTTCTAATCTTTTGCCTTCTTCACCTTTTTCACCGAATCCTGACGATAGAATTTTTACTGTCTTGATGCCAGAGGATGCAATATCTTCAAATACAGGCAATACAGCCTTCGCCGGGACAGCAATTATGGCAAGCTCAGGGATTTCAGGAAGGTCTTTTATAGTACGGTAGGATGAGATACCCATTATTTTTTCACTATTCGGATTAACTACCATTAATTTACCTTTATAACCATGATTTATAATATTCTTTAAGACCTTTCCGCCTGGTTTATTTAAATCACTGCTTGCGCCTATAATTACAATGAAATCTGGTCTAAACAAGGCTTTGTATTTTATAAAGGATTCTCTATTCATTTTATTACCCCTTTTGCTTTTTTTTCATGGTTAGAGATGTCACAGCACCTATTATTGAGATGAAGGCCGATAATGCAAAGGCGTATTTGAATGTCCCGGAGACATCCTTTAACCAACCAGAGACAAAGGGACCAAGGGCCTGACCTATACCAAAAAAGAGTGTTATAAAACCAAGAGCTGCCGGTGCAAGCCTTGCCCCCATTGCATCCCCAGCTGCTGCTGCCATTATTACAGGGACAGAAAAGGCAGTAAGCCCAAACATGATAGCAGATATATAAAACAGGACAGTGGAGTTAAAAATGATAAGCAATATACTGGATATGGCAAGGACAAGGTATGCGCACATTGTAGCGTATCTCCTTCCTATGATATCCGATAACCCGCCCCATATGACACCGCAGAAGATGGCAAAAAACCCAAGCACTGCAAAAACACGACCTGCAGAATAATCAGCAATCCCTACTTCTTTTGTTAGAAAGGCAATTATGAATGTAAGGTATATAATGTAAGAAAAGCCATACATGAAATAAACTAACCCCAGTCTCCATATCTCCTTCTCCTGCATGATATTCTTCCAGGCAGAAAAGAAAGTGAAATCTTTGTCTTTTGGATTCTGCCTCTCCACCCCTCCATACATGGTAAGGCCTTTTTCAGCAGGATTGTCCCTGAGAAGGAAATAGCATAGAAAAGAGAAGACAAATACTATTATGCCGAGGAGATGCCATGCATATCTCCATCCCTCTACCCCATACATGGATATTAACCGGGGTATTATAAGACCTGTTATGGATAGGCCTGTACCGGTTCCCAGCGTTATTATCCCTGTAGCAAGCCCTCTCTTATTTGCCACAAACCATGCTGCTGGAAGGGCCATCATTGGGACATAGCTTCCCGCATTGCCCATGCCTGTTATGAGCCTCATTAAAAAGGCGAATACAAAGGAATTGGATAACCCTGTAAGGAAAAGGCTTATACCCATGATAAGTAGAGAGATAAATATAACCCTCCTTGTGCCAAAACGTGATGCCAGAAAACCACCAATAACTGCAAGGCATAGATAACCTATGAAATTACCTGTGCCTATAAGTCCGATCTGGGTATAAGAAAGGGATAATCCTTCTTTCATGCTACCCAAGATTAGGGAGTAGGACATACGGCCAAAACCATGGGATAATATAAGAACCAGTGTCCCGGTAAATGCAATAACCCAGGCATAATGAAACATAAAAGACCTCCAACAGCAGATAATTTAAAAAAATAACATAAAAGATAAAATTATTCAATATATTGAATAAATAAAATTTGAATAGATATAACTTGATTTTTTTAATTTTTCTTTAAAATTTTGTGTGGTATAATGAGGTTTATATGGCAGACAGGATCTACAAGAGCGACTTAACAAATCAGGAAAAGCTGCTTATGGCTATCATAAGGGTTGGCGAGTCATATAAGAGGATAGTCTCCTCTGTATTTCGCAGATATGGTCTCTCATTCCCCCAATACAATATACTGCGGGTCCTAAATGCATCAGAGAACAAGCAGGCAAAGACCACAACAGTAAGTAAAATAATGCTTGTGCCTCCGGCAAATATGACAGGTCTTGCAAAAAGGCTTGAAAAAAATGGCTATATTTTAAGAAAATCAGACCCCAATGATGAGCGTGCAACAATACTGGAGATTACAGAAAAAGGTATGGAAACCCTGAAGAATATTGAAATAGATAAGAATAAATGCGTTAAAACAATACTTGAAGGCCTTACTGAAAATGAGATAGATAATCTCTTAAGGGGCATGAAGATGCTTTTAAAAAAGAAGATAGGTTAAAAAAATAATCCATTTTTTCTCTTCTTTTATTGGGACAAAAGACATGTTAATTAACCTTCCCTAATTGTCAAGAAAAAATTAACCATTTTTAATTTTGGTTCCTCATACCCAACGGGCATATTCATCCCAAAGGTTAAAGTTCTCTTCACATTAAAATAAGACCTTATCTGGGGTTTTATAGCTTAAAGCGCTGTGATGCATGTCATGGTTATAGAATCTAAAATAGTTTCCTAAGTATTCCTCTGCATACCATACATAAATATAGTCTTTTAGATTAACTTCTTCGTATTTGAGTCTTCGCATAAATCTTTCTATGCAGGAGAGGATAGAGGTGTAAATCGAAGAGGGTAGATGGTCAGCTTTAGGGTCTAAATGTAAATTGATATTGATAGAGATAATCTTTTGCTTTATCGAAGAAAATATGATAAACATGGAAAAAATATCTAAAATATTTTTATAATCAGAAAAAAATGGAAAGATATAAGACACTAAAGGGCAAGGGTTTGGCTTTTCTTTTTTTTCTCTGGTTTTTATGGTTTATTAATTTTTCTATCAGGATAGCATTTTCCCCCATTTTACCCCTTGTAGAGGATGAGTTTTCTATTAGTCATGGAAAGGCGAGCAGTATCTTTATTTTTTTGTCTGCTGGTTACGGTGTAGGTGTGCTTGCTTCGGGGCTTTTTTCTGGTAGGGTGGGATATAAGAGGTCAATTATAACATCCCTTCTCCTTTTGAGTATTGTAACCTTTTTGATTCCCTTTGTTTACAACTTTTCTCTGCTCTATCTATTTTCATTTTTACTCGGTTTTTCTGTGGGAATATATTTGCCTGCGGCAATACCTTTAATTACCGAATATTATAGTGAAAAACAATGGGGAAAGGCGATATCTATCCACGATACAGGGGCTTCAGCAGCAATCTTTGCAACGCCCCTCATCTCTATATTTCTTCTCTATTTTTTTAAGTGGAGAGATATGTTCATGGTATATGGGGTTTTCTTTCTTTTGTGTGCAGTTATCTTTTATTTTGTGAGCAGAGAGGTGAAAATCAGCAATCCTCCAAGGGCAATATTTAAAGAAATTATAAAAAGGCGTGCCCTATGGCTCCAGGCAATACTATGGATTTTTGTTGCCGGTGCGAACTTAGGTATCTACTCTATTACCCCTTTATACCTTACAAAAGAGCTGAAGATGAATATAAGTTTTGCAAATACAATACTTGCCATATCAAGGCTTGGCTCCATAGGGGTAGCGGTAGCATGCGGTTTTATCGTTGATAAATTTAATTTAAGGTATGTGATTTTAATAATGGTCTTTATTACGAGTATATTTACAATACTTCTTGGAACAATAGGTGTCAAATACATTGCCTTCGTCCTTTTTTTTCAGGCCATCTTTGTTACAGGCTTTTTTCCCATCGGGCTTGTGGCAATTGCAAGGATATTTGACCGCAAGACAAGAAGTCTTGCAACAGGTATTATCCTTGCATTGAGTATATTGTTCGGAGGCGGGTTAATTCCGTATTTTTTGGGCGTGTCCGGTGACCTATACAGCTTTGGTCTCGGCATAGTTATCCTCGGCGTATTGGTGATGCTATCGAGCACACTCCTTTTTCATATAAAAGAGCTCGAATAATGTGTTTGGGTAGGCCCCAACATCTGTGAGTAAATCGTTAAAGGCTGGAAGAAAATAATATTAACCTTTCCTATTTAAAGTCTTTGTTTTTGCGATATATACTGTTCAACAATATTGCCTCTTTTGAGATGTTCGAGATAATCACGGGTATAGTTTTCCATGATGTTTCTGAGATATTGTATATTACTCTCTATTGCTTTTTCATAGAGATTATCATTTATACCCCATCTCACCTTGAAGTGATATACGGCGTAATGGTCCATGTTATCCAGTTGTTCTTTAAATCTCGTTCTTACAGAATCATAGAAGGAGATGGTCTTTTTAAAGAGGTCTATCTCACTTTTAAATCCTATTATATTACCCTCCATAAACTCACGAAATAAAAATAAAAGCTTTTCTAAATAGGTCCTATCCGCCATCTGACCTAAAAAATCTGCAGTGCCCAGCATCTTGCCTATTATCTTTGTCTCATCTGAACCAAATCTTATAGATTCTATATCAATAGATACAATAGTGCATCTCAACATGCTGGCACAGTCTTGTATCTCTTTTTGTGAAAACCCTTTGCTGGAAAGATAATCTTTTGCAAACCTTATGCTTCTTTCTACATGATTCAGTGTATATCTGGCCCCTGTCCCTTTTTTGTCACCTGTCTTCTGTATATAACCGGTATCGTGGAATAGCGCGGATATCATACCTAAAAGCACCATATTCTTGGAGAGCAACCCCATCTTTATTTTATAGCCGTGCATGAGCCTTACCATGGCAAGGAGTGTGTTCATTGTATGGATAAGGTCATGGTATTCAGTGTTACAGGGGCGATAACCGGGGTATCTGCCTTCAAAGAGCTTTACTGTATCGCTGAAAGCAGATTCAAAGGTCTCAAGATCAAAATCCCCATACATGAAGGAGATAATCTGCTTTATCTCTTTTAAAACCTCCTCAGGGTCATCCATTTTTACAAGGTCGTATAATTTAACAGGGGGGGTTGCTCTATTATGGACATCTATTTTTTTGTCCATGTCCCTATACTATCATATTATTAATCAAAAGAGAATTTTTTAATTGTTCTTCTCAACAGCCTTTAAATCCTTTATCCTCAGATGTTCTTTTAGTAGCAGCACAAACCCTAATATATTATAGGGTATATACCACGATGCATGAAAGAGGATAGAGGCAGTAAAACCCTGGGATTTGGGTATACCAAAGATGGCAAGTAGATACATTAATATGAATTGATAGACACCGATATACCCTGGTGATGATGGCACTGCCAGCCCCATGTTCAGAAGTGCACAGATAAAGGGTATATGAAAAAAGCTTATGGATACCCCTATGGTTAGGGTAACGAAATAAAGGGCAGAGCTCATGCACAGCCACTGTATAAAGGCAATACAGATGTAATATAGCGTTGTGACAGGAGACTTTATTCGACTCAGGTTCTCCTGGATCTCAATGAGCCTTTTTGCAAGTTTGATAAATATAGGCCTTTGGACTGCATGGAGCCTATCTGCTATTATCCTGGCGGTCTTTTTATAGCTCAAAAGCACAAATACAGTGATACAGAGGGTGAGGACTATTATGAGCATGTATATGGCCTTTGAGACCTGGTGGGGCATACTCTGTTTGGGGAAGAAGACAAAGGTTATGATGAGGAGTCCAATTAAATCAAAGAGCCTGTCCACGAGGACAGTGGAAAGGGCAAAGGAAAAAGAAAGACCCTCTTTTCTGGAGAGGACATAACCCCTTGCCACCTCTCCTATCCTTGCCGGCAGGACATTGTTTATAAAAAGTCCAATGATTAAAGCCACAAATGTATTTTTGACCTTCACACTGTTCCCGGCAATCCTTGACCATTTAAAAGATGATAAAAGGGCAGCGAGAAATATAAATGCTGTAGGTAGGAATACAAGCCTGTAGTCAGCATCTTTCAAGATGGCATATATATCCTGGAAGTGTATACCCCTTAAGGCCAGATAAAGAAGTATTATGCTTATTAAAAAGCCGACTATCGTAAAGATACGGTTCTTATTCAATCCCTGCCCCTTAAAAGTTTTTTGGAATTTAAAAACCCTGCAGATTGTGAATTTGTGAGGTATATACCTATACAGACGAGTATGAGACCACCTATTAGGCCTGCTGTCATCTGTTCTTTAGAGATAACTATCCCGAATAGCACACCAAATACAGGGGTCAGAAAAGTGAATATGGAGAGCTGTGCCACAGGATAATCATGGATGAGTTTGAACCATGCAAGGTAGGACATAAAGGCAACAATTACAGACTGGAAAAATACAGAGCCAGCCACCTCAAGGCTTAGGTTTATAATCCATCTATCTTCTATAAGGCAGGCACTGATGAACATAATAGGCACAGAAAAGATCAACTGGTAGATGAATGTATTGATAGGATGGACACTCTCGGCCAGGTATTTTTTTATATAGATGGTTGTGGCACCCCATAGAAAAGCAGCGATTATTGCAAATATATCGCCCATGAGCATATATCTCGTGTGTTTCAGGGGCTTACCGTAGAACACAAGATATACACCTATAAAGGCAAGGACAAGACCTATGGTCTTGAGGAGGTTAAGCCTCTCTTTTAGGAATAAATGGGCCCCCAGTGCAACCACAAAGGGCGACAGATAAACAAGGACTGCGGTCCTTGAAGCACCGGTATATAATACGGCAAGATAGAAAAACACAAACTCAAGACCGAACAACATGCCGGTAATAAATCCGTGAAACAGGATAATCCCCCTGTGGAATACGGGCTGTTTTATGTAGATACAATAAATCACACCGAGGAGAGATGCAATGACTGACCTTATAAAGGTTGTAAAGATGGGGGATAAACCTGTGTTGGAGAATTTAATAGCAGAGTAGTTTAGCCCCCATAACACAGTAAGGATAAGTACAACAACAAACCCTTTTGCATCTATATGGTCCTTGGGCATGATGAGACTCCTTATGTTTTCCTTGACAATCTTATACCTTTTTTGTTCTATTAAATCACTTAAAAAGAGGAGGAGCAAGAGGATTGATGAAAAAAACAGGGATTATAGGGACAGGCTCTTACCTGCCAGAAAAGATAATGACCAATTTTGATATAGAAAAGTTCCTTGATACATCTGATGAGTGGATTTATACAAGGACAGGTATAAAGCAGAGGAGGATAGCTGCTGATGGCCAGGCAACCTCTGACCTGTGCAAGGTAGCATGTGAGAATGCCATGTCTGCCGCCGGGGTAAAGCCCGATGACATCGACCTTATTGTCCTTGCCACCATAACCCCTGATACCCATTGTCCGGCAGGGTCAAACTGGCTTGAGGCAAAGCTCGGGTGTAACAAGGCTGTTTCATTTGATGTAACAGCAGCATGTTCTGGTTTTATATTTGCCCTTCATGTAGCCGATAAGATGATAAAGTCAGGGGCTAATAAGATGGCCCTTGTTGTTGCCGGGGAGATAATGAGCAGGGTTGTAAACTGGAAGGAGAGGGAAAGCTGTATACTATGGGGTGACGGTGCCGGTGCTGCAGTTGTCACAGAGACAACACAGGGCGCAGAGATTTTATCCACTCACATACATACTGACGGTGCAAACGGAGATACACTGCTTATGCCTGGTGGTGGTTCAAAGACCACACCCATCTCCTATGAGAGTGTAGATAAAGGGCTCCATTATTTAAAGATGATAGAGGCAAACAAGTCCTTTAAGGTTGCAGTGAGCAGGTTTGCCGAGGCATGTGAAGAGGCTGTAGCTGCAAATAACTATGGCATCCATGATGTGGATGTCATAATACCACACCAGGCAAACCTGAGGATACTACAGGGCATGGCAAAAAAACTAAAGGTCCCTGATGAAAAGGTCTACATGACTATTGAAAAATATGGTAATATATCCTCTGCCACAGTGCCCATTGCCCTTGATGAGGCGGTAAAAGACGGCACAATTAAAAAAGGCAGCCTTGTTTTACTTACTGCCTTTGGCGGAGGGCTTACCTGGGGCAGTTCTTTGATAAGATGGTAGGAAAATAGTGATGGATATTAGGTGATGGTGTTGTATTTTACAAATCACCAATCACTATTTACTGCTCACTGTTGTCTTATTCGGAGGGATGGCTGAGCGGCCGAAAGCGGCGGTCTTGAAAACCGTTGGGCGTTTACGCGCCCCGTGGGTTCGAATCCTACTCCCTCCGCCAGTTTATATATTTATTATTTCTTGACTTTATTGCCTTTTTCCTCTACAATAAATGCGTTTTACCTTTTGGAGGTGTTAAAATGGGAATTGGATTACTTGGAAAAAAACTTGGGATGACACAGATATTCAATGAAGACGGGAGCATTGTCCCTGTTACTGTTATACAGGCAGGACCATGTTTTGTTGTTCAGAAGAAGACCTTGAAGACAGATGGCTATAATGCCATACAGTTTGGTTTTGAAGAGGTTAAAAAGGCAAAAAATGTCAATAAACCCCTGACAGGTCATTTTAAAAAGTCAAATATACCCCCTTTAAAATTCATAAGAGAGTTCAGGGTTACCGATAACGAGATAGAGGACAATGAGATAGGTTCCCAGGTGTCAGTAGACCTATTTCAGCCAGGGGAATATGTAGATGTTACAGGGACATCAAAGGGAAAAGGCTATCAAGGCGTTGTAAAGCGTCATGGTTTTAAAGGATCCCCGGCCTCCCGTGGAACCCATGAATTCTTCAGACATGGAGGTTCTATAGGTCAGAACATGACCCCAGGGAGAACCCTGAAGGGCAAAAAAATGGCAGGTCATATGGGACATGAGAGGGTTACAGTTCAAAACCTTAAGGTTATCGAGGTAAGGGGCGATACAAACATACTCATGGTTGAGGGTGCAGTGCCCGGACCGGCCAATGGCTATGTTATTATAAAAAAAGCAGTTAAAAAATCATCCAAGTCTTAATGGCAGGATAGATTCTTAATACCTTGTTTGTGTTGACATTAGCCTGAATAGAATATAGATTTGATTAATGTTTACACTATATGTCAAGGATACATTCTCCGCAGCCCACCGTATTGATGATTATCATGGAAAATGTGAGGCCCTCCACGGTCACAACTTCAAGGTAGAGGCATTCTTTGAGGGGCAAGAGCCCAGGGCCGGCGGCATGGTAGTGGACTTTAAGATTTTAAAAGGCCTTCTCAGAGAGGTTCTATCATCTTTGGACCACAGGTATCTGAATGAGATAGATTTTTTTAAGGAGAGGGCTGGGTCTTCTGAGTATATAGCCCTTTACATCTATGGGCAGTTAAAGGGACTTCTTAATGTTGAAGGGGTGACATTAAAAGAGGTAAGGGTCTGGGAATCAGATAGCGCATATGCCGCATACAGGGAATAAGATATGAAAGATATACAAAACATGCCTGATTCAAGAAAGATAGAGATAGACAAGGTGGGTGTTAAAAATATAACCTATCCCATTGTTGTCCTGGATAAAGAAAACGGCTATCAGCATACCATTGCAACGATAGATATGTATGTGAGCCTAAGCCATGACAATAAAGGGACGCATATGAGCAGGTTTGTCGAGATACTCCACAATAACCAGAGCATGATTAACATGAAAAACTTTCCCAACATCTTAAGGGAGATGAAGGAGAAGCTCAATGCAGAATCTGCCCATCTGGAGATAAGGTTTCCCTATTTCATGAAAAAAGAGGCGCCCATTACAAAAAAGCCCAGCTATATGGAATATAACTGCGGTGTATATGGTTCTATGGACGGCCCTGGAGAGATGAAAGAATTTAAGGTATATGTATCTGTTCCTATAAATACACTATGTCCGTGTTCCAAGGAGATAAGTAACTACGGGGCACACAACCAGAGGGGTATAGTCAGGGTCTGTGTTAGATTCAAAAAATTTTTCTGGATAGAAGACCTCATAAATATCGTAGAGGGATGCGCAAGCAGTGACATATACTCACTCTTGAAGAGAGAGGATGAAAAATACGTAACTGAAAGGGCCTATGAGAACCCTAAATTTGTAGAGGACGTGGTAAGGGATATAGCAGAGATCCTCTCAAGGGACAATAATATAATATGGTTTTCCATTGAGGCAGAAAACCTGGAGAGCATACACAATCACAGTGCATATGCCTATCTGGAGAGAGATAATAAAAAAGATAAAGAAGGAGGGTTAGGATGAAAAAGATAGTTTTATTGGTTATTGTTATCGCATTGGTATTTTCAGGTTGCACCTGGTTCAAAAAGACATCGCAGGATCCCCAGGCCCAGCCAAAGGAAGAGAGGATAAATCAGGTATTCTATGGTTTCCCAGACGTCCCCATACCGAAAGAGCTGACATATATAAGTGAAAAGAGTTTTGTATTTGAGACCTCCAATCTCAAGGCAGGGGTTATGTTTTTCAACGGTGATGTAGATATACAGTCACTGGAGAACTATTTCAGGGTCAATCTTGTCAAAAATGGATGGAGGTTTGTTAATAGCTATAGATATAAGGACGTTGTATTGAATTTCATTAAGGATGACAAGACATGCAATATAAAGATGACCCGGTCAGTCTTCAATACAGAGGTGGAGATATGGGTAGGACCTGCTGACAGACAGGGTGTCCAGCAGAAATATGTGGAGCCCAAATAATATATAAAAATCTTGTAAAATCCTAATTATCTATGTGGATTTATCAGAGTATAAGTCCTGCACAATCTCTAAGGGCGATGAAATTTATCTCTTTTATCGGTGCCGGTGGCAAGACCTCTTTCATCAAATACCTTGCCGGGGAGTTTTCAAAAAAAGGTGATAGGGTAGCCATTACAACCACAACGAAGATATACGCAGAAGACCCTTATATACTTTTTGATAAAGACAGAGAGATTCAAGGGGATTATACATACCCTGTGATGATTGGAAAGGCTGTAGAAGATGGAAAGCTTACAGCCCTGGATGAGAAGGAGATAGAGCTTCTTGGAGCAAGATTCGATAAGGTCCTCATAGAGGCCGACGGGGCAAAGAGAAAACCCATAAAATTTCCAGCCCACTTTGAACCTGTTGTCCCTGCCCTAACAGATAAGGTATTTGTCCTGTGCGGTCTTGATTCTATTTTCAAGAGGATAGAAGATGTAGTATTTAGGTGGAGGAATCTATGCGATGCCACAGGCATATCACCAAATGAATTGATAACCCCTGATATTTTTTTGAGTTTTTTTTCAAGGGACTGCCTCCTCAAGGGTATAGATAAAAAGGATTTTTCAATAGTACTTAATAAGTATGATATATGCGAAGACAGGGACATAGTTATTGATTTAGCAAAGAATATTGTAAGGAGATTAAAAATAAATGAGATATTTATCTCAAGTCTTGCCTTCAGGTTATTTTACAGGCTCCATTATTGTGGGTCGACACTTCAATTTTGACTTGATTTATCTTTAATATTAATTTAATTATCTGTAACAAAATTATGGATGATAAGAGGATTATAACTGCGACCCTGGCAGATATATATCTCCAGCAGGGACACTTAGAAAAGGCCCTTGAGATATATGAAAAACTTGTCAGAAAAGAACCTGACAATGATTTTTATAAAAAGAGATGCCATGCCCTCAGAAAGGAACTGAAGGAGAAGTATAATACTGGTAGCCTCAGAAAGATACTGATGAAAAAGATATGGTGAAGGATGAGACAGAAAAGAAGGGAACAGGTCATCCGTATAATAGACAGTATGGGTATAGATGGATGCATAATAAGAGGAATGGAGAATATCTTTTATCTAACAGGCTTCAGGGGCTCAGAGGCAACTTTTGTAATGACCAGGGGAGATGCATTTCTTCTAACAGATTTCAGATATATTACATATGCCAATGAGGTTGCTGAAGGTGTCAAGGTCTGTGAGGTAAAGAAAGACAGGGATGTCCTCACAGACATATGCAAAAGATACGAGATAAAGACACTGGGTTTTGACAGTTTCCATACAACATACAGCACCTATGAGAGATTAAAGACATCACTGGTAGGGGTTGAGCTCATCCCCTTAAAAAAAGACATAGAAGACATAAGGAGGTGCAAGGAACCTGGTGAGGTCAACCTGATAATGGAGGCCATAGATATTGCAACAAAGGCCTTTAGGGAGGTGTTTGATAACATAAAACCAGGGAGGACAGAGAGGGAGATAGCAAGAGAACTCGATTATGCCATGGAGAGATTGGGGGCAGAAAAGCCATCCTTTGATACTATTGTTGCCTCCGGTGAAAGGGCTGCATTACCCCATGCAGTCCCTACAGATAAAAAGATAAACAAAGGGGAGACGGTCATTATCGATTTTGGTGCCCAGAAGGATGGCTACTGCAGTGATGAGACATGCACTGTAATCATGGGAGAGGTTAATGGAAAGCTCCAGGAGATATACAAGGTGGTGAACGATGCAAGGATACTTGCCCTTGAAAAGACAAGGCCTGGCTTGCCATTAAAGGAACTTGATACAATAGTGAGAGGTTTTATAGAGGATGCAGGGTATGGACAGTATTTTGGGCATGGAACAGGCCATGGTGTTGGCATTGCCGTCCATGAGACACCTGCCATAAATACGGTCTCTGAGGGTATACTGGAGGAAAATATGGTCATCACCATTGAACCGGGTATATATATACCTCATCTGGGCGGTGTGAGGTTAGAGGATATGGTTTTTGTGTGCAGCCAAGAGGCCAAGGTGCTTACCCATCTGAGAAAGGATATGCTTACTGTTCATGTGTAGCGTGTTCAGATAGGTAGTTGCAAAAGGCTTCAAACGCTTAAGGCATATCCTTTTTGACCTGCCCATGATATATAGGGTTATTTAAAAGTAGAGATTCATAAAAAGGATTTAAGGTAGATAGGAGGTTATGATGATTGTTTCAACTTCAGAGTTTAGAAAGGGATTGAGAATCCTTTTAGAGAAAGAGCCCTTTGTTATTGTAGACTTCCAGCATGTTAAACCTGGCAAGGGCGCTGCATTTGTAAAGACAAGGGTTAAGAGCCTTATTACCGGCAATGTCCTTGATAAGACCTTCAGGTCAGGAGAAAAATTCGAGGAGCCTGATTTAGAGGAGAAACAGATGCAGTATCTATACAAAGAAGGTGATAAGTTTTATTTTATGGATGTAGACAACTATGAGCAGTTATTTATCGATGAAAAAAACCTTGGTGATGCAAAAAACTATTTAAAAGAGGGCATGACAATAACTGTCTTATTCCATAACGGTGAGACCATAGGCGTGGAGATACAGAATTTTGTAAACCTGCAGATTGTAAAGACAGAACCGGGCATAAAAGGGGATACAGCCCAGAATGCCACAAAGCCGGCACTCCTGGAGACAGGATATACAATCCAGGTGCCCCTCTTTGTAGATGAAGGCGATGTGGTGAAGATAGACACAAGGACAGGCGAATATGTAGAGAGGGTTTCAAAATAGGTGCCATGTTCATAACCTTTGAGGGTATAGAGGGGAGTGGAAAGTCAACGCAGATAGACCTTTTATATAGCTACCTTGTTGAAAAGGGTTATGATGTATTAAAGACAAGGGAACCCGGTGGCACACCATTAGGTGAATCAGTAAGGGAGATTTTAATCAAGAAAGGGAGAGATATAAACCCTCTTTCAGAGATGCTTTTAATGATGGCCATGAGGTCACAGCACGTAGAGGATGTGATTATTCCTGCCTTAAGACAGAAGAAGATTGTTTTGTGTGACAGGTTCTATGATGCCACCTATGCATATCAGGGTTATGGAAGGGGTATAGATAGGGATATCATAGATTATATAAACAGGCTTGCCACAAAGGGTATAATACCAGATCTGACCATCCTGATAGATTTCGATGTGGAGGAGGGCTTGAGAAGAAAGATAGAGGATAAAGGTCAGATGGACAGGTTTGAGGGGGAGGATATCTCATTTCATAAAAGGATAAGGCAGGCCTACAAGAGGATTTCAGAGGAAGAAAGCAACAGGTTTTTTGTTGTCGACGGCTCATGGGATATACAGAGGATACATGAGGCCATAAAAGAGAGGGTGGAACAACACATTGAATTACACAGGATTTGACGACATTATAGGCCATGATAGGCCAAAACATATAATATCTGCATTTCTCGAAAGGGAGAGGATGCCCCATGCCTTTCTTTTTTCAGGTCAGGAGGGCATAGGAAAAAAGAAAATGGCCATTGCCGTTGCCCGCAGGATCCTATGCGATACAGGGAAAGGTTGTGGTGTGTGCAGGGGATGCACAAGGGTTAGCAGGATGACCCACCCTGATTTGATTTTGCTGGATAGACAGCATATGGAGTGGGCAGCCCAGCCTCAGCAAAAAAAGGCACAAAACGATAACACAGAAAAGACAAGGGAGATAAACACAATAAGCATTGATTTTATAAGGGGGAGCGAAGACAAAAAGATAAGGGGTATCAACCAGGAGGTCCATAAATATCCCTACGAAGGAAAAAAAAGGGTAATCATTATAGATGATGCCGATAATATGACCACTGAGGCAACCAATGCATTCCTCAAGACCCTTGAAGAACCCCCTGAGTTTAATCTCTTTTTTCTCATAACCTCAAGGGAGAGCGACCTCCCGATAACAATAAGGTCAAGGTGCACAAGGGTTAGCTTCTGTCCCCTCTCGCAGGCACAACTAAGGCAGTATTTTATAGATAAATTAGGGATAGAGAAAGAAAGGGCAAGGCTTTTATCTTATATATCCAACGGCAGTATAAATACAGGTTTATTCTGGCTCGAAGGAGACAACCTGAACATCAGAAAAAGGCTTGGTGAGTTTGTCCTGGGTAGGACAAAAGGCTTTGTGGAGGCAACATTCCTTGGTGAATATATATCCAGGGGGGGCAGAGAGCTCTCCATTTACATATCCTTTTTGTTTTCTCTATTCAGGGACCTGTATCTGATAAAAAAAATCAAGACAAGACAGGGGATAATCAATATGGATTTTGTTGAGCTATTAGAGAGGGCCAGATACAGTATGGAAGCCATAGACAGGGGTATACAAAAAATAAAGGAAACAGCGGGTATAATGAGGTATAATATCAACAAATGGCTCATGTTCGAAAATCTTATATTACAATTGAAGAGGTAAAATGAGAGTAAGCTGCGCGAGGTTTGATTATCTAATAGGTGTTGTGGAGGTAGAGGTCCCGGAAGGGGTAAAGGTGGGTGACTATGTGGTATGTGAACTGGAAAAGGGGGCCTGCCTCGGTGTTATAGTTACAGAACCAGTTGAGGCTGAAAAGGAGGGGATAAAGAAGGTAGGTATACCTTCAAAAGAGGAGCTGGAAGAATACTGGGCCCTCAAGGAAAAAGAGAAAAAGGCCTTTGAGATATGCAGGGAAAAGATAAGGGAATTGAATCTACCCATGAAACTATTGGCTGCCGAGTATCTCTTTGGCGGTTCAAAGCTCCTGTTTTATTTTGTCTCTGAGAACAGAGTTGATTTCAGAGAGCTCGTGAAGGAGCTTGCCAAGGAGTTCAAGATAAGGATTGAGCTGAGACAGGTTGGTGTGAGAGACGAGGCAAAGATAATAGGCGGGCTTGGAAACTGCGGGAATATATGCTGTTGCAAGCAGTTTTTAAATAACTTCTCCATAGTCTCCATAAGGATGGTCAAGGAACAGGGTCTTGCCCTGAATCCTACCAAGATTTCTGGTATATGTGGCAGGCTCATGTGCTGCCTTTCTTATGAATATGATATGTATATGGAATATAAGAAAGAGTTTCCCAAGGTAGGGAAAAAGGTTAGCCTGCAGCAGGGAGAGGGTAAGGTAGTAAAACACAACACCTTGAGCTCTACTTTTGTGGTAGAGCTTGAAAATGGTAATCTGGTAGTTGCGTCGCTGAAGGATATAAAAAATTGACTATAAAATAGAGGCCTCTAAGGGGGCATCTGGTATCGGGTCAAAAAACAGGGCCCTATAGTCTTTTATTGAATTGAGAGAGGTTAGAAGAGATATATGAGCAGAAAAAAGTATTACATAACAACACCTATATACTATATCAACGATGTCCCCCATATAGGACACGCCTATACAACTGTGGCAGCAGATATTATGGCCAGATACAAAAGGCTGTGGGGATATGATGTGTATTTTCTCACAGGGACCGATGAACATGGACAGAAGGTAGAAAAGGCAGCATCCCAGCAGGGCATTCATCCCAGGGAGCTTGCAGACACCATGGTCCATAGGTTTACTGATCTATGGAAGAGGTTGAATATATCCAATACTGGATTCATAAGGACAACAGAAGAGAGACATAAGAAGGCTGTCCAGTATATATTCCAGAAGGTCTATGAAAAAGGAGACATATATCTCGGTGAGTATGAAGACTGGTATTGTGTCCCCTGTGAGAGCTATTTTACCGAACTACAACTGGATAATGGTAGATGCCCTGATTGCCTGAGGAAGCCGGATAGATTGAAGGAAGAGAGCTATTTTTTCAGGCTCTCAGATTATACAGACAGGCTATTAAAATTCCTGGATGACAACAGGGATTTTATTATGCCCGAGATCAGGTATAATGAGGTCTATAGCTTTGTCAAGGGTGGTCTAAAAGACTTAAGCGTCAGCAGGACGAGTTTTAGCTGGGGGATAAAGGTCCCCATGAACGAGAGGCACATAGTATATGTCTGGTTTGATGCACTGGCAAATTACCTTACAGGCGTAGGCTTTTTAGGGGATGACGGGCATTTTGAATCCTTCTGGCCATGTGATATGCACCTGATAGGCAAGGACATTCTGAGGTTTCATGCGGTTTACTGGCCATGCTTTTTAATGTCTTTGGGGATTGAGCCCCCGCGCCATATATTTGCCCATGGATGGTGGACTATAGAGGGTCAGAAAATGTCAAAATCATTGGGTAATGTAATAGACCCCAATGAGATTGCCTCAACCTATGGGGTAGATGAGTTCAGGTTCTTTATGTTCCGAGAGGTCCCTTTTGGGATGGACGGGGATTTCTCAAAACAGGCTATTATACACAGGATAAACGGTGACCTTGCCAATGATTTTGGAAACCTTGCCAGTAGAAGCGTCACCATGATAAGTAAGTTTTTAAAAGGTAGGATTGAAAGGCCTGAGATAAAAAACAGTGCCGATGATGTTTTTGAATCAGGGATAAGACAGCACATAACTGATTATTATAGGTCCATGGAGGTATTCTCTTTTTACAAGGCATTGCAGAGTGTCTTTGATATTATCTCCATAATGAACAGATACATAGACATCGAGGCACCATGGAGGCTTGCCAAGGAGGGAGATGTAAGGGTTAAGACTGTCATGTATAATCTGTGGAATGGTCTCAGGATAGCCGCCCTTCTTTTGTCACCTTTTATGCCTGAGAAATCTCAAAAGATATGGGAGGCATTGGGGATTAAAAATCCCATTGAGGCCGCCAGATTCGAGGATGAAGAGGGTTTCTATTACAGAGAAGATATCTCGGAGATAACCAGGATAAGCCCTATATTCCCAAGGATAGAGGGATGAGATGTCTTTTACCCCTGTAGGGTCAATATTAGGAAAGGTCCTAAAACAGTGCAGGCTCACCGATGATTTAGATGCATATAAGGTATTTACTGTCTGGGAGGATATTGTAGGCAGTAAGATTGCCATCCATGCAAGACCATCAAAGATTAAAGGCAAGATCCTCTATGTGGAGGTAGATGACCCTTTATGGCATGCCCAGATTAAGTACATGAAGAGGGATATAATAGGGAGACTGGAGACATTTATAAAAAAAGGCGTTTTCCAGGATGTAAAATTTTATCTGAGATAAGACCATAGAGTCTTCGGGGGGATATTATGGAGCAGAGGAGAAAGGCAAGGATAGTCTGCACCTTAGGGCCTGCAACGAGTTCAGATAGAAAAATCAAAGCACTTATAGAATCTGGCATGGATGTAGCGCGCCTTAATTTTTCCCATGGCGACCACAAATCCCACAGGGATATATTTGCCAGGATAAGGAGGATATCAGGGAGGCTAAAAAGGAATACGGCTGTCCTTCAGGACCTCCAGGGTATAAAGATAAGGGTCGGGGCTGTCAAGGATGGGGGTGTTCATCTAAAAAAAGGGGATATAATCAAGATAAAAAAGGGCGATGGGATAAGCGATGAGACCACTGTCTTTATATCTTATCCCTGGTTGGTGGATGATGCAAGGCCAGGCAACAGGATACTCATAGATGATGGTTTGATGCAGCTTGATGTGGAGGATAAAAAAGAGGACTATCTTGTTGCAAAGGTCGTGGAGGGTGGCATACTCAAAGACAGAAAGGGCGTTAATCTCCCGCATATGGATATAAGGGCATCATCCTTTACAGAGAAAGACAGGGCAGATCTGGATTTTGGTCTGGAGCTGGGTGTGGACTTTGTGGCCATGTCTTTTGTAAGGAAGGCATCTGATGTGATGGCCTTAAAGGAATACATGGCCGGTAAAGGCCGTAAGATACCCATAATTGCCAAGATTGAGAAGAAAGAGGCTATAGACGACATAGATAATATACTGGATGTGGTAGATGGGATAATGATAGCAAGGGGTGACCTGGGTGTTGAGATGCCCCTTGAAGAGGTACCATTAATACAGAAGATGTTGATAAAAAAGGCAAACGAAAAGATGCGTATAGTTATTACAGCAACACAGATGCTTGAATCTATGACCCAGCACTCAAGGCCTACAAGGGCTGAGGCAACAGATGTGGCTAATGCTGTCATTGACGGCACAGATGCCCTTATGCTCTCTGCAGAGACATCAGCAGGTAGATACCCCATTGAGGCAGTAAAGGTTATGGACGCTATAATTACATACACAGAGAAGGAGATGGCAGAATCTATATCTCATGTTTCAGGGCAGAGCAGATACCTTTCAGGGGATGCAGGTTCTATAGAGGCTGCTGTTGCCCGTGCTGCATCACAGGCAGCAAGGGATGTAGGTGCAAGGCTTATTGTCGCCTTTACAAGGACAGGTTTTACAGCGAGGTTAATATCTAAATTCAGACCACCAACCCCGATAGTAGCCTTTTCCCCGGATGTTTCTGTGGTAAGACAGATGTCTATCTATCACGGAGTGCAGGCTTATTTTACACGGAATCTCAAGAATACAGATGATATGATAAAGGAGGTAAATAGATTTCTCATAAGGACAGCCCTTGCAAAACAAGGCGACAGGGTAATACTTGTCGCCGGCCACCCTGCCTCTTCTATAAACAGGACAAACCTTATGAAGGTCCATATTGTGGAGGCCTGACCTCGATTAACTCACCAGCAGCCTATATGTGTCCCTCAAGCACAAACTATAGATTGTAGACCAAAGACTGAATAAAAATTTCAAGGGGTTTTGCAGATGTCCCCAGGAGTAAAAGATTTTTTTCAAAGGTCTCCTATATAGATATCGTGTTCTATTGTAACACCTTTTCCTTGGAACCTATTTTTAAATTCATCATAGTCAATAGCATACAGGGGGCTTATCTCTACCTTTATATGGGGCTTGACCTTCGCACCTGTGCCTTCAATCCACCTCTTAAATAGGGCACACATATCATCCCTTGCCTTATCAGGGGAATCTAAGCCTGACATGTTCTTTACAGGGGAGAACTCCTCCTCCCTTTTAACCTCTATGGCGCATGTTTTCTTTGCGAGGGGTATGGCATCGAATACAAAGGTCTCGAATTTCCAGACATCTATTGTGGTATCATTGCCTTCCGGTGTCTTTATATCCATAGTTTTTCTGGCACAGTGGTATGGAAGGCCGAACCCATGGCTGTTTAGTCTTTTCACAAAAGGCAGTGAGAAGATATGGATGGCTGTGTTGCCGGCCCAGTATAGTATCTCTCCTTTTTCATCCAGTGCATTCATGTATGATGCATCGAGGTCACTGTATTCTATAATAGCGTCTTTTCCCTCTACACTGAGGTATACCCCTACCTTTTCCTCTATGCTTCTCCTCCTTACCACCTTTGTTGATACCTCTGACCCTGCCATATTGTGATAGCCAAGGAAGACAGGGTCAGCTATCTTTACAAGGGGATTATCTACCTGACAGTAAAATAGTTCTGTGTATCCATGAGAAAGGAGCATTTCCAGTAGACCGGAGTCATTGATAGCCTTGAGAGAACCACCGTGCCCATCAGGGTTAGTGGCAATCTGTCCCCTGTCTTTTATTATCAGTTTTCCATCAGGCGTAAGGGTTGGGAACATGCCCTGTCTGAAAAAGTATATATTGTCCTCATCCATACCAAAATACCTGTTTTCCTTAAAAAATGCCCTCGTATCATCGTCGTTCTCAAGACTTGTCATTATGAGAAGGGGGATCTTGGCTGAGTATCTTTTTGAGATTGCTATGACCTGTTCGGTAAACAACTGAAAGAGTGTCTTTCCCTTTACAGGGGATATCCTGAACGTGCCCTTTGGCCCATCATATCCGAGCCTTGTCCCTTGTCCGCCGGCAACAATGAGGACTGCCACCCTGTTATTTTTAATGAGCATCTCTCCTGAAACCCTTGCTTTTTTCCTTATGGCATCCTGTTCCGGTGTCATAGGTAACGGGACTACAGGGGCAGGTGATATTTTTAGACTGTCTTTTTTTGTCTTTTTCTGCAAAAATCCCCTGTAGATTTTAAAGATTAAATCTAAATCAAAAGAGCCCAGTTCATTCAAAAACCTATACTGTTCATCCCCTGAAAGACCCATATAATGTTCAATTATGTGCTGTTGATTATAGTCCTTTAACCTCTCGAGAACCTTGTCTTTCATTATCCCCTCTATGCCCCCATCAATAATATTTATCTTTTTACTGCCTTTTTTTGTTTCTTTTTCTGTTTTTTTGTATCTCCCTTCAGATACATAAAACCGATGAAACCGCAGACAAGGAATATGACCCCAGAAAAAAAGCTCTTTATATCACCTTTTGAGTAAAAGGCATAAACAAGAAATATACCTGCGATTACCAGAAATATTATAGCTTTTATCTTTTCTTGCTTCATGTGTTTTACTGTCTATCTTTTCTAATAAATAAAAATAAATTTCAACAATGGTCTAAAGGATGTGCCCTGAGGTATGACTCATAGGCTCTTTCCAGAAGCCTCAGGGAATTATGACCTCTTAAATTTTTCATTGAGGATCCTCTTGAATCTCGGGGCATAGATGATATCAAAGGCATCATCTTTCCCGGGAAAGAGCTTTAGGGCATTTTTTCTCACGCCCTCGATAATTGCCATGGCATCGTCGTGGGTTATATCCTGGGTCATAATAAAGTTTATTGCAAAGTCTACTATAAACCTTAATTTCCTGAGCTTTTTTTCCTCTTCAAGGAGTTCGTCCTGCATAAAAATACCTACTATTTTTTTCTTATCATACTTAATAATTCCAAAAACAGCCACAGGCATACCCCGAAGGAGATGGAGATATCAGCAACATTGAAGGCAGGCCAGTGGTAGTTTTTATAAAAAAAATCGAGAAAATCTATTACATAACCATATACCATCCTGTCGTATATGTTCCCTATTGCCCCTGATAGTATAAATACCAGTGAGAGCATCTTAGAGAAAGGCAGACTATACCTTAACACGATGAATATGAGCACAAATACTATAATCAACGGTAAGAATGTGAATATGTATTTTGCAAGGTGGTGCTGTGATAAGAGGCTGAATGCACCACCGTAGTTTCTTGCATGGACTATAGAGAAGAATGATGTGATGCCTATTCCATCAAGGTATGAAATCCTTTCCGTGATTAATGCCTTAGTCCATCTGTCCAGTAAAAAGACGATAGGGACTATAGTGAAGATAAGGTATCTTCGCATCTCTTACACACATTGGGGAATCTATGGTCAGGTGGTGTAAGGCTTTCATCATACTGCCAGCATCTCTCGCACTTTTTCCCCTCTGCCTTTGATACAACTACATCTGTCTCATTCCCCTTTTTTATCTCAACCTGGGACACTATAAATACATCCTTGAGTTCCTGACCCAGCTTTTCCAGTACCTTATAGTCTGCCTCACCAACAGTGATGGTGATTCTTGCGTCAAGGGGGTGACCTATGGTCTTTTCCGCCCTCTTCTCCTCTATCTTTTTATTCACCATCTCCCTGATTTTCCAGATCCTTTCCCACTCCTCCTCCAGTTCTAAATTGAGATGCTCCTTCTTAACACCCGGGAATCTTGTCATGAGTATGCTTTCAGGGTCTTTTGGCCCTTTCAGATAGGACCACATCTCTTCAGCAGTAGCAGAGAGTATGGGCGCAATAAGCCTTACAAGGGACATGAGGGTCTCATATATAACAGTCTGGGATGCCCGGCGCTTAAGGGCGTTTTTGTTCTCCACATATATCCTGTCTTTTATTATGTCTAGATATAGGGCACTTAGATCCACCGTGCAGAAATTATGGATGCTGTGATATATTGCATGATAGGAATACTCGTTATAGGCATTTAAAACCCTCTCTGTCAGTCTTGCCAGTCTTGATAGGAGCCACTGGTCAAGATAGGACATCTTCTCATAGGGGATGCTGTCTCTCTCCGGGTCAAAATCATTATTTATGTTGGCATGGAGGAACCTCAGGGTATTCCTTATCCTCCTGTAGGTCTCTACAAGGCGGTTTATTATGTCCTTTGATATCTTTATATCATCCCTGTAGTCCTCGTATGTAACCCATAGCCTCAATATCTCGGCACCATATTTCTCTATAATCTCTCCCGGGGCAATGATGTTGCCCAGTGACTTGGACATCTTCCTGCCAGACCCGTCCACAACAAAACCATGGGTAAGGACGGATTTATATGGTGCTATGCCCTCATTCCCCACAGATGTGAGTAGTGAACTGTGAAACCAGCCCCTGTGCTGGTCACTTCCTTCGAGATACATATCAGCAGGATAGCCGAGTTCTTTTCTCTGTTTACACACTGCTGCCCAGCTTACGCCAGAGTCGAACCACACATCCAGTATATCCTCCTCCTTGACAAAGGTATCGTTACCGCATTTACTGCATCTTGATGAGGGGGGGATAAAAAAGGATGGGTCTTTTTCAAACCAAATATCTGCGCCATACTCCCTTACCGAGTCTGTTATCCTTTTAAAGACATCACTATTCCAGAACGGCTCCCTGCATCTTTTGCAATAAAAAATGGTAATGGGTATCCCCCATGCCCTCTGTCTTGATATGCACCAGTCAGGCCTTACCAGGAGCATATTATAGATTCTGTCTCTCCCCCATGAGGGTATCCATTTTACCTTATCTATAGCCTCGAGGGCATTTTGTCTTAAATGGTTTTTATCAAGGGATATGAACCACTGCTCTGTTGCCCTGAATATCACCGGTTTTTTGCAGCGCCAGCAGTGTGGATATGAATGCTCTATCTCTTCTCTGTATAACAGAAGACCCAGTTCTTTTAGTTTTTCTATGACATGCTTATTGCTTTCAAAGACATTCATGCCCCTGAAGAACTCCACCTCTTCTATGAATTGGCCATGGTCATCTACCGGTGAGTAGACATCAAGACCATATTCAAGGCCTGTTTCATAGTCTTCCTCTCCGTGTCCTGGTGCGATATGAACAGCACCTGTCCCTGTATCGTCTGCCACATAATCAGCAGATACGATAACAGAATCCCTTTCAATAAAGGGGTGTTTAAAGTGAGTGCCCAGGAGTCTCTGTGGGGAAATCTCTTCTATCACCCTGTATCCCTCAATGCCAGCCTTTTTCAGTATATCTTCTGCCAGCCCCTTAAGGACAATATAGACCTCTTTTTCTGTCTCAATACTCATGTATGTAAAATCAGGGTTTATGGCTATGGCGAGATTTGCAGGGAGTGTCCAGGGTGTTGTAGTCCATATCAGCATGAATATGGGTTTGTCTGGATAGCCATGGAACAGGTCTTTTCTCTCTTTTGTATATGGGAATTTTACATAGATGGCATCTGATTTTTTTGTGTCATATTCTATCTCTGCCTCTGCCAGGGCAGTAAGACAGTTTATACACCAGAGCACAGGCTTCTTTTTTCTGTATATCTCACCCCTTTCAAAAAACTTTTGCATCTGTTCTATTATGGTTGCCTGGTAATTAAAATCCATGGTTATGTAAGGATTGTCCCAATCACCTATTACACCAAGCCTTTTGAACTCCTCCCTCTGGATGTCAATAAAACGATGGGCATATGCCCTGCACTGGCGGCGTTTCTCAAGTTTGGATTGGGATAGGTTTTTCCCCTTCATATCCTTTTCTATCTGATGTTCTATGGGGAGGCCATGGCAGTCCCACCCGGGGATATAATCTGCCCTGTAGCCTGACATGAATTTTGATTTTATAATAATGTCCTTTAGTATTTTATTGAGCGCTGTACCAAGGTGAATGTTTCCATTAGCATAAGGGGGGCCGTCGTGGAGGATAAAGGTGTTGCTGTATTTTGTTTCCTTTGTCAGCTTTTCATAGACCTTTATCTCTTCCCAGAATTTGAGTATCTCCTTCTCCTTGACAGGTAGATTGCCTTTCATGGGAAAGGGTGTCTTTGGGAGGTTTAATGTGTCTTTGTAGTCCATATTTTTATCCTTTTATTGATGCTTTTGGCTTCAGCTTTCAGCGTCTATATGTTTTTTATGCGCTGATTGCTCAAGCAGTTTTAAAGAAATTAGCATAAACAGATTATCTATTCAAGTTATAATAAGAAAGACTCTGATGCAAGCCTGCCTGCGGCAGACTACAGATTTATAAAAATCACTTTGGTGGGGGAGATATACTGATGGATTGTCGATTTATGGTAATTAGGGAAACACACCTAGAGAAATCTATATATTTTCCTTTATGAACTCGACTATTTCTCGTTCTTTTCTGAAAAAAAAGTGGTCTGATTCTATTATCTTGAGATATTTTTCTACTGTTGGCAGGTCTCTATAGAGCTTTAAAAGTGGTTCCACAGGGGCTATGTCATCGTATTTCCCACCTACAAAAAATATCCTCCCGGAGAATCCTTTTAGCGGGGCAGGGTCATAGAATGAGAATGGATATGCGACTATAAACATAGTTTTTATGTCTTTCATTTTTTTGGCAGCCCTGCTGCACACCCATGCACCGAATGAGTATCCGGCAAGGACTATATGGGCATCTTCTTTCAAGAGGTTTTTCAGGTATGTTGATGCTGATAAAACATCATTGACCTCACCGTTGCCCTCATCATAGTGACCGCTACTTGCCCCAACACCCCGAAAATTAAACTTTAATGTAGTAAAACCCTTTTCAGAGAAACCCTTTTCAACGGCATCTACTACATTATTATCCATGCTCCCGCCATAAAGTGGATGGGGGTGACATATCACTACGCCTGAACCGTTGTTTTTTTCGTTTAAAACAGCCTCAAGCCGGCAGTCAGACTCTATAATAACCCTTTTTATTGACATGGTGTATTTATTTTGGTAGTTTTTCACGGAAAAATCAAGAGGTAATGTAATGGGCTTTTTTAGAAGAAGAGATAAAGAGGTAAAACCACATAAAAAGATTGATATAGACAGGGAGATCAAGAAGGCGGAGAAGGAAGAATCCCTGTGGATTAAATGCAGTTCATGTCAGGAACTCCTCTATAAAAAAGAGGTAGAAAGAAACCAGCATATCTGCCTGAAGTGCTATTATCATTTCCCCATATCTGTAGAGAACAGGATTAATCTCACATTCGACGATGGCTCATTTGTTGAGCTATTCAGCAGGATTGAACCTGTAGATTTTCTTAAATTCAAGGATACCAAGTCTTATAGACTAAGGCTTGAGGAGACCCAGGGACAGATTAAAAAATTCGATGCTGTTGTTTGCGGTCAGGGCAAGATAAATGGCATGGATATCCTTACAGCAATATTTGATTTTTCATTTATGGGTGGCAGTCTTGGTTCTGTGGTAGGCGAAAAGATAACAAGAATCCTTGAAAAGGGGGCAGAGGAACACCTGCCTGTGATTGTCTTCTGTTCTTCTGGGGGCGCAAGGATGCAGGAAGGTATCATGTCCCTTATGCAGATGGCAAAGGTTTCCGGGGCAATAAACAGGTTAAAATCCAAAGGCATACCTTATATTACTGTCCTCACTGACCCAACCTTAGGCGGTGTAACTGCAAGTATGGGTATGCTCGGCGACATCATAATAGCAGAACCCAAGGCCATGATTGGTTTTGCGGGCCCCAGGGTCATAAAAGAGACCATAAAGGAGGAACTCCCCCAGGGTTTTCAGAGGGCTGAATATCTCCTTGACCACGGCATGGTTGATATGATAATCAGCAGAAAGGAACTCAAAAATCAACTCCATAAGATATTAACCCTGATTATGCCATGAAGGGATATTCCGAATCTATGGAATATCTGTCAGGCCTTGAAAGATCAGGTATCATATTCGGTCTCGATAATATAAAGTGGATACTTGAATCCATTGGCAATCCGCAAAATAGACTAAGATGTGTCCATGTGGCAGGGACAAATGGTAAGGGCTCTGTGTCCACCATGCTGTCCTTTATATTGAGAGAGTCAGGTTATAGGGTGGGAAAATACACATCCCCGCACCTGATAATGTTTAACGAGAGGATTGCTGTAGATGAAGAGGAGATTGGAGACAAGGATATAGATGAGATTACCGATTTTATTCGTGGAAGGATAGAGAAAAGGGATGTAAAAAGACAATTCAGCTATTTTGACTTTACAACAGCCATTGCATTTGAATATTTTTATCGCAGGGATGTGGATATTGCCATAATAGAGGTGGGGCTTGGCGGGAGGCTTGATTCTACTAATGTTATATTGCCTCTTGTGTCTATAATAACAAATGTGGGGCTTGACCACCTTGAGTATCTCGGGGGCAACCTGGCCTCAGTGGCAATGGAGAAGTCAGGGATAATAAAAGAACATATCCCGGTTGTTACAGGGGCAGAAAATGAAGCACTCTCTGTAGTCGAGAAGACCGCAAAAAAGATGTCAAGTCCTTTGTATATACTGGGCAGGGATTTTTACTACAGAAAACAGAAAGAACAGGTAATCGACTACAGGGGCTGTAAAAAGACCCTAAATAATGTATATATAAACCTTATGGGTGATCATCAGTTAAGTAATGCATCTATAGCATTATGCGCCACTGAGATAATGTCTGAATGCGGCTTTGAAGTCCCAGAAAAAGCAATCTATAGCGGCCTCGCCCATATAAAATGGCCGGGGAGGCTGGAGGTGGCAAGACAAAACCCTACAATTATACTGGATGGTGCCCATAATCTTCATGCAGTTATAGCCCTTTCACGATTTATTAAAGCTCGATATAGTAATCAAAGAAAGATACTTATCTTCGGTGTATTGTCTGATAAGGATTATGAGGGTATGCTTAGAGAGTTGATACCCATCATGGATATTGTTATATTTACAAAACCGGACACGATTAGGGCGCTATCTCCATACAGTATGGCACACCTGCTGGATAAGTGTATAATTTCAGAGGATGTCAGGTCTGCACTGGATATAGCCAGGGAAATGTCAAGAAAAGATGACATTATATTGATTACAGGTTCATTATATACTGTTGGAGAGGCAAAGAAACTGATAGATGAGGTTTTTTAAGTTATTAATCTTAATATCCCTGATGTTTTTGCCTTTTACTGCCCATGGCAAGAGGTTTGAGTTAAAATCACCCATCAATAGACCTGTGGATATATCTGCATATTTTCTGGAATATAACGGCGAAAAAAACATATATACGGCGAGAGGTAGTGTAGAGTTGATAGAGGGCAGCAGGCGCCTGACAGCAGATTCTATTGTGTATGACCAACAAAACGGCGATATAACAGCCCAGGGGAATGTGGTATTTCAGGATGAGGAGGATATGCTCCAGTGTGAGAGGCTTTACCTTAATCTCTTTACAAGAAAGGGTACTGTAGAGAGAGGCAAGATATTCATAAAAAAAGGCAATTTTAATATTGCCGGCGATAAAATAGCCAAGACAGGGGATTCCACATACAACATAAAGGCCGGGGAGATAACAACGTGTGACCCTGAAAGACCGGAATGGAAGTTCCAGGCCAAGGATGTGGATATAACCATAGAGGGCTATGCAAAGACAAAAGGGACTGTATTTTATATACTTAATACACCTGTATTCTATCTTCCCTATGGTATATTCCCTGTAAAGACAGAGAGGCAATCAGGTTTTCTCATGCCTGAGTTTTCCACATCCAGCAGGGATGGTATCATAATAAGGAATTCATTCTTCTGGGCAATAGCCCGTGATAAGGATGCTACGCTAAAACTCGATTATATAGAACAGAGAGGTCTTAATTTCGGTTCAGAATTCAGGTATTCCATAACTGAAGATACAAAGGGCACATGGTATGCTGCTATAATGAAGGACAATGATTATAAAAACACCCGATACAGGATAAAAGGCAGGCATGAACAGGATGTTATAGGTAATCTCAAGTTTAAGATGGATGTGGACCATGTATCGGATAAAGATTACCTTAAAGACCTCTCCACCACCACATCAGAAAAGAGCGAGGCACAATTAAAGTCAAACCTCTATTTTGAAAAGCCCTTCCAGAACTCCCTTTTTACCTATGAGATGGCATATTTTAAAAACCTCCTGATAAAAGATAACGACATGACCTTCAAGTATGCGCCCCATATGACATATTTCACCGAGTCTTTCCCTGTTCTCAAGAACAGGTTCTTTTTTGATCTGTCTTCGAGTATGACTAATTTTTACAGGGAGACAGGGGATAAATATTCGAGGCTTAGCTTTGAACCAAGGCTTCAACTTCCCTATTCATGGAATGCCTTGAATCTTCTCTTTAGCGGCAAGGCGTATGAAACAGGTTATCTCATAAATAAGGCTACTACCCACACCAAGACAACAAAGATGAGACAGACATTTAAGGTCCAAGGTGATGCCAATGTCCAGCTCATAAGGGACTATTACACAGGTAAGGACAGGTCAACAGGCTATCAGAGTCTTATAAAACCAGAGATTAAATATACTTTTATACCCAATTCATCTTATAGAGAGCTACCTTACATAGACCCCTATGACAGGATTTACAAGGCCAATATTATTACCTATTCCTTGAATCACTATCTCAATCACTTTTCCTATGGTGAGACAAGGGAGGTATCCCTTTTTCAGCTTGAGCAGACCTATGGTCTCTCCGGTTCATTAAGTCCATCAAACCTCTATGAGGGATACGGCAACAGATTCTCTGATACAAAGGGGAGGTTCATATTCTATCTTAGTGAGGATATCTCATTTGGCCATGAGAGCGTGTTTAATACCTATGGAAACGGCTTTAAGACAGTAAAGAACTCCTTGAATTATTCCCAACCCAATATCTACAGGGTGAATCTGTCCCATACATATACAAAGTATCTTGACAACCAGATATACCTTGACCTGGGCGGGACGTACAAAGATATAGACGGGAGGTATCAAATAAGGTATTCTTTCAGGGATGCTGCATGGATAGACACGCTTTACCAGCTGACCTATCACCCCAGTTGTTGGGCAGTTACATTAACCCTTGTTCAGACGCAGAGGCCAAGGGACACAAGCCTCAGGTTTGCCTTTGACCTTGCTGGTATTACAAAGATGAGATAAAGGAGGAAAAAGACATGAAAGGCATTATACTTGCCGGTGGCCTGGGAACAAGATTATATCCCCTTACAAAGATTACAAATAAGCACCTTTTACCTATCTATGAAAAGCCTATGATATATTACCCAATAGAGACCCTTATAAATGCAGGCATAACAGATATTATGATAGTTACAGGGGGTAACCATGCCGGTGATTTCTTGAGACTCCTTGGTAATGGAAAGGAGTTTGGTTTAAAGCACATCAACTATACATATCAGGAGGGAGAAGGAGGGATTGCTGCTGCACTGGCCCTGGCCGAGTATTTTGCCGATGGTCAGCCCATATGTGTTATCCTTGGTGACAATATCATAGAGAAAAATATAATCAAGGCGGTTAAGGATTTTGAAAAACAGGAAAAGGGTGCAAAAATACTGTTGAAAGAGGTCCCTGACCCGGAGAGGTTCGGTGTAGCGGAGATAGTGGACGGGAGGCTTGTAAGCATAGTGGAAAAGCCGAAAAAGCCAAAGAGCAACCTTGCTGTTATAGGGATATATATGTATGACTCCAGGGTCTTCGATATTGTGAAGACATTAAAGCCCTCTGAGAGGGGTGAGCTTGAGATAACCGATGTGAACAATGCGTATGTCCAGGAGGGGACTATGACCTGGGAGATGCTCAAGGGCTGGTGGACAGACGCAGGGACATTTGAATCCCTTCTCAGGGCAAACCTCCTTGTGTCCCAGACAGGGGCGAATAACAAAATATAGATAAGGAGGTCTTAAGATGATAAAGGATGTTGTGGTGAAACAGCTAAAACTTATACCTGATGAGAGGGGCAGGCTAATGGAGATCATGCGATGCGATGACGAGGAGTTTGTGGGATTTGGGCAGGTATATATGACCACCACATACCCCCATGTTGTAAAGGCATGGCATTATCATAAGTTACAGGATGATTTTATTGTCTGTGTTAAGGGTATGCTAAAGCTTGTCTTATACGATGACAGGGAGGATTCACCTACAAGGGGTGAGGTAAATGAATTCTTTATAGGTGATTATAGGCCCATGCTCGTAAAGGTCCCGAGGATGGTATTTCATGGATGGAAGTGTATAAGCGAGGAGGAGGCAATAGTCATAAATATACCAACAGAGCCATACAACAGGGAGAATCCTGACGAATACAGGAAAGACCCACATATAAACGATATACCTTATAAATGGGAGAGGAAAGATGGATAACAAGACCATCCTTATTACAGGCGGCTGTGGCTTCATAGGCAGTAATTTTGTAAGGCATATGCTATCGAGGCATCCATATAATATCATAAACATGGACAAACTCACCTATGCTGGTAACCTGGAAAACTTAAAAGACATAGAGAACGATAAAAGATACAGGTTTATAAAAGGTGATATTGCTGACAAGAGTATGCTCGAAGGGGTTTTTGAAGAGAGGATTGACGGTGTAATCAATTTTGCTGCAGAGTCCCATGTGGATAGGAGCATTATGGACCCTGATGCATTCATTAAGACGAATATCAACGGGACTTTTCAGCTACTTGAGATGGCAAAGAAAAAGGGCATTAAAAACTTTGTCCAGATATCTACTGATGAGGTGTATGGTTCCCTGGGGCCAGAGGGCAAGTTCAGGGAGGATACACCCCTTTCACCTAACAGCCCATATTCAGCATCCAAGGCATCGGCAGATATGCTGGCCTTGGCATATCATCATACCTTTAATATGCCTGTTGTCATTACAAGATGTTCGAATAATTACGGTCCTTTTCAGTTTCCTGAAAAACTCATCCCCCTTATCATAACCAATGCCCTTGCAGATATGGAACTACCTGTATATGGTGACGGCCTTAACATCCGTGACTGGATACACGTGGAAGACCACTGTGAGGCCATAGATATGGTATTCCATAAAGGCAGGCCTGGAAATGTCTACAACATAGGTGGCGAAAATGAAAGGACAAATATAGAGATAGTGAAGCTCATCCTGGATATACTCGGCAAACCCCATAGCCTGATTAAGTTTGTAAAGGATAGACCCGGCCATGACCGCAGATATGCCATCGATTCCACAAAGATAAAGAATGAGCTTGGATTCAGGATCCAGAAGGATTTCAAAAAAGGCATGGAAGAGACTGTAAGATGGTATATAGAAAACAGGACATGGTGGGAGAGGATAAAAAGCGGTGAGTATATTGAGTATTATGATAGGATGTATAAGAACAGATGATATAGATGAAGATTATCTTTTTTTCAGACACCCACCTGGATAGCTCCAACAAAGAGAAGACAGACCTGGTAAGGGAATTTATAGAAAAGAAATGCCATGATGCTGATATTGTAGTAGTCTTAGGTGACCTCTTCGAGTTCTTCTATGGATATAGAGACTATATCTATCCATGGTATATTGGTGTTATAGATTGTCTGAAGGCTATTACAGAAAAGGGCAGGAAGGTATTTTTTTTAGAGGGTAACCATGAGTTTAATATAGAAAAGTCCCTAAAGTCCTATGCAGGCATAGAGTGTTCAAGGGAGCTTATCCTCAACATAGAAGGGAAAAAGGTCTATATAGCCCACGGGAACGAGCTTGTAAGAAACTATTTTTTGATGCTGTTAAAGACAGGTTTTATCTATAGGATTATGGAGCTTTTTGGGCCTATTATGACTTGGAGGATAGCCATGTTCTCCAGTATCATTATCTCGGACAGAAAAAAACCTTACAGGGAGCAGGTAAAACAGAGATTCAGGGCAATTGGGGAGAGAAAGCTCCTTGAGGGATACGATACTGTTATCCTTGCCCATACCCACATGCCTGACAGGGTTGAATTTATAAAAGGGGCATCAAAAAAGCTATATCTGAATACAGGAGACCTCTTCAAGTACCGTTCATATATAGAATATAACAGTATAGAGGGTTTTAATGTGAAGGAGTACCCAGTATAACATTAAAAGTCTTGCCTTAAATGGGGGTTTGCCATAATTTTTAAAATATGAGAAGTTATTGCCTCATATCCAGCTTTTTTTGACTATATAATCCCTATCTCTATAACAAGGCCCTTGACGGATTATTCTACATGGTTGGAGAAGAAGAGAAGAAGATAAGAACAGATCCAAAAGCAAGGGTGACCGACCTTCTGAAAAAGGTATTCGGTGAGAGATGAGATGTATATATAATATCAAAAAACAGGTCATGACTAACGCCTGTCAAACCGTATCATAAATCTCACGATATAACAGGGTGGTTAAAGGTCTTTAGTTTACTGTCTATTAGTCTGTCTTAGTGTTTTTTTCATCCAAAAATACAGGTTTTACCCTATTTTTTTCTATTCTGTATCCCGTTAAAATCATAGACCATGGAGGATAGGGAGAATTCAATGTTAGAAAACGAGGATAAAGGGGCAATGCAAGATAGAATGAGTAAAATCCGCATACTTATCGTAGATGACAGCCGTGAATTCCTTGAGGTGGAGAAAAATTTCCTGTCCATGGAGCCACATATAGAGGTTGTAGGTGAGGCTGTATCAGGGCAGGAGGCCATAGATTTAACAGGGCTTTTAAAGCCGGATCTGGTTTTAATGGACATTGCCATGCCTGATATAAGCGGTATAGAGGCAGCAAAAAGGATAAAAGAAAAGGCAGGTGCCCCATATGTAGTTATACTGACCCTCTATGATAATCCTGAATATAAAAGCCTTTCAGAGGCAGCAGGGGCTGACGGCTTTGTTACCAAATCTGAGTTTGCTGTGACACTTATCCCATTGATTAATAAGCTTTTTTCAGAAAAACCTCAATTATCACGAAAGGAGCATAAAAAGATGTCCAATATTCTTGTAGTGGATGATTCATTAACAATGAGGCGGATGATTATGGCATCCCTCAGGGGTATAAAGGGTGCAAGATTCATAGAGGCAACAAACGGGCTTGAGGCAATAGAGCAGATAGCCCTTGAGAGGATAGACCTCATGACACTGGATTTGAATATGCCTGATATGCATGGTATTGAGGTTCTGAACTTTATAAGACAGCACAGGGCCTATAAGGACATCCCCATTATTGTCCTCACCACAAAGGCAGATGATAAAAGCAGGGATGAGGCATTAAATGCCGGTGCATCAGTCTATTTAACAAAGCCATTTAAGCCTGAGGAACTATTTAATTGTGCCGCAAGACTCATAGGTGGATTGAGAGGGTAGAGCTATGGATGAAAACAAGACAGATAATGGATTTTTTGTGGCCTCTGAATATCTGGATGACTATTTTGCCGAATGCTATGAACATCTCATTGTTATAAAGAGGGATGTAGTCACCCTTGAACCTGAAAAGACCCCTGAAAAAAAGGTGATAGAAGAGCTTTTCCGTAGCTTCCATACAATAAAGGGGTTATCCGGTATGGTAGGTTTGGCAGAGGCAGAGACCCTATCCCATGCCCTGGAGGATTATTTTCGCGCACTGAGGGACGCCAGGGTAACTGTCTCAAAAGAGGGGATAGACATATTAATAGAAGGGGTAAAACTCCTCGAAGAGGTATTAACAGCAAAGAAATCTGGACAAACCCCGCCGTCTATTAATGAATTTGCCAACAAAATAAAGATAATCATAACCGGTCAGAAGCCAGAGACTAAAAAAAATCAATCCTTATCTGATGAGACAAGACAGGAGATTGAATCAAAGGTCTATGAGGCCATAAAAGGGGGCATGAATGTATGGCAGTTCAATTTTGTCCCGTCCAATGAACTGGCTGCAAAAGGTGTTAATGTAAGCATTGTAAGGTCACGTCTTACAGACTTAGGGGAGATATTAAACGCAGTCCCCAAGATTACAGAGGATGGCGGGGTTGCCTTTGAGTTCATAGTTGCCACAGTTAAGGATGAATCTGACTTTAAAGGGTGGGCAGAACATGGGCTGACCTGGGAGAGGCTTAAGCTGACCGAAGAAGAGATGGCAAAAAGTCATGATGAAGAGGATAAAGGGGGCATAAAAAGGGGTCCTGAGAGGTCTGGACCCATGTCTATAACGAATATTGTGAGGGTAGATTTAAAAAGACTGGATGAGCTAATGGAGATGGTGGGTGAGCTTGTGATTACCAGGGCAAGGCTTGATGACAGTATAAGGAGAGGGCATAGAAAAACTCGGTTGATAGATGATTTATGACAGAATACGGGTATCAAGATGCGGTCTTTAACTGGATAAGGAATATCTTAGATTTGGGTGTCTTTACCACTGATGCCCAACTAAGGATAATGACATGGAACAGGTGGCTTGAGATACACAGCCACATAACCTATCCCCAGGTTATAGGAAGGAATCTTTTAGAGGTCTTCCCGGATTTAGAGGAGCGCAGGGCATACAGATACTATCAGCAGGCCCTTGAAGGTCAGGTATATACCCTATCCCACAGGTTTCACAGGTATCTCCTGCCCATGCCTGCCCCTGATGAATATAATGGATACTTTGAGAGGATGCAGCAGACAGCACAGATTGCACCCCTATCATCAGGGGACAAGGTCATAGGGACAATTACAAAGATAGAGGATGTGACAGAGAGGGTCGTAAGGGAGATACTCTTAAAAAAGGAGTTAGAGATAAGCGAGAATGCACAGAGGTTGATAAAAAAGGAGAGGGACCTGGCACAGCACTATCTCGATATAGCAGGGGTCATGCTCCTTGCCCTTGATGAAAAAGGGGATATAACACTGATAAATAAAAGGGGCTGTCAGATCCTTGGTTGCAGGCAGGAGGAGCTAATAGGAAAGAACTGGTTTGAGATATTCCTCCCGGAAAAGGATGTAGAAGGGGTGAAAGAGGTCTTTTCTGCCCTGATGAGAGGTGAGATAGAGCCCTATAGGGAATACGAAAACCTCATCAAGACCTTTTCAGGGGAGATAAAGATAATCAAATGGAACAATACAATCTTAAGGGATGAATCTGGCAAGATCATAGGGACACTCAGCTCCGGTGAGGACATAACAGAGAAGAAGAGGCTTGAAGATACCCTTAAGGCCATGTCAATAACAGATGAGCTCACAGGTCTATACAACAGGAGGGGTTTTATAGCCCTTTCCCAGCAACAGCTCAAGATAGCAGAGAGGGCAGGGAATAGCATGCTCCTGTTTTTTGCAGACCTTGATAATATGAAGTGGATAAACGATACATTTGGGCACAAGATAGGAGACAGGGCACTTATAAAGACAGCGCAGATACTGAAAGAGACATTCAGGGAATCTGATATAGTAGGCAGGCTTGGCGGTGATGAATTTTGCGTCCTTGCCATAGATGCAAGGCAGACCTATGCCAGAGCCCTCTATGAAAGGCTGAAAGAGAATATAAAAAGATATAACAGCAACAATGATGACCTATTCCAAATATCCATAAGCCTCGGGTTCTCCCGATTCGACCCAGACAGCCCTAAAGACCTCGATGAGCTCATATCAGAGGCGGATAAGATGATGTATGAGGAAAAGAATAATAAAAAACAGTCTGTTATTAACTACAAGAAAGAGGTGGCGGGTTGAGCAATCTCATAGAAAGATGGTTCAATGACTCTATTAATCTCGGCGTCTTTACTACAGACAAAAATCTTGTCATTACCCGGTGGAACCGATGGCTTGAGATAAATACCAATAAGGCAAACCATGAGGTCCTCGGCAGGTCGCTATTTGATCTATACCCTGAGATAAAGAATGGCCATATAGGCTCTTATTACAGGGAGGCCCTTGATGGAAAGACATCTGTAATATCGCAAAAGCTACACGGTTATATAATCCCCCTGCCATTAAAACCAAGAAACACAGGTTTTTCCCATATGCAGCAGAGCGGTATAATATCATCCCTTATAGAAAATGATGAGGTTGTGGGCACCATAACCATAATAGAGGATGTAACATGCAGGGTTGCCTCAGAGAGGCTCCTGTCCGAGAGCGAGGAGATGTATCGCACCATCTTTGAGGCTACAGGAACTGCCATGTTAATAGTGGAGGAGGATACAACCATCTCCTATGCCAATGAAAATGCCCTGAGATTGGCAGGTTACAGCAGGGATGAGTTTGTGGGTAAAAAGAGATGGACAGAGTTTGTGGCAGACAGGGAAGACCTGGAGCGTATGACAAAATATCACTATCTCAGGCGACAGAACCCTGATGAAGCACCCAAAACATATGAATTCCGATTAAAAAACAGAGATGGCAGGATATACCATGTCCTGCTAAATGCAAGTATTATCCCGGGGACAAAAAGGAGCGTCATATCCCTTCAGGATATAACAGCACTGAAAGAGATACAGAAGAGATTGACCCAGAGCGAGGAGCGTTACCGCTCCATATTCGAGAATGCCGTAGAAGGCATCTTCCAGACAACACCGGATGGTAAGATCATATCAATCAACCCAAGTTTTGCAGGTATATTTGGATACGCTTCTGTAGAGGAGATGATAACCTCTGTATCAGATTTGAGTATGGATATATATGTGAATAGTGAGGACAGGGAGAGGTTCAAGGCCCTCATAGAGGAAAAGGGAGAGGTAAAGGCTTTTGAGGTAGAGGTAAGGAAAAAAGACGGTAGCCACATCTGGGTGAGCTATAATGTCCGTGCTGTAAGGGATGAAAAGGGCAATATAATGTTTTATGAAGGCACAGTAGAGGACATAACAGCACGAAAAAAATCAGATATGGATTTAAAAGACAGCTTTGACAGATTGAGAAAGACCATAGGGTCTATAATAGATGTTATAAGTATGGCTGTTGAGGTAAGAGACCCATACACAGCAGGGCACCAGAAAAAGGTTGCAAACCTCGCCAGGTCCATAGCAAAACAGATGGGGCTACCACCGATGCAGGTAGAGTATGTCCGTATGGCAGGCGCTATCCATGACCTGGGAAAGATATCAGTGCCGGCAGAGATATTGAGTATGCCCAGGAGACTCACAGAGATGGAGTTCGAGCTTGTAAAACAACACCCTGAGATAGGCTATAACGTCCTCAAAAATATAGATGACCTCAAAAATGTTGCCATGATTATCATGCAACACCATGAAAGACTTGATGGCTCTGGCTACCCAAACGGCTTAAAGGGTGACGAGATACTCCTTGAGGCAAGGATACTTGCTGTTGCCGATGTTGTAGAGGCCATTGCCTCCCACCGTCCCTACAGACCTGCCTTTGGAATAGAATATGCGTTGGAGGAGATAGAGAAAAACGCAGGGATACTATACGATAAAGATGTGGTCAGGACATGCCTTGACCTCTTCAGGAACAAGGGCTTCAGGCTTGAATAGATAAGATTCGAGTGCAGGCTGGTCTGTCTGGTTTATTTTTTCTACACCAGCAATTGAACATAGAGACCTGAACTTTTTTAATATACGCTTATTATATTTCTACCCAGTTTCTTTGACCTCTGGACGGTCTGGACAGCATTTGCCAGAAGGGTTGTTGTATCCATTGTGCCGTCTATGGGGATGATGCCCATAGAGATACTGAGATTGTATTTAGTGTAATCGAGGATAAAGGTATACTGGTTTATTGTCTTCTGAATCCTCTCCGCTGCCAGTTTTGCCTCTGCCATGCTTATGCTCTTCAATACCACGACAAACTCATCGCCTTCAAACCTGAATGCAGTATCCCCTGACCTCAGGCTCTTCCTCAAAAGCTTTGCCATTCCTATTATGATTTCATCCCCTGTGTTGTGTCCATAATTCTGATTTATCTCCTTAAAGTCATCTATATTTGCAAATATCATTGCGCTCCTCGAACCCCTCTGTTTGCCCTGTTTTGCCTTTTCTATCAACTGTCTTAAGGTGGTCTCAAGGGAACGCCTATTGGGTAGGCCTGTAAGGGGGTCTATATTAATGGCATACAAAAGCACATTTTCCTGGTTGTATATCTCATTTATATCCTCGCAGGATACGAGATAATCACCGTTTTTGAGCCTTGTGGGTATAAAGTTGATGGTCTTCACTGAAGAATCCCTGCATACCACAGAGAGTATCCATGCACTCTTTTTATTTGTAAAACCTGATTCAGCATCTTTCAACCATGTATTAATAATCTCATGCCTGTAAGAAGAATCAGGATATGCCTTCCTGAACCATGTCCTGCCGTCCGGGATTTCATCCTTTTCATATCCGAAGAGTTCTACAAATTTTTTATTGAGATACCTGATTTTATTTTCTCGATTGAGGAGCATAATACCAATGGGGAGACTCTCCAGGATTATCTCCAGTTCGTCCTTCTCAAGCCCGTTGTAATCACTGTTGTTTTCCGTTGTTCTCTCCCCCTGCATCTCATCAGACCCTGTCTGTGTCATATCCATATCCTCTATATCCTTTTCTCGTAATGGCTCGTCCATGTGTCTATTATAAATAATAGGTATTGTTTTTACAATAGAGAAAATTTTCTATGAAAGATACCCTTCGCACCAGAAGGGGGTTGGATTTACTGTAAAGTCTGTATTCCCTTGTGTATTTGTTTATTTTCTGTTATTTTTTGCACCGTATGTCCTGGTTTCTTATAAGCTTCTTCTCCATATACAGCCTCATGCACCTATATATGTATATAAAGGTCTCAAGGGCATTCCATTTTCCTGCCTTTGTATATTTTACATTAGCCCTGTTTATGGTTTTGATGATAATTGCCCCTGTTGTTGTCCGTATGTCAGAGAAGGCAGGCTATGAGACATGGGCACTTATTTCTGCATACACCGGGTATATATGGATGGCTTTTATTTTTCTTTTTTTTATCCTCCACCTGTTCTTTGACATAATCTCCCTGTTTATCCATCTTGCAGGTCTTATTCTGCAAAAGGATTTCTCATACATGTCTTCGGCGCACAGGGTCTACCTCTTTATTGTTTTTGCTGTCTGCACCTGTGTTGTTGCATATGGATACTATGAGGCAGGCAATATAAAGGCAGAGACAGTCACCATCAAATCAGGAAAAATCCCTAAAAAGATAGGGAGAATAAGGCTTGCCCAGATATCTGATGTCCATGCAGGCATTATTGTAGATGAAAAAAGGATGAAAAAGATAACAGACATAATAAAAAGCCATCAACCGGATATCCTCGTATCAACTGGTGACCTTGTAGACAGAAGGCTCAATAGTTCCAATAATAAGTCTTTTTATCTCGAGGATATAAGGCCCAGATTTGGAAAATTTGCTGTCCTGGGGAATCATGAGTTCTATGCAGGTATAAAAGATGCCATAAGATTCACTGAAAAACAGGGCTTTAAAATACTGAGGGGAGAGGCAGTGGATGTCCAGGGGATAATCATTATAGCCGGGATAGATGACCCTGCAGGCATACCTTTTGATTATGTCGAGGTCTCTGAAAGGGGTCTTTTAAGTGCCCTGCCAGGTGACAGGTTCATTGTGCTCCTAAAACACCAGCCCTATATAGACGAGTCTGCAAAGCCATATCTTGACCTCCAGTTGTCCGGCCATACCCACGGTGGACAGATTTATCCATTCAGATATATAACCAGGATGTTCTATCCATATCCTTCAGGCCTCAAAGCCCTGTCAGGGGGTAGATACCTCTATGTAAGTAGAGGCACAGGGACATGGGGACCGCCGGTGAGGTTTCTTGCACCACCTGAGGTTACTATCATAGATATTGTAGCAGAATAATTTTTTCCTTGACAAAAATTAAATTTTATTTAATAATTTTAAAAATACTTAATGCTGCTGTGGGACATTATGAATATAGGCAATAAAATAAAAGAGCTTAGGATCTTAAGAAAGCTCAATGTCAAACAGCTTGCAGAGTTAGTGGAATGCTCCCCGTCTCTTATATCCCAGCTTGAGCGTGGCAAGACAGACCCATCCATATCCATGTTAAAAAAGATTGCCGATGCCTTAAATGTAAACATTGTAGATTTCTTCATGACTGAACTCGAGGATTCTGATATAGTGACCCGTGTCCACGAGAGGGTGGATATACAGTTAAACAGATGGGATGCAAGGATACAGTCCCTTGTCAAGACTGTGAGAAACAAGAAGATGCAGCCTTTTTATACGGTTATAAAAAAGGGCGGTGGCTCCCACGGCATGTATTCCCATGATGGAGAGGAGTTTGGTTATATAATCCAGGGACAGATGGATCTTATACTGAATGACAAGATATTCACCATAAAAGAGGGTGAAAGCTTCTACTTTTCTTCCAAGATACCCCATAACTGGGGAAACAGCAGTGATAAAGATGTTATTGTCCTGTGGGTAATAACACCTCCGACTTTCTGATTTTGTAGGGGAAGTTGTTATGAAATCAAAAAATCAGACCTCATCATCTAACACTTCAAAATAAAATCCTTTAGGAGGTTATAATGGCAGTATTACCAGAGGTAAAAAAACATTACGGCAGGTTAAGATTCTTTATAAATGGTGAGTGGATTGAATCTGAATCAGATAAGACATTCAAGGATACAGACCCGGGAACAGGTGAGATAATAGCCGAGGTGCCTGTAGCCCTTGAATACGAGATAGACAGGGCAATAGATGCTGCCTTCAGTGCCTTTAAAAAGTGGCGGAACATACCCTTTAGGGATAGGGCAGACTATATAAACAGGTTAAGGGCAGCATTCGACAGTAATCATGAAGACCTGTCAAGGATACTATCCCAGGACCACGGAAGGGCAATAAGCGATTCAAGGGGAACCATAGACAGGTGTATTGAGAATATAGAGAGTGCAAGCGGTGCCATGTATAGCTTTTATAAAGGCGAATATGTGGAGCAACTTGCCACGGGTATAGACTGCTATATGTCCTGGGAGCCTGTAGGGGTCTTCCTCATCCTGACACCCGGTAATATACCCATGCATGCATGGTCTTCCTTTGTCCCGTATGCCTTGGCCTGCGGGTGTACTGTAATTGTGGCACCGAGCTGGCAGTGTCCTGTGGCATCAGAGGCTGTCTTTAAGGTGTCGGAACAGGTAGGCTTCCCCCCTGGTGTCTTGAATCTTGTCCATATAGGCACAGACTTTGAGCTAAACAAGAGGATTATATCCGACCCGAGGGTTGCCGGTGTTGGTTTTATTGGTTCAACAGCCGTGGGGAGGCAGTTGTTTGAACTCTGCGGTAAACTCGGCAAGAGGTCTTCTATCAATGGTAATGGTAAAAACTTTATAGCCATTGCCCCGGATGGTGACCTCGATGCTGCTGCCAATTACCTGCTCAGGGGTTGTTTTGGCATGTCAGGACAGAGGTGTCTCGGCTCGGACAATGTAGCTGTGATAGGTAATATCTACGATGAATTAAAGGAGAAATTCTTAAAAGCAGCAAAGGCTATGAGGGTTGGATACGGGCTTGATGAATCATCGGAGATGGGGCCTATGACAACCATCCAGAACAGGGAAAAGGTAGAGAGGTTTATAGAAAAGGGCATCCAGGAAGGTGCAAGACTGCTCCTCGATGGCAGGGGCGTCAAGATAGAGGGCTTTGAAAAGGGATATTATTTAGGACCCACTATTTTTGAGGATGTCCATCCCCAGATGGGAATAGCGCGGGAGGAGTCCTTTGGCCCTGTGGCAAACCTGATTCGGGCAGAGTCCCTTGACCAGGTCATAGAGTGGATAAACACAACAACAGACTATGGGCACTCGGCATGCCTTATTACAGAGAGTGGTAAAAATGCCCGTAAGTTCATCCGTGAATGCAATGTAGGGAATGTGGGTATTAATGCTGGTATCCCCCAGCCTTATGCGTTCTTCCCCCTTGGTTCCAAGAGGCAGTCCTTTTTCGGTGCAGCAAAATCGAGGTTTGATTCAGTAAGGCTGTTTTTAGACCAGAAGACCATTACTGTAAGATGGGTATAAAAAGACAGGCTAAGTTGAATATATTAGACACAGGGGTTATTATAGTTAGCATGAGGCATTAAATAAAAGAAAGGAGGTAGTGTTATGTGTGAGTTTTGTGAGGACCAATCGAGGAGAAATTTTTTAAAGGCCCTCCTTGTGGGCGGTGCTGCTGCAGGGGTGGGGATGCTCGACCCAAAAATCCTGCTTGCCCAGACCACTCAGATTAAGTTCAGTACCTGGCACCCGCCTGTAGGCAAGGAGGTAAAGACAGTCTGGATACCTATGCTCGAGGAGTTGAAGAAGAAAAGCGGTGGCAAAATGGCCTATACCATGTATGCAGGGGGCGCATTGGGCAAAGGCCCTGAACACTTTGATATAGTGGCCAAGGGTATGTCTGATATGGGTTATTTTACAGCCACATGGACCCCGGGTCGCTTTCCCCTCACCGATGTCCTGTCCCTTGCTGTATGGGTAGATGGTAAGGACCTTGCAGCAGATATAGGTAATGCAGTCTACAAAAGGATACTCAAGGATGAATTCAAGAATGTCAAGGTCCTGGAACTGAACGGATGTATCCAGTCTTTTATCTGGACAAAAAAACCTGTCTCCAAGATGGCTGATTTGAAAGGAATGAAACTCCGCTCCCCCGGAGGTCATCAGACAAACTACATAAAGGCCCTTGGTGCTGAACCTGTTTTCATGCCCCTTGGCGATGTGTATATGGCTATGGAGACAGGGACAGTAGACGGCCTTGTTACGTGCGCACCCCTTATCCAGGGATTTAAGCTGTATGAGGTAGCTAAATACGCGACAGTCCTTACATTCGGGTGTGTCTCCGAGGGCGTTGTTATGAACATGAATACATGGAATAAGCTCCCGGAAGAACAGAAAAAACTCATAGACCAGGTATGCACAAACCCATTCAAGGTGACAGGTGGTCTCACCCGTGAGGTCTACAAGAATGAATTGATGAAACAGATTGCCTCTGCCGGGGTCAAGTTTATAGATTTACCCAAATCAGAGGCACAGCAGTGGTATAAGAGATTCCAGGATGTAACAAGGGCATGGGTAAAAGACCTGGAGGCAAAGAAACTCCCTGCGAAAAAAGCTGTTGCCATAATGAATGAAGAGTGCGAGAAGAGGGGAATAGAGCTTGTGGCATGTCCACCAGAATTTAAAAAAGTCTGATTTCATAGACAGGAGTTGGAGATGGAGGGCTTTCAGAGGGTAATAAGGAAGATAACAAGCGGTTTATGCTATTTCGGGATGTTTTTTGCTATACCACTCATGTTGATAACTACTATCGATGCTATTGGAAGGGATTTTTTCGACAAGCCTCTGCCAGGGACAATTGAGCTCTCTGAATATATGCTCTCCATCGTAATACTCCTCGGTGCTGCATATACCCAGCAGGTTAAAGGCCATGTGGGTGTGGATTTTCTCACGAAGAGGTTTTCAGGAAAGACAAGGTGTGTAATAGGTATTTTGACTACCCTTGCCTCTATGTTTATAATCTCTATACTCGTCTGGCAGGGTTTTGTGGAGGGGATCCACGAAAAGACCGTATCTGATATGCTCAGGGTCCCCCAGAGACCCTTCAGATTGCTCGTTGCTGTTGGTGGTTTTCTCCTGTGGCTTGAACTGTTTGTTGATTTACTCACTAATTTCAGTCTTCTTATAAGGAATAAGGCCAATGATTAGTCCTATCTTTGTCGGTATACTGGGTTGTGCACTTGTGGTATTTCTCCTTATCCTGGGCATGCCCATTGCCTTTCTTATGATGTTTGTAGGTTTTCTGGGCATATGGGCATTGACATCCCTGGATGCAGCACTCCCTGTGGTTGCCAAGACACTGTATGAGGTGGCAGCCAACTATCCCTATACCATAATCCCCCTCTTTATATTGATGGGTGGTTTTGCCACAACAGCAGGGATAACAGGGGAGCTCTATACTACCTTTGACAAATGGTTTAGAAAACTGCCCGGTGGTCTCGGTGTTGCAACTATTGCTGCCTGTGCCGGTTTTGCTGCTGTGAGCGGTTCATCTGTGGCTGCTGCTGCTGCCATGGGAAACATCGCACTCCCGGAGATGAAAAAGTTTAATTACAACCCAAGGCTTGCAACAGGTGTTATAGCAGCAGGCGGGACACTGAGTTTTCTCATACCGCCGAGCCTTGGTTTTGTGGTATACGGCATGCTCACAGAGCAGTCCATAGGTAAGCTCCTCATATCCGGCATTATCCCGGGGATTATCCTCTCCCTTGCCTATATTTTCATTGTAATCGCCCAGGTAAAGATAAACCCATCCCTTGCACCCCAGACACCGGGGGATGTGACATTCAGGGAGAAGATATACGCCTTAAAGGGTATATGGGAGACGCTCCTCGTATTCTTCATTGTTATGGGCGGCATTTATATGGGTTTTATAAACCCAACAGAGGCAGGTGCCATAGGTGCCACAGCCCTTTTGATAATAGTCCTCATAAAAAGGAAGCTCACCTGGAAAGGGCTCTTTACAGCCCTTCTGGAGATGACAAGGATATCTGTTATGGTCCTGTTTCTCGTCTCCGGTGCCACTGTGTTCAGCTATTTCCTTGCCCTATCCACCATACCTACAGCAGTATCCACATGGATTGCAGGGCTTGAGATATCCCGTTATCTAATCCTTGCCATCATAATAGCCATATATTTCCTCCTGGGGTGTTTCCTCGATGCTGTATCCATGATGGTCCTTACACTGCCTGTTATATTTCCTGTTATTGTAGCACTTCATTTCCACCCCATCTGGTTCGGTGTCGTGGCTGTCCTTATGATGGAGGCAGGACTTATAACACCACCGGTAGGTCTGAATGTCTATACCCTTGCAGGCATAGCAAAGGATGTCCCTATGACAGAGATATTCAAAGGTGCGACCCCTTATCTTGTCTCCATAATAATTGTTGCTATTATACTCACTGCTTTTCCGAAGATTGTGCTCTTTTTACCAAATCTTATGGGAAGATAGATTAAGAACATGAAGACAATAGCCTTTATTTTAAACGGAAAAGAGGTATCCTGCGAGGTGGAGGAGGAAGAACTCCTCATAAATACCTTGAGGGAGCGTTTTAATATCAAGAGTGTAAAAGAGGGATGTGGAATCGGTGAGTGCGGGGCATGCACAGTCCTTGTAAACGATGAACCCCATTATTCATGCCTTACCCTATCGTCAAAGATAGATGGCCATGATGTAAAGACAGTGGAGTTCCTGAATCAATCAGGTAGACTCCATCCTCTGCAGGAGTCCTTTATCAAGGCAGGGGCAGTCCAGTGTGGATATTGCACCCCTGGTATGCTCCTTTCTGCCTATAGCCTCCTTCTTAAAAAGAGGGAGCCGGATATCCATTCCATAAGAGAGGCGATAAGCGGAAACCTATGTAGATGCACAGGCTATCAGCAGATCGTGGAGGCGGTCACAGAGGCAGCAAAAGGCCCTGTTGAGGCAGAAAGAACTGTCAAAACCCCGGGTTCAGAAAACAAAGAAGGATTATATAAAGCAAGAAAAGAGGATGTATTTAAAATCCTCGAAGGCCAGAAACAGTCAAGGGTTATAGCTGGCGGCACAGATATCCTTGTAAAGAAGAGAAAGGGTGAATTTGACGGCCACCTTGTAGATATATCAGGCATTGAGGGACTAAAAGGGATAAGAGAGGTAGACGGAAGGGTTATCATCGGCAGCGCAGTAACCCATACACAGATTAACGAAAGCCCTGTAATTAAGGCAAAAGCAGCAAGCCTTTCTATTGCCTGTGGAACTGTTGGAAGTCCTCAGATAAGGAATATGGGGACAATAGGGGGAAATCTTGTCAATGCCTCCCCGGCTGCAGACAGTATACCACCTCTTTTGATACACGATGGGGTCTGCATCCTTGCGTCAAGGAATGGCTTAAGGAATATCCCACTGGAAGATTTTATTATTGCACCGTATAAGACATCTATAGATAGCTCTGAGATCCTCGAGTCTATTGAGATAACAGGTCTCGATGGATACAGGGAGGGCTACAGAAAGGTGGCAAAGAGGGCAGCCCTTGCCATTGCAAGGCTATCTGTGGCATGGGCTATAAAAGAGACAGACACGGTCTTTGAGGATGTGAGGATCTCTATAGGTTCATGCACACCCATGCCCTTTAGACCGAAGGACGTAGAGGTATTTTTAAAGGGCAAGGGCAAGGATGATAGAGTGATTAAAGAGGCAGTGGGTTTGATTATCCAGGGTATTGTAGAGAAAAGCGGCATGAGGAAGTCCTATGTATATAAGCTCCCTGTCCTTGAGGGACTCCTTATGGAGATATTGAGAGGTTAAAGATGCCTATATCGAGATACATTGACAGGATAGATGCCCTTGAAAAGGTAACCGGGAAGGCAGCATATGCAGGCGATATCTATGTGGAGGGCATGCTCTATGCTGCTATCTTGAGGAGCAAAAGACCCCATGCCCTGATAAGGGGTATAAACACAGATAAGGCATTGATGCTCGAGGGCGTAAAGAAGGTCCTCACATTTAAAGACATACCGGGGAAAAACAATTTTGGCGTTATAAAGAAAGACCAGCCTCTTTTTGCATCAGACAGGGTAAGGTATGTGGGCGAGCCAATCCTTATGGTTGTCGCAGAGAGGGAGGCCATAGCCAGACAGGCACTGGGTCTCATAGAGGTAGACTATGAGGATATAGGGGTTGTAAAAGACCCCTTTGATTCCATGAAATCGTCGGTCCTCATCCATGAAAATGGGAACCTCCTCTCCCTTCGTAAGGTCATAAAAGGGGATATAGAAAAAGGCCTTGCTGAATCAGACATAATAATAGAGAGGCAATACAGGACCACATGGCTTGACCATGCCTTTCTGGAGACAGAGGCAGGGTTTGGATATTTAGATGAGAAGGGCAGGGTAGTTGTCGTATCCTCTACCCAGAATGTCCACTATAAGAGAAAAGAGATATCCCGCATCCTGAATATCCCAGAAGAGGATATCCGTATACTCCAGGCAACCACAGGGGGCGGTTTTGGCGGCAAGCTGGATATGACTGTAGAGTGTTATGTTGCCCTTGCCGTATATCACACAAAAAAACCGGTTATGTTAAGGTTCAACAGGGAGGAGAGCTTTCTCTCCAACACCAAAAGACATCCCCTTTACATCAATTATAAGACCGGGGCAAAAAATGATGGCACAATCCTGGCAGTGAAGGTGGATATTATAGGAGATACAGGGCCTTATATATCCTACGGCGAGACAGTGTGTCTCAGGGCAGCAGTCCATGCCACAGGGCCATATGAGGTCCCCCATGTCCATGTAGAAAGCAGGATGTTTTACACCAATAACCCTGTATGCGGTGCCATGAGAGGTTTTGGTGTCCCCCAGATGGCCTTTGCCCATGAATCCCAGATGGATTTAGTGGCATCTGCCTGCGGGATAGACCCCTTTGATATAAGGTTCAAAAATGGTTTAAGGAAAGGCTCATTTACTGCAACATCCCAGAGGCTTGAGGCAAGTGTGGGATACCTGGAGACCTTGAGGATGATAGAGCCATACTGGAGAAAGAGGATAAAGACAGAAGGCAGGGGTTTCGGCATTGGTTCCATGTTTTATGGAATGGGAAATACAGGGATAACCAACCCCTCCTATGGCCATGTGACACTAAGTGAGGATGGCAGGATTGCCCTCCTTACCGGGGTATGCGATATAGGACAGGGCTCTGATACGGTGTTAATCCAGATACTCTGCGAGACACTGGATATAGATGAAAAGGATGTCATGCTCATCAGGGCAGATACAGACCTGACAAAGGATGCAGGCTCTACATCGGCAAGCAGGCAGACCTATATATCAGGCAGGGCTGTATTCAATGCTGCCTTGAAGATGAGGGATTTTTTGGAGACAGAGGGTTTTTATAGGGACAGGGATATCAAGAGGATAGTAAATGGTTATAAGGATAGGGGTTTTCCGGTCTTTGAGGGATTTTTCGACCCACCCACCACAAGCCTTGACCCTGAGACATCCAGGGGCACTCCATATGCCACATATGCCTATGCCACACACATGACAGAGGTAGAGGTAGAGAGGATAACGGGATATACGAGGGTTTTGAGGGTATATGCAAGCCATGATGTGGGCAAGGCAATAAATGTCAAGAACATAAAAGGGCAGGTCTATGGTGGTGTTGCCATGGGTATTGGTTTAGCACTCATGGAGGAATACATCCCAGGGGAGACAGAATCCTTTGACAACTACTATATACCCACATCTATGGATATGCCTGATATAGATGTATTTATTGTAGAGGATGAAGAGCCAACAGGGCCATTCGGCGCCAAGGGTGTGGGAGAGCCTGCACTCATCCCCCAGGCCGCAAGCATTGTAAATGCCATATCCGATGCAACAGGTGTAAGGCCCTATGAGCTCCCGTGCCATATAGAAAGGCTAAAACAAAGACTACAGACTACAGGCTCGAGTCTATAGCCTTAAGTATAATAAAACTGGAGGTGGTTATATGGGAAATCTGGTTATTAAAAACATAGGGACGATATTTACAGGGGATATAAAAGGGCCTGTTATAGAAGGCCCTGTGGCCATCTTAATAGAAGATGGAAAGATAAAGTATATTGGCCAGGATATACCCCAGGATGCTGAAAAAATTATAGATGCCAATGGCATGACTGTATGCCCGGGATTTATTGATTCCCACACACACCCTGTATTCGGGGATTTTACACCCCGTCAGAATCAGCTTGGCTTTATAGACAGTAGTCTCCACGGTGGTGTCACCGCCATGATATCAGCAGGAGAGGTGCACCTGCCCGGTAGACCTACAGACCCTAAAGGCACCAAGGCCCTTGCTGTCCTTGCCCAGAAATCCTTTGCCCGGTTGAGACCTGCCGGTGTAAAGGTCTATGGGGGCGCACTCATACTGGAGAAGGGGCTTGTAGAGGAGGATTTTAAGGAGTTATCAGAAGACGGTGTATGGCTTGTAGGTGAGATAGGTCTAGGGAGCATCAAGTCTGCAGCGGACGCAAAGGTCATGGTGGATTGGGCAAAAAAATACGGGATGAAGGTCCTTATGCATGTGGGAGGTACATCTGTACCCGGGAGTTCTACAGTAACATGCAGTGATGTCCTCACAGCAAGGCCAACTGTGGCATGCCACCTGAATGGAGGCCCTACAAGTGTCCCTGTGGCAGAGGCAAAGAGGATTATAGACGAGACAGACTGCGCCATAGAGATTGTCCACTGTGGAAATCCGCTGTCTGCCTTTGAGATTGCAAGGTATATGAAAAACAAGAACATCATGGATAGGCTCATCATAGGTAATGATGCACCTTCAGGGACAGGTGTCATCCCCCTTGGGATATGGAGGATGGTGAACTTTATATCTGCACTGTGCGGGATACCAGCAGAGATTGCCGTATGCTGTGCCACAGGAAATACAAGGAATGTATTCAATCTAAAACACGGTATCATAAAACAAGGCTTTGATGCTGACCTGCAGATAATAGATGCACCTATGGGTTCTGATGGTAAGGATGCAAAATCAGCCATAGAGATAGGTGACATCCCCGGTATAGCCATGGTGATGATAGATGGGGTTATCAGGACACAGGTTAGCAGGAATACACCGCCACCGGTAAGAAAGACAGCATAAAAGAGCAAGATGGGCTGCCAGATATGGAAACCCAGCATGGAACATAAAACATAGGGGTCTGATATGAGATTGGATATAGATAGATGCAAGGGTTGTGGGCTCTGTGAGGAGGTCTGCCCAATGGGGGTCATAACCATAGAGGACAAAAAAGTCAGGGTCAATGATGGGTGTGTAGATTGTAAGACCTGCATGAAGGTATGCCCTGAAGGTGTCTTCATGTTTCAGGCGGATGATGAAAGGCCTATGTGCGATGCCTGTCCTGTAATGTGCAGGATACCTGATGGTGCATTCGGGGCATGCAAGAGATATTTCAACGAAAAAGGCAGGATAGTAAGGAAGGCAAGGCTCCACACCTACGAAGAGATAGAAGACATCTTAGGGCCAAAAGATGACCCGGCAATAGAAAAACCCCTTATAACAGGGATAGGCTCAGGCACGACCTATCCTGATTTCAGGCCCTCACCTTTTATAGTCATGGGTAAAAGAGAAGGTATAGATGTGGTGACAGTGGTAACAGAGGCACCTCTGAGTTATAGTGGTATAAAACTCAAGATAGACACAGACCTCTATATGGGGCAGGAGGGAAAAAAGATTTATGTAAGGCGAAAAGGAAAGAGGCACATAGGACACCTGTGCACAGAGGAGTATGGTTCCAAGATGCTATCCCTGGGCGGTGTGAATATACTTACCTCAAAGGATGGCCTCTTTGCTGCAAAGGTAATCTTTGAGATACTCCAGGGCAAGACTGTAAAGCTGGAGATAGAAGAGGGGGCAACCATCGAGCTTACCCTCGGCAGACCCCCTGTTGTCAATGGACAGGTAGAAGAGAGGATGAGGGTAGGGTGCGGAAGTGCCACAACAGGTCTTTTTGCTCCTTATATGTATAATGCTGCTGACGAGGTCATAATACTGGACGGTCATATAACCGGGCTATTTACAGAGCATCCATCCGGGAGATACCTCAATAAGACTCGTTCCGGTATATCAATAAAGGGACAGAAGAGCACAGATGGCAGATACTTTCTCAACAAGGGCAATGGCTGGGGAGGGACAGATATAACTAACCCCCTTGATGTCATAAAGGACATAGATATGTCAAGGTGTCCGGAGGGTATGTCCTTACTCATCACAGAGACAACAGGTAGAAAGTATGCATTTTATAGGATGAAAAACGGTAGCTTCCAGGAGGATAAGCCAACACCGGAGGCATTAAGGTTTCTTGAGGTATTGAGAGATACCTGTGAACCCTCCAATGTGAGTGCTGTATTTGCTGCAGGGGTAGGCGGTTCTGCCCGTGCAGGGGTAACAAAAAACCCCATAAGACTAACAAGGGCAGTCCATGAAGGCAGGGTCAAGGTAACCATAGGCGGTGCAAGACCTTTTATATTCCCTGGCGGTGGTATCAACTTTATCGTTGATTACAATAAGGTCAAATACGGTAGTGTTTATCTTGCACCAACACCGTCCTTTATCATACCTGTGGAATACACTATGACCCTTGAGACATTTAAGGAAATCGGCGGGCACATAGATGCCATAAGGGATATAAAAGACCTAAAAAAATAAGATGCTGGTGGATATTGGCCCTGTGTGTATGTCTGTTATAACAGAGAGGTCTTCAGTGCCCTGTGAACCGGATATGGCTAAAGTGGAAGGCTTTATAAAAGATATACTCTCTGATTTGAGGGATTGGCTACCTGTTTTGAGACAAAAGGCATTCAGGATAAAAAGGACTAAAGATATGCCATCCATTGCAAAGAGGATGGTAGAGGCAGTAAAACTCATAGATGAAGAGAATCTTACCCCTATGGCCTCTGTTGCCGGGGCTGTCTCAGATGAGGTAAAGGATTATCTAAAGGAAGAGGGTTTTGATTTCATATCTGCCAACAATGGGGGAGACATATCTATCTTCAATAATGATTCAGGCAGGGTCATCAGGGTGTCTATCGGTGACATCAATAAGAAGATTGATACACCTTATAGCCTGAGGATAGAGGGCTTAAAAGACATCGGCATTGCCACAAGCGGTATTGGTGGAAGGAGCTTAAGCCTTGGCCTGGCAGAGATAGGTACAGCAGTAGCAGAGACCGCTGCTATTGCAGATGCTGCTGCCACATCCCTATGCAATCATACAAACATTGAATCGCCAAAGGTTATCAGGAAAAAGGCCTCAGAGATAGACCCTACAACAGATATACCCCATGATCTGGCAACAGTGGATATTAGTCAATTAAATCAAAATGAAATAAATCATGCATTACATAATGGATTAACTTATGCACATAAATTATTGAAACAAAATGCAATTATAGATGCATTCATACTTTTAAAGAATACTGTGGCAACAACTATAACAGGGGAAAAATACATAAAACTGGAGGTGTCAGATGGAGATTAGAAAAATGGTAACCATTATTGAGGACATCTATGCAGATGGTGAAAAAAAGGCGGAGAGACCTATCCGAAGGGTGGCAGCAGTGGCTGTTATGAAAAACCCATTTGCAGGTAGATACGAGGATAACCTCGACCTTCTCATTGACAACGGTGAAGAGCTCGGCAGGATTTTAGGTGAGAGGGCTGTGGAGGCGCTGGGTAAGGACAGGATACCGGAGAGCTATGGAAAGGCAGCAATAGTTGGTGAAAAAGGGGAGATGGAGCATGCAGCAGCAATTCTCCATCCTAAACTCGGGACGCCTTTAAGAAATGCTGTAGGAGGCGGAAAGGCAATAATACCATCTGTGAAGAAAGTGGGCAGGATGGGTGATGAGATAGACATACCATTGCACTATAAAGATGCAGCCTTTGTCCGCTCTCACTTTGATGGTATGACCATCTCTGTGAACGATGCACCTAAATCAGATGAGATACTGGTAGCAGTGGCAGTTACAGATGGTGGGAGACCCCATGCAAGGGTAGGCGGGCTTAAAAAAGAAGAGGCAAAGAAAGAGGATGGGTTAAGGTAATACTTAACCCATCTTTTCGATA